>Ga0210388_10000052_pt1 | contig 167100 bp, 164 predicted proteins | sample IncBWC19OmetaG_FD_155485 | JGI IMG/M metagenome (GOLD analysis project Ga0210388, IMG submission 155485) | Forest soil microbial communities from Barre Woods Harvard Forest LTER site, Petersham, Massachusetts, United States - Inc-BW-C-19-O ...
CATCCTTAGAAAGGAGGTGATCCAGCCGCAGGTTCCCCTACGGCTACCTTGTTACGACTTCACCCCAGTCGCTGACCCTACCGTGGCCGGCTGCCTCCTTGCGGTTAGCGCACCGTCTTCAGGTAAAACCAACTCCCATGGTGTGACGGGCGGTGTGTACAAGGCCCGGGAACGTATTCACCGTGGCGTGCTGATCCACGATTACTAGCGATTCCAACTTCATGGGCTCGAGTTGCAGAGCCCAATCCGAACTGAGACGGCTTTTTGAGATTTGCGAAGGGTTGCCCCTTAGCGTCCCATTGTCACCGCCATTGTAGCACGTGTGTAGCCCAGCCCGTAAGGGCCATGAGGACTTGACGTCATCCCCACCTTCCTCGCGGCTTATCACCGGCAGTCTCCTTAGAGTGCTCAACTAAATGGTAGCAACTAAGGACGGGGGTTGCGCTCGTTGCGGGACTTAACCCAACATCTCACGACACGAGCTGACGACAGCCATGCAGCACCTGTCTCCGGTCCAGCCGAACTGAAGGACTCCGTCTCTGGAGTCCGCGACCGGGATGTCAAGGGCTGGTAAGGTTCTGCGCGTTGCGTCGAATTAAACCACATGCTCCACCGCTTGTGCGGGCCCCCGTCAATTCCTTTGAGTTTTAATCTTGCGACCGTACTCCCCAGGCGGAATGCTTAAAGCGTTAGCTGCGCCACTAGTGAGTAAACCCACTAACGGCTGGCATTCATCGTTTACGGCGTGGACTACCAGGGTATCTAATCCTGTTTGCTCCCCACGCTTTCGTGCCTCAGCGTCAGTATCGGGCCAGTGAGCCGCCTTCGCCACTGGTGTTCTTGCGAATATCTACGAATTTCACCTCTACACTCGCAGTTCCACTCACCTCTCCCGAACTCAAGATCCTCAGTATCAAAGGCAGTTCTGGAGTTGAGCTCCAGGATTTCACCCCTGACTTAAAGACCCGCCTACGCACCCTTTACGCCCAGTGATTCCGAGCAACGCTAGCCCCCTTCGTATTACCGCGGCTGCTGGCACGAAGTTAGCCGGGGCTTATTCTTGCGGTACCGTCATTATCTTCCCGCACAAAAGAGCTTTACAACCCTAGGGCCTTCATCACTCACGCGGCATGGCTGGATCAGGCTTGCGCCCATTGTCCAATATTCCCCACTGCTGCCTCCCGTAGGAGTTTGGGCCGTGTCTCAGTCCCAATGTGGCTGATCATCCTCTCAGACCAGCTACTGATCGTCGCCTTGGTGAGCCGTTACCTCACCAACTAGCTAATCAGACGCGGGCCGATCTTTCGGCGATAAATCTTTCCCCGTAAGGGCTTATCCGGTATTAGCACAAGTTTCCCTGTGTTGTTCCGAACCAAAAGGTACGTTCCCACGCGTTACTCACCCGTCTGCCGCTGACGTATTGCTACGCCCGCTCGACTTGCATGTGTTAAGCCTGCCGCCAGCGTTCGCTCTGAGCCAGGATCAAACTCTCAAGTTGGACTTGAAACTTCAAACCGGCTGATCACAACGTTTGACGAGGTCCCACCATTTTTTGTCAGCCGAAGCCAACAAGCTGCCTGCGATTCACATCGCGGGCAACGATGGTGTAACCTATGTAAACGTGTACCGCCGAAGTCTTTCGTCCAGCCTCGAAACTTGAATACTTGCGTATCCAAACAATCGAGACTCGCAAGGACTCCGCCGTCCACGTTTCTCTTTCTTCATCTTCACTTGTCAAACAGCCCGGGGTCCGAAGGCCCCTCTCCCATCGCTGGGAGCCTCTCCTCCCCTCGGGGAGGTCGCGAAAGACCTCACTCGACGGCAAATGACAACCGATTGTCATCGGCTGTTGATTCACTCATCTTAGTGAGGAGCTTCACGGGCACGAAAACATGCCTTGGCCATGGGCCAAGACAGCGCCGCGCTCAGTGGGCGGTTTATAAGCCCGCCCGATCGGCATTGTCAACGGTTGTTGTCAACAAATCGTCGCATCGGGGGATAGTTTCTTGCACCGCGAAGAAGTCTCGATTTTTCAGGACTTCGCGCCGTACTTGAGCCACAATCCTGCGACGTTCTGACACCTAGGTAAGTAACTGAATCGTCGGATGCCAGTGGGGGCTGCCGACATTCGTTCTGCCGAGGGGAGGCGATTTCAATGTACCCGTCGCCTTTTCCTTACGGCCTGCAAACATTCGAGAGATCGGCAGACCAATAGTTGTTCGTGATCCGGCCGGCTCTTGGCCCCTTGTTCCCGAACATCCATGCGGCGTTGCCATGAACTCCCGGACCTGCGCTTTTAGAGGGTGGCGAGGGTCGGGGATGGGCGAAATATCTCGTCGAATGTTGATGGAATTTGGGGGGACGGTGGTTTGAGCCACAGGACGTCACGCGGGGGCGGCTACGGACGCGAGACCGGGATCATCGATCTTGGTCACGAGCCGCCGCTTTCCGTCGACGGGACCGAAGCCGCCGTCATCGACCGCCGCCGCGTCTCCGTACAATGGTTTAGCGGCACCATCCTGACCGGACTGTGCGGCGCGGCTCTTATCGGCGGCGCCGTTTTTGCTTCCCTCGACGGTGAAATGACCTTCGCCAAGGTGCCGGAACGGGTCGAGGGCGCATTGCGCGGCGCGTTCAGCGCCAACGACAAGACCGCCAGCCTGCGCAAGAGCGACCGGCTGCCGCCGCCGGGCGAATCGACGGCCTCGCGCAACGTCGTCAGGGTCTCCACCGTCGCCCGCGTCGGCAACCGCGACGTCATGCGGGTCCGTCCGTTCATTCGCATCGCCGGCAACCTGTCGATGACGACCAGCGATCTCAGCGCCAAGATCCCACCGTTCAACGCCCAGCGCATGCTGAGCGATGTCGGCGCCCCGCCTCCGGCCGCCGCCGACGATGCGGATGCCGCAGCCGATGCGGCCGAACCCGATGCCGAGGTCTCGTTCGTCACCAAGGACCTGGCGCCGGTGCTGCCGAAGGCGAAACTCGCCGCGGTGGTCGCGCTCGACGACATATTGATGCGGGTGCGCGATGCCTCGAACTGGCACGGCAGCAGCACCGGCGTGCGTTACGCAGCGCTTGCCAATGCCGCGGCCGATGTCAGCGGCGCGCAGCCGGAACTCAAACTGGCCTACGCCACCGAAGGCGGCGTCGCCGCCGACCCCTATGCCGGCTTCGAGACCCGCGTGGTGCCGGAAAACGTCACCCTGCTGCCGAAGACGAAGGATCAGGTCACCGGCGGCAATGCGTCGGGCGAGCGCGTCCACCTCGTCAAGAAGGGCGATACCGTCACCTCGGTGCTGCGCGACCAGGGCGCCACGCCGGAAGAAGCCAAGGCGATCGCCACCACTCTCGGCCCGCGCGGCCGTGACGGCGGACTGAAGGAAGGCGAGCGGCTGCGCATCCTGATGGCGCCGGCCGCGCCCGGCCAGCGGCTGCAGCCCTACCGGGTAATCGTCGCCAACGATTCCGCCGTCGAAGCCGTTTCCGCGCTGTCCGATCTCGGCAAATATGTCGCCGTCGACGTGCAGAGCATGAACACCGTCGCCGAGGCGCCCGACAACAGCGACGACGACGATGACGATGGTTCGGGCGTGCGGCTCTACCAGAGCATCTACGAGACGGCGCTGCGCAACAAGGTGCCGGCGAGCGTCATCGAGGACATGGTCCGGATCTACTCCTACGACGTCGATTTCCAGCGCAAGGTGCAGCCCGGCGATTCCTTCGACGTGTTCTATGCCGGCGAGGACGAAGCCACGATCAGCACCGAGAAGAACGAGGTGCTGTTCGCTTCGCTCACCGTCGGCGGCGAAACCAAGAAATATTATCGCTTCCAGACCCCCGACGACGCGGTGGTCGACTACTACGACGAGACCGGCAAGAGCGCGAAGAAGTTCCTGGTGCGCAAGCCGGTCAACAACGCCATCATGCGATCGGGCTTCGGCGCCCGCCGCCATCCGATCCTCGGCTTCGTCAAGATGCACACCGGCGTCGATTGGGCCGCGCCCTACGGCACGCCGATTTTTGCCTCCGGCAACGGCGTGGTCGAGAAGGCCGAACGCGAAGGCGGCTACGGCAATTACATCCGCCTCAAACACGCCAACGGCTATGAGACCGCCTACGGCCACATGTCGGCCTTTGCCAAGGGCATGGAGCCCGGCAAACGGGTGCGGCAGGGCCAGGTGATCGGCTTCGTCGGATCGACCGGCATGTCGACTGGCGCCCATGTCCACTACGAAATCCTGGTCAACGGCCGCTTCGTCGATCCGATGCGCATCAAGCTGCCACGCGGCCGCTCGCTCGACGGGGCGCTGCTGTCGGGCTTCGAGAAGGAACGCGACCGGCTCGATGCCATGATGAACAACCGCGGCAGCGCCGCGCGTATCTCGGACGCCACGGGATCTACCGGCGTGCGGCAGATCAGCAATCGCTAACGCCGCGGACCGACGAGCGTCGGCGCTTCGCCTCAGTTCAGCTTCCGCTTCGACACCGGCGCCTCGAATTGCGCGATCTCGGCGGTCTTTGGCGCCTTGCCGTTGAAGGTCAGCACGTTGCCTTTGGCCGAAATCGCGACGCGATCGCCGTCCTTGACCGAGCCTTCGAGGATCATCTCCGCCAGCGGATCCTGCAGGTTGCGCTGGATCACCCGCTTCAGGGGACGGGCGCCATAGGCGGGATCCCAGCCCTTGGCGGCGAGCCAGTCGCGCGCCGCCGCATCGAGCGTCAGCGTGATCTTGCGATCCTCCAGCAGCTTTTGCAGCCGGCCGAACTGGATCTCGACGATCCGGCCCATCTCGCTCTTCTGCAGGCGGTGGAACAGGATGATCTCGTCGACGCGGTTGAGGAATTCGGGGCGGAAATGCGCCCGCACCATTCCCATCACCTGCTCGCGCACCGCGGAGGTATCCTCGCCCTCCGGCTGGTTGACCAGATATTCCGATCCCAGATTCGAGGTCATGATGATCAGCGTGTTGCGGAAGTCGACGGTGCGGCCCTGGCCGTCGGTCAGCCGGCCGTCGTCGAGCACCTGCAGCAGCACGTTGAAGACGTCCGGATGCGCCTTCTCGATCTCGTCGAACAGCACCACCTGATAGGGCCGCCGCCGCACCGCTTCGGTCAGCGCGCCGCCCTCGTCATAGCCGACATAGCCCGGAGGGGCGCCGATCAGCCGCGACACCGAATGCTTCTCCATGTATTCGGACATGTCGAGCCGGACCATCGCGGTCTCGTCGTCGAACAGATATTCGGCGAGCGCTTTCGTCAGCTCGGTCTTGCCGACGCCGGTCGGCCCTAAGAACATGAACGAGCCCATCGGGCGGTTCGGATCCTGCAGGCCGGCGCGCGAACGGCGCACCGCGGTCGCCACCGCACGCACGGCTTCGGCCTGGCCGACCACGCGCTTGCCGAGCATGTCTTCCATGCGGAGCAGCTTGTCCTTTTCGCCCTCCAGCATCTTGTCGACGGGCACGCCGGTCCAGCGCGACACCACCTGCGCGATGTGGTTGGCGGTGACCGCCTCCTCCATCATCTCGCCGGAATTTTCCTTGGCTTCGATCTCGGCGAGCCTCTTCTCGAGCTCGGGGATCCGGCCATAGGCCAGTTCGCCGGCGCGCTGATACTCACCGCGGCGCTGGGCGTTGGCGAGTTCGACGCGGAGCGCATCGAGCTCGGCCTTCAGCTTCTGGGCGTTCGACAGCTTGTTCTTTTCCGCGCTCCAACGCGCGGTCAGAGCCACCGACTTCTCCTCGAGATCGGCGAGTTCCTTGTCCAGCGTCTGCAGGCGGGTTTTCGAGCCGAGGTCGCTTTCCTTCTTCAGCGCTTCCTGCTCGATCTTGAGCCGGACGATCTCCCGGTCCATCGAATCCAGTTCCTCCGGCTTGGAATCGACCTGCATCTTCAGCCGCGCCGCGGCCTCATCCACCAGGTCGATCGCCTTGTCGGGGAGGAAACGGTCGGTGATGTAGCGGTTCGACAGCGTTGCCGCCGCCACAATCGCGGAATCGGTGATGCGCACGCCGTGGTGCTGCTCGTATTTGTCCTTCAGCCCGCGCAGGATCGAAATGGTATCCTCGACGGTCGGCTCGGAGACGAAGATCGGCTGGAAGCGCCGCGCCAGTGCGGCGTCCTTTTCGACATGCTTGCGATACTCATCCAGCGTGGTCGCGCCGATGCAATGCAATTCGCCCCGCGCCAGCGCCGGCTTCAACAGGTTGGACGCATCCATCGCACCGTCGGCCTTGCCGGCGCCGATCAGCGTATGCATCTCGTCGATGAAGAGGATGATGCTTCCTTCGGCCCCGGTGACTTCCTGCAGCACGGCCTTGAGCCGCTCCTCGAACTCGCCGCGGTATTTGGCGCCGGCGATCAGCGCGCCGAGGTCGAGCGACAGCAGCTTCTTGTCCTTCAGGCTCTCCGGCACGTCGCCATTGACGATTCGCAGCGCCAGCCCCTCGACGATCGCGGTCTTGCCGACGCCGGGCTCGCCGATCAGCACCGGATTGTTCTTGGTGCGGCGCGACAGCACCTGGATGGTGCGGCGGATTTCCTCGTCGCGGCCGATCACCGGATCGAGCTTGCCGTCATGCGCCGCCTGGGTCAGGTCGCGGGAATATTTCTTCAGCGCGTCATAGGCGTTTTCGGCGGTCGCACTGTCGGCGGTGCGGCCCTTGCGGAGCGCCTCGATCGCCGCGTTGAGGTTTTGCGGCGAGACGCCGCCCTTGCTCAGGATCTTGCCGGCGTCGCTGCCCTTGTCGAGCGCCAACCCGAGCAGCAGCCGTTCGACGGTGACAAAACTGTCGCCGGCCTTTTCGGCCGCCTTTTCCGCCGCATCGAAGGCGCGCGCCAGTTCGGAGGCAAGATAGACCTGGCCGGCGCCGCTTCCGGAAACCTTTGGCAGCTTGTTGAGCGCCTCCTCGGTTGCCTTGAGGATGGCGCGCGAGTTGCCCCCGGCACGGTCGATCAGGCCGCTTGCCAGGCCTTCATTGTCGTCCAGCAGCACCTTCAGCATATGCAGCGTCGAAAACTGCTGGTGCCCTTCGCGCGTCGCAAGCGACTGCGCCGACTGGATGAAACCGCGCGCACGCTCGGTGTATTTTTCAATATTCATGGTTCTTCCCTCAGCCTGCCGCTCCGCCCATCAGGCACGGATACGGCATCTTCATTGGGGATCCGCGGGGCGCCGCATTGACATTCCTCAACCGGCCGCGGTCGTCGTCGCCGACATTTGCGCCGGCTTGAGGCAGATGTGGGAAGGACCTCGGCGAAACGGAAGAGGCGTTTTCACAAATTCGTGTGCGGTGGCCTCGGGGCGGGAAATCCCCTAATAAGCCGGATGTCCCTCGCCCAGCCCCCCAGGATCGCCGGCCTCTATCGCTATCCCGTCAAGGGCCTCTCCCCGGAACCCCTGCCCTCGGTCGCGCTCGAGCCGGGCCAGACCTTTCCGGCCGATCGCCGCTACGCCATCGAGAACGGCCCCAGCGGCTTCGACCCGGCCGCTCCGGCGTGGCTGTCAAAGGCGCACTATTTGATGCTGATGCGCAACGAGCGGCTGGCCGGGCTGCAAACGCATTACGAGGACCGCACCCACCTGCTCACCATCCGCGAGGGTGGCCGGGTGGTCGCCCGCGGCGACTTGGAGACCACGGAAGGCCGCGCCGCGATCGAAGCCTTCTTTGCGTCGAATTTTTCCCCCGAACTCAAGGGGGAGCCAAAGGTGCTGTCGGGCGGGAACCACAGCTTTTCGGACGTCGCCAAGAAGGTTGTCTCCGTCATCAATCTCGGCAGCCTCAGGGCCATCGAGAACCTCGTCGATGCGCCCGTTCATCCGCTGCGCTTCCGCGCCAACCTCTATGTCGAGGGATGGCCGGCCTGGCATGAGCTTGGACTGCTCGACCAGACGCTCGCGATCGGCGAGGCGCGGCTCAAAGTCGTGAAGCGGATCGTCCGCTGCGCCGCCGTCAACGTCAACCCCGACACCGCGGCGCGCGACCTCGAGATCCCGCCGGCGCTGATGCGCCGTCTCGGCCACGCCGACTGCGGGGTCTATGCCGAGGTCATCGCCGGGGGCGCCATTGCCACCGGCGATGACGTGGCGACCGAACGGTCGTAGCCGGGTGAAGCAACGGCGCCTGCCGGGCAGCAAGCCGCACCAACCCGTCTCCGAAACATCTTACTATTTCCGGTTGCACACGCTAGACTTGTGCCGCGCCGCGGTTGAGCGGAGATCGATAGTTCGGGAGCCGTCATGGCCATGATCATGGTTTCATATCGGCGTGCCGACGCCCAGGACATGGCCGGCCGCATCGCCGACTATCTGATCGCCAAATACGGCGAGAAGTCCGTATTCTTTGACGTCGACAGCATCCCGACCGGGGTCAACTATCACACCCGGATCGAGGGCGCGATTCTGAAGTGCGACGCGATGGTCGTCGTGATCGGGCTGGGCTGGCTCGGCAAGAATCTCGGCAAGAAGCCGCTGCGCATACACGATCCGGGCGATCCCGTGCGGGTCGAGATCGAAACCGCGCTGCAGCACAAGAAGGCGATCCTTCCGCTTCTGGTGAACGGGGCGAAAATGCCGGAAGAGACCGAACTGCCGGACACGCTACGCGAGTTTCATTCATACAACGCGGCCAAGGTCGATTCCGGCTCGGACTTCCGCATGCACATGCAACGCCTGATCGATTCCCTCAACGAAACGCTGGGAACAACGGGAGCCTCGGATGACCCATCGATACTGCCCAAGCCGACGCGCGCGCCGGCGCCCTCCTGGCTGTCGCGCTACTTGGTCTATGGCGCAGCAGCGCTGATCACCATCGCGGTAGGGCTCGGCGTCTTCTTTGAATGGAGGGAGCCTGTCGATCCCGCCACGCCGCCGAATGCGGCTTCGCCGGCGATCCCGCCCGAGATAACGGCGCGGGCCAAGCAACATGGCGGGTTCATTTTCCCGGACTCCGACCAGCGGCTGCTTGGCGAACAGGACCTCAAGGGTCTGTCTCTGCTCGAGCTGCGCATCGCACGAAACGAGATTTTCGCGCGGCGCGGGCGATTTTTCGTCGACCAGATATTGGCCAGTTATTTTTCGCAATTTTCCTGGTATCACCCGCGTCAGGTTGATGTAGACTTGAGCGCGCTTGAGACGACCAACGTCAACAGCATCGAGCTCGCGGAACGTCAGAAATGAGGGGTGCCTGCCTGGTTGCATTGTGGCTCGCATCTTTTCCCATCTCCGCCTCCGCCGATCCCAAACTCGACGCCCTGATCGCAGCCTACCCGGACAAGCTCGCCTCCTATACCGACACCGAACTGGTCTGGAAGGATGGATCGCGGATGCCGCTCGGCAACCCGCATCCGAACAAGCCGTTTGCCGAAATGCTCGACCGGGCCGACATTCGCGACCAGTTCGCGATTCCCTACCCGCTGGCGAGCGCGCCGTTCCAGGCGCCGGCGGCCGACGCGGACCCCGGCCGCATCCGCAACGACGGCTTTTTCCTGAAAATGTATGGCGACTGCCGCAAGGGAGAGGTGTCTGTCAACCTGCGCGCGGTTGCCTGGCTGCCGAACCACGGCGGCGGCACGGTTCGCGCGACCGCGATCAACGGCGTGGCCGATCAGCTGGAGAAGGTTTCGCGCGAGCTTGATCTGCTCCCCGCGCCGATGATCAAATATCTCGTCCCGATGTCCGGCATCTACTACTGCCGGCCGATCGCAGAGACGGGCCGGCTGTCGGTGCACGCCTATGGGGCGGCTATCGATATCAACGCCAAATTCGGCGATTATTGGCTTTGGGCGAAGCGTCTGGACGGGTCGATCGTCTGGCGCAACCAGATTCCGGAGAAAATCGTCGAGATTTTCGAACGCTACGGCTTCATCTGGGGCGGCCGCTGGTACCATTTCGACAGCCTGCATTTCGAGTATCGGCCTGAATTGATCGCTCTTGCCAAGCAAGGTTGGCCGCGCGATTAGGTCCTCTCTGTGGAGCGCAGGTGGCGAAGCAATCCAGTCTGCGTCAGGAGATTGCTTCGCGACACCTGTCACGGCACCCGGATCACGGCACCCGGACGATCGTCTGCGCGGTCAGCCGGTCGGCATGACGTAGGCGTAGATCCGGCCGCGCGACACCGGCGCTTCCCGGACCCGGTTGCCGTTGTTGCCGGAGATCATGATCGGATTACCCTCGGCGTCGATGCCGGTGATGATCCCGACATGTCCGCCGCCGCGGCGCCCCATCACGGCGATGGCGCCAACCTGCGGACCGGAGACCCGCTGGCCATAGCGCGCGAACGAACTTGCCATGTCGGAGCCGGTGCCGCGATAGCCTGATTGCTGCAGCACCATGTTCATGAATCGCGCGCACCACAGGCTGCCGCGGCCGGTCGGATTGCCGCCGATGTAGCGGCGGGCCGCGGCGACGATGTTCGGCGAACCGAAGCCGCCTGAGGTCGCCATGCCGCTGGAATAGCTGCTCGACGGAATACTGGCATTGGCGTCGGCCAGTCCCCGCGTCCGCATCTGCGCGACGCCGGCATCCCAGCGCGACAGGCGCGCGAGGTGCCGGTTCGCGAGATGCCGGTAATGACGGATGTGACGAGACGCGTAGTGCCGTCTGGGGTAACGGCTCACATGACGCGGGAAGGCGTGCCGCGTAGCGCCGTGGTGAGACCTTGCTGAAGCCGGGGAGACCGAGGCGACGACCGCCGCCGAACCCAATGCCAGCGCGACGACAAGGGGAGAGACCCTGCGAAGCAACCGGCAGAACGCAACCAACTGAATCATACTCAATCCTCTTTGACACACCCCCATTCCCATCGGCCGGGTGCGCCTTCGTTTTGGAAAGCGCACCGGGAGCCGACATCCGCGGCTCGTATGCAATTCCCGTTATGGCGAGAGCAAGACGCGATGCGGCGCTGCGGAAACGGTTTCGGGGTGATTCCGCGATGATTCCTTGACGAGGGAACCCTCTTCCCGCCTCATTGCAGCCGCGAGCATTAACTGCGATTTTCGGCAAGCCGCCAACGAGAAGGAAACTCAAATGCCTCACGCCGCAACGAGCGACAATGTCCGTCTCTATTTCGAGGAGGCGGGCGAGGGAATGCCGATCATCTTCCTGCACGAATTCGCGGCCGACCACACCAATTGGGAGCCGCAGATGCGATACTTCTCGCGCGGCCACCGCTGCATCGCCTATTCCGCCCGCGGTTATACGCCCTCGGATGTGCCGGCCTCGGCCGAGGTCTACACCTACAGGCATTTCTACACCGACGCGCTCGCGGTGCTCGATCATCTCGCAATCGCCAGGGCGCATTTCGTCGGCCTGTCGATGGGTTCCTATTCCTCGCTGCAGATCGGCCTCAACGCGCCCGAGCGCGCGCTGTCGATGACGCTGGCCGCGGTCGGCTCAGGCTCCGCCATCGAAAATCTCGAGGCCTTCCGCACCCATTGCCGAGCCAATGCCGAACAATACGAGGCGATCGGCTCGGTCGAGGTCGCGAAGGCGACGCGCGAGGCGCCGAGCCGGATCCCCTTCCTGCTGAAGGACCCGCGCGGCCACGCCGACTTTTACGCAGGCTTGGCGCGGCACGACGCCAGGGGCTCGGCCAACACCATGCGCAGTTTCCAGGGCGGCCGTGCCTCGATTTACACCCTGACCGACGCCATCAGGAAGATCCCGACGCCCGCACTGATCATCTGCGGCGATGAGGACGACGGCTGCATCGAGCCGAGCCTTTTCTTGAAGAAGCACCTGCCCGCGGCGGGACTGGCGTTTTTCCCGAAGACCGGCCATGTGCTCAATCTCGAGGAGCCGGCGCTGTTCAACGAAATGGTCGAGCGGTTCATTACGCTGGTCGAAGCCGGCCGCTGGCCGGTGCGCGATCCGAGATCGATGGCGGCGGGATAGGAATTCAATGCATCCAAGACGGCGGTGAACTCCCTCTCCCGCTTGCGGGGGAGGGCCGGGGTGGGGGTGCCTCCGCAGACGCCGGCGCTTGTGGAGACATTCCCCCACCCGCCGCGCTCTTCGAGCGCGTCGACCTCCCCCGCAAGCGGGAGAGGTGCAGCGCGCGCCCGGGGCACATGCGAACTTTACCTCGCCTTGCCCGCGCGGCTGAGCAGGAAGACGCCCTGCTCGCCGAACATGTTCCAGAACCACCAGGGCAGATTGACCCGCAGCGGCCGGCCGTAGAGATCGAGGGCTACCGCACGCTCCATCTTGACGTTGATCTCGTCGCAGAGCTGCACGAAATCCTTGATGGTGCAGAAATGGATGTTCGGCGTGTCGTACCAGGTCGCGGGCAGGTTTTCGGTGCGCGGCATGTGGCCGCCGACCAATAGCTGCAGCCGCATCCGCCAGAAGCCGAAATTCGGGAACGAGACGATGGCGCGCCGCCCGATCCGCAGCAGGTTCTCCAGCACCACTTTCGGCTGCCGCGTCGCCTGCAGCGTCTGCGACAGGATCACGTAGTCGAAGGCGTCGTCGGGATAGTTGACCAGATCGGTATCGGCGTCGCCCTGCACCACCGCGAGCCCCTTGGCGACGCAGCGGTTGACGCCCTCGCGCGACAGTTCGATGCCGCGGCCGTCGATGCCGCGGCTTTCCAATAGCTGCAGCAGGTCGCCGTCGCCGCAGCCGACGTCGAGCACCTTCGAGCCGCGCTCCACCATCTCGGCGAGCAGCAGATGATCGCCGCGATAATGCCCGGTGTCCGGCCGCGCCATGCCGTTCAGCGGCAGGACCTGTTGCTGCATGGTCATGCGGGCGGCCTCAAGCCACGCGCCTTGCCCGCCGATTGCAGGAAAGCACGCGAGATGTCGAAGAATTCGGGCACATCCAGCAGGAAGGCGTCATGCCCTCGGTCGGTCTCGATCTCGGCGAACGACACCCGCGCGCTGGAGGCATTGAGCGCATGCACCAACGCCCGCGACTCGGTCGTCGGAAACAGCCAGTCGCTGGTGAACGACACCACGCAGAACCTGGTTTGGATGCCGCGAAACGCCTGCGCCAGCACGCCATGATGGTCGGCGGCGATGTCGAAATAGTCCATCGCCCGCGTCAGATAGAGATAGCTGTTGGCGTCGAAGCGCTCGACGAACGACGAGCCCTGATAGCGCAGATAGCTCTCGACCTGGAAATCCGCATCGAACGAGAATGTCGGCAGGTCGCGATCCTGCATCCGCCGGCCGAATTTTCGGTGCAGGGCTGCGTCGGAGAGATAGGTGATGTGCCCCGCCATCCGCGCCACCCCGAGCCCGCGATGCGGATGGGTGCCTTCTTCGAAGTAGCGGCCGCCGCGCCAATCGGGATCGGCCATCACGGCCTGGCGGCCGAGTTCGTGGAATGCGATATTCTGCGCCGAATGCCGCGTGCTGCAGGCAACGGCCAGCGCTGAGAACACACGATTGGGATAAGCCGCGGTCCACTGCAATGCCTGCATGCCCCCCATCGAGCCACCGGTGACACACAGTAGCGTTTCGATGCCGAGCCGATCGAGCAGCATGGCCTGCGCCCGCACCATGTCCGGTATCGTGATCATCGGAAAATCCAGCCCCCACACTTTTCCCGTTGCGGGATTGGTCGAGGCCGGGCCGGTCGACCCCATGCAGCCGCCGATCACGTTCGAGCAGATGATGAAATATCTGTCGGTGTCGAGCGGGCGGCCAGCACCGACCATGATGTCCCACCAGCCCGATTTGCCGGTCAGCGGGTGCACGTTGGCGACATGCTGATCGAGGGTCAGGGCATGGCAGATCAGAACCGCATTGGAGCGATCGGCATTGAGTTCGCCATAGGTCTGGTAGGCGATCTGGAAGGGGGAGAGATCGATGCCGCAATCGAGCGGCAATGGCTGATTGGCGCCGAACGCCGCGACAAGCGAACTCGGATGATCCGCCTCGTGCGACCGCTCCTCGGCGTGGATCGCGGGACTAGGTACTGACTTTACGTTTACCATCTTGTTACCGACCTCCATATGGAGGTTCCTTGCGAAACCACCACGGAAATCAGGCCATAAAAAACCCGGCCTGAACGTAAGTTCGACCGGGATCACTTCTGTCCCCGGCCTGTTTAGCGAGTTGTTTAACGTGGCTGCAAGCCGGCCGGCTCAAATGACCACGGGACGGTTAAATACTAGTCACTGGGGCGCTTTTCGTCAAGGCGAGCCCATGGTTAACGGCGGGGCGCGCGGGCGATGGTCGGGATTGCCCGTGCTTCCGGACCCCGCGAGGGGCCCGCGCACTTGCGCCGTTTCGAACCATGAGACAGAACGGGCTTTCATCCTTCGAGACGCGGCGAAGACGCCGCTCCTCAGGATGAGGAGAGAGTATTTCGCCGGATCATCCACATGTCCCAACAGCCCCCCGCTCCGCCCTCGCTCGACGTGCTGCGCCAGGAGATCGACAGCATCGACGAGCAGGTCCACCGCCTGTTGATGGCGCGCGGCGACATCATCGACCGGCTGATCCAGGTCAAGCAGACCCAGGAGGTCGGCTCCGCGTTCCGTCCGGCACGCGAGGCCGCGATGATGCGGCGGCTGGTCGAACGCCATCGCGGCATCCTGCCGATCGACACCATCGAGAGCATCTGGCGGGTCATCATCTCGACCTTCACCTATGTGCAGGCGCCGTTCTCGGTGCATGCCGATGTCTCGGTCGGCGAATCCGCGATGCGGGATTCGGCGCGGTTTCATTTCGGCTTCGTGGTACCCTATGTTTCGCATTTCAGCGCCCAGGCCGCCGTCGAGGCGGCGGCGAAATCGAAGGGCGACCTGGCGCTGGTCCCGGCCGCCTCCAGCCGCACGCCGTGGTGGATTGCGCTGGAGGCCGCGGGCAGCCCGAAAATCATCGCGCGGCTGCCGTTCCTCGAACGCGCCGATCACCCGGCGGCGCTGCCGGTGTTCGTGGTGTCGCGCGTCTCCGACAGCGCCATGGTGACCGAGGTCGAGACCTGGAGCGTGCGGGTATCGGGCTGGAACGCCGAGACCGCGCGCGCGCTGTCGCCGCTGGCCGACATCGTCGCGGTGCCCGACACCGCCTTCGACGGCGCGGCACTCCTGGTGTCGATCGCGCGCCCCAACAGCCTGGACAAGATCAGGTCGGCCCTGATCGAGGCCGGCGCCTCGGTGCGCTCCGCGGCCCTCGTCGGCAGCCATGCAACGCGCTATACGGTGCCCCGCTAGTGCCCAGCTCTCGCATTCCCTGATTTTCCGGAGTTGAAGATGTCCCGCCCCGTGCCGAATCCCGGCATTCTCGAGATTGCGCCCTACACGCCCGGCAAGAGCCCGGTGCCGGAGCCGGGCCGCAAGGTGTTCAAGCTGTCGGCCAACGAAACTCCGTTCGGGCCTTCGCCGAAGGCGATTGCGGTCTACAAGGAAGCGGCGGCGCATCTGGAAGATTATCCGGAAGGCACCTCGCGGGTGCTGCGCGAAGCGATCGGCCGCACGTTTGGGCTCGATCCCGACCGCATCATCTGCGGCGCCGGCTCCGACGAGATCCTCAATCTGCTGGCGCACACCTATCTCAGCCATGGCGACGAGGCGATCTCCACCGCCCACGGTTTTCTGGTGTACCCGATCGCGACCAAGGCGAACGGCGGCATCAACGTGGTGGCGCCCGAGACCAACTTCACCGCCGACGTCGATGCGATCCTGAAAGGGGTATCGCCGCGCACCAAGCTGGTCTGGCTCGCCAACCCGAACAACCCGACCGGGACCTATTTGCCGTTCGACGAGGTCAAGCGGCTGCGCGCCGGATTGCCGGCGCATGTGCTACTGGTGCTCGATGCCGCCTATTCGGACTACGTCTCGCGCAACGATTACGAGCTCGGCATCGAGCTTGTGGCCACCACCGACAATACCGTGATGACGCACACCTTCTCCAAGATCCACGGGCTGGCCGCGCTTCGGATCGGCTGGATGTTCGGCCCAGCCCATATCGTCGATGCGGTCAATCGAATCCGCGGGCCCTTCAACGTCTCGACGCCGGCGATGCTGGCGGCGGTGGCCGCGATCGAGGATACCGCGCACCAACAGATGTCGAAGGCGCATACCGAGAAGTGGCGCAACTGGCTGACGCAGGAAATTACAAAACTCGGCCTCAAGGTGACGCCGAGCGTGGCGAATTTCGTGCTGGTCCATTTCCCGCTCGAGAAGGGCAAGACCTCGGCGGAGGCCGATGCGTTCCTGACCAGGCGGGGCCTGGTGCTGCGCGCGCTGAACAATTACGGACTGCCGCACAGCCTGCGCATGACCATCGGCACCGAGGAGGCCAATCGCCTCGTCGTCGAGGGCCTGCGCGACTTCATGGCGCAGACGTGAACGCCGCGCCGTCATTTCAAAAGATCGCGCTGATCGGCTTCGGCCTGATCGGCGGTTCGATCGCGCGCGCCGCGCGCGCGCAGGGGCTTGCGGGCGAGATCGTCACCACCGCGCGCTCGGAAAAAACCCGCGCCCGGGTCAGGGAGCTCGGCCTGGTCGATGCCGTGGTCGAGACCAATGCGGAAGCGGTGCGGGACGCCGATCTCGTGATCCTGGGCATTCCGGTCGGCGCCTGCGGCGCAGTCGCCGAAGAAATCGCGGGCCATCTCAAGCCGGGCGCGATCGTCTCCGATGTCGGCTCGGTCAAGGGCGCGGTGGTGCGCGAGATGGCGCCGCATCTGCCCGCGGGCATCCATTTCGTGCCGGCGCATCCGGTGGCCGGCACCGAGCATTCCGGCCCCGATTCCGGTTTCGCGGAGCTGTTCATCAACCGCTGGTGCATTTTGACCCCGCCCGAAGGAACCGATCCGGACGCGGTCGAGCGGCTGCGCGCGTTCTGGGCAGCGCTCGGCGCCCGGGTCGAGATCATGACGCCCGACCACCATGACCTCGTGCTCGCGATCACCAGCCATCTGCCGCATCTGATCGCCTACACCATCGTCGGCACCGCCGACGAGCTGGCGCAGGTCACCTCCTCCGAAGTCATCAAATTTTCCGCCGGCGGTTTTCGCGATTTTACCCGGATCGCGGCCTCCGATCCCATCATGTGGCGCGACGTGTTCCTCGCCAACAAGGAAGCGGTGCTGGAAATGCTCGGCACTTTCAACGAGGACCTCTCGAAACTGACCCGCGCCATCCGCCGCGGCGACGGCCAGGCGCTGTTCGACCATTTCACGCGCACCCGCGCCATCCGCCGCGGCATCGTCGAGATCGGCCAGGATTCGGCCGCCCCCGACTTCGGCCGCCCGCATGCGCAATTGGGGAAGAAGCCGGAGTGACCCTTTCGTCGTCCCGGCGAAGGCCGGGACGACGGTTGGGTGTGGCCGGAGGTCGCAGCTGAACATCATCATTGCGAGCCAACGGGTCGCGCGTACGCGCGCCCGATGATAAACTCAGCGAAGCAATCCATCTTTCTTGTTGCTGCATGGATTGCTTCGTCGCATGCGCCTTCGCCCGAAGGCGGGCTTCGGCGGACAAGAGTGCGCCTCGCAATGGCGGGAAGACACACCGACGGGAAGACACACCACCGCGATTTCGCCCCCAACCCTCACCCGGCGATCCTCGCGAGCCCCAGCCGGCCGAGCGAGCCGGCGCCGATCTGCATCATGATCCCGGCGAGCCACCACGAACCGATCAGCAATTCCCACGCGCCCAGCGGGGGCGCGTCGAACACGATGGCGTAGACCGATGCCAGCGCGGCGAGCGCGGCCAGAAATGTCCCCGTCGCGCTCAAGAGTTCGATGCCGTCGACACCAGGAAGGCCGACCCGCGCCGCAGCGCCGATACGGGTTGTGCCTGGCCTTGGAATATCGATCCCCAGATAAAATCCGGCGATGCCAACCAGGATCATCGCGGCGATGAACCCGATCGAATCGAATGGATCGATATTGGCTTTTGCCAGATAGGCGGCGACGAAGGTTCCGCCCATCGCGCCCGACATCGACAGGCCGATCCGTCCGACGACATGGGCGAGGCGGCTGAGCGGGTGACCGCTTTTGCTTCCCGGGCCGCGATCTCTTTCATTCAGCATGATGGTCTCCTTCGTTTTTGACTTCAGAACTGGAACCGCAGGCCGACGGTCGGATCGATCGAGGATCGCTGCAGGAAGCCGTTGGCCAGACCATTCGACACCTGCGACCACATGATGCCGGCATAGGCATCGAAGCGTTTTGCGAAGCGGTAATCGGCGACGAAGGAAACGGCATCGAGCTGTCCGCTGCACTGCGCCAGGCTGGCGTTCGCGCAGTGCGCCGCGTTCAGGGTCGCGGGCGTGCCGCCTTCAAAGCTGTTCTGTTCCTCGTGGTAATAGGCGACGCTGAGATCGAGGTCCGGCCTGACCGCATATTTCACGCCGCCCCAGGACACCTGGAGGATCTTGTCGGTGGTGAAGTTGGTGTTGTTGACCGTGCCGAGCGAATAACCGCCGACGATGAAATTGCCGGCCGCGAGCGGGTTTTGCGGGTTGGCGAACTGCATATGCTCATAGCCGCCATAGAATTTCACCGGCCCGTACACGTACTTTGCGAGCAGCATGACGCTGGTGTTGTCGGAGACGGTGCCTGCGACAAAACCGTTTCCGGGATTGATCAGCGAAGCCGGCAGCAGCGTGCCCGCCGGCAGCGGCGCCGAGACGATCGCATCCTCGACGTGGCTGACGATCGCATCCAGCGACAGGCCCAGATAATCCCCGCCGATCTGTCCCTGAAAGGCGTTGCCCGCGCCGCCGTTCAGACCGGATCGGAGCTGGGCTTCCACGGCGGTGCGGAACGGACCCACATTGACGGCGTATTTGAAGGAATTGTCGAAGATGCGATCCTCGGTATCGCCGGCGCCGCCGGTGGCGCCCTGAAAACCGATCAGCGAGAACGCGCCCGAATTGTTCATCGGATCATAATTGGCTACGCCATCGGACGTCAGCGCGTTCTGCCGGCCGTAGGTCAATGTTCCCCAGACTGGCGAACTGAGGCCGGCATAGGCCGCGACATTGAAAGCCTGGCCGTCCTTGGCCGAGTCGGCGAACGAATTCTGCGCGCCGATCGCCAGTCCGTTGTTTTGCACGATCGAGCCGAGCCCGTCCGAAAGCCTGCCCGACTGCGGGTTGAACCCGGTCTGCAGATTGAAGACGGCGGACAGCCCGTCGGTCAGCTCCTGGTTTCCCTTCAGCCCGATGAACGAGGAACTCAGCGCGTTCGGGCCGACGCCGAAGTAGGAGCCGTTGCTGTTCTTCGAGATCAGATAATTCAATCCGAGCCCTGCGGTGTTGCTCAGCGGGGCACCGTGATTTTGATAGGTCACGCCCATATCGACCAGGCCGTAGAGCGTCACGCCGTGCCAGGTCAGGCTGTCATCTGCCGGCGGCCTCTTGACCGCCTTGTAGGCCCGGGTGTCGGCAGCCATTGCATCCACCGCGGCAGCCGGCCGCGCCACGGCCGCGGGCGATCTTTCCCGCCGCGCCTCGAGCTTGCGCTGCCGCCTTTCGAGTTCGGCTATGCGCCTCGTCAATAGCTGATTCTGTTCGCGAAGCTGTTCGGATTGCGTCTTGATATCTGACAGTTCGCCCGCATGTGCCGCCACAGCCATCCCGAACACGGCCGTAACGCAAGTCATCCCCTTGAGTAGTTTCACTTGAACCTCCCGCCCGGGAGGAAGCCGATACGCCTCCCGCACATCGCACCCTGGTCAGGTGTGTGCGTGCTTCCTCCGACAGCGAGACTTGAGTTCGGGCGCGGATATTCGCGAACACGAGATGATTTCGCATCACGTTTTGCTCACGCTAAAATGTTGGAATTTTTTCTCAATCAGCTGAGCGCGCGAAAAGCCGCTGCGGCAGTGGGAGAACTTCGAACGCAAAAAAGATGGGCTCAGCCGAGGTATGGCCGAGCCCAGTCAGTTGGGGGCAACATGACGAGGGAGACGCGCGAATTATTCCAAAAGCGACGGCGGGAGATCCAGGATCGCGCTCTCTCCTCAATATGGCTTGACGCGGTGGGGACGACGGACGGGAAGCGGATGCGACATGGTCGCGCCACGCAGCTGCGCCATGGCGTCGGCGGGACCCGACGACCCGAGGCCGAGATCGCCATTGGGATGATAGAGATCGGCATTGGGATGATAGAAAGCGTAGGCGCCGGGCTCGTCGATGACGGGTTGGGCGAGTGCCGGCGCAGCGGTCGCCGCCGACAGAATGACGGCCGCGGCAAGAAGGGGGTGTCTGGTCATTGTCGTTCTCCACGGTGCTGACCGATCGCGCATCGGCGCGGGTCCTCTACTAGAGTAGCTCACGATGGCAGCTATTCCCGCGGAGAGGAGCCGTCGAGGAAATCCGCCCATCACGGTTTAGCGAGCGGAGATTCCCCGCTCGCAGGTGATGATGAAAACGGCGTGCTTGCCCCGGACGCTGCGCAGCACGAAGTGACGCGCTGCAGAGCCGGGGCCCATGGTTCATTCAATGCAAATGGGTCCCGGCTCTGCGGCGCAGCGCGAAGAACTCTGCACCGCGTCCGGGACACGGCATCAAAACAGCGGCGGCACCTGGCCGACCTTCAGCGGGCCGACATACACGGTGCCGTCGACGAAGCGCAGCGGAAAGGCGCGCGCCTTCTTGCCTTCCAGCACCGCCTCCTTGCCGAAATTGCGGTAGGCCATGACGACGCCGGCACCGGCGTTCTGCTTGACCGCCTTGCCGAGACCGGGAATCGCGCGGTCCAGCGCGCCGAAAAGATTGTTGAGGTCCTGCGTCTTGACGCCCGGCGCGACGCGATCGAGCGTCGCCTGCGGCACGCCCTCCTCCAACATCTTTTCGATGCCAAGTGCCGGAATGATCTTTTCGAAGCCGGCCAGGGTCATCTGCAACTCGCCGTCGAGCCGCCCTTGCGCGTTGATGCCGAGCGTGCCGGCGGCGACCGCGATGACATCGCCCTGCTGGATTCGCGATTGCACGATCTCGGCATGGCCGCCGGCGGCGGCGATTTCGCGAAACCGCTCGGGCCAGGGTTTTGGGGAAAAATCCTTCAAGCCGCTCAACATCACCCGCGCGTCGGCGTCGAACGGCTGGGCGAGCAGCGGATGCACCTCCTGCACGCTGCCGCCTTCGATTCTCAAGACGCTTTCGATCACGGGATGATCGACGCTTGAGCCTTCGGCGAGACGGCCATGAAGCTCGATATGCCGGGCTTGCGCCAGCGGCGCCGATACCGATCCGTTGAGGCGATCGATTTCGGGATCGTCGAACACGATCGAGGCCCGCTGCGGCACGGCGGGCAATCCCACCACGCTGGAGCGGGCGGTCTTCCAGTTCATCGACATCGCCGGCGCGCCTTGCGAATCGGAGATCGTCGCGGGCGCCGTGAATTCGGCGATCACAAGTTTCGGATCGTAGACCTGCGCCACCACCAGGATCTCGCCGAGCCTTGCCGTCAGCGGCGGCTGCGTCCCCGCGGTCTGCGAGACCAATGACACGCTGGCCCCGTCACAGCGTACCTCGAGCCGGAACGGGAAGCCCGCCACCGATCGCCGCGCGCAGTCGTAGACCCGTCCGGATTTGGCCTCCTGCGCACGCCAGGCGTCGGCTTTGACATCGACTTCCGAGGCCGCATAGAACCAGAACGCGCTCCATGCGATCGCGGCGATCAGGACCAGCACAGGCATGAAGAACAGGCGCCAAAGCGGGCGCCGGCGCGGCGCGAGGGTCAGTTCGGACATGCGGCGACCTTTGACCGGTGATTTTGTCAATTAAGCGATGCCGGCCGACACAATCAAGTCAACGCTGGTCAATTGACGCCTGCCGGTTAATCGAAGGCTTTGGTCGATGAATGCAGCGGACAGTGGATTTCCACTTCGCAACAAAACCATCTTCTGATAGCCGTGCGCGCGATGCCAGCGACCCGCCAGAGCCAATCGGAGCCAGCCGACCTGTGGGTGTTCGGCTATGGCTCGCTGATGTGGCGGCCGGGTTTTGAGTTCATCGAGCAGGTTCCGGCGCGGCTGATCGGCGAGCACCGGGCGCTGTGCGTCTATTCGTTCGACCATCGCGGCACGCCCGAGAAACCCGGCCTCGTGCTCGGGCTCGATCGCGGCGGCGCCTGCCGCGGCGTCGCGTTCCGCGTCGCTAGCCGGCTGCGCGGCGCCACCATCGACTATCTGCGCGGCCGCGAGCAGACCACCCATGTTTATCGCGAGGTGATGCGCTCGGTCTGGCTGGAGAACGAGGCGCGCCAGCGCGTCAGCGCACTGGCCTATGTGGTCGATCGCGGCCATGTGCAATATGCCGGCCGGCTGACGCTTTCCGAACAGCTGCGCTACGTCCAGCAGGGCCACGGCCGCTCCGGCAACAACCGCGACTATGTGCTGTCCACGGTGAAGTCGATCGAGGCGCAAGGATTCCGCGATGCGCAATTGCATCAGCTGGCGCTGATGCTGCACGAGGGATGAATCGTAGCCCGGATGGAGCGAAGCGTAATCCGGGGAAATAGCGTGCAACCGTCACCCCGGATTGCGCTTCGCTCCATCCGGGCTACGAACTCAGCGTTGAGTTGTCGAGCCACGCGTCTTCCTCAGCCGTTCTGCGTACCATCGGCGTAGCCGCCGCCGATCTGCGCGCCGGGTGCGAACAGGCCCTTGCCCGGCACGTGATTGATCTCGAGCCTGGTGCCGTCGGGATCCTCGAACAGCACGGAATAATAGCCGGGGGCAAAGCCGTCCTCGCGCGGTTCATGAACGATCTTGGCGCCAATCCTGACGAGGAAGTCATGGGCCGCATCGACGTCGCCGCGCTCGCGCGCGCGAAAACAGTGGTGATGCAGCCCCACCGAACCCTGGCGAAATCGCTGGCCTGCATATTCAGGAGCCGGGGCATGGACGCCAAAGCCGGTACGGCCTCCAACGCAATAGAACGTGTTTTCACTGTCGGCGACGACGCTAAGACCCAGGAACGGCAACAATTGTCCATAGAAGGCGCGCGCGGCCGCGAAGTTTCCAGCCGTGATGAACGTATGGGCGACACCGTTGATTTCCACTCGTCCGTCCTCCCCGCATCATGGCGCTTGTCATATTCAGTCAGCTCGATGACCGCCAGTATTCTTCCTTCTCCCCTTGTGGGAGAAGGGAAGAACGCGTTACGTCTCTGCCTTCGCCTTCCCCGGCACGCCGCCAAACAGTTGCGCCTGCTCGGCGCGCGCGGTTTCCACCAGCGGCCTCGTGGCATCCTCGATCACGGTCGAGACCCGCGTGATGAATTCGCGGCGCGACAGGCCGGGCGGCAGCGGATCGAGAAATTCGACCACCAGCGTGCCGGGATAGCGCATGAAGGTGCGGCGCGGCCAGAACAGGCCGGAATTCAGCGCCACCGGCAGGCAGCTGACGCCGCAATCGACATAGATCTGGGCGATGCCGGTCTTGTAGTCCGGCTTGGCGTCAACAGGCCTTCGCGTGCCTTCCGGGAAAATGATCAGTTGGCGGCCGCGCCGCACCGCCTCGCCGGCGCGCCGCGCCATCGCCAGCAACGAGCGGCCGCCGGCGGCGCGGTCGATGGCGATCATGCCGCATTTGACGAGGTACCAGCCGAACAGCGGGATCCAGGTCAGCTCGCGCTTGAGGATGAACAGCGGCTGCTCGAAGAACTGCAGCAGCGCAAAGGTTTCCCACATCGACTGGTGCTTGGAGGCGACGATCAGGGGCCCCTTCGGAATCTTTTCGAGCCCGCGATAGTCGACCCTGACGTTGCAGACGACGCCCAATAGCCAGATGCTGCTGCGCGCCCACAGGCCGGCGATGTTGATGATGGCGCGGCGCGGCATCACGAAAGTCGGGATCGCGACGAGCATCCAGAACACCAGCAAGAGATAGAACAGCACTTGATAGACCAGCGAACGCAGAAAGATCGAAACCATCTGCAATCCGATCAATTGGCTTGAGCCGTTGCCGGCCGCTGCGGCAGTGATCCGGTCGGCTGGTCGGCCGCCTCGGGCATCAGGTCGAGGCCTAAATCCGCCAGCCGCACGCGCAGCTCGGCGGCGACGTATTTGGCATATTCCGACAGCAACAGCCGGAACGTTGCGCCATTGGTCCACCACGGCTCGTCGCGCCATTTCTCGCCGACCACCGCGAACGGAACCAGCTTGATGTCGGGCATCGCATGCGACAATTCGACGATGGCGCGCGGCATGTGGTAGTTCGAGGTCACCACGATCAGCGACTTGAAGCCGCGCTCGTGGACCCAGCGCCGCGTCTCCGCGGCGTTGGAGCGGGTGTTGACGGCGGAGCGGTCGAGATCGACGCAGCAGCCGAGCAGCGACTGGTTGTCCGGCAGGGAGCGGGAAATATCGCTCGCCGCATTGGTCGGATGCACGCCGGAAATCAATAGTCGCTTGCCATAGCCGCCGGCCAGAAGTTCCATCGCGTCCGAGACCCGCGAGGAACCGCCGGTCAGCACCACGATGCCGTCGGCGTGGCTGGCCGGTTCGGCCTCGGCGCCGCGCAGCTGCGACAGGAATCCGACGAAGCCAAGCGCGGCGGCGACGAACACCACCGCGATGGCTGCGACCAATGCGGCGCGCAGCCGGCCGCGTGGCGCGGCAGCCGGCGCGGTCGGCGAGCTATCGTCGGGTAGCGAACTCATGCTGTAACAGTGCCCCTTCCCCGGTGCGAGTGTAGAACGTTTTCGGACCAAAAGGAGCCCGGTTCCAAAGGCTATTCGGCCGTCCGCGTCAGTCGATGTCGTCGAGCGTTGCAAACAGCGTTCGCCGCGAGGCCCAGGCGGTGATCGCCGCGATCAGGACGGCCTGGGCAGCGAGCGCCAGATAGCCGGACGGGCGCAGCGAAAACGTCCCCAACAGTGCTGCGAACTGGTCGCCGACCGGGGTGCCCGAGAACCAGCCGGCGATCGATTCGGAGAAGCCAAAGCCGAGCATCGCCACGCCGCCGCCGATCAGGCCGCCTTCCAGCCCGAGCCGCAGGAAATGCCGCTGGAAGCGGGCGGCGATGTAGCGATCGCCGGCGCCGACGAAGTGCAGCACTTCGACGATCGGCCGGTTGGCCGCCATCGCGCCGCGGGTGGCGAACGAGACCGAGATGATGGTGGCGATGATCACCAACACCAGGATGCCAATGCCGGCGAACACGGTCGCCCCGGTCATCGAGCGCATCCGCTCGATCCAGGCGCGGTGATCGTCGACGGTGGTCGATGGCGCCGCCTGCGTCACCGCCTTGCGCAAGCCGACAAGGTCGAGCGCGGTCCCCGGCTGGGCGCGGGCGACGATGACCCGCGGCACCGGCAAATCGTCGAGCGACAGCCCGCTGCCGAGCCAGGGTTCCAGCAGTTTTGCGGATTCGTCCTTGGTGAACGGCCTCGCCTCGAGGATGCCGGGCTGGGCGCGGATCGCCTCCGTCACCGCGGCGGCGTCGCGGTCGAGATCGCGCCCCGCCGTGGGGCGCACCTGGATGGTGATTTCGCTTGCGACCTCCGACTGCCACTCCGCCGCCGAGGCGCTGACCAGGAGCACCGCGCCGGTCGTGATCGAGGCCAGGAAGGTCATGATGGCGACGACGGCGACCAGCGCGCGGCCGGCGATCGAGGCGCGCGGCACGATCGGCGACAAATTGCGCGCGCGCGCCGGCAACCGCGGACGCTCGTTGCCGAGGTCCACCAGCGGGCCGTGCGGGTCGTCCATCCTGTTCATCGACATATTCTACTCATAGACATGCAGCCGTCCCTGATGCAGCACCAGCCGCCGCGCCTCGTACTGATCCATCAGCGCGATGTCGTGGGTGGCGATAATGACCGCGGTGCCCGACTTGTTCAACTCGATGAACAGCCGCAGCAGCCGCCGCCCCAGCGTCGGATCGACGTTGCCGGTCGGCTCGTCGGCCAGCAACAGCAGCGGGCGCGAGATCACCGCGCGCGCGATCGCCGCGCGCTGCTTCTCGCCGCCGGACAGAATCGGCGGCAGCGCGTCCATGCGCTCGCCCAACCCAACCCATTTCAGGAGGTCGATGACCTCCTTGCGATAGCTTGACTCCTCGCGGCCCATCACCCGGAACGGCAGCGCCACGTTCTCATAGGTGGTCATGTGGTCGAGCAGGCGAAAGTCCTGCAGCACGATGCCGATCCGTTTGCGCAAGTTTGCGATCTCGTCCTTAGCCAGCAGCGAGACGTCATTGCCGAACAAATTGACCAGGCCGCGGGTCGGCCGCAGCGACAGGAACAACAGTTTCAAGAGCGAGGTCTTGCCGGCGCCGGAGGGGCCGGTCAGGAACTGGAAAGAGTGGGCCGGAATCTGGAAACTGAGGTCGCGCAGAATCTCCGGACCCAATCCGTAGCGCAATCCGACATTTTCGAACCGAACCAAGCTCAGCTCCGGCTCATGGTGGGGGTCCGGCAAACCGGCCGAAACCCGCAACTCGCCGGTTTCGGCCTCAAGGCCTGCGAACCCGACAAATTGGTTTTGCTTCGGTTATGGTTTCCGATTCGTTAACGGTCGCCTTGTAGCATCTGGCCAAGGTCATTTGTGGAGATTGGGCTCCATGCATATCGTTTGCCCGCATTGTTCGACGTCCTATGCCATCAATCCGGCCACGCTGGGAGAGGCCGGCCGCACCGTGCGCTGTTCCCGCTGCAAGGAAGTCTGGCTGGCGCGGCCCGAGGATGCCGTCGAGATCGTGGCTGCCGCACCTGTGATGGCGGCGGCCAGCCAGCAGAGCGCGGCAACCGATGTCGCCGCGGGATGGACCACGCTCGCCCGCCAGGACGAGGGCGCCGGCCAGGACACCCCCGTCGTCGACAGCCCCTCGATTTCCAGCGACTGGCCGGACGAAGGCGAAATCGAATGGAGTTCGCGCGCCGAGGACGATGCCGAGGACGAACGCCGGCCGTCGCGGCTGCGCGGGATTTTCAGACTGCCCCGCATACCCTTCGTCACCGCCCCGATCGCCTGCGCCGCGATGGGTGCGCTGGTGCTGGCGCTGGTGATCTGGCGGGTCGACGTGGTGCGGCTGTTGCCGCAGACGGCCTCGTTCTACGGACTGGTCGGGCTCGACGTGAACCTGCGCGGGCTGATGTTCAAGGACGTCAAGATCTCCACCGAGACCGTGGAAGGCAAGCCAGTGCTGGTGATCGAGGGCGTGATCACGGGAGAAACCAGAAAGCCGGTGGAATTGCCGCGGCTGCGGTTTTCCGTGCGCGACGCCAAGGGTACCGAGATCTACGCCTGGAACGCGGTGCTGGAGCAATCCGTGCTGAAGCCGGGCGAACGGGCCTTCTTCAAGTCGAAGCTCGCCTCGCCGCCCCCGGAAGGGCGCAATATCGACATCCGCTTCTTCAACAAGCGCGATCTCGCCGTCGGCAGCGCATGAACGGCGCGGTCCGGTTCTGCTCGAACAAGATGAGTGCCCGATGGCGCGCATCCTGATCGCCGACGACGAAGACTCCATGCGCAAGCTGGTGGCGCGCGCCATCGCGATGGACGGCCACGACACCGTCACCGCCGAAGACGGCGCCGAGGCGCTGGAAATCCTCACCCGGGAACAAGGCGCCTTCGACCTGCTGCTGACCGACATCCAGATGCCCGTGATGGACGGCATCGCGCTGGCGCTGACGGCGGCGCGCGATTTTCCGCAACTGACGATCCTGCTGATGACGGGCTTTGCCGACCAGCGCGAGCGCGCCTCGGGGCTGAACGCGATCGTCCATGACGTCGTGACCAAGCCGTTTTCGGTCGCCGACATCCGCACCGCGGTGGCGGCGGCGCTATCGGCGAGGAAGCGGTAGCTGATTCGTAGCCCGGATGGAGCGAAGCGCAATCCGGGGGCGCAAACAAGGAATCCCGGATTACGCTTCGCTCCATCCGGGCTACAACCTCGCTCAACTCGTCATTGCCGGGCTTCCGCCTTCGCCAAGGCTTCGGCGGACTGGCACCGAGGACCCTGCGAAGCTTTAGCGTAGACGGGTGACCCGGCAATCCATCCTCGTCGAGTGACTCTCGCGAGGATGATGGATACGCGGGTCAAGCCCGCGTATGACGATCGTGCTTGTGGCAGCGGTATCGACCCCAACGCAACCCGCTCAATAATCCTTCAACAGCCGCTCGAGGTAATCGAGTTCGATCTGCGGGCGGGAGGGATCGGAGAGGCGGCGGCGCAGTTCTTCCAGGATCCGTCGCACCCGCTGCACGTCGATCTCGCCGGGGATCTTGACGGTGTAGTCGTCGCCGAATTCGCGGCCGTGCAGCGGACGTCCCAGCGGATCGGTCTGGTTGCCGCCGCTCTGTTGACGGCCCATGCGCGTGCCCGGGCCGTCGCCCTGGCCTTCGCCATCGCCCTGCATCGAATCGGCGAGGCTTTGGGCGCCCTTGCGCAGCGCGTCCAGCGCCTTGCCCTGCGAATCCACCGCGCCGTCGGCATTGCCTTCGCTCAACTTGGAGCCGGCGTCTCCCATCGCGCTGTCGGCCTGACCGAGGCCATCCTCATCGCCGTCCTGGTCGCCCTGTTCGGCCTGGTCGCCATCCTGATCGCTCTGCTGACCCTGCTCGCCCTTCTGGCCTTTCTGACCCGGACCCATGCCGCGCTTGGCGAGTTCCTGCTGCAATTTTTTCAACCGCTCGCGCAGACCCTGCTGATCCTGCTGCAGGTCGCCCATGCCCTGGTCGCCCTGCTGCTTGCCGCGGGCGCGATCGCGCCGCGAGTCCTGGCCCTGCTTGTAGGTCTTGTCGCGCAACTGCTGCTGCTTGCGGATCATATCCTGGAGTTCGTTCAGCGCCTGCTCCATGTCGCTGTCGCCGGACTGGCCGGGCTGCGCCATCTGCAGGTTTTCCAGCATCTCCTGCAATTGCTCAAGCAATTGCCTGGCGCCTTCCTTGTCGCCGGAGCGCGACAGCCGCTCCATGCGCTCGATCATGTTGTTGAGATCCTGCTGGCGCATCACGCGCGTGTTGGGATCGAGCGGTCGCGCCAGCGCCTGCGGATTGTTGCGGAACTGCTCGGCGAGCTGGCGCATGAAATTGTCGAGCGCGGCGCGCAAATTCTCGGTCAGCTTCTTGATCTCTTCGTCGCTGGCGCCGCGCTCCAGCGCCTGCTTGAGCGCGTCCTGGGCGGCCCGCAGCGCCTTGTCGACATCGGTGATGTCGCCGTCCTCGATGGTCACCGCAAGCGCCCAGAGGCTTGCGACCACCTCGCGCAGCGCATCGTCGGTGTGGGCGGCCTCGAGCTGCCTGGTGACGCTGTAGACGCCGAGATACTGGCCGGTCTCCGGCATGAACAATTCGGGGGCGATCATCAGCGCGTCGAGCGCGTCATGGACTTTCGAGTCCTGGTTGGCGTCGAGCGCAAGAATCCGGCGCTGCTCGATCAGCGCGCGCGCCAGCGGCTTGGTGAACAGCCGCTCCGGCAGCCGCATGTCGAACGGCTCGCTTTTGCCCTCGTTGCCGGCCTCGTCCTTGGCGGTCAGGGTCAAGGTAACGTCGGCCCCCGCATAGGGGTCTTCGCTCAGATCCTTCACGGTCTGGCCGACACCGTTACGGGTCCGCGCATTGGGCAGCACCAGCGGAAATTGCGGCGGGTCGAACAGCGGCCGCGGCGCGGCGGCGGCTTTCGGCGCATCGCCCGGCCGGGCCACGAAATGCGCCCTTGCTTCGGCGACGCCGTAGTCGTCCTCCAGCTTGTAGGACATCTGCAGCGAGCCGCGGGCCTGCCGCTCCGGATCCTTGGCGAGCGAGATGGTCGGGGCGCGGTCGGGAATCGCGGTGAACTGCCATTGCGGCTGGCCGGAGGGCGCACGCACATGCGCGGTGCCGTCGCCGGTAATGGTAAAATGCCGCTCGTTGGTGCCCTGCGGCGCCTGCTCCTTGGCCTGGGTTTCGCTCACGCCGCCGCCTGCCACCACATCGAGCGTGCCGCCGCTGGAGCGGACGATCAGCGTCGAGCCCGAAGGCACCGGCAACGGTCCGCTGGCGGGAACCGCGGCTTCCTTGCTCGCCGCCGACAGGATGATCGGCGGCTTGCCGGTATAGACCGGCGGCGTCACCCAGGCATCGACGCGGATGTTGGCCGGCGACAGCACCCCGTTCCAGTCGAACGCCGCTTCCGTGCGCAAGCCGCGCTCGTCGCCGGCGGCGACATAGGTCGCGACCAGCAGCACCACGATCAGCGCCCGCAGCGCCCAGGGATCGTGGATCGCCAGCCGCGGCGACGGCAGGCCGGCGCGGATGCGCTTGATCGAGGCCAGCGTGCGCTCGCGCTGCGCCTGCCACAATGCCTGCGCCACCGGGTCCTGCGTTTTCAGCGTATCGGTCAGCGCGGTCGCCGGGCGATGGCGGATGCCGGAGCCGCGGTCGAGCCGGCTCAAGCCATCCTCGCGGCTCGGCCAGCGGAATTTTAGCAGCGGAAAGGCCGCGCCCAGCGCCAGCGCGACGAACAGGAAAAGCCCGGCCGCGCGGGCCAAAAACGGCAGCGCCAGCCACAATCCGGCCCAGGACACCACCAGAAACAGTCCGATGACCGTCAACAGCCGCGCCAGATGCGGCCAGGTTCGCTCCCAGGCGATGGCATATTTCGCCCGCTGCAAGGCCTGCGTCAGCTTGAGCCGTGAGACGGCATCAGGGTCGCGCAGGGGCTCTGAGGGGTCGGTGGCGCCGCTCAATCAACTCTCTCCAAGTTGCCGAAGCAGTGCACAATAACACAACGGCAGCAGTGGGGCACCCGTCCTGCGGCGGTATCCCACACCGCAAACCACGCATAACACGAAGGCGTGACTGCGCGGCTGCGACCCCGTAGGGTCCGCCGCCGAAGCAACCGGAAACCTCAGAGGAAACACCATGGACCAGAAGACGCACGACAAGGGGCTGGAAATCCGCAAGGCGGTGTTGGGAGAAGCCTATGTCGCCAACGCCCTGAAGAACGCCGACGAGTTCAACAAGCCGTTCCAGGAGCTGGTCACCGAATATTGCTGGGGTGCGGTGTGGGGCCGCGAGCAGCTGCCAAAGAAGACCCGCAGCATGCTCAACCTCGCCATGATCTCGATCCTCAACCGGCCGCATGAATTGCGCGTCCACATCAAGGGCGCGCTCACCAACGGCGTGACCAAGGACGAAATCCGCGAAATCTTCATGCAGGTCGCGATCTATGCCGGCGTTCCCGCCGGCGTCGACAGTTTTAGGATTGCGCGCGAAGTGTTTTCCGAACTGGACAAGGGCTAAGGCGCCAAACCCGTCATTGCGAGCGCAGCGAAGCAATCCATAGCGCAGCAGCGGGAAGATGGATTGCTTCGCTACGCTCGCAATGACGTTTTGAAATAAGGGAAATGTCACCCTAAACGTCGGATCCATCGGCTTGGGAAAGCGTGTAGCCCGGATGAAGCGAAGCGCAATCCGGGGATCACTCAAGCCAGACTGAGTCCCGGATTTCGCTTCGCTCATCCGGGCTACATTCCGGCTCACCTCACAGCCACGGCGCTGCCCGGTCCATCGCGATCAGCTCTTCCACCTCGACGCGTGGCCGCACCACGGCGTATTGGTCGCCCTTGACCAGCACTTCCGGGATCAGCGCGCGGGTGTTGTAGGTGCCGGACTGCACCGCGCCATAGGCGCCGGCGGTCATGATCGCCAGCAGATCGCCGGCCTTCGGCTCCACCAGCTTGCGGTCGAGCGCGAGGTAGTCGCCACTTTCGCAGACCGGGCCGACCACGTCGGCGGTGATCGTCGCTGCATCCGCAACCGCCTGCCGCACCGGCAGGATGTCGTGATGGGCTTCGTACAGCGTCGGGCGGATCAGGTCGTTCATCGCAGCGTCGATGATGACAAAGTTCTTGCCGTCGCCGTGCTTCACATGGATGACACGGGCCACCAGAATGCCGGCATTGCCGACGATCAGCCGGCCCGGCTCGAACATCAGCGTGCAGCCGAGATTATGCGTGACGCGCTTGACCATGGCCGCATAGGCCGCCGGCGCCGGCGGCGCCTCGCGATCCCTGTAATAGGGAATGCCGAGCCCGCCGCCGAAATCGATATGCGAGATGGTGTGGCCGTCGGCGCGCAGCACGTGCACGAAGTCCGCCAGGATGCGATAGGCGATTTCAAGACGGCCGAGATCGGTGATCTGGCTGCCGATATGCATATCGACGCCGGTGATCTTGAGTCCCGGCAGCTTTGCGGCGCGTGCATAGACGGCGCGCGCATGCGCGATCGGAACGCCGAACTTGTTCTCGGACTTGCCGGTCGAGATCTTGGCATGCGTGCCGGCATCGACATCGGGATTGACGCGCACGGAGATGCTCGCGGTCTTGCCCGCCTCCACTGCGAGGCGCGACAGCAGTTCAAGCTCGTGCTCGGATTCGACGTTGATGCAGAGGATGTCGGCGGCAAGCGCGGCGCGCAGCTCGGGCTCGGTCTTGCCGACGCCGGAGAACAGGATCCTGCTTGCGGGGAATCCGGCGGCCAGCGCCCGCTTCAATTCGCCGCCGGAAACCACATCGGCGCCGGCGCCGAGCTTTGCCAAGGTGCGCAGTACCGACTGGTTGGAATTGGCCTTCATGGCGTAGCAGACCAGCGTCTTCTCGCCGGCAAAGGCCTCGGTGAAGACGCGATAGTGGCGCTCCAGGGTTGCGGTCGAATAGCAATAGAACGGCGTGCCGACCTTGTCCGCCAGCTCGATCAGATTCACCGCCTCGGCGTGCAGCACGCCGTTGCGATAGTCGAAATGGTTCATGGCAGCTCAGTCAGTTGCTGTTCAGGAGCGGGTCGAGGGGCATGGGTCTCTTGGTGCCCTTGGAGGCGGCCGGGGGCGCGTCGGCGCCGTAGGTCGGATTGAACACGGTCGGCTTGGCGGCGGCCTCCGCGTCGCTGTCGGCCGGCGCCGAGGCTGTCGGCTGCCGCGTGGTGTCGTGCGGCGGCAGGTCGAGGCCACTTTTGCGCCCGCAGCCTCCAAGCGCGAGCACGGCGGCGCTCAAGACGACGATGGCCCATCCCGACGATTTCGGGCTGTACTTGCTAATCACGACAAATCCCCAATGCGCGGCGCGCACCATACAAAGATTGCCCTACTCTGGCGAGAGCAGCGAAGCCATGAAATTGCAGCGAAATTCCAGTGCTCAGCCCAATTTTCGCTGCTTTTCCAGCCGTCTCAGCCAGGCCTTCGCCTGCGCCAGCACGTTCTTCGGCGCGGTTCCGCCATAGCTGGAGCGGCTTTTCACCGAGGCTTCGACCGAAAGCACACCCAAAGCCTCTTTGGTGATCCCAGGCTCGATCGCCTGCATCTCCTTCAGCGGCAATTCGTGCAGCGGCACGCCCGCTTTCGAGGCCGCGGCGACGATGCGGCCGGTGACGTGATGGGCGTCGCGGAACGGCATCTTCAAGCTCCGCACCAGCCAGTCTGCGAGGTCGGTCGCGGTGGCGTAGCCCTCGCCGGCGGCCTCCCGCATCCGCAGCTTCTCCGGCACGATATCCCTGACCATGCCGGTCATCGCCCGCACCGCCAGCGACAGCGCGGCGAAGGCTTCCATCGCGCCCTGCTTGTCCTCCTGCATGTCCTTTTGATAGGCGAGCGGCAGGCCTTTCATCACGATCAGGAGCCCGGTCAGCGCACCGATCACCCGGCCGGTCTTGGCGCGCACCAGTTCGGCCGCGTCCGGATTGCGCTTCTGCGGCATGATCGAGGAGCCGCTGGTGAACTTGTCGGAGAGCCGCACCAGGCCGACCAGCGGCGAGGTCCAGATCACGATCTCCTCGGCGAAGCGCGACAAATGCACGGCGGCGATCGCCGCTGCCGACAGCGTTTCCAGCACGAAGTCGCGGTCGGACACTGCATCGAGCGAGTTGGCCATCGGCCGGTCGAAGCCGAGCGCCTTTGCGGTGGCGTCGCGGTCGATCGGGAACGACGTGCCGGCGAGCGCCGCAGCCCCCAGCGGCGATTCGTTGAGCCGCCTGCGCGCATCGGCAAAGCGGCCGCGGTCGCGCGAGGCCATCTCGACATAGGCCAGCAGATGATGGCCGAAGGTCACGGGCTGCGCGGTCTGCAGATGGGTGAAGCCCGGCATCACGGTTGCGGCATGTTCGACCGCCCGCTCCGCCAGCGCCTGCTGGAACGCGGCCAGCGCCGCATCGGTCGCGTCAATGGTGTCGCGGACATAGAGCCGGAAATCGGTCGCCACCTGGTCGTTGCGCGAACGCGCGGTGTGCAATCGTCCCGCGGCGGGGCCGATCAGCTCGCCGAGCCTGCTCTCGACATTCATGTGAATGTCCTCGAGCGCGCGCTTGAAATCGAACGATCCCTTGCCGATCTCTGACAAAATCGTGTCTAGACCGCCGGCGATATTTTTCGCATCGTTTTTGCTGATGATGCCTTGCGCCGCGAGCATCGCGGCGTGCGCCTTGGACGCGGCGATGTCCTGGGCATACAGGTGCCGATCGACGTCGATGGAGACGTTGATTTCCTCCATGATCGCATCGGGACGCTCGGTGAAACGGCCGCCCCACATCTTGTTGCTCATGACTTGTCGCTCATGATTTGCCGCCCGTCATCGCATCGCGCCCGGAAATGCGTTCCAAGGTACTCGTCCCGGGCCTGCCGTTGTATAGGCTCTGCATAGCCGTATCTGATACAGGATGACAAACGATATGCCCGATCTGCCCTCGCCCCGCCCCCAGGCCACGCGCCGGATTCCGATTGCCATTGGCGCGGTCGTGATCGGGGCGGCGATCGGATTTGCCGGGGTTTTGGGGATCGGCGGGCTCAGGCGCAACGCCTCGGGCGATCCGGCCTGCCGCGCCGCGGTCAATCTGGCGAGCAAGATTGCACCGCTGGCGCATGGCGAGGTGGCGGCGCTGACCATGGCGGCCGAGCCGCTGCGGCTGCCGGACCTCGTCTTTTCGGATGCCGACGGAAAGCCCAAAAAGCTCTCGGACTGGCGCGGGCGCACGGTGCTGGTGAACCTGTGGGCGACCTGGTGCGTGCCCTGCCGCAAGGAAATGCCGGCGCTGGAGGGCCTGCAGACGAAGCTGGGCGGACCCAATTTCGAGGTGGTCGCGATCAATATCGACACCCGCGACCCCGAAAAGCCGAAGGCTTTCCTGCAAAACGCCCATCTGACCCGGCTCGGCTATTTCAGCGACGAAAAAGCCAAGGTTTTTCAGGATCTTAAAAGCGTGGGCCGGGCGCTGGGGATGCCGACCTCGGTGCTGGTGGACGGCCAGGGCTGCGAGATCGCCACCATCGAGGGGCCGGCGCAATGGGACAGCGACGATGCGGTCAAGCTGATCGAGGCGGCGGAGAAGCCGGTGGATTAGCAGGCCCGTCATTCCGGGGCTAATCGCGGCCGTCATTCCGGGGCGATGCGAAGCATCGAACCCGGAATCTCGAGATTCCCCGACGCGCAATTGCCCATCTGAGGTCCGGTCCTTCGGACCATCCCGGAATGACGGGGAGAGAAAATCAAGCCGTGATGTTGACGTTGCCGCCGATGCCGGCGCCGACATTGGCCAGCGAGCCGATGTTCTGCTGGTCCGCGCCGAGCAGCGTCTGAACCGCGGATTTATCCGCATCCATATTCGATTTCATGATGGCGGTAGCGATCTGCATCTGCACGTTGCCCGCCTGCATGGCCAATATGCCGCTGACCATCGCCATCATATCCATAACGCAACACCTTCCGTCCGCCGGGGACGCTACGGCAAAGCCGTTAAGCACCACTTTACGGCTGCCTCAGGCCGCGCGCATCGAGTCCGGGATCGGAACAATTTCGAGTGAGGCATGATCTCCCGGTCAAGAAGCGCGCCTAGATGGTTGGGAAAGCCAGTGTACAATTTGAGGAGATTTCCATGCCGCTGATCCGGGTTTCATTGCGCCGGGGCAAACCCGCCGCCTATCGCAAGGCGATTCTCGAGGGCCTCTACGAGGCGATGCGCGAGACCTTCGACGTCCCCGAAGGCGACCGCTTCATGGTCGTGACCGAACATGACGCGGACGATTTCGTCTACGATCCGAACTATCTCGGCATCAAGCGCAGCGACGATCTCGTGATCATTCAGCTCACGATCAGCAACACCCGTCCCCGGGCGCAGAAACAGAAACTCTACCGGCGCATCGTCGAGCGGCTCACGGAAAATCCCGGCCTGCGCGCCGAAGACATCTTCATCAATCTCGTCGAAGTGCTGCCCGAGAACTGGTCGTTCGGCCACGGCGTCGCGCAATATGTGAAGTGACGGATAGCCGTAGGGTGGGCAAAGCGAAGCGTGCCCACCAACTGAATTTACCGGATAGATGGTGGGCACGGCGCAGATGCGCCTTTGCCCACCCTACGATGTTACAATGCCGCGGGCCTACCGCGTCGGGACCGGCTTGTCGCCGCGATAGTCGTAGAAGCCGCGCTGGGTCTTGCGGCCGAGCCAGCCTGCCTCGACGTATTTTACCAGCAGCGGACACGGCCGGTATTTGGAGTCGGCGAGACCCTCATGCAGCACCTGCATGATCGAGAGACAGGTGTCGAGCCCGATGAAATCGGCGAGTTCCAGCGGCCCCATCGGATGGTGCGCGCCGAGCTTCATCGCGGCATCGATCGCCTCGACGTTGCCGACGCCCTCATACAGCGTGTAGATCGCCTCGTTGATCATCGGCAGCAGGATGCGGTTGACGATGAAGGCCGGGAAATCCTCCGACACCGCGATGTGCTTGCCGAGTTTGGTGACGAACTCCTTGGCGGCGTCGAAGGTCGAATCGTCGGTGGCGATGCCGCGGATCAGTTCGACCAGCTCCATCAGCGGCACCGGATTCATGAAGTGAATGCCGATGAAGCGCTCGGGCCGGTCGGTGGAGGCCGCAAGCCGCGTGATCGAGATCGAGGAGGTGTTGGAGGCGACGATGGCGTCGGGCTTCAGCACCGCGCAGAGATCGTGGAAGATCTTGCGCTTGACCTCTTCCTTTTCCACCGCGCTCTCGATCACGAGGTCGCAGTCGGCAAGCCCGTCCATGGTCTCGGTGGCGACGATCCGCGAAAGCGCCTGCTTGCGGGCGTCCTCAGTGATGATCTTCTTGGCGACCTGGCGCGACAGGTTGCCGTTGATGGTCGCCATCGCCGATTTCAACCGATCGGCGGAGACGTCGTTGAGCACCACGTCGAGCCCGGCCAGCGCCGCCACATGCGCGATCCCGTTGCCCATCTGGCCCGAGCCGATCACGCCGACCTTCTTGATCATCGCCGCCATGTTGCCATCTCACCCGGGGCGACGCGCGTTCCGCGCCTGCCCGCCCTCTTTGCATATACACCGGCCGAATGAGGCTTCATCCGGCAGATCATCTGCTTGTTACTTGCCGAGCTTGCCGAGTTCCTCGGTCAATTCCGGCACCGCCTGATAGAGATCTGCAACCAGGCCGTAATCGGCGACCTGGAAGATCGGCGCGTCCTCATCCTTGTTGATCGCGACGATCACCTTGGAATCCTTCATGCCGGCGAGATGCTGGATCGCGCCGGAGATGCCGATCGCGATATAGAGTTCCGGCGCCACCACCTTGCCGGTCTGCCCGACCTGCCAGTCGTTCGGCGCATAGCCGGCATCGACCGCGGCGCGCGAGGCGCCGACGCCGGCGCCCAGCTTGTCGGCCAGCGGCTCGATATATTTGGCGAAATTCTCGCGGCTCTGCATGGCGCGGCCGCCGGAGACGATGATCTTGGCCGAGGTCAGTTCGGGGCGATCGCTTTTGGCGACTTCCTCGCCGACGAAGCTCGACAGGCCGGGATCGGCGGCGGAAGCAGCATTCTCGATCGGCGCGCTGCCGCCGTCGCCGGTCGCCTGGAAGGTCGAGGTCCGCACCGTGATGACTTTCTTGGCGTCCTTCGATTTCACGGTCTGGATTGCGTTGCCGGCATAGATCGGTCGCTCGAAGGTGTCGGGCGAAATCACCTTGATGATTTCGGACACCTGCATGACGTCGAGTAGCGCCGCGACACGCGGCATCACGTTCTTGAAGCGCGAGGTCGCGGGCGCGACGAAGGCGTCATAGGAGGGCGCCAGCGCCACGATCAGCGCGGCGAGCGGCTCGGCAAGGTCGTGGGCATAGGGCTCGCCTTCGGCCACCAGCACCTTGGTCACTCCCTTGAGCTTGGATGCGGCCTCGGCGGCGGCCCTGGTGCCTTCGCCGCTGCCGGCGACCAGCACATGGATCTCGGCGCCGAGTTGGCTTGCCGCCGTCAGCGCCTTGTTGGTGGAGTCCTTCAGGGTCGCGCCTTCGTGTTCGGCCATCAACAGCGTGGTCATCAGAGAACCCCGGCTTCGTTCTTGAGTTTCGACACCAGTTCGCTGACGTCCTTTACCTTGACGCCGCCCTTGCGTCCCGGCGGTTCGGAGGTTTTCAGGATTTCCAGATGCGCGGTGAGGTCGACGCCGTAGTCGGAGGCGCTCTTGTCCGCAATCGGCTTCTTCTTCGCCTTCATGATGTTGGGCAGCGAAGCGTAGCGCGGCTCGTTCAGCCGCAGATCCGTCGTTACGATCGCCGGCCCCTTGAGTTTCACGGTCTGCAGGCCGCCGTCGACTTCGCGCGTGACCTTGAAATCGGTGCCGTCGACTTCGAGCTTGGAGGCAAAGGTCGCCTGCGACCATCCGAGCAGCGCCGCCAGCATCTGGCCGGTCTGGTTTGAGTCGTCATCGATCGCCTGCTTGCCGAGAATGATCAGGCCGGGCTTCTCCTCGTCGGCGATGGCTTTGAGGATCTTCGCCACCGCCAAAGGTTCGACATTGCCCTCGGCCTTGACCAGGATGCCGCGGTCGGCGCCCATGGCCAGTCCCGTCCGGATGGTCTCGGCGGCCTGGGCCGGGCCGATCGATATCACCACCACCTCGGTCGCCTTGCCGGCCTCCCGCAGCCGCAGGGCTTCCTCGACGGCGATTTCATCGAACGGATTCATCGACATCTTGACGTTGGCGAGTTCAACGCCCGATCCGTCGCTCTTGACGCGGACCTTGACGTTGTAATCGACCACCCGCTTGACCGGCACCAGAACCTTCATCGATCCTCTTTCGCTCGCATTTTGCCTATTGATCGGCTTGGGCGCGGAACCTAAAGGTCCGGCCAACCCCGGTCAACGCGCGAGGGCCAAAAATCGCGCCCAAACCCGCGCGTCAACGGTTCTGGCCGGGCACCCAGAGCACGTCGCCCTGGCCGTTGTCGTTGACGGAGCGGCTGGCGACGAACAGCAAGTCCGACAGCCGGTTCAAATACTGGATTGCGGCGGCGCCGACCGGTTCATCGGGGTTGGCCGCGAGTTCCACCACGATCCGTTCCGCCCTGCGGCAAATGGTGCGCGCCAGATGCAGGTAGGCGGCGGCCGGCGTGCCGCCGGGGAGCACGAACGAGGTCAGGGGCGCCAAATGTGCGTTCAGGCTGTCGATGTCGCGCTCCAGCCGCTCGACCTGGCTCGACACCACCCGCAACCGCTCCGCCTTGCCCGCGGCTTGCGGAACCGCGAGGTCGGCGCCGAGGTCGAACAGATCGTTCTGGATCAGACCCAGCATGTGATCGAGCTCGGGCGCCTGGCCGAGATGCAGCCGGACGATGCCGATCGCGGCGTTGGTCTCGTCGACGGTTCCAAAGGCCGCGATCCGCAGGTCGTATTTCGGCCGGCGTTCGCCGCTGCCGAGCGCGGTGGTGCCGTCATCGCCGGTCTTCGTGTAGATGCGGTTGAGGACGACCATGGTCTGTTCCCTCTCAATGCCCCATCGCCCAGACCGCGAGGACGGTGATGACGATCGCGACGAATTGCAGCAGCACCCTTAGCCGCATCAGTTTCTGCGAACGGTTCGGCGAGCCGCCCCGCATCATATTGATGAGGCCCAGGAGCAGTACAAAGGCGACGGCGGCAACCGCGACGGGAAGGATGATCGTGCTCAGGAATGATGCCATCGGCGCTACATACCACCCCGCAAGGCGGTCCGCCATCGCCCGCGCCGGACGGCGGCGGGGTGCTATGATCTGGCTTTTGGTCCGATATTGTCAGAAGCTTGGGGCATTCAGCGACTCGACCCGGCATCCGGCAGGCCAAGGTGGAACGTGAGGCAGCTTCGCTACATCTTTCATGTCGGCCTGGACGCGTTCTACACGTTTCTCGCCGATGACGGCTGGGCGATCGCCAGCCACATCGCGCTGTCGACGCTGATGGCGCTGTTTCCGTTCCTGATCGTGCTGACGTCGCTGGCCGGTTTTTTCGGGTCGAAGGAACTCGCCGACCAGGCCGCGGGACTGATGCTGCAGGTCTGGCCGAAACAGGTCGCCGATTCGCTGTCGGGCGAGATCCACGATGTGCTGACCACGACGCGCGGCGATGCGCTGACCATCGGCGCGCTGCTCGCGGTCTACTTTGCCTCGAACGGCGTGGAGGCGCTGCGGGTGGCGCTCAACCGCGCCTATGCCGTGGCCGAGCCGCGGCGCTGGTACTGGCTGCGGCTGGAATCGATCGGCTACACGCTGGTCGCCGCCGTCACGGCGCTGGCGATGGCGTTCCTGATCGTGCTCGGCCCGCTGATCATCGAGGCGGTACGGCGCCATATTCCGCTGGTGGTCCAGACCAACGAACAATTTCTCAACGTCTCTCGCTATGGCGTCACCATTACCGCGCTGATCGTCGCGCTGTTCATCCTGCATGCCTGGCTGCCGGCGGGCCGCCGCAGCTTTCTGCAGATCCTGCCCGGCATCGTCTTCACCTTCGTGGCGTCGCTGGTGTCGGGCGTCGTGTTCGGCGCCTACCTGGCGCGCTTCGCCAACAACTACGTCTCGATGTATGCCGGCCTTGCCTCGGTCATCATCGCGCTGGTGTTCCTGTATTTCATCGCCGCGATCTTCGTCTATGGCGGCGAGCTGAACGCCGCCATCATCAAGTCGCAGCTGCCGCACGGCGTGTCGCTTCAAGCAGCGCAGTCGCTAAAGCCCGCGGGGACACAGGCTTGACCAGGAAGGCGTCGGCGCCGGCGGCGCGCGAGGCCGCCTCGTCGTCGCCGCGGCCGGACACCCCGATGATGGCGATACGCCCGTGCGGCGAATCGAGGCTCCTGATCCGCCGGATGGCCTCGATGCCGTCGATGCCCGGGAGCACCATGTCCATCAGGACCGCGTCGAACGCGCTTTCCGCGATCCGCTCGGTGGCGGCTTCGCCCCGCCCGATGAATTCCGCGCTATGACCGAGTTCGGTGAGGATGGTATTGAGCACGACGCGGCCGAACGGATTGTCCTCGACGCCGAGAATGCGCAGGCCCCGCACCTCGCCTGCCGTAATGCCGTCGGTATCACGACTTTCCGCCGCGGAAGCCTTGGCGCGGGTCAGGATCACCGTCAGCGTGAAGGTCGTGCCGCCGCCGCGCCGTGGCGCCACCACGATGTCGCCGCCCATCGCGCGCGCGATCTGCTTGACCGACGACAGCCCGAGTCCGGCGCCGCCGAAGCGCGAGGCGATCGAGACATTGGCCTGCGAGAACGGGCGGAACAGGCGCCTGATCTCGGCGAGCGCAAGCCCGATGCCGCTGTCGGAAACCGCAAAGGCGATACCGACCTTGCCTTTGGCAACGCGCATCGGCTCGACCGACAACGCGACCTCGCCCGTCTCGGTGAATTTCACCGCATTGTCGATCAGGTTTTCAAGCGCAGCACGCAATCGCACGGGGTCGCCGACCACCAGCGCGGGGAGTTTGTCCGAAAGTTCGACGCGCCATTGCAGGCCTTTCGCCGCCGCCCGGCCAGCCAGCGAATCGCCGGCGTTGCGCGCCAGCGCGCGCAGATCGAACAGGTCCTGACGAACCCCGAAAGCGGCGTGGCCGCTTTTCGCGGCATCGACGAACAGGGTCGCAAGGCTCGCCAGATGTTCGGCGCCGGCCTTGATGGTATCGACCCAGCGCCGCTCGCGTTCGTCGAGATCGGAGGTTGCCAGGAGATCGCTGATCGCGAGAATGCCGGTGAGCGGCGTGCGCACCTCGTGCGCAAAGGCGGCCAGCGCGACCTCGACCACGCCCGGCCCGGCAGCAACGGCGGCGCGCTTCTTCGCCTTGCCGGCGGCAAGGCTGGAGGCGCGTTTTTTTCGCGGCCGCTTTTTCGGCGGCCGCCTGCTGCGCGGTGAGCGCGATGTTGGCGCCATGATTCCCCCGGCCCGGCCGTCCCCAGCATGCCACGGCAGGCTGCGGCGAGTCACGCCGGAGCGGGCTTTTCCACCAGAGCGGGATGACTTTTCTTCGAATCGTCGTCCCGCTCTGGCTTTTCGATTGAGCATGCTCTCCGCGCAAACGCGTTCCGCGTTTGTCGCGAGGGAAAACCGGTGTCCACTTTCCGGATCACGCTCCGGCGATCGGCTGGCCGAAATCAAGCCAGGCCGACCAGGCGGCGGATATCGGCCGGCGTTGCACCCTCGGCGCGGAGCTCGCGCAAGCCGGTCGAGGCGGTCGACTTCGACAATTTCCGGCCCGAGGCGTCGGGAATGAGACCATGGTGGCGGTAAGCGGGCGACGGCAGGCCGAGCAGCTGCTGCAGCAGGCGATGGACGCCAGTCGCATGGAACAGGTCCTGGCCCCGCACCACCTCGGTCACGCCTTGCAGGGCGTCGTCGACCACGACCGCGAGATGATAGCTGGTCGGCGTTTCCTTGCGCGCGAGGATGACGTCACCCCAGGCTTCAGGTCGTGCGGCGACGCGGCCGGTCTCGCCATCCGGGCCTGCGCCGCGCTCGAGCCAGCCGAGTTCGCCACAACGTGCACAGGCCGCTGTCATGTCGAGGCGCAGCGCATACGGCACGCCGGATTCGATCAGCCCCGCCCGCGCATCAGGCGACAGCAGCTTTGCCGTGCCGGGATAGAGCGGCGCGCCATCGGGGTCGCGCGGCCACGGCGCGTGCGCCTCCCGCTGCGCCACCAGGCTTGCGATCTCGGCGCGGCTTTCGAAACTCGGATAGATCAGCCCTTGGGCGGAGAGCTTTTCCAGCGCCTGGCGATAGTCCGCGAGATGTTCGGATTGGCGACGCACCGGGCTTTCCCAGGCGATGCCGAGCCAGCCGAGGTCCTCGTCTATCGCGGCCTCGAACTCCGGCCGGCAGCGGGCGGTATCGATATCCTCGATGCGCAGCAGCAAGCGCCCGCCGCTCATCCGCGCGAGATCGAAATTCAACAGCGCCGAATAGGCGTGGCCGAGATGCAGGTAGCCGTTCGGGCTCGGCGCGAAGCGGAAGACGGGGGGCATTTGTATTTTCGACAGTCGTCACGCCGGGCTTGTCCCGGCCATCCACGCCTTTGCATCGGCAGGATACAGTGGTCACCACGTTTACATTCTTCAGTATATCGTAGGAATACGTGGATGGCCGGGACATAGGCAAGCGGAAGCGACGCCGTCCTTCGGACGGCTATGCCCGGCCATGACGAAGAATCGCAAAAAATGCCCCACCACCTCCACACCCAGGCCGACCTCGAAGCGGCCATCCACGCGCTGGTCAGGCAGGACCCCCGGCTAAAGCCTATCTTCGAGATCGCCGGCATGCCGGCGCTGCGGCGGCGCGAGCCCGGCTTTGCGGGCCTTGCCGCCATCGTCTGTGGCCAGCAATTGTCGATCGCGAGCGCAGCCGCGATCTGGGGCCGGCTTGCGGCCGCGTTCGATCCGTTCCACCACGATGCCTTGCGCAAGGCGCGCGCCGATCGGCTGGGCCGGCTCGGCCTGTCGGCGGCGAAGATCAAGACCTTGCGCGGTCTCGCCCGCGAGATCGCCGCCGAGCGCCTCAATCTCGACGTGCTGGCGAACGAGGACGCCGACGCCGCGCACAACACGCTGACCTCGCTGCACGGCATCGGCCCGTGGACCGCCGACGTCTATCTGTTGTTCTGCCTCGGCCATGGCGATGCCTGGCCGGCGGGTGATCTCGCGGTGCAGGAAGCGGTCAGAATAGGACTCAGCCTGAAGACGCGCCCGACCGCCAAACAAATGGTGCCGCTGGCGGAGCCTTGGCGGCCCTGGCGCGGCGCCGCGGCGCATCTGTGGTGGAGCTATTATCGTGCGCTTAGGAAGCGTGAGGGCGTGATCGGCGGGCAGGTCCCGCGGCGCTGAGGCATGGCTGCCGTGCCCTTTCTGTGTTGACCCAAACGGTATAGGTTTTGGCCAGTTGGGAAACGCCGCACAGACGGCGCCAAACGAGAAACGCCGATGCTGGACAGAACCGACGACATTTCGACATCAGCGGAAAACTGGCTGGCGCTATTCGAGAGCGCGCTTGCCAAGCCCGACGGCGCCTCGCTGAAATCCCTGTTTCATCAAGACAGCTACTGGCGCGACGTATTGGCGCTGAGCTGGAACCTGCAGACGCTCAAGGGCGCGGACGCGATCCTGCGCGAACTGAAAGCGCGTGCCGGAAGTGCCGCGCCATCCGGCTTTCGGATCGATCCCGACCGCGCCGCACCGCGCCGGGTGACGCGCGCCGGAACGTCCTCGATCGAGGCGATCTTCAAATTTGAAACCGCGCAAGGCCGCGGCAGCGGGATCATCCGCCTGATCCCGGATGCCGCCGACGGCAACCGGCCGAAGGCCTGGACGGTGCTCACCGCGCTCGACGAGTTGAAGGGCTTTGAGGAGCAGCTGGAATCGTCGCGGCCGCGCGGCCAATCCTATTCGCGCGATTTTCGCGGACCGAACTGGCTCGATCTGCGGAAGGCTTCGAGCGAATATGCCGACCGCGATCCCGACGTGCTGGTGGTCGGCGGCGGCCATGCCGGGCTTTCGGTCGCCGCGCGCCTGAAGCAGTTGCAGATCGACACGCTGATCGTCGACCGCTGGCCGCGCATCGGCGACAACTGGCGCCAGCGCTACCACGCGCTAACCTTGCATAATCAAGTGCAGGTCAATCACCTTCCCTACATGCCGTTCCCGCCGAACTGGCCGGTCTATATCCCCAAGGACAAGCTCGCCAACTGGTTCGAGGCCTATGTCGATGCGATGGAGCTGAACTACTGGACCGGCACGGAATTCGAGAGCGGCGCCTATGACGAGGCGGCCGGGCGCTGGTCGGTGGTGCTGCGCCGCGCCGACGGCGCGACGCGCGTGCTGCATCCGCGCCATGTCGTGATGGCGACCGGCGTCAGCGGCATTCCCAACCAGCCGGACATTCCGTCGCTGAAAGACTTCGCCGGAAAGGTCCAGCATTCCAGCCGGTACGACGACGGCGAGGCGTGGCAGGGCAGGCGCGCGATCGTGATCGGCACCGGCAATAGCGGCCACGATGTCGCGCAGGATCTCCATTCCAGCGGCGCCGAGGTCACGCTGGTGCAGCGCAGCCCGACGCTGATCACCAATATCGAACCCTCGGCGCAGCTCGCCTATGCCGCGTACAACGAGGGCACGCTGGAAGATAACGACCTGATCGCGACCTCGATGCCGCTTGCCCTGGCGAGGAAGAGCCATGTCATGATCACCGAGCAATCGAAGAAGCTCGATCAGGATCTGCTCGATCGCCTCACCCGCAAGGGTTTCAGGCTCGACTACGGCGAGGGCAATACCGGCTGGCAGTTCAAATATCTCACCCGCGGCGGCGGCTATTATTTCAATGTCGGCTGCTCCGATCTCGTCGCCGACGGCAAGATCGCGCTGAGGCAGTTTTCCGATATCGAACGCTTCGTCGCCGAGGGCGCGCGGATGAAGAATGGCGAGGTGCTCGCCGCGGACCTCATCGTGCTCGCGACCGGCTACAAGCCGCAGGAAGTGCTGGTCGGCCGGCTGTTCGGCGAAGCGGTCGTGGCGCGCATCGGCCCGATCTGGGGATTCGGCGACGGCCAGGAGCTGCGCAACATGTACGCCCGCACGCCGCAACCGGGCCTCTGGTTCATCGCCGGCAGCCTCGCGCAATGCCGCATCAATTCGAAATATCTGGCGCTGCAGATCAAGGCGATCGAAGTGGGGTTGCTGCCAAGGGGCGCGCGCGCAAATGTTGCCGCAGCGCCGACGTAATTCGAATTATCGTCATTCCGGGGCGATGCGAAGCATCGAACCCGGAATGACCAGATGAACATTTGGGGAAGAATCACACATGAAAAACATTCTCGGCTCGGGCGAGCATCGCTACCGCGTTGTCGAAAACTGGGCGAAGCTGCCCGACGGGTGGAATCTCACCGACGTCGCCTCGGTGGCCGTCGATAGCAAGGATCGCATTTACGTCTTCAACCGCGGCGCCCATCCGATGGTGGTGCTCGACCGCGACGGCAATTTCCTCAGGAGTTGGGGCGAGGGGCTGTTTTCCCGCGCGCACGGACTGCATATCGATGCCGACGACAATCTCTATTGCACCGATGATGGCGACCACTCCGTGCGCAAATGCACCACCGACGGCAAGGTGCTCTTGACCATCGGCATTCCCAACAAGCCGGCGCCGTACATGAGCGGCGAGCCGTTTCATCGCTGCACCCATACCGCGCTGTCGCCGAAGGGCGAGATCTACGTCTCCGACGGCTACGGCAACGCCTGCGTGCACAAATACAGCCCCGACGGCAAGCTGATGAAGACCTGGGGCGAGTCCGGCACCGATCCCGGCCAGTTCAACATCGTCCACAACATCGCAACCGACGCCGACGGATGGGTCTATGTCGCCGACCGCGAGAACCACCGCGTCCAGGTGTTCGACGGCAACGGCAAATACGAAACGCAGTGGAACAATCTGCACCGGCCCTGCGCGCTGCATTGCTGCGGCGGCAGAGAGCCGAATTTCATCATCGGCGAGCTCGGTCCGGGCATGCCGGTCAACCGCAAGGCGCCGAATCTGGGGCCGCGGCTCACCATCGTCGACTCAAAAGGTAAGCGCATCGCGCGGCTCGGCGGCGAGAACGGCCCCGGGCTCGAGACCGGCAAATTCCTGGCGCCCCACGGCATTGCGCTGGATTCCAAAGGCGACATCTATGTCGGCGAGGTCGGCGTCACCAACTGGAAGACCAGCTTTGCGGATACCCCGATGCCGGACGAGGTCAAGGCCGCGCGCTGCCTACAGAAGCTGGAGAAGGTTTGAGTAGATCGTCATTGCGAGGAGCAAAAGCGACGAAGCAATCCAGCTTTCCGCTTGCCGTGTAATGGATTGCTTCGCTGGCGCTCGCAATGACGAATTGAGCGATGAGCATTCCAACCAGGCGCGCCGCGCGTCACTCGCCCTTGAGGCCGGACGCCTTGATGATGGGCCACCAGCGGTCCATCTCGGTCTTCTGGAACGCGCGCAGCGCTTCCGGTGATTGCTGGTCGAGCGGCGTGATCTGGATGCCGAGCTCCGCGAAACGATCCCGCACCTGGGGATGGGCGAGCAGCTGCGACATGGTGGCGTTCAACCTGGCGATGATGTCCTTCGACGTCCCCTTCGGCACCCACAATCCGTACCAGAGCGAGGCAAAGAAGCCTGGCAATCCCGCCTCGTCCGCGGTCGGAATATTCGGCGACGAGGGCAGCCGCTTCTCGCCCGTGATCGCGAATGGCTTGAGGCTGCCGGCTGCGACCAGCGACTTGAAATTCGAGGCCGGCTCCATCATGAAATCGATCTGTCCCGCCAGCAGATCCTGCATCGCCGGCCCGTTGCCGCGATAGGGCACGAACTGGAATTTCGTGCCCGTGACCTTCTGGAACGAAATCCCGGCGAGCTGACCGGTGGCGCCGACGCCGGCGATGCCGACCGAGGCCTTGTCGGGATTGGCCTTGAGCCAGGCGATCAGCCCTTTCAAATCGTCGGCCGGAAAACTCTTCTTGCCGACGATCAGAAGCGGTTCGCTGCCGATCAGGATCACCGGCTCGAGATCCTTCAACAGATCGAAGGACAGCGCGTAGAGCCCGCCGGTCAGCATGTGCGTGGTCGAGGTGCCGATCGAAAGCGTGTAGCCGTCGGGTGCTGCGCGCACCGCACGGCCGACGCCGATCGAGCCGGCGGCGCCGCCGATGTTTTCGATGATGATCGGCTGGCCCAGGATCGGCCGCATCTGTTCGCCGAGATAGCGGGCGAGCGTATCGGTCGCACCTCCCGCGGGGAACGGCACGATCATCGTGATGGGATGCGTCGGATAATCCTGCGCGGCGGCGAGCCCGGTCGTTCCGAGGGCAAAAAGCGCCGCGACCAGCGTTGTCAGCCATTTTCGCATCTGGTTTCCCCCCGTCATCATGCCCATGCAACACATGTTCGTCGCCGCTATCCAGCGCATTTTTTGCCGTTCCGGCACGTCGACTAGATATCGCCCACCGCCTCACGCCGCCGCTGCTCGGATTCTTCCGCATAGCGCCGCATCGCGTGCGCCTCGGTGAGAACACCGATCGGCCGGTGTGCGCCGTCGGTATCGACCACGGCCAGCGATTCCGCTTCGGCGGCGTCGAACACCGCGATCGCTTCCTGGATGTTCATGCCGGGATGCAGCACCACATCGCGGTAATGCAACAGCCCGATCAGGCCGTTCGGCGCTTCGACATCCGGCGCATGCGCGTCCGCCACCAGCGCCAGCCCGACATAGCGGCCGCTGCCGTCGACCGCAATCACCTGGTTCTTCGATCCCAGCGGAAACTTTTCGCGGAATTGCTCCAGGCCGATGCTGGCGTTGACGGTGGCGACGTCCTGCCGCATCAGGCTGCGCACCGTGAGGTCGCGGATCCAGCCGATATCGGCGGCGCTGCGGATGGTCTCGCCGCGCAAATGCAGCCGCCAGGTCGCAAAGGAGTAGCCGAACAGTTCGCGGGTGATCTGGGTCGAGATGATGACCGCGACCAGCACGGCGGTGGTGAGCCAGAGATTGCCGGTCGATTCCAGCGCGATGAACGACATCGTCAAGGGTCCGCCGATCACCGAGGCCGACAGCGCGCTCATGCCGATGATCGCATAGACGTTGGGGTTGAGGTTGAGTTCCGGCCAGATCGCGTCGAAGCCGCCGGCGAACAAATGGCCGCCGATCGCGCCCATGAACAGGGTGGCGAAGAACAATCCGCCGCGAAAGCCCGAACCCAGCGAGAGCACCGAGGCGAGTGCTTTCAGGAGGAAGATGGTCGCAAGCACCGAAAGCGGGATCGAGACAAATCCGGCAAAGTGCAGCGCGCCATGTCCCGACGACATCACCTGCGGCGTGATCAGCGCTAGCAGGCCGACGGCGAGGCCGCCGAGTGCCGGGCGCAGCGGCGGCCACAGCCGGGTTTTTGCCAGCAGCGCCTCGCACAGCGCCACGCCGCGCATGATGGCGATGCCGAACAGCGCCGCCAGGATCCCGAGCAGCGCCGCCACCACGAGGTCGCGTCCCAGCACGTCGCCGACCGGGCCGACGCCAACACCGAGCGACAGCACCGTAAATCCATGCGCGACGAAATAGCCGGCCACCGCGGCTACTCCAACCGGCGTCAGGCTGGCCGGCGTATAGCCCCCGATCACCAGTTCGAACGCATAGAAGGCGCCGGCGAGCGGCGCGCCGAACGCGCCGGCGATCGCGGCCGCAGCACCACAGCCCACCATGATGCGCTGATCGACGCGGCGCAGATGAAAGCCGCGGCCGAGCGAGGCGGCAATGCCGCTGGCAAGCTGCGTGTAACCGGCTTCCAGCCCGACCGACGCGCCGACGCCGCTCGACCACACCGTCTGCGACGCCACGATGACGCTGCCGCGAAACGACATCCGGCCGCCATGCAGCGCGTTGGCCTCGATCGGATCGATTTCGCGGGCCGGCCGAAAACGCTGCAGCACCAGGAACGCAAACCCCAGCAGCAGACCGCCGAGGCTCGGCACCAGGAGCGCCCGCAGCGGCTCGACGCTGTATTGGCTCGAGAGCCGTTCCCCGTTTTCAACGTTGAAGAGCAGCACGTGCATCAACTCGACCGCGGCGCTCATTGCGGCCACCACCAGTCCGCCGATGACGCCGACCAGCGCCGCGAGCACGACCAGGCTGGTTTCATGGGCGCGAACGAATGCCCGCAACCGGCGCGGCGCCTCAAGATAACGCGAGGTGGTAACCATAATGCCCCAAATCCGTATGCGGCCGAAATGTGTCGCCCCGCCTCGTTTAGCGGGGTTCGCGGCAATCAGGCAAGGCGCAGCTGGGCGGCGGCGGATAAGGCCACCAACGCTCTTCACAATCCCGTCACGCTGCATGTAGTATGTCAACTCACGCTGCTTCGCAGCTTATATGGGGGCCAGGAGCGTTACTTGAACGCACATGTCTCGCAAGGCGGTTGGCCGGTTTTGGTGCTGAATGCGGATTTCCGGCCGCTCAGTTATTATCCGCTGTCGCTCTGGTCGTGGCAGGACGCGATCAAGGCGGTGTTTCTCGATCGCGTCAACATCGTCGAACATTACGACCGCGCGGTGCGCAGCCCTTCCTTCGAGATCCAGCTGCCGAGCGTGGTTTCGCTGAAGTCCTTCGTCAGGCCCAGCACGCATCCCGCCTTCACCCGGTTCAACGTATTCCTGCGCGACCGCTTCGTCTGCCAGTACTGTTCGGCCAATGACGACCTCACCTTCGATCACATCATCCCGCGCAGCAAGGGCGGCCAGACCACCTGGGAAAACGTGGTCGCGGCGTGCTCGCCGTGCAACCTGCGCAAGGGCAATTTGACGCCGCAGCAGGCGCGGATGTTTCCGAGACAATTCCCTTTCGCGCCGACGGTGCACCAGCTGCACCGTAACGGCAGACTGTTCCCGCCGAACTATCTGCACGACAGCTGGCTGGATTATTTATACTGGGATACGGAGCTCGATCCGTAGGCATTCGCACAAGCCGCGCCTTCGCCGATCCGGTCACCGGGCAGTCGCTACCATCCCTTCGCCGCCCGGCTCATGCCACACTCGTTTCGTCGAAGAGGCGAAGGCCACATGCAATCGAGAAGAACATTCCTGCGCGCCGCGGCGGCGGCGGTCGTCCTGCCATTCTCGGGCGGTTCGCGGGCGCGGGCGGCGCAACGAACCATCCTGAACGATGCGAGCCGGCTCAGTCCGACGCCGGTCGCGAAACATGTGACGATCTCGAAGCCTCCCCTCAACGATCTGATCGAGCGCGTTCGCGCTGAACTGAAGGAAGCCGCCGCGGCAAAGCGTCCGGTCGCGGCCTCGGTGGCGCGACACTCGATGGGAGGCCAAAGCCTGCCGCGCGACGGAACCGCCATCACGCTCGACGGCGGTCCGCTGGAGATGGACACCGCCGCGAAGACCTATCGCACAGCGGCGGGAAACCGCTGGTCGGACGTGATCCGCGCACTCGACCCGAAGGGTTTTTCCCCGGCGGTGATGCAGTCCAACAGCGATTTCGGTGTGGGAAGCACGTTTTGCGTCAACGCTCATGGCTGGCCGGTTCCGCACGGCCCGTTCGGCTCCACCGTGAAAGCGATCCGCATGGTGCTGGCGGACGGAACGCTGATCCAATGCTCGCGCAGCGAGAACGCCGAGTTGTTTGGGCTCGCGATGGGCGGCTACGGACTATTCGGCATCATCGTCGAGCTCGACGTCGAGATGACGCCGAACCTGTTGCTGGAGCCAAAATTCGAGCGGCTGCCGCCGGAGCGTTTCGCCGAGCAATTCGTCCGCACCATCGATATGGATCGCGCGCTGGCGATGGCCTATGGCCGCATGGCGGTATCGCGAAGGAATTTCTTCGGCGACGCGCTGATGGTGACGTACCGGCCGGTGGCCGACCAGCCGGCGGCGCTGCCGGCGGCGACAAGTTCGGGAAAATTGACCGGATTTCAAAACGACATCTATCGCGCGCAGACCGGATTTGAAGTCGCCAAGCGTCTGCGATGGTTCATGGAGGCGCGGCTCGGACCGACCATTACCGGCGCCCGCGCGACGCGCAATTCGCTGATGGCCGAACCCGTCGGCAATCTCGCGCAGACCGATATGCGCCGGACCGACATCCTGCACGAATATTTCGTCGCGCCGGAAAAGTTCGGCGAATTCGTCTCAGCCTGCCGGGACATCATCCCGAAGTCGCGGGCCGAATTCCTGAACGTAACCTTGCGCTATGTCGCCGAAGACAAGACGCCCATGCTGTCGATCGCGCCAGTGCGCCGGATCGCCGCCGTCATGTCGTTTTCCCAGGAGGTCACGCCGGAGGGCGAGATCGACATGATGCAGACCACCGAGGCGCTGATCGACCGAGTGACCGCGATCGGCGGGGCATTTTATCTGCCCTATCGTCTGCACGCCCGTCGCGATCAGGTGGAAAAGGCCTATCCGGGGGCGCCGGCCTTCGTCGCCGCCAAGCATCACTACGATCCGAACCTGCTGTTCCGGAACGCGATGTGGGAGGCTTATTTCGCATGACGGGCGGATTGGCGCTTGCTGTCGCCTGCGGTCCGCCGGAATACTGACTGGAAGGGGGGCCGCAGCAAGCCGGTCGGCCTGCCCGCCTGCAACTACATTCTCGGGCGCGAAAGCGCGTCCTTGCTGACGAACAGCAGGCGCCGTCGAAAGGCCGTTGGGCTCTCGGCGACCAGCACCCCCTTCAGAGACTGAAGGCCGCCGGCAAAGAACGGTTCGTGAAGTCCGTTACCGTGGGTCTCGCTCCAGTCGGGTATCTGTAATCCGTATACTCGCGCAAGATGCTCTGCGACTGCAGCGATATAGGCGTCATGCACGGCATCGATGGCGTCCGGTTGCGCCTCGATCGCCTGCTGACGTGAGTTGGGGTTGACGTAAAATGAATCGAGAAATTCCCGCAACGAGGGATCGAACTTCTGCTCGCCGGCCTTGACGCGGCGGACCACCTCTACCAGCGTTCCTGGCTTCCTGCTGAACAGGCTCATGGCGCGCTCGACGAAGCAGGAGTGTCATTGTTGTTCAAAGTGAGCGGGAGGGCCGATCCGCCGTAAATCACGATTTCGACGGTGCGGCCGGCCGAAAAAGCCCTATGGCCGAGCTCGGCCAATGCATATTCCAGAGTTTCTCGGTCGAAGCTCTTTTCGTCGCTCATGGTCTCTTCCACGACCCAGAGATACGCTTTTAACATGAAAGCCGCCAGCTGACTGGGCTTCAAAAGTGAGGTTCACAGAGGGAGTGTCCTATCGCCAGGTTGGAACATGGAATTCGGGACCCCATAGAGGCGGCGCGTCAGTCTAGCCGTCCAATCGTTGCAGCGTCTTGCGGTCCGGCGTGCCGCGATAGAATTTCTCGATCGCCGCGGCGAATTCCGGCTCCATTGACACCGCGCCGAACAGCGTCATCGACGATTGGAATTTCAGGTCGTCGGGACTGCCGAGGATTTTCCGGATGGTTCGGCCCTCCACCGCGTTGACGAGTGCCGTGCATTCGGCAAGCCTCGGTCCCAGCACCGCATGTTCGAGATAGGCCACGGCCTCGTCGCGCGAGCCAATCGCGTAACGCTGCGCCATCGGGCTATGCCCGAGACCGGCCAGTTGGGGAAAGATGAACCACATCCAGTGGCTTTGCTTCTCGCCCTGCCGCAATTCGGCAAGGACGCGCGGGTAGACCGGCGCCTGCGCATCGACAAAGCGCTTGAGATCAAAGGCGTCGGTCACGGCACGGGCCCCGCGCCTGATCGGCCCACAAGTTCGGCGAGCCTGTCGAGCAGCGGCCGCTGGCCTTCGAGGATCTTGACGTGCGCGGCGGCCAGATCAAACCACCCGGCGCGGTCGACCTCGGGAAAGGCCTGCATCTTGCCGCTTCCGGGCGGCCACTCGATTTCGAAGCTGTTGCTCTTGATGGCCTGCACATCGACATCGCCTTCGACCGCGAATGCAACGACCCGCTTGCGGCCGCGCTGCCGGATCTCGCCGAGCGGTTGCAGCGGACGCGTCAGCACGGCGCCCGTCTCCTCCATGAATTCCCGGCGGGCGGCATCCTCGGCGTCCTCGCGCCCATCGATTTCGCCTTTCGGGATCGACCAGGCCCCCTCGTCCTTGCGGCGCCAGTAGGGACCTCCCGGATGCACCAGAAGAACCTGCAGTTGCGAATTGGCGCTTCGGTACATCAGGATACCCGCGCTCGAGGCCGGTCGGTGCGTTGAATTCAATTGACCTTCTTCTCCCGCCGCCCCCTCGGCTTCGCCGCCAACGAAAGGAACGGAACCACGCCATGATTGTTCCTTTCCATGGCAACTCAATGGACCGCGACCGATGAGCAGAGCTTTCGTCAAGGATCAGGACGCCGATTCCTCCGAGGAACTGCCGGAGCGGCCGGTCTCGGCACACCCGAACGATGTTACCGAGGCCGGGCTGGCGCGGATCGAACGGGCCCTCGCAGCGGCGAGCGAAGCCTACGCCAGGGCGCAGGCCGCGGCCGATCGTCCAGCGCTGGCCGCCACAGGTCGGGACCTTCGCTATTGGACGGCGCGGCGCGCGACGGCCCGCGTGGTCCCCAACCCGGTAGACCCTTCCGAGGTGCGGTTTGGCACCTCGGTGACGATCCTGCGCGACGACGGCAGGGAGCAGACGTTCCGGATCGTCGGCGAGGACGAAGCCGATCCGGCCCAGGGCTCGATCTCGCATGTGTCGCCGCTGGCGCGGGCGATGTTCGGAAAACGCGTCGGCGATGTCGTTGCCGCCGGCACCGGCGAAGCCGAAATCATCCGCATCCGGTGACCCGTCCCGCTGAAGGGCGCCGCGCCGCTCCCGACCCCCTTCATCGAGGGAATTTTTTCATGTGACACTTTATCAACTTGAGGTTGCCTTGGCGCGCATGTAGAAATTTCGGCGGTGATCCAAAAGCGAGGAGCCGTCATGAGCGCAGCCGCCAAACCCAGAGTCCGCCGGTCGATCCTGGATATCCAGAACGACTACGACAACGGCAAAAAGAAAGAGCTCGAAGACCTGATGCGGGCCTGGAAGGGCATCAAGGAACTGCCGCCCACCGATCCAAATTCCTTTTTCATGATCGGCGGATATCACGGCGAGCCGTTTCGCGGCGCGGGCTGGGGCAACTCGTCCTACTGGGGCGGCTACTGCAATCATGGCAACGTTCTGTTTCCGACCTGGCATCGGGCCTATCTGATGCGGCTCGAAGAAGCGCTGCGCAGCATTCCGGGCTGCGGGGACGTCACGCTGCCGTTCTGGGATGAGTGCAGTCCCGATTCGGTCGCCAAGGGAATTCCGTCCGCACTGACGCAGAAGGATTTTTCGCTCGACGGCCAGACCATCGCCAATCCGCTGCGCTCGTTCGTCTTCACGCACGGGATTACCGATAATCTCAGTCCGTTTCCCGACACGGACTACAGTAAACCGCAAGGGTACGAGACGGTGCGCTATCCGTTGTCGGGACTGGTCGGCCCGGGGGATATCGCGGCCACCAAGGCGCACAACGCGAAATACCCCGATTACGATACCAACGTGAAGCTGTTGAACGACAACATCGTCGCGTGGCTGAACACGGATATCGTGGTCAACGGGCAGCGGGTCGGCGGCAAGGTGAAGGACCGCTATGCCTCCTGTCTCGACGCGCCGAATTACACGGTGTTCTCCAACACCACTTCCGCGGCTGCGTGGTTCGACGACACCAATGCCCGCGTCGTGCCGCTTGAAAGCCCCCATAACAGCATCCATCTGGCGGTCGGCGGATTCGACCTCGCCAACGTCTTCGACGCTTCCCCGATCGATGGGGCGAATGGCGACATGGGCGAAAACGATACCGCGGGCCTCGATCCGATCTTCTTCTTTCACCATTGCTTCGTCGATCGCGTGTTCTGGCTCTGGCAGAAGAAGCATGGCTTCACCGACCGGCTCGAAATCATTCCGGAATATCCCGGCACCAATTCCGTCGACAGTCAGGGGCCGACGCCGGGTACCGCGCCCAATTCCTGGCTGACGCTGGCCTCGCCGCTCGATCCCTTCAGAAAAAAGGAGGCAGGCAAGGAGCGCCCGTTCACGTCGCTGGACTGCGTGAATATCGAAACCCAGCTTGGCTACTGCTACGGCCCCGGTTCGCTCGAAGGGCCGCAACCGCTTGCCGCAGCAGCGCCAGCGGCGGGGAGCGAAAGGACGATCAGCGTCCGTGGCGTCAACCGCGCCCGGATTCGCGGCTCGTTCCTGATCTCGGTATTCGCCAATGTCGGCGGCAAGCGGCAGCACGTCGGGACGGAAGCCATTTTGAGCCGCTGGCACGTCGAAGGCTGCGCGAATTGCCAAACCCATCTGGAAGCGCGGGCCACCGTCGGCCTGCAGACGCTTGGCGCCATGGCAACAAGCGTCGGACAGGACCAGGTCGAGGTCGAAATCCGCACCCGCGACGGCCTGCTCGGTCAACCTGCCAGTCTGGCCGCCCTGGCCAGGACCGCGCCCGAGAAACGGCCGCTATTCACGGTGAACGTGAAATAGGCCGGGCGGTCGCCCGGCTTGAAGCGCGTAGTCACGAACCGCTGCGAAGGAGTTCACGATGCCAGAAAGATTTCCTGCCGTTGGTCACTGCTATCTGGTCGATTTCAAGGGTAGTTTCGGGTCCAGCTCGATTTTCATTCCGAGACGTCGCTGACCTATACCGGCGTCAAACCGGACGGCACGCTCGACAACGCCAATTCGGAAACCGTGACCATCAACGTCGAGCCGATCAGGGATCAGCTCTTCCTGGTCACATGGAAGGAGGCGGAAGGCGACACCGTGGTGCATCTGGAGGACTACAAGAACAACACGATCATCACGAATATCACCGAGCCCGGACCTGACCTGACCCATCCGAGCTTTTCCAGGTTTCATGGAACGATGAAACAGACGGGGTAGCCATCGTCGGCTCGTCGTTTATGTCCTGCGTCACAATCTGTTTGGTCGGTCTCGAAGGACTTTCGCGAAGGTCGTTTGCGACATAAGATCAGCCCTGGTTCGCGTGCCGCTGTTCCCTGCCGGTTGCGGAACGCAGGCGCCGGTTGGCCAGGAGATTCTTCATGCCCTCTCTGACTGAATGGAAAGTGCCGCCGGCGTATCAGCCGCGCCAGGGCGATTTCGCTTTCGATCTCGATCGCGTGCTTTCCGCGGTGGTCGGGCTGCATTCGATCATTCCAAGCGACGCCTCCAGCGCGGAGACGCTGGGTACCGAGCGCGCCGGCAACGGCGTGTTGATCGACGACGGGCTGGTGTTGACCATCGGCTATCTGATCACCGAGGCCGAATCGGTCTGGCTGCATCTCGGCGACGGTCGCGTGGTGGAAGGCCACGCACTGGGAATCGATTCGGTGAGCGGCTTCGGCCTCGTGCAGGCGCTCGGCCATATCGAACTCGATCCGATCCCGCTCGGTTCCTCCGGCACGACGGCGATCGGCGACCGCGTGGTGATGGGCGGCGCGGGCGGACGCACCCGGTCGGTCGCCTGCCAGATCGCCGCCAAGCAGGAATTCGCCGGCTATTGGGAGTACCTTCTCGACGAGGCGATCTTCACCTATCCCGCGCATCCCAACTGGGGCGGCACCGGGCTGATCTCGAACCGCGGCGAACTGATCGGCATCGGTTCGCTGCAGCTCGAGCGCGAGCGCGAGGGCAAGGCCGAGCATGTCAACATGGTCGTGCCGATCGACCTGCTCAAGCCGGTGCTTGACGATCTGCGCAAATTCGGCCGCGTCAACAAGCCGGCGCGGCCCTGGCTCGGGATGTATTCGACCGAGATCGACAACCGCGTGGTGGTGATCGGTATCTCGGGCAGGGGTCCGGCGGCGCGCGCCGAGCTCAAGGCCGGCGACGTCATCCTGGCGGTCAATGGCGAGAAGGTGTCGAGCGAGAGCATGTTCTACCGCAAGCTCTGGGCGCTCGGCCCCGCAGGCGTCGACGTGCCGCTCACCGTCTATCATGACGGCGTCACCTTCGACGTGGTGCTGACCTCGATCGACCGCACGAAACTGCTCAAAGGTCCGCGGCTGCACTGAACGCGGGGAGTCGAAACTTTCCCGCGACACGCCCGCGCCTGCCCTCCGCCGCCTCGGCGGCGCTGTGTTTTCCAGCAATCTGCGGATGTCTGACTGCCGGATTCGTGATTAGCTGGCTCGGATCCATCGCCGGCCGGTCTTCCCTTCGCCCGGAGTCCACGACGGCACTGGCATCCGTCGGGCACATGCAGGGAAACGCGATGACACTTTACGGAGATACAGCCAAAAAACTGGCAAAGGTTCTCGGAGTATTCGGCGGTATTGCGCTGCTGGTCTGTCTGATATGGACCGCCTATGAAGTCCTGTCCCCGGATTTGTTCGAGGATTGCCACGGCAAGCTTTCGGCGCCCGCGGCATCGAGCGCGACACCGGCGGATGAAGCCGGCGGCTTGCGTGTCGTGGACATCTGGCCGCAGACCATCCCGCTCTCGGGGCGCTTGTGCCTGGTTGTCGCCGGCGCCGCGCCGAAGGCGGCGGATGCGCAGGCTGGCGCGGATACCCATCGCGCCCCGGTCGAAATCGCGCTCTTTCTCAACGACCGTCGTGTTCCGCTGACCGTCAAAGCCGCCGCCGTGCCTCATCCGCAAGTCCTGACCTATGATTTCGGCCAGTCTGCGGATGCGACGTCGGACGCCACGAAATTCTGGCGCGGACTGCTCGCCGGCAAGACGAGAGGCGGCGTCATGCAGGTCGATATCGGCGTGTCGAAATCCGCAAGCATCGGCCCCGAGGCCGTCGCGGCCACCCCCCTCAAGATCGTGGTCTATCTCGTCCCCATCCTGGTTGTCGGCGGACTGTCGATGGTCCTGCTGATCGCCGCGTTCACGATCTTCGCGGCCAATTCGACTGTTCTGCGCGATACCGCCCTGACGATCGGCGGCAGCGCCGGGATGGCAGCTGCGAAGACGGCGGCGGATAAGGCAAAGGCCGACTCGGATGCCGCCCCCGACAGAGCGGACCTCAAGCAGGCGTCCGACGATGCCGCCGCAAAGCTTGATGCATTGAAGAAAATTGCGGACCAGCCGATCGGAACGTTCAGCCTGGGACGAACCCAGATGGCGTTGTGGCTGGGATTGACGACCGCCGGTTTCATTTTCCTGTGGCTGACGCTGGGAATTTACTTGAACGTCATCACCGCCTCCATCCTCGTGCTGCTCGGCATCAACGGCGCCACGGGATTGGCGGCCGTCGCGCTCGATCAGCCGGCGACGGGCGGCGCACCGCCGGCTCCGGCGGAATCGAAATCATTTCTCCGCGATTTGACCTGCGACGGCGATGGACCGAAGCTGCAGCGGATTCAGGTCGTGATATGGACCTGCATCCTGGCGGTGATCTTCTTCTGGAACACGGTCTGGAATTTCGTCTTCGTCGATTTCGATACCAACCTGCTCCTGCTGATGGGGATCGCAAATTCGATGTACCTTGGATTCAAGCCGCGCGAGAAGCCTTGAAGCCCGTTGTTGTGCGCCGTATAGCTGGCGCGGCGAGCGGCAAGAACGGGAACTGGCCATGAGCGAGGCCGTGGTCGACGACATCGTGGCCGTGCTGCCGCCGCTGCTGCAATCGCTCGAAGCGCTTGCCTTCGTCGCGCGTCATCTGAACCCGCCGCAATTCGGCAGCGTCATGGAAGCCGCCGGCGAGCCGGACCGGGATCTGCAGACCGTCCGGCCGCGGCTCGCCGGTTGGCCCGACGAATTTTCCGGCGTCCAGGCCTCGCTGGAGTCCGCCGTCGATGCGACGCTGACGGCGTTTGGCGGGTTGCGTGAGGTCGAGCAAGGCAATGGCGACCTGGTCTCCGTATTTCGCGCGCTGCGCCATGCCCCGCGCGCACAGGAGGCGCTGTATCCGCTGGCCGCGAAACTGCCGCCGGTCTCCGCCTTTTTCGTCGATCCCGCTTCGCGTGAAGATGAAGGCTTGCTGGCGCGCCTTGCCGAACCGGCCGCCGAAAACAGCGGGATCATGCACGACCATAACGAGCCCGGCAGCCGCGGCGGCTTTTCACTCTACGTGCCGGAATATTACACGCCCGAGCGCGCCTGGCCGCTGGTGATGGCGCTGCATGGCGGCAGCGGCAACGGGCGCGGCTTCCTGTGGAGCTGGCTGCGCGACGCGCGCAGCTTCGGCGCCATCGTGGTCGCGCCGACCGCGACCGGCAATACCTGGGCATTGATGGGCGAGGACACCGACACGCCAAATCTCGCCCGGATTCTCGATTCGGTGCGGGCGCGATGGAACGTCGATCCGACAAAACTGCTGCTCACCGGGATGAGCGACGGCGGCACCTTCTGCTACGTCACCGGGTTGGAGGCCACCTCGCCCTTCACCCATCTCGCGCCGGTCGCCGCCACCTTCCATCCCCTGATGGTGGAGATGGCGGACGCGGAACGACTGCGCGGCCTGCCTGTCCACATCGTGCACGGCCGGCTCGACTGGATGTTTCCGGTGCAGGTCGCCCGCCAGACGCGCGACCTGCTGACCGCGGCCGGCGCCGACGTCACCTATCGCGAACTCGAGGATCTCAGCCATTGCTATCCGCGCGAGATGAACGCGGAGATTCTGAGATGGCTGGCGGGCGAACGGTGATTGATCGTGCCCGCAAGCCGTTCAATACCCCGCCAGAGACCTCGACTTGAGATGCACTTCCGGCAACTTGCCCACACAGTCTCGCGCTTTGCGCAATACCTCCCGATCGGCGGTGCTCATCGTATTCAGATCTCCATCGTCGAAATACCCGATCGCTCGCAAGACTTGTGCCGGTTCGCCATGAAACATTTGTTTGAATGCGCTCAACCCTGCGCCAAGAGACACGCCTGCGGAAATCATCTCAGCGATGTCGCGGTAATCCTTGGCTTCGGCACGGTCCAATATCGCCTTCAGCTTCGTCGCCATCAAATCGTCAAGGGCCGCAACCAGTAGTGTGTCATCGCAGGTGCACAGCGGATCGCTGACGCGGCCGAAGCCAATACTGCCGAAAAACGAGACCTTTACCGGACCAGCTGGCATTTCGGCGAGAATCGCCAAGGTATCAGGCGCGTCCCGTAAAATGGCAGCTCCTCGAACGAATTGAAAGTTCGCACGTATCTGATCCTTGTCCAATGGGTCTGATCGAAAGAAGTCAAAGTCGAGCGACTCCCGGTGTCCGAGATGAAGCGCTATCGCCGTTCCGCCGTAGAGGACGAAATTCAAATGAGGGGCTGGCACGAGGCTTGACCAGATCTCATTTTGTGCCAGAGGCAATACATCAAGTCTCGGTTCAAGACACGGCGGCATCAAATGCTCTCCGCGGAGCACGGTCCGGGATCGCTGCTCCCGTCGCGAACGACAGGCGACCGCGCCAGAATTCCCAGGAGCGGTCGCTGATCCAGCCGGGCTCGGCATGCAGCATGATTTCCACCAAGCGCGTCTTGCCGACCGTCCGCTCCAGCAGAAGGATATCGTCATATGTTCCGAGATTCATCGTTTGCGCGATGATTCGAGCCTCGGAGTGTGGAAGCCCGCCTGCCGGCTGCCACCAAAGGTATTTGCGGCCGAATTCGGCGATCGTGTCGCTTGCGACGTCATTTGTTGTCATGCCTCACAATACCTCATTTTGTGCCCGTTTTCCACACACGTCAGCTATCGGCGAGTCAGGGAACCAACTGCCCCCTCCGACGTTGTCGGCGGTCATTGGAGGGTTGCCATGCGCGTTTTTCTGGGAATGATCTTGGGTGCGCTGCTGCTGGTCGCAGGCGTCTACGTCTATGATTCGATGCAGACCTCGACGGTCGCGGGCGGCGACGTGGCGCAGACCAATCGCACCATCGTGAATTGGGACGTGGCGGCCGCCGACTGGCATGCGCTGAAGACGCGCGCCCATGACGACTGGATCAGGTTGTCGTCCAGATAGTCGCAACAGCCGCTATTTCTTCTTCGTCGCCTTCGCCGCCGCCTTGCGCGCATCGGCAATGGCCATGTCGAATTGCGCCATGGTCAAGACGCCGGGCACCCGGAATTTGCCGACGATGAAGGCCGGCGTGCCGTTGAAGCCGAAGGCCGTGGCCTGATCGTTGTTGCGGGCCAGAATTGCGTCGATCGCCTTGGCATTCGCAGCGAGGTCGCTGGTGGCGCGATCGGCATCGATGCCGGCACCGGCGAGCAGTTCGCGGATGCGCGGCTCGGTCAGCTTCGAGTTGACGCCGATCAGCGCGTCATGCGCCTGAACGAATTTGTCCTGGTATTTGCAGGCCAGCGCCATTCGTGAGGCGACGACCGAGACCGGCCCGAGGATCGGCCAATCCTTCAGCACCAGGCGGACCTTGCCGTCGTCCTGCACCACCTGGCGCAGCTCGGGCTCGACCTTGCGGCAATAGGGACACTGGTAATCGAAATATTCGACGATGGTGATGTCGCCACCGGCGTTGCCCGCCACCGGGATTTCCGGATCGCGCAATACCAGCGCCTCGGTCAGCACCGTCTCCTCGCTGCCCTGCCCCAATGCCCGGGTCGACGCGAGGCCAAGCAAGGCCGCTCCCGCGCCGAACAGGCCGAGCGCCTCGCGCCGCGTGCGTCCCGCTGCGGCCGGATCGATCGATTTCGTCATCTAAGGGTCTCCCGGCCGGCGCCTAGGGCGTGTGCATCAGAAGTGGGGGCAAGCTGCGCGCCAACATATAGAGCGCAACGGCGATAATGACAGCGGCAAACACGATATTCAGCGCACCCCGCCGCGCCGCCAGGTGCCGCGCCGAGCGGCTGCCGATCAATCCCCCGGCAATGCCACCGACGATGAACAGTCCGGCGAGCTCCCAGGAGATCAATCCCGACCAGGCGTAGCTCGCTGCCGTGGTGGTGCCGAACGCGGTGACCGCGACCAGCGACGAGGAGACCGCGTTCAGGATCGACATTCCCGTCGCCAGCATCAGGGCCGGCACGATCAAAAATCCGCCGCCGATGCCGAAGAAGCCGGACAACGTCCCGGTCGCAAGCCCGAGGCCGACGATGGCGGGCATGTTGGACCAGTCCATCCTGACGTCGGGCAGGCCGACCCGCGCGCGGGTCTTCAGCATCAGGGCTGCGATCACCAGCATCAGCAGCGCAAACAGCGCCAGCAGTTTCTGGCCGTCGAGCATCTTGCCGAAGATCGAGCCGGTGAAGGCGCCGACGATCCCGGCGGCCGCGAAGGTCAGCGCGCAACCCCATCGCACGGTGCCGCCGCGAGCATGGATCGACAGATTGATGGCGGCATTGGTCGCAACCGCAATCGCGCTGGTGCCGATCGCCAAATGCGGATCGGGCACGCCGACCACATAGACCATCAGCGGCACCGCAAGGATCGAGCCGCCGCCACCGACCAGCCCCAGCGAAAATCCGACCAGCGCTCCCGATGCCAATCCAAGCACGCCCTGCATCGCCGAGATCATCAAGACAATAACATCGCTGGCACGGCGTCCCCCGGGGAAGTTTTGCAGGTCTCTATGGCGGGGTTGGGCGAAAACTGCAATCGCCATCGATGCATCAGCAGCGTTACCGCCGCTGGCATCAACAGCGGCGCGACCAGCGCGTGAAGGCTCATCGCGATGCCGGCGAATAAGCCCGCGACACGGTCGACCTGAAACGCCCGATCCCCCTACCCGCGCGGCGTCATCGCCATCAGCGTGCCGGTCATGGTCGCGATCAGGGTTTCGCCGCTGCCGGTTTGCGCGAAGGCATGGGCCTCGCAGAACGTCAGCGTGCGCCCGGGCTTGACGACGTGCGCGCGGAAGACGAAGCGCTCGCCCCGCGCCGGCGCCAGCAGGTTGGTCTTGAATTCCACCGTCAGGACATCGGAGCCTGCCGGCATCAGCGTAAAGGCCGCGATGCCGCAGGCGGTGTCGAGTCCCGCAGTGACGATTCCGGCATGGATAAAACCGTTCTGCTGGGTCAACAGATGCGAGTAGGGCATCGCGAGTTCGACCTCGCCGGGATCGATCCGGACAACCGAAATGCCAAGCGTCTGCATCGCCTGCTGTCGTGCGAAGGTCGCTGTCGCGATCTCCCGATAGTCGGGATTTTTCGGCTCGAACTGCGGCATGTCTCGTCTACACCGAGACCGGCTCGGCGGCGACAAGTTGCGTTTCGGCGATTTTGCGGATGGCCTCGGGAAACGGGGCTGCCCTGCGCACCTGCCGGTCCAGGTGAACCGCGCTGATTTCGCAGGACGCCGCGATCTCGCCGGTTTCGGCGTTCCGCATCTCGTGCCGAAATCGGATCGACTTGTCGCGGATCTCGAGCAGGACGCTTGTTACCTCGACGATGTCGCCGGCCATCAATTCCCGCTTGTAGGCGATGTTTTGCTGAACTCCCGCCATGCCGCAGCCGGATTCCCGCAAATAGGTCGGAGTCAGCCCGACCCGGGCGAACAGATTCCAGTTGGCCTCGTCGAATTTGCCGACATACCACATGATGTTCATGTGGCCGATATGGTCGCATTGCCACGGATAGACCGTACCGCGATAGGTGGCTGCCGTTTCCATCGCTCGCTCCCGCCCTCGATTCTTGATACGGTAGCGTATCAGGCTGGTGCCGGGCTAGCAATACGGTACCGTATCAAGATCAGGTGAGGGCCCATCATGACCGACGACAAGGGCGATGCCTGGATCGAGGCCGGGTTCAGGCAACTCGCGCGCTCCGGCGTCGAGGGCGTGCGGGTCGAGGTGCTGGCGAAACACCTCGGCGTCACCAAGGGCGGCTTTTACCGCCGCTTCGAGGACCGCGCCGCACTGCTTGAGGGCATGCTGCAGCACTGGAGCGCAGGCCGGATCGCCGCGATCGAGCAGCAGACGAGCCTCGATGGCGAAGCCGCGCGCGACCGCCTGCGGGCGCTGATCCGGCTTTATTCGGAGCGCACGAACACCGAGGCCATGGCGGTGGAACTCGCGATCCGGCAATGGGCCCGGTCCGACCAGGTTGCGGCCACGGCCGTTGCAAGCGTCGATGCCGCGCGGCTGAAGAATGTCGGCCAGCTCTATCGCGCGACCGGACTGAAGCCTGAGCAGGCGGACGCCCAGGCGTTTCTGTTTTACGCCTTCATCTTCGGCCAGAGCTTGCTGTTTCTCGAACGGGGCCCGCGCGGGCGGGCGCAGCTGATCGCAAGATCGGCCGAAAAACTGCTGGATGACGATACCTGAGCCGCTCAACCTTTCAGGCGGATGACACACTCGCTGTAATAGCCGCCGCTCTTTTCGATCCACTTCAGGCCGCCATTGCCATTGGTAGCCTTGTTGGCATTGAACTGGTCGGCGCAAGTGAGCGTGCGGGCCTTGTCCGGGCTCTCGGTGGAATATTTCGGCGCAATCGCGGTGGGAAACACCGCCTGTACTTCGCTCGCGCCGCACTCCTCCTGGTGAAACTCCTTCCACTTGCGGCCCTTCAGTTTGCCGGCAAGTTCGGCGGCCATGTATCTCAGGGCGCAGCCGGGCGTGCTCGGCCCGGCTTTCGTGACTTCCGCTGTCGCGGTGGGATTCGGCGTCGAAGCAACCGGAGGCGAGGTTGGGGCAGACGCGGCCTTCGAATCCGCGGGCGGCGGCGCGGCGGGTGCCGTGGACTCTGCGGCCTGGGCGAGACGGTAGACGTTCGGCTGATCCGTCGCGGAGGCTGTTTGGGAAAATACCATGAGCCCGATCACGGCAATGATTTTCCAGCAAACGTTTTTCATGCACTTCTCGTCAAATCGGCCGCCCGTGCAGCAACCTTGTTCGGGCAGTCTCTACCGACTGGCAGGCCCGGGCAAGTCTGGCCCCGGCCTGCCAGCAAGTCGAAAGACGCCTAGCCCTTCAGCTTCGTGTTGCACTGGCTGTAATAGCCGCCGCCCTTCTGGATCCATTTCAGGCCACCATTGGCGTTGCTGTCCTTGTTGGCCTTGTACTGGTCGAGGCAGGTATGCATCCTGGCCTTGCCGGCGCTTTCCTGGGCGTATTTCGGACTGACCGCCGACGGGAACACGGCGTTGCCGGTCGATATCGGCGCAGGCGCAGCCGCCGGCTTCGGCGCGGCCGCCGCTGCGGGCGCCGGTGCAGCGGCAGGAGCCGCGGCGGGCGTGGCCGCGGCGTCGGCGGCGCAGTTGGCCTTGCGGAAATCGTTCCACTTCTGGCCATTGAGCGTGCCCGCATCCTTGGCCGCTTTGTACTTTGCGCTACATTCCGTCATGCTCAGGGCCTGCGCGGGCGCGCTCAGCGCGAACGCGGCAAAACCCGCTGCGGCAAATGTGCACAATAATTTTGCTTGAATGGTCATCCCTTGGTCTCCTTGGGGCGTGGGCGATCTGTAGTCCCCCATCCTAGCGCGGCGACGGCTCGTGACAACGGAACGGGCGTTGCTTGCGCTAAAATATCCTGCGCCGGTTTCCGCGGCCCGGCCGGCTTCATTCATCCGCGGTTCATCATTGCGGCGCGACGTTGCGCGCCTCTTCAACCCGAGGTGCCCCCAATGATGACCCTTTCCTCCCGCGCGGCCGCGGCCGCCATCGTGTCCCTGTTCCTGATCAGCCCGGCCTTCGCGCAGACCACGGCGCCGGCCGCGACACCCGCGCCCGCGGCAACGCCCGCGCCGAAGATGGCGCCCGAAAAGAAGGCCGAGAAGCCGCGCAGCGCCGCGTCGCTGCAATGCTCCAAGGACGCCGATGCCAAGAGCCTCCACGGCAAGGATCGCAAGAAATTCATGTCGGACTGCAAGAAGGCCGCCAAGGAAGCGCCGAAGACCTAGCGGCCGACCCCACTGCTGTCATCATCGCCACCGGGCGGCGCGTTGCGTCGACCCGGTGGCGGCGTATGACAGCCGTGTTTAGTGCACCCAAGGCACGCATTGCTGCATCGCGCTGACGCATTTGTCGCCCCTCGTCGGATTTGCCATAAGGCGGCGTGAGCCGCATCCCCTCATCGATCGCCGCCGTCATCCCAAGCCGCGCCAGAGCGCTTCGGGTGATCGAGACGCTGGCGATCGGCAGTTTTGGCGGTGCGCTGTTTCTGTGGTTGAGCCTTCCGGGCGGGCTGATCACGGGCGCCATGATCGCGGTCGGCACCGCGGCGCTGGCCGGTCGGCCGCTTTATGTGCCGGCGCATGTCACCCAGGCCGTGCTGGTGCTGCTGGGGATATCGCTGGGCTCGGTGGTGTCGCGGCAATTGATCCAGCATGTCAGCGCCTATCCCCTGACCATCGGCCTGTTGGCGCTCGCCACCTTCTGCTCGACCTTCGGCTCCAGCTTCTATCTGCAGCGCGTGCACGGCTGGGACCGCACCTCGGCGTTCCTGGCCGGAAGCCCCGGCGCGCTGTCGCAGATCACGATTCTTGCAGTCGAGCGCGGCGCCGACCTGCCGGCGATCGCCGTGGTGCAGACCGTGCGCGTCATCATCCTCACCGCGGCGTTGCCGATGGTGCTGGCGCTGACCGGGGTCGCCGCGTCGTCGTCGCCGGCGCTGACCCTTGGCGTCGCCTCGCCGCCTGAACTGGCCGCGCTGGTTTTGGCCTCGCTGGCGCTGGCGCTGGTGCTGCGATTCACGAATTTTCCGGCGAGCTGGATGTTCGGCGCGATGATCGCCTCCAGCGTGCTGCATGGCGCGGGCTGGGTCGAGGGCGGGCTGCCGTCATGGGTAAGGGGCGTGGCGCTGGTCGGCGTCGGCTCGCTGATCGGCGCGCGATTTGCGCGGATGAAGGCGACCGTGCTGCTCGGCCATGTCAACGCCGCGCTGGGTTCGTTTGCGATCGCGATTCTCATTTCCGGGATTTTTGTCGCGCTGATCGGATTGACCACGCAGGTGCGGGTGTCCGATGTGATCGTCGCCTTCGCGCCGGGCGCGATGGACGCCATGCTGGCGCTGGCGCTGACCCTGCACATCGACCCGATTTTCGTCGGCGCGCATCACATTTCGCGCTTCGTGTTCGTGACCATCGCAACGCCGGGCATCGTGCATCTGTTCGGCCGGCCGCAGGACGACGTGGATGATTAGCCCTTGATGGCGTCGCCGCGAACGCGGGGACCGCGCGTCAGGACTTGCGTGCTGACAGCCTCGCCATGCCCCAGCCCGCGATCGCAGCCATCAGCAGCGAGATCAGCACGTTGTAGCCGGCGAGCGAGAGGCCGAGAAAGCGCCATTGCACCTCGTCGCAGCGGATCACCTTGACCGTGTCGAGGCGCTGCAACAGGTTGCCGGCTTTGCCGAGATCGACCAGCGGCCCGGTGCATTCGGTCGGCCCCTTCCAAAAACTCCATTCGACGCCGGCGTGATAGCTGCCGAGCCCGGCATTGGCGAGCGTTGCGAGCGCGAGCAACGCAAGCCCCGCCATCACCACGCCGCGCGGCGCATCCTTGGCCGCGGCGAGCGCAACCAACGCGCCAAGCGGGACCGCGAGATAATAGGCGTAGCGCTGCTCAAGGCAGAGCGGACAGGGCTGGATGTCCAGCACCAGCTGAAAGAACCACGCCCCGGCAAGCGTCGCCGCCGCGATCACCGTGACCGCGAGCGCCGCCGTCAGCGCTGGATTGGCGCGCGCCTGCGCGGGATTTGCAAGGGTGTCGGAGGTCACGGTCATCTCCTGATGCGGAAAGCGTCGTAGCGTGCAGGTGGGGTGCTGTCGAGGCGGCGGCAATCACAGGGCGGTGTTTTGGCAGGGAGATGACTGGGAGAGGCGGCAGGGCCGGCACCACGAATCGATTGGCGTCGCCGGCCAGCGCGCAACAATCTCGCGCAGCATGGAACGATCCAGCGTTGCGCGCCCCATTTGCCCAACAGCTTCGGGTTGACCGCCCCTCCCCGCCCGCTATATTCCGCCGGCTTCGCGACCTCTCGCTCGTTTGCGATGTCGGGAAAAGCCCCTGTGGCGGAATTGGTAGACGCGCTCGACTCAAAATCGAGTTCCGCAAGGAGTGCTGGTTCGATTCCGGCCAGGGGCACCAACGTTCGCGGCGGCCAGATGGGCATCTGCACGACAAGCGCGGGTGGCAAAGACGAAGGCCCGTAGCCGCGCCTGACTATTCGTCACGGCAGGCGCCCTAATTACCAATAAAGTCGCCGGTCTTGGCTCTCTTTCCAGGAGACGGTCTTACACACATGCGTCGGAGGCGCATTGAACGGGGCCTGGAAATGAGTGCACCGTGATTCGTGCGATCATCATCGGGAAAGCCAGCGGCAAGGTCGCCGCGGTGCCCGCTCCCAACTAAAATATCGAAAACAACCCCATGCAAAGTAGCCTGGTCTCGCCAGCCCGGATGCTTTGAGCGATCCTTCGAAAACATTTGACACGTCGGGCAAATCACCGGCACTGATCCATCATCATCGTCAAACGCCCATGGCCCGGGCCGACAACGGGCGCTTCGGCGCGATTGCAAGCAAAAAATCCTCACCCACAATTGAAGTTGCACCGGCTCGCCACAGCGAATGATCGCTGCGCGTTGCCGAACCGCGCGCTTTCCGATGCGCGTGCCCGAGGAGATATCGACGTGAATACCGTTCCAGACCTCGACAGGGCCGTGGCCGCAACCGGTTGAACCAGGGCGGCCGCGGGAGGCACATTGAACGGGTCTGGAAATGAGTGCACTGTCACCGTAATTCCGTAATTCCATCGGATAGAAGGTCAAGCATTCCTTTATCGGTCAATGTCCAAGCAGCGCTACGTCGCGCTGCTTCGGGGCAAGCACGGTGAGCCCGTGGGCTACAAGGTCGGGCTGACGTCGGCTACGATGCCGGCGTTTTGCGGGATCGACCATCCGGTCGCGGGTGTCGTGCTGGCAAGCCGCGTGTTGGCGTCGGGCCCGCGCGTGCGGCGCGCGGATTTCGGGCGGAGCGCGGATTGGCCGCTCCAAGAGGGATAGAGAGGCGGCCGAGCGGCCGCCTCCATCACACGCAATGGGCCACCGGACCAACCTCAGGTCACTTCTTCCGTCTTGTTGGCTTTCCCTTGCTTTTGTCCGGCTTGCCGCGGCCCCGAGATGCAGCCCCCGAATCATACGGTATCCACCACGCGCGGCCTCCTTCATCGGGAATCGCGGGAAGGCGGCCTGCAATCTTGTTGGCCGGTAGCCCGGCCAGAACCTGAACGACATCGTTCAGGACCCACGGAGACAAGCGGTAGTACTGATGTCCGTAGTGGGACTCGCCGTTGTCACCCTGGGTTGATCCCACGTCGGAGCAATCCACCGAGTTGACCGTCTTGGGAAGCTTGCTCAGATCGCGCGGCCCCCATTGGCCCAAGCGAGGGTAATTGTTAATAAGTATGCTGCCGGATAGCGACAGCGCCAGGTCGCCGCCATTCTTGTACGCGAGCACTTTCTTGGCGAGCGTGATCAATGGCTTCAGTTCGTTGGCCTTGGACAAGGCGTCGTAATTGACGTCGGCCGCCATCAGAAACGCGCTTTCAAATAACAGAGTGCTGCGTTCTTTCGCGGGTATCAACTGCACAGCGTTTTGAAGTGCATAGTTTCCCATCGAATGAGCAACGAGATGCAAGACCGGAAGATTGGCTTTGAGCGCCCTGAGAACGGCGAACAACCTGCGAAGCGAGTCGGCGACAGCATTGGCGGACTTGGCGGCCGCATCACGATCAGCCTTGTAACTCGCCAAGTCCAGCTTGCCTTGCGACGGCCAGGAGAAGCAGAAGATGTCTGCCGCCTTGTAGTTCGACATGACCTGCGCGGCACGGCTCATCGAATCCATGAAGGTCGAATCGAAACCCGGCAGCAATATCAGGCCATATTGCGAAGCGGCGGTGGATGCGAGCTCTGCGGCAACGCGATCGCGCGCGAACGCCACGATGTCGTTGCGATTTTGCGTGGTCGGTTGGAACACCGACGCATCGATCGGCGGATCAAGTTGCACCGAATTGGGGTCCGGCACCCAACCCGTATCAGGGAGGTTCGACAGCCGGTAGACGTCGATGGATCCCGTGACATAGTGTTTCGGGTTGTTGTCCCTGTATTTTGGCCCGAACAGATCGGGCCCCGGGACGGGATTTCGATTGGTCGCGAATCGGACGCGGACTTGGTCGGGCATGCTGCTTCTCCTGATATTTTTGTTTCGCAATTAGGGGTGGTAGGACTTTCGGGATCCCTGCAAGGCTTGGCGGCCACCTTTTGCTGGCAGCCAAGCTGATTTGTCAGGCTATTCGCTGTGACACTTGCAGGGTTTCGCGGCCGCGGCAGTGACGAGATGCACCGGCACGCAATATTCCCAACACTTCGACAAACCCCACTTTCCGATGCAGAGCTTAGCGCAAATCTGGTTGGGCGCTCGGAAGCAAACCTGCACGTTCGCCCAGCCCACGTCGTAAACCGTCTGGCATCCTTCGAGCGGAATGCAGACGGGAATGCGCTGATCGAAATCTACATGCGCTCCAAAAATTTCGATCTTTGCCCAGGCGTGAATGTCCACACAGGCCTTGCCGTCCTGAATCCGCGGATTCTCCAACGTCAAACCGCCATCAATTCCCTTTGTTGCCACGTCGTCCAGAACGTCACCAAAAGTTCCTGTCGACATGGACATAGCGACGGTCTTGTCTGCCGGCAGTACCGACCATTTCAGTTCCTTGGGCCGAGCGCACGGATCAGAGGTCGGAATCCCGTCACCCGGTACAAGCATCACGACCGGCTTTGGAAGCCGCAAACAAAACTCGCCGACAGCGTAGGCCTTGATCTGCGCCAACCGCGTCAGCCCGGGCGACACTAGGCGGGAGAAGTCGCCGAGCGAGGCGTCCTTGATAGGAACGCCGTAAACGGCAAACATGCTCTGCTGTTGGACAGCTTCAGCGAAATTGATTGGAAAATCGTCTTTCTCAGCCATACCATTTCTCCTTTGCAATGTTGACGCTGCACCATTTGCAAGCGCGGGCAAAAGCATGCATGGACGACGTGAGTTGGACGCAAGTTCAGCGCAAATCTATCGTTAAAAAAATCGACGACCTAAGAGTCATCGTAGTACAGTTGATTATTAATGCGGGCCGTCGATCGCCCGGGTCGTGTGTGGACACGGCGATGCACTCGCGATGCGGCGTGCGATTCGAATAGCGCGGGCGGGTTACCTATAGCCCCTTCACCGCCGGATACCGGCGCTTCGGAATATGTCCGTCGGAGCCGGGCCGGAAGATGTGTTTCCCGAGTCGGGGGTCGGGTGGATCGATGGGAATCGTGACGTCCGGATCCGTCGAAGCTGAGCTGGTGGTATCCGACGCACCGGATTTGGCGGGAGCCGGATAAGCCATCGCCTGCAGTTGGTCTGCCACCTGCCGCACGATCTGTGGCGCGGCGACGCTGGTGCCGCTGAACTTGACGGCCGAGCCGCTGAATGTGCCCGCGGCGAGCACCCCCCAGAGCGCGTCGCCCTCGTCGGCAAAAGCGGAGCAGTCCGGTCCGGCCCGCCCCTTGGTGGGGCCGCTCGACGTATAGTCGGCGGAAGGAGGGTAGTCGGAGGGAGGAAGGGCTTCGGAGGCCTCCGCGGCACCGACGACGATGACGTGATCACCGCTAGTCATCGGGCAGGTTGCGATAGACGATAAGGTATCCGTGTAAATGATGTGAGACCCCTTTTCTTGCAGCCGATAGTCGCCGGTCTGTGGATCTCGGTCATAGGCGCCGGCATGATCGAGATAGGATTGGCGGCCGCGCCGCGGGTAACCGAATGGCGTATCGTCGCGCTGGACGTAGACATGCGCAGTGATCAGTTTCCTGGTCAAATTCCGAAGCGACACCTTCCATCGCCCTGATGGCGCGATCTGGCGGCACTCGTCGTTGCGCACCGTCGGGTTGATGGCAAGCAGGATGCGCTCACGCGCATCTTTCCCATCACCAATGCGCTGGAAATAGATAGCAGCAATCGGCCCACCACCGATCGTCGCCTGATGGAGGCGAGCCTCACTCGGCCGAATGGGGTGGCTCGTCTTCTCGTCCTGTGCGGTCAGCCAGACCTCGACCGGCGCCTCTCCCTGCTTGCCTTCGGCGCCGGTGTCGAGCCAGATCTCGACGTAATTCGTTGCGCCATCGTCGGGGTGGATGACCCATTCGAGGGTTTCTTCCCCTCTTTCCTTAAGCTCGAGCTTGGCGGCAGCTCGTGTCCGATAGCTGTTGCCAGCCGGCATGACGAGGCGGGTAGGTGCAGAATTGACAGGTCGGCTATTGCGACGGTGGATCAGGGCGGCCAGCGCCTTTTCGAGGTACTGGCTGCCGTCCTTGGGTCCGGCCAGCAATCCGTAGCTGAAATTGATGACCAGAGGGACACGGTGTTTGTCCTCGCCAAGCCTGTCCGCCCAAGTCATGATCATCCGAACAGCTTGCAGAACATAGCTGCCCATCGTCAGTCCCGACGTATCCATCGTCGCGACAGACGGCAATTGAACGGCAAGAATTGGTCGATCGTCGACAGTCTTGTCACTGCCGGCAGCCAAATCAAGCAGATGCGTTCCGTGTGTGGCGCGCGCGGCCAAGGGATTGTACACGAACTGGTTGGTCTTGCCGAATTCGTTCACCTTGATCGTCTTGCCGAAATCGGTAACGCCGACTTTCCGATAGATCTGGTCTTCGCTCTTGCACTTCCGCAACAACTCATTGATTTCGTCGCCCATGAGGCGTCGACCGAACACGACGCCGTCGTCGCACGATCTTCTTTTTTCAGTCTCTTGCAGCCACATGGCCGCAATCCTCGAACTCGCACTGGAATCTCGGAATCTTTCGTGAGCAAAGGCGATGCCATCGTCGATGATGCCGACTGCAACTTTCGTATTTAGAAAGAGTGGCTGTTCGAACGTAGTTGGATCAGGTTTCTTGTTGAATTTGTTGAAGTGCAAGCCGACGATCGGCGGCCCCACAAAAAGAGAGCGATAGAATCCGGGATCTCGGTATTTGCCATCGCGATAGATGAACGACTCCTGGCGATAGATGAAGAACTGCATATCGATTTCATCTATCTTTGGCGGTTTGGGCCCTTCGAGAGCATTGATCCAATGGCACAGGAGGGTCCGCTCATCGTCGCTCATTCGAATGGTGAATTTTCTGGCCGGAACGTCGTGGCCAGGCACGAAGCCCTTGTTGACGGCACGTTCCAGCTTGCGGAGGCTCGCCAGAGCACTGCGCAACGGCCTGATCTGGATTTGCACGGAGCACCAGGGATCCGCGTTGCGCTCACGCCGCGTCCGGAATTCCCAATCCAGATAGGGATCGGGCCGTTTGCAGCTTTCTTTTTGCCATTTTAAGTTCATTTGTCGTTTTCCGGCATGCCGCAAATCATCAAACGACATTCCGCAATCGCCTGCTTCCAGAGATGGTTCAGATCGTACGATTGCGGTATCTCTAACGACTCGCCCTCGGTGATATTTCGATCGTCCTCGACCTTGCCCCTCCCCTTTTTGCGCTTGACGTATGACTTCGAGAGCACCTGCTCGTAGGAGAAGTCATTCGCAAAGCCGCGGCCATCGAAGCCGCGCATCTTGGGATCAGCATCACCTCCGAAGCGCGCAATAAAAAAATCGGAGAGAGCCCATCCGAGCACCATCCCGGCAACGCTATCCACAGGAAAATGAACACCGGCCACGGTTCGGTTGATGGCGATCCGTTCGGCAATGCGCATCAGTTGCACGAACGTATGGTGACGCACGTGGTCCTTTATACATCGGGCTCCAGCCTCGGTAATCAGGGCATAGAACACGAACGCAGCCGCGAACGACTCGGTCGCATGTCCGCTCGGCAGCGAGCCGTGCCCCGGCGTCGGAATCATCGGCTGGATCTGCGGCGAATACTCGACCGGCCGCCGGCAGGTCAGCGCATGCTTGACCCGCATCTCGATGAGGCCCGTCACGTTCAGGACCAGCGTCAACAGCTCGAACGTCCGCCGTGTCCGGTTCGGGTGAAGGTAGCCGACCGAGCCGAGGAAGGACAGGATGTCGGTCATTTCCGTCATTATCTCGCCGCTGCGCTCCATCCGGAGAGCGGCGTAGTTGTTCACATAGACCAGCTGATCGCCAAAATCCTCCTTACCCGGTCGCGTCATCAACACAAGGGTTTGAGGGTCGCCCGGCGACGAGTCGCGAAATTGGACCGAGACCGATTCTTGTGCACAATCGTAGTAAATCCCGGACAGCAATTCGGCTGTCAGCGTTCGCAATCGCACCGGCGTCGACCAGCGATCCAAAGCGCAGGGCTTGGCTTCGTAGTTTGCCGGAGGGTCACCAATACCCTCCCACATCCCGACCACGCCTTCGCGGCTCGAGATCAGCGCCCTTGCCGCAGTGAACGAACCGGACCGCGCGCCCTCGCCGCTTTCGCCACTCTCACCACTTTCGCCGCTCTCACCGCTTTCGCCGCTTTCGCCGCTCATCCGTGCCATGTGCGCCTCTCCGAAACACCCAATGAACAACCTCAGGTTCATCGCAATGTTCAGTTCGGACATGCGAACGGTCAAGCCAACTAGGGTCGAAATGACGCAATTTCACGCATATTTCACGTTGACACGTGTGCCTTACAGGCTTTCACTCCATAGTTGAAAGACGTCTTGCGCTACCCTTGCGAGCGGTAGTTGCGAAAGACAGGGTAGGACCATCACGAGCGATCCATGGGCAGTTCGACAGCCAAGGTGCGCCTGCAACTTTTTGGTCCGCCCAAAATCATCAAATCAACGGGTGAGGATTGCACCCCGCGGGGACGTAAGGCATGCGCCCTGCTGGTAATGCTGGCGCTGTCGTCTGAAAACAAACGGTCGCGCGTCTGGATTCAGGACAAGCTCTGGGGCAGCCGCGGCAAGGAGCAGGGTGCGGCAAGCCTTCGCCAAAGCCTGTCCGAAATCCGGAAGGCGCTCGGAAACGATCGCGGCCTGCTTTTTGCGGACAGCTATGTGCTGGCGCTCGATCCGGCTTTGTTTGAAACGGATATCGATTTTGCTTCAGGCGACGACCAAGGAGAATTCCTGGAGGGGCTCGATATCGGCGAAGATGGCTTCGAAGAGTGGCTTCGATCGCAACGTCAGAATGTCAGTGATCGCCGCGCGACGCGCGCAGCGAGGATTGAGCACGTCACGGACGTTGCCCCCAAGACGTCGGAGCGTAGACGTTCGCCCTCACGGAATCGGGTCGTGCTGGTTCGCGGATCCAGGTCCGGACAGTCCGACGCGTCCGTGCTGGCGGACAGCCTGATCGACTCGATTGCAAAAACCATCAATGAACTCGGCGCCGCCGAGGTCGTCGATTGTCGGAGCACGGCAGACCCGGTTTGCGGCGACGAGGACGCGGCTTCGCGCAAGACACTTTCGCTGCATTCGGACGTGTTCGGATCCGACACGAGGCAAATCGTTCGCCTTGCATTGCTGCAGCGTCCGGAAAACACCCTGACGTGGTCGTCCACGCTGCAGCTATCCGGCCCCCAGGCGCTGGACTTGAACGACGCGGATGTCATGCGATGCGTCAATCTGGTCGTCAACGTCGCCATCGATCAGTTCATCGGGCTCCGCTCGCAAGGCCCCGATGCCGAAGTGGCGTCCAATCTCTGCTATTCGGGCATTCTGCATCTTTTCCGACTCGGCAAGATCAACTTTGCCACGGCCGACAAACTCTTTGCCGCCGCATTCGACATCGAATCGCGCGGAATATATCTGGCCTGGCGGGCCTATCTGCGGACCTTTCTGCTTGCAGAGCGACAATTTAGTTGCCGTCAGACACTGCAAGCCGAGGCCCTAGATTTCATGCACCGCGCCCTCGAACTGGAGCCTCACAATTCTTATGTCGCCGGCCTGAGCGCGCATGTTCAGACCATGATGCGGCGGTCCTACGTCGCCGCGTACGAACTGGCCGAACGGAGCATCCAGTTGAACCACGCCAATCCGATCGGTTGGGCCTGTCTCGGAATCGCCAAGAGCTATCTCGGCAAATCCGAGGAGGGCTTCCATCATACGCTGCTTGCCCGCTCCATCGCCGGAACGGCGCCATTCAGATACCAGATGGATGCTTTGAGCTGTATCGCGGGGACGATGGCGGGCGAACTCGAGAAGGCCGTCCATCTGGCGGAGGCCAGCCACGCGCTGGCGCCAACCTTCGCGCCGCCGTTGCGTTACCTTTCAGCGCTGTATGCGCACGAAGGCAAGCACGATCTCTCTTTCGAGATGGTGAGGAAGTTGCAGGCCAACGAACCCGATTTTTCCTACGACAAGCTGCGGGACAAGGCCTATCCCGCGGCCGGTCTGCATCGAACTTCGATCATCGACTCGCTGCCTGCCAGGCAGATTTAGGGTCGTCGAGGAAGCCGAGAAAGCAGCGACCGCATCGCGTGTCGCTTCATCGCGCGGACTCCTCCTTGTGATTTTTCGAGCGGCGTCAGCAGCACGGCCACTGGCCTGAAATCAGCAATCACCGACACCGATCCTGCAGTTCACTGCGCCACGTCCGCCGCATATCTCTCCAACTTCCCCGCTGCATCCATCGCCGCCCGCCACGCGAACACCATCGCTGGACCGATCATCGTTCCCGGGCCGGGATAGGTGCCGCCGAAGATCGAGGCGGCGTCGTTGCCGGCGGCATAGAGGCCCGGAATTGGCCGGCCTTCGGATGTCAGCACGCGGCCGTTGACGTCGGTGCGCAGGCCAGCGCTGCTGGCGAGGTCGGAGGGCCAGACCGCAACAGCATAATATGGGCCCGGGCCGATCCTGCGCATGCACGGGTTCGGCCGGTTGAGCGGGTCGCCGTTGAAGCGGTTGAGTTCGCTTCCGCCGCGGCCAAAATCTTCATCCACGCCGGTCTCGGCAAACCGATTGTGCCGCTCGATCGTGTCGGCAAGCGCGCCGCCGTCGACGCCGATCTGCTTGGCCAGTTGCTCTGGGCCGTCGCCGGTCAAGAGATAGCCGGCGCGAAGGTAACGCGCGAGGTCGCGTGTGCCGGGATGAACCAGGCCGAGACCGTAATCGCGGATGAAACTGCGGTCGCAGACCAAAAAGGACGGAATGCTGGGGACGGATCGATGCGACAGAAGCATCGCTTCCACGAAGTCATGATAGGAATCGGCTTCGTTGACGAAACGGCGGCCCGCGCCATTGACGGCGATGAGGCCGGGCTTGGCGCGATCGAGCATGATGTGCGGGAATACCGAGAGGTGACCGTCGGGCTGCTGCATGACCGAAACAGGCATCCACAGCGCGGGGCTGTGGAACTCCTGCTCGATCTGCCCTTGCGCGCGTTCTCCGGCAAGCAGGCCATCGCCGGTGATACTTTCGGGCGCGAGCGAAAAACGCCGCGTCCCTTCCGGGAACAGCCGGTCGCGCAGCGCGCTGCTCCAGCCAATTCCACCCGCCGCCAGCACGACGCCCTTTTTGGCGCGGATGGCGATGTCGCCGTCCGGTGTGTTGAAAACGGCGCCTGTGATTCTGCCCTCGCGCTCGATCAGCTCGCTCAACCGGCTCCGGTAGCGAATTTCGACGGCGCGCTGCTTCAGGCTGTAAAGCAGCCGGGCGACCAGTGCGTTTCCCATCACGAGCCGCGTTCCACGCCGGTGATTGATCCGGTCTCGCGCCTGCCGCGCCAGCAGGCCTACCGCATGCGCGAAATTCCGCAGCGAGGCGAACGGATGCAGCAGGGATGCAATGTCGTTCTTGCCGACCATCATGCCGCCGAGCACGAGGAATTCGCGACGCGGCGGCCTCACGCGCGCAAAATCCCGGCCCAGTTTTCGCCCGTCGAATGGAACGGCGCCCAGCGCCCTGCCGCCGATCGCGGCACCGGGCTCTGCGCGATAATCGGGATGGACCGGCGGCGGAATGAACGCCACGCTGCTTCGCTCGGCGAGGTAGTCGAGCACGAGCGGCCCGGTGGCAAGATAAGTCTCCAACCGGTCGTCCAGGGTTTGCTCGCCCAGTATCGCGCCGAGATAAGTCCTGACTGCCGCAAGCGTATCCGGCAGTCCGGCCGCGCTGCTTTGCCGGCTTCCCGGTATCCAGACCGTCCCCGCCGAGGTCGCGGTCGTGCCGCCGACCATGTCCGACTTTTCGCAGAGGACGGCATTCAACCCCTCAAGCGCGCCCACCAGCGCCGCCGTCATGCCGGCGGCACCGGCGCCAACCACCAGAAGATCGGTCTCGAAATCCCACCGGCGGTTGTCCGACTGCAACGACATCGCGCTATCTCAACGACAGGGACGGGATCGAACACTGGATGGTTGATAAATCAACCGATATTTTTGATTTCGCGGCAGATCGTGCAAGGCGCGGCATTTCGGTCGGCTCTGGCGTGTGCGAAGCTTCCCGTTGATAATCCCGGCAGGAGGGATGCGATGTGGAACGCCGGTCACGGCTTCATGGCGATCTGGAGCGACGTGGCGCCGGATGATTTCGACTTCTATCATCGCTGGCTGCTGAGCGAGCATTTCCCGGAGCGCGTCGGCATTCCCGGTTTCATCGCCGCCCGCGTTTTCAGGCGGCAGACGGGTGCGGATTTCCAGTTCTTCATCCTCTATGAGACGCAATCGCCTGACGTGCTGGCGAGCCCTGCCTATGTCGCGAGGCTCAACAGCCCGACACCGATGACGCAAATGGCGATGCCGAAATTGAAGAACTTCGTCCGCGGCGCCGGCCGCGTCGTTCGATCAAGCGGGGTTTGCGGCGGCGGGGCGGCCAAAGCCCTGCGGTTTGAGCAACCACACCCGCTGCTCGACGACCCGGATGCCCGAGCCGCGCTGTTCGAGCATGTCAACGGGATGGACCGCGTGCTCGCCGTCCGTCTGTTCGAAGTGGACACGGCAGCCACGACGATTCAAACCGAAGAGAAGAAGATGCGGACCAGCAAGGAGGAGATCTACGGCCAGTTGCTGCTGATCGAAGCGGTGGACCTCGAGGCCTTCGAGGCCGTTTCCGAATTCCTTGATGTCACGCTGTCGACGCCGGAAGGCGCGCGTCCTCCCTACGACCAATCCTATCAGTTGATCGCAGAACTTCAGCAACGCAGCCTGACTTAGAGAGGGAGATGAGTTTAGGCCGAGCCGGCAGCGATCGATCATCTCCCTCTCCCCGCTCTTCGCGGGGAGAGGGTTGGGGTGAGGGGCTCTCTCGGCATCGGGACTCGCGGAGAGTCCCCCTCACCCGAAATTCGTGACCCACGAATTTCGACCTCTCCCCGCAAGCGGGGCGAGGTGACCCCCATTCGCGCGTCGTCGATTCAACTCCGGGCGCGACGTTCGAAGCTGCGCAGGCCCATGGCCAGCGCAGCCGCCTACCTGCGCTGCACCGTCGACGTCTGCTCGACGCGTTCGCACAACGCGTGCAATTCCTGCTGCGAGATACCGTGAATCCTGGTGGTGATCTCCATCACCGCCATCGCGAGCAGTTGGGCGGTGAAATCCAGCTGCAGCTCGTTGGCAAGGTCGATGTGCTGCTGCAGCGAGCGCACCATCGACTTCAGCTGCAGGTCGGCCCGGTATTCCACTAGCGCACCCGATACGCGGCGAGCGAGCAAACAACAATGGCCGTTACTGCGCGCCCCATATTTCTACTCCGCCCATCGGACAGGCGGCCTACAATTTTCTCCTCCACCCATCAGACAGAAAACCACAATGCAACCACAGTATGCAAGAGGCCGACATCACCTACCTCCCGCTAACCCCCAGTCTCCCCGGCAAACGGACCTGCTACCGGCTGACTCAGCCATGCGCGGCGTCAAGCAACCCATAAATGTGCTTTCAAAGCCTCTACCAAACATTGCAACATTGTGCTTCAGCACAATTACGTTTTGTTGTGCATCGCAAAAGCCTGTTCGAAGGATTAGCTACCGAGGTCCAAGAACCTGCGGGGGCTGGCCAGGAGCGCTTACTAGCTAGCCGATCCCCGCCTCAAATCTGCGCGGCGACCTTTTCCAGGCCGATCAGGCGGGCGAGCGTGCGCACTTCCTGCTTCTGGTCTTCGCGCAGCTGGAACAACAGCGGCATCGCAGCCGATTTCAGCTGCTGCACTTCGGCGGCATCGGGATCGATCGGTATGCCGGTCGCGTTCGGGTCGCCTTGACGGGTGGCGTGGATCTTGCGGGCCACGGCGCGCAGCGCGGTTTCCACCGCGGGCCAGTAAGATTCCTGGTCGGAAGAAAGCCTCAACCGCTCCTTGATGCCGGCGATCTGTGCATCGCTGAGCAGCGCATAGGATTTCTGCGGGGCCGGTTTTGCCGCGAGCTTCGGTTTCGGCGGCGGGGCGGGCTTCGCCACGGGGCTCGTGATCCTCGGCACCTCGATATCGGCGGGTGCCGCGGACGCATAGGCCTGCCGCAGCGGCTCGCTGACGGAAGTGGTCAGCGGCGGATCGAACGACGCCAGCGCGAGGCTGCCGACCGCGAGCCGATCCTGCTTGCTCGCCCGGTTCGCGACCGGATTCTGGGCAATGGGAGAACTGAGCTCGGCCGCGGCCGACGGCACGCTGTCGCGGCCGAGGATGCTCAAGGCGGCGGCACCGGCGAGCAGGAAACAGGTCATCGCGATGATGGTAACAGCCTTCGTCAAGCAGTTCTCCGTTCTGGCCTGTCAACCAGGCTGACTTTCCCGAAAACTGGGCGCTAATTAAGGCTTAACCGTGCCGTCATGGCGGCGGCCGCGGACCGGGCGGCAGGGGACCAGCGAAAAATCAGGCCGCGGCCGAGAGGACGTAGGCCTCCTGGATGTCGGCGACGATATCGGAGGCCTCCCACAGCGCGTCCGGTGCAACCGAGCGCAGGCTGATGGTCCAGTTGCCGCCCCTGGCGGTGCGGGGCGTCGCGACGATGTCGAACTGCACATTGCGGCAAAGGGGATGCCGCTCCAGCGCGTAGGCGACACGAGCCCTGATCTCCTCGATGGTAGCCGGGGTCTTGGCAAACAGTGTCTCGAAATCCATGACGCATCCCCTTGAACGACGCTTCCCAGGCCGCGACCCGCCGCGCCGGCAGTGAACGGCCTCACCAAGGGATTGTCGGGGCGATATGGTTAATGGCGCGTTAAGGTCGGAACCCGCCCCGTGATTGATCGGGCAGCGGCGCGGAAGCCGCTGGTCTCAGCCGAGCAGTTGATCGAGCCGGTCGCGCAACTGGTCCTGGTGATACGGCTTTGCCAGCCGTGGCAGGTCGAGCTGGGCGCCTTCGGGCAGTTCGGCATAACCGGTCGCGAGCAGGATCGGCAATGTCGGCCGCAGCTCGCGCGAGGCCTTGGCGAGTTCAATACCGGTCATGCCGGGCATCACATGGTCCGTCATCATCAGGTCGATCGGCTGTTCGCTGCCGATGATCTTGAGCGCGTGCAGGCCGGAACTGGCGCCGATCACCTGGTGGCCGAGATCCTCCAGCATTTCGGTGGTCGACAGCGCGATCAGCGGATCGTCGTCGACGAACAGGATCACCGCCGGGCGGTTCATCTTCTGCGACCGCTGCGCCGGGCTATCGACCTCCGGCGCCGATGTCGCGACCGGCAAGATCAGCGTCGCGGCGGTGCCCTTTCCCACCGTGCTCGTCAGCTGCAGCGCGCCGCCGAGCTGCACCGCAAGCCCGTGCACCATCGACAGGCCGAGCCCGGTGCCCTTGCCGAGCGGCTTCGACGAGAAGAACGGCTCGACCGCCCGCTTCAAAATCTCCGGCGGCATGCCCTTGCCGGTGTCGATCACCGACAGCTTCAGGTAACGGCCCGGCCGCAGCGCCGGATCGGCGCTGGCCTGGCATTCGGCGATCGCGATGTCGATCGAACCGCCATCCGGCATAGCGTCGCGCGCGTTGATCGCAAGGTTGAGGATCGCGAGTTCGACCTGGTTGGTGTCGACGCGCGCCGGCGGCAATCCCTCGGGCAGATCGAGCCGCAGCCTGACGCGCGGACCCAGCGAACGTTCGAGCAGGTCGATCATGCCCTGGATCAGGCCGCACAGATCGACCGGCACCGCGCGCAAATCTTGCTGGCGCGCGAATGCGAGCAGGCGCTGCGTCAGCGAGGCGCCGCGCTCAGCGCCCTGCATCGCGCCGGCGATCAGGCGCTGCAGGCGGGGATCGTCGGGGACGCGCTTGCGCAACAGATCGAGATTGCCCATCACCGCCATCAACAAGTTGTTGAAATCGTGGGCGACGCCGCCGGTGAGCTGGCCGATGGTCTCCATCTTCTGCGCCTGACGCAATTGCTCCTGGGCCCTTTCGCGCGCGGCGACTTCCTTCATCAGATCGGCGGTACGCTGCTCGACGCGCTGCTCCAGCGTCGCCGTCAGTTCCGCGAGCGCCGTGCGCTCGGCCGCCAGCTGCGCCAGCAGATTCTCGCGCTCGATTTCGGCGGTCTTGCGCGCGGTGATGTCGGAACAAACCCCGACCAGCGATTTGATGCTGCCGTCGGGCCGGACCACGGCGCGGGCGCGGACGTCGACCCAATGCTGCGAGCCGTCCGGCCAGATATTGCGATATTCGATGCTATAGTCGCCGCCGGTCTTGATGGTGCGGTCCAGCACGTCCTGGCGCCTGGCACGGTCGTCGGGATGAATCGCCGCCAGCAGTTCCTGATACGAGAACGGCTGTCCTGCCTTGCGTCCGAAAAACCGCTTGCAGGTATCGGAAGCCTCCAATTCCAGCTGCGGCAGATGCAATTCCAGCGCGCCGAGATGGCCGGCGTTGAGCGCGGTCTGCAGCAGGCCCTCGCTCTCGGTGAGGTTCTGCAGAATCGCGCGGGTCTGGTACTGGCGGCGCCGGCCACGGACCGCGGAGCCGACCACGCTCACCAGCGTGGTCGGGTGGAACGGACGCTCGATGAAGGTGACATTGCCGAGAGCCTGTCCAAGCCTCACGGCGTCCGGATTGCGCTCGGGGCCGCCGCCCTGATGGGTCAGCAGCACGAACGGGAAATCCGACCATGACGGTTGATCGTTCAGCCAGCGCATCAGGCCGCGCAGATCAGCGGTCTTGATCGCCTCGTCGGCGATCACGGCAAGACCGGCGCCACCTTCGATTTCGTGCAGCAGGCCCGCAAGATCAGCGCAAACATTGGCATAGTAGCCTGCTTCCTTGATCAATGCCGCGGCCACCGAGGCGTCGCGTCCGTTCGGCGCCAGAATCACGGCGCGTTCGGATGAGGGGCCCGGTCTCACTCGGTCAGCTCCTGCAGCAACGGCTGGCCCTCGCCGATATAGACGGGAACACCGCGCAATATTCCCTGGAAGCCGTCGAGCGGTTCGCCGATGGTGAGGCCGCGGTTGTCGATGCGGTATTCGCGAATCGTCGATTCGTGCATTCCGGTGCGCTTCTTGATGATCGAGATCGCGCGCCGCACGCTGCCGAGCGCCTCGAAGTAGCGCAGCAGCACCACGGTGTCGGCCAGATAGGTGACGTCGACCGGCGCCTTCATGTCGCCGACCAGCCCATGCTGCGCCACCGTCATGAAGGTCGCAGCACCCCTTCGATTGAGGTATTGCAGCAGTTCGTGTATGTGCAGGATCAGCGAATTTTCTTCGGGCATCGCCGCCTGATAACCATTGAGGCTGTCGATCACCACGGTCTTGATCTGGTCCTCATCGACCCGTTTGCGGACTCGATGCGCGAATTCGCCCGGCGAAAGCTCCGCGGCGTCCACCTGCTCGATGAAAAGCTTGCCGCCGCGTTGCATTTCCTGGAGGTCGATGCCGAGACCCTTCATACGCGAGAACAACAGGCCGAGCTCCTCATCAAAGATGAACAGGGCCGCCTTTTCGCCCCGCCTGATCGCGGCGGCCACAAACACGATCGCGGTAAGCGATTTGCCGGTACCGGCGGGACCGAGAATGAGCGTGCTCGATCCGGTCTCGACGCCGCCGCCGAGCAACTGATCCAGTTCCGCGATTCCGCTCGACATCGTGTGGCGGACCAGGTTGGCGCGGTATTCCGAGGCCACCAGGCGGGGGAACACGTTCAGGCCGCCGGTAGTGATGGTGACGTCGTGATAGCCGCCGCGAAACTTGACGCCGCGATATTTGATGACGCGCGCGCGCCGCCGCTCCGCGCCGTAGTTGGGCGCCAGTTCCTCCAGCCGCAGTACGCCATGGGCGACGCTGTGCACAGTCTTGTCGGCGATGTCGGCGGTCAGGTCGTCGAGCAGCATCACGGTGGTGTTGAATTTCGCGAAGTAGTGCTTGATCGCCAGGATCTGCCGCCGGTAACGCAGCGAGCTTTGCGCCAGCAGCCTGATCTCGGACAGGCTGTCGAGCACCACCCGCGCGGGACGCGTACGATCGACGGCTTCGAAGATCTGTTTCGTCGTCTCGCCGAGTTCGAGGTCGGACGAATAGAGCAGGCTCTGCTGCTGTTCGGAATCGAGCAAGCTCTCCGGCGGCAGCAGTTCGAACACCTCGATGCCGTTATCCAGCAACCAGCCATGCGAGGCCGCGCCGTCGCGCAACTCGCGCTCGGTCTCCGACAGGGTGATGTAGAGGCACTTTTCACCCACCTTGGCGCCTTCGAGCAGGAATTGCAGCGCCACCGTAGTCTTGCCGGTTCCGGGCGCGCCTTCCAGCAGGAAGACGTGACCGCGCGAAAATCCGCCCGACAAGATATTGTCCAGCCCCCAAATGCCGCTCTTTGCCTTGGTGGCGATCGGTTCAACCGAGTTCATGCGACCCCCCTCAACCGGGGACAAACTCGATTGGCACCAATCGGTTCCCGCGAAATGGAACTTTTCAGATCGCTCTGGCTGAGCCGCTATTTCCGCGGAAAGAATTCCGGCCACATCGCGCGCCATGCCGCCGCAAGCGGCCGAAAATCGTCCGGGCCGACCTCATGGCATTCGGCGTTGGCCGCGGGCAACACCCAGGGCTGCGCGCTCTTCATGAACATATGCGCTGCCGGAATGAGCCATGACGTGTCGTCGAGCGTGCCCGCCCGAACGTTGACGATCTCCTCGCGCCCCGCCCGCTCGCCGTAGAGCCTGCCGCCGCAATCCCTGCAGAACCAGGATATCACGAGAATGCCGGTCGGAGAGAGATGACGCCAGCCCTTCGGCTCGCCCTGCAGGATGTGAAAATCGCGGGCCAGCACCGGCATGTTCTGCGCGAACGCGCTGCCGGACGCGGTCTGGCAATCGGTGCAATTGCAGGTGTAGAGCAGCAGCGGAAACGACGCGATCTCATAACGGATCGCGCCGCAAGAACAGCCGCCGGTCATGGGAAGCGCAGGCCGCTTCGAGGTCATGATGGCTCCAATCGCACGGATTGAATCGGCCTTTCTTCCTTCTCCCATTGTTGCGGGAGAAGGGAAGTAAGCATCACAGCGCGGGATCGATCGCTTCGTCGTATTCCCTCTTGAACCGCGCGATCAATTCCGCGGCGGGCAATATCTTGCTGACGCTGCCGACGCCCTGGCCTGAGCCCCAGATTTCCTTCCAGGCCTTCGGCTTGGCGCGCTCGCCGGAGGCGTCGGTGCCAAAGCTCATTTTGGAGGCGTCGGACTCCGGCAAATTGTCCGGGTCCATGCCGGCAGCGACGATCGAGGGTTTCAGGTAATTGCCGTGCACGCCGGTGAACAGGTTGGAATAGACGATGTCTTCCGCGGCCGAGGTGGTGATCATCTGCTTGTAGCCTTCCACCGCATTGGCTTCCCTGGTGGCGATGAAGGCGGAGCCGATATAGGCGAAGTCGGCGCCCAACAGGCGGGCCGCGCGAATGGCGCGGCCATTGCCGATGGCGCCCGACAGCGCGATCGGGCCATCGAACCATTGCCGCGTCTCGGCCACGAAGGCGAATGGCGAAATCTCGCCGGCATGACCGCCGGCGCCGGCCGAGACCAGGATCAGGCCGTCGGCGCCCTTCTCGATCGCCTTGTGCGCGAATTTCTGGTTGATCACGTCGTGAAACACGATGCCGCCCCAGCCATGCGCGGCCTGATTGAGTTCTTCGCGCGCGCCCAGCGAGGTGATGATGACGGGCACCTTGTGCTTCTCGCATAGCGCCAGATCCTGATCGAGCCGGTTGTTCGAGCGGTGCACGATCTGATTGACCGCGAACGGCGCCGAAGGCGCGTCCGGATGCGCCTTGTCGTAGGCGGCAAGCTCCTGCTTGATCCGCGCCAGCCACTCGTCGAGCAGCGCGGGCGGACGCGCGTTCAGCGCCGGAAACGATCCGACGATGCCGGCCTTGCACTGGGCGATCACGAGATCGGGCACCGAGATGATGAACAGCGGCGCACCGATCACGGGTAGCGATAGACGACCCCTGAACAAGGCAGGCATGGACATGTTGGAAAATCCTTTTCGCGATTCATTCGATGACGGCACGCGTCGGTTTAATAGATGCCAGACATCATACCAACAAGGCAACCGCTGCCAGCACCGCCGGCACTGCTACTGGCACAGCGCGCTGGTGACGTAGTTGTCGGTGCGGCAGTCGTCCGGCTTTCGCGTCCGGCCGGGGATCAGCACCTTCGCCGAGCAGGTTTCCGCCGAATCGGTGTTGAGGCTCTTGCCCTCCTTGTAACCCTTGGACTGGCAGAGCTTGTCGGCACCGGACTTGCAGTCCGGCGAGCCGTCGGCCGAAGCCGGACAGATCATGCGCCCCGAAACCATCGAGGCCGGCCTGGCCAGCCGCGACAGGCTCTCGGATGCACCCTTTGCCGCATCTTTCGCACGTGCATTCAGGTCGTCGATGGTCTGTTGCGGACTTTTCAGGGGCGGCAGCTTGTCGAACAATTTTCCGATTTCGTTGATCAGGCCCGGATTCGCCTCGCGCTGCGGCGCGGCTTGCGGCGGCGCGGGCGGTGGCTGGGCGCCGGTATCCTGGACGCCGAGCGCAGGCGGCGGAGACGCGGTTTGCGGCCATGCGGCGCCGGCTGCGAGCAGCAGCATCGATATTCCCAGGGCCGCAGCCGCGGCATGCGACCTGGCGGGCGCGTGGAGTTGATCCGGTCGAGCCGTCATGACCTCGAATCTAACCCGAAGCCGTGGAGCGGCAAAGCGCTTCACGGTCTGTTTCACAGCATCCGAAACGCAATGACGAAGCCACCCACCAGCGCGGCGACGCCGATCGCCACCCACAGCCCGAGGCGTTGCTCGATCCGGACCCGGATCCATTCGCCATAGCGGTTGAGCAGGATGGCGACGAAGAAAAAACGCCCGCCGCGGGCGATCACCGAAAGCGCGACGAACAGCCAGATGTTGTAGTTGGCAAATCCCGAGGTGATGGTGACGAGCTTGTAGGGGATCGGCGTCAGTCCCTTCAGCAGGATGATCCAGGCGCCATATTCGGCGTAGCCGGCGCGGAACGCCTCGACCTTGCCGCCAAGACCGTAGAAATTGATCAGCCACTGCCCGAGCGAATCGTAGAGCAGCGCGCCGATCGCATAACCGAGGATGCCGCCGAGCACGGAAGCCGCCGTGCAGACCAGGGCGTAAAACCACGCCCGTTGCGGGCGCGCCAGCGACATCGGGATCAGCATCACGTCCGGGGGCACCGGGAAGAACGAACTCTCGGCGAACGCCACCGCTCCGAGGATCCAGAGCGCATAGGGCTTGTGGGCGGCGTCGATACACCAGTCGTAGATCCGTCTCAGCATGGCGCGATGAACCACCCCGCGGCGGATTTGTCCATGCCATGCATTCGCGGAAATTTCGTCAGGCGTCAGTGGCGCTTGCGCAAGGCGCGGCCTTCGAGCGCGACAATTGGTCGCCGAGCCACCCCCGCCGCGGTAGCCTTGGGCATTTTCACGGTCGATTTCGGCAGCTTCTCGGCAATTCCAAGCAGATGCTCCCGCCGCGCCATCTCGTTCCACACGTCCTCAGGCCGCACCCCGGCTGACGCCCACAGAACGGTCAGGTTGTAGAGCAGGTCGGCGCTCTCGCGCACCACGGCCGCCGTATTGCCGTTGACGGCGTCGATCACGACTTCGATGGCTTCTTCGGCGAGTTTCTTGGCCATCTTGGCCGGGCCGCGCTGAAACAGCCGGGCGGTTCGCGAGACACCCGGGTCGAGATCCCTGGCCGCGATGACAGCCTGATAAAGCCGTTCGAGCGAATCACTCATTTTGCGAATCTAGTCCAAATGCGTCGCCAGCGTGTTAACGCCCGCTGCCACAACGACAAATCCGCCGGCGACGGTGACCGGCGGATTAATCGGTTGCGGAAACTTTTTGGGCTACCAGCCGGCGTTCGGATGACCGTGGAAATACGGTACGCTCGCGCCATAGCCATTGTCGCCATAGCCGCCGTAATAGCCGGGGCCACCGCCGTAATAGACCGGACCGCCGCCATAGTAGGCCGGGCCGCCGCCGTAATAATCGTCGTAATAGGCCCGGCGGTTCTGGGTCGCGGCGATCGCAACGCCCGTGCCAACGATCGCGGCAAAGGCGCCTGCCGCCGCGGCACCTCCGCCACCACGGTAATAACGACGGCGGGCGCTGACGTCAGTGACGCCACCGCTCGCATTGGCCGCGGTTAACCCTGTTCCGGCTGGCGCCGAGCCGGCAAAGGCCGGCAGCGGCGCGACGGCCGTCAGCGCCATCGCCGCAACCGCCGCCATCGCAGCGGCGCGGCCAATCGACGAAAACAAAGCTTTTCGGGCAAACATCTCGAATATCCTCCATGACAAGCCTGCTGATCCAACACAGGGGGCGGATGTTTGGTTCCCCAGCCCGCGTTCCCCGATTAGAATGCGGACCTGAACGGTCGCCCGCCCGGCGCCTGACGAGTCCTCGAAACGGCATGTCACTGCTTCGTCTCTATATCCGCGTGCTCGACCTGCTCGGCAAGGAGGCGCGGCTCGGCTGGATCCTGGCCGGCGCCAATCTGCTGCTGGCCGGCGCGCAATTCGCCGAACCGGTGCTGTTCGGCCGCATCGTCGATGTGCTCTCCGGCAAGCCCGGTCCATCCGGATCGACATCGGCGTGGCCCCTGCTGGCGGCCTGGGCGGCGTTCGGCCTGTTCACGATTCTGTGCGGCGCGGCCGTTGCCCTGCATGCCGACCGGCTGGCGCATCGCCAGCGCCAGGCGGTGCTGACGAGCTATTTCGAACACATCATGCAGTTGCCGCTGACCTTCCACACCGGCACCCATTCAGGCCGGCTGATGAAGGTGATGCTCAACGGCACCGACGCGCTGTGGCGGCTGTGGCTCGGATTCTTCCGCGAGCATTTCGCCGCCATCATGTCGCTGGTGGTGCTGCTGCCGCTTGCGCTCTACATCAACTGGCGGCTCGCGATCCTTCTGTTCGCGCTGTGCGTGGTGTTCACGGTGCTGACGACGCTCGTGGTGCGCAAGACCTACGGCATGCAGAACGAGGTCGAGGCGCATTACAGCGACCTTTCCGCGCGGGCCTCCGACGCCCTCGGCAATGTCGCGCTGGTGCAGAGTTTTGTGCGCATCGATGCCGAGGTGCAGGGCCTGCGCTTCGTCGCCGACCAGCTGCTCGCCGTGCAGATGCCGGTGTTGTCGTGGTGGGCGCTGGTCACCGTGATCACGCGCGCCTCCACCACCATCACGGTGCTGGCGATCTTCACCGTCGGCATCGCGCTGCACGAACAGGGGCTCACTTCGGTCGGCGAGATCGTGATGTTCGTCAGCTTCGCCACGCTCTTGATCCAGAAGCTCGAGCAGGTGGTCGGCTTCATCAACAGTCTGTTCATGGAAGCGCCGCGCCTGCAGGAATTCTTCAACGTGCTGGACGCGGTGCCCGCGGTGCGTGACCGGCCCGACGCGATCGATACCGGGCGGCTGGCGGGGCTGATCGAATTCAACGACGTGTCGTTCTCCTACGACGGCAAGCGGCCGGCGGTCGAAGACCTGTCCTTTGTCGCATTGCCCGGCCAGACCATCGCGCTGGTCGGTCCGACCGGCGCCGGCAAATCGACCGCGATCGCGCTGCTGCATCGCGCGTTCGATCCGCAGTCCGGCTTCATCCGGATCGACGGCATGGATATCCGCGGCCTGACGCTGACGGCGCTGCGGCGGAACATCGGCGTGGTGTTCCAGGAGGCGCTGTTGTTCAACCGCTCGATCGCCGACAATCTGCGCGTCGGCAAGCCGGACGCGACCGATGAGGAATTGCGGATTGCCGCGGGCCGCGCGCAGGCGCTGGAATTCATCGAGCGCAGCGAGCAGGGATTTCAAACCAATGCCGGCGAGCGCGGGCGGATGCTGTCGGGCGGCGAGCGGCAGCGGCTGTCGATCGCGCGCGCGCTGCTGAAGGACCCGCCGATCCTGATCCTCGACGAGGCAACCAGCGCGCTCGACGCCGTCACCGAAGCCAAGGTCAACGCCGCTCTCGATGAAGTGATGAAGGGCCGCACCACATTCGTGATTGCGCACCGGCTTTCCACCATCCGCAACGCCACGCGCATCCTGGTGTTCGATGGCGGACAGGTGATCGAAAGCGGAACTTTCGATGAACTGGTGGCGAAAGGCGGCCGTTTCGCGGAATTGGCGCGCGCCCAGTTCATGGTTCAGGAGAACGCGCGGGCCAGTATTCAAGCGCAAGGCGCAGCCAGCGCCACTGTCAAGATTTAAGGCAAGATTTTAAGGGTGGTCGAATTTCGGCCCCTTTCGTCCACGATTTAATCGCCCGGCCTCTGTTCTGGATCGGCAAGCCGGTATAGGTTTGCAGCGCCGTAGCGGACGGCGCCGGACACGCTTGAAACCCGAATGTCACACGCCAGGACCTCCTCGCTTTCAGAGGCGGGCCTCAGAGGACCGGAATCGAATAGTGCATCTGCTTCGCCCGTTGCTTCGCAAGTCCTCGTGGACCTGGATTCTCCTCGTCGCTGCGCTCGGCATCCTCACCGCGCGCGTCGCGCATGCGGAAGCATGGCTGGTGGTCGAAGCCGACACCGGCAAGGTGCTGGAAGCGCAGAACGCGACTTATCCCTGGTATCCCGCTTCCGTGACCAAGATGATGACGGCCTATGTCACGCTCAAGGCCGTCAAGGAGGGGCGTATCACGATGGATACGCTGTTCACGGTGTCTTCGGTCGCAGCCTCGCAGTCGCCGTCGAAAATGGGTTTCCGTCCCGGCACGCAGGTCACCGTGCAGAATGCGCTGGCGATGATGCTGGTGAAATCGGCCAACGACATGGCGGTGGTGCTCGCCGAAGGCGTCGGCGGTTCGATCGACGGGTTCTCGGCGATGATGAACCAGAACGCGCAGCGGCTCGGCATGACGCAGACGAGCTACGTCAATCCGAACGGCCTGCCGGCGGACGGCCAGATCACCTCGGCGCGCGATCTCGCCATTCTCGCCCGCGCCATCATTCACGACCTGCCGGAATACGAATATTTCTACCACATCCCCTCGATCCGCTTCGGCCGCAAGGTCACCAACAATTTCAACCATCTGATCGGACGCTATCCCGGCGCCGACGGCTTCAAGACCGGCTTCATCTGCGCCTCCGGCTACAACCTCGTGGGATCGGCGACCCATAACGGCAAGCGGCTGATCGCCGTGGTGCTCGGTTCCACCTCCGGCCACATGCGCGCGGTGCGGGCCGCCCAATTGCTCGAGCGCGGCTTTGCCAACAACACGCTGTCCTGGCTGCGTCCCTCGCTCGGCATCGTCGACAATCTGGTGCCGATCGACGCCTCGCCGCCGAACCTGCGCGACGAGATGTGCGGCGGCAAGCGCCACAAGCCGGCCAGCGACGAGGATGAAGACACGGTCGCCACCAACAGCGGCAGCGCGAGCAGCAGCAGCAGCGGGGAAAGCGCGATGACGTTCTTTGCCGCCGGCTTGCAGCCGCCGATGCCGAAACCCTCGGATATGCTGGCGGGCCCGGCCGAAGCTTCGGAGCCGATGGTCGTCTACACCGGCCCGACCCGGACCGGCGCGGCGCTGACGGCTGCGGTCAATGCGGACTCCGAGAAGCAGACGTCCCGGCATCGCGGCAAGAAGACGCGCCTTGCGGCAAAGCCCGATGCGGCGGTCGAGCCCAAGGGACCCGAATCCAAGCCCGACGCGACGTCCGCGGCCAAACCTGCGGCCGCAAGGCACGCCAATGCCAAGCCTGATGCGGCCGCAAAGCCTGCCGAAAAGCCCATCGCCGCGGCCGACAAGCCCACAGCCAAGCCGGCCAAGCCCAAGGCCGTTGCGAAACCCGCACCCAAGCCCAAGAGCGCGACCAGCGACGCCAGGCCGGCGGATCAAACGCCCGGCGCGCCACACACCTGAACCCCTCGCGGCGCTACCCAAAGGCGGCACTCCTGTCCAGCAACGATCCGCCGACCGGGCGTGGGCGCTTGCCACGGACGGCCGCCTTGCTCAATACTGCCGGGAAACAAGACGGCCCGAAATGCGGCATCCCGCCGAGACGGCGAGGGAACTGAACCTCAGAGGGGGAATACCATGGAGCGGATCTGGCTCAAGCAATATCCACCCGGCGTGCCCGCCGATATCGACGTGACCCAATACGCCTCGCTGGTCGAATTGCTGGAGGAGAGCTTTGCGAAATTCGCCGACCGCAAGGCCTTCATCTGCATGGACAAGTCGATCAGCTATCGCGATCTCGACGAAATGTCGCGGGCGCTTGGCGCCTATCTGCAGGGCAAGGGCCTGCAGAAGGGCGCGCGCGTCGCGCTGATGATGCCGAACGTGCTGCAATATCCGGTATCGACCGCGGCCGTGCTGCGCGCGGGCTACGCGGTCGTCAACGTCAATCCGCTCTATACCCCGCGCGAACTCGAGCACCAGCTCAAGGATTCCGGCGCCGAGGCCATCATCGTGCTGGAGAATTTCGCGACCACCGTGCAGCAGGTGATAGGCAAGACCGCGGTCAAGCATGTCATCGTCGGCAGCATGGGGGACATGCTCGGCTTGAAGGGCATGATCGTCAATCTGGTGGTGCGGCGGGTGAAGAAGATGGTGCCGCCCTATTCGATCCCGGGCGCGGTCGCCTTCAACGACGCGGTCGCGGCCGGCCGCGGCATGAAATTCAACAAGCCGAAGATGACGGCTGACGATGTCGCCTTCCTGCAATATACCGGCGGCACCACCGGCGTCTCCAAGGGCGCGACGCTGCTTCATCGCAACATTCTGGCCAATGTGCTGCAGAACGACGCCTGGCTGCAGCCGGCGCTGAAGAAGCCCCCGATCGTCGACAATATGATCATCGTCTGCGCGCTGCCGCTTTATCACGTCTTCGCGCTGACCGCGTGTTACCTGCTGGGCATGCGCGCGGGCGGCACCAATCTGTTGATCCCCAACCCGCGCGACATGGCCGGCTTCGTCAAGGAGCTGACGAAATACCAGGTCAGCTTTTTCCCGGCGGTCAACACCCTCTACAACGGCCTGTTGAACACACCGGGGTTCGACAAGCTCGATTTCTCCAAGCTGAAAATCTCGAACGGCGGCGGCATGGCCACGCAAAAACCGGTTGCCGAGAAATGGCTGAGAACCACCGGCTGCGCATTGTCGGAAGGCTATGGGCTGTCCGAGACCTCGCCGACGCTGACCTGCAACCGGGCCGACATCGAGGAGTTCTCGGGTACGATCGGTCTCCCGGTGCCCTCGACTTACCTTTCGATCCGCGACGATGACGGCAACGAGGTGCCACTCGGCGAGCCCGGCGAAATCTGCGCCAAGGGCCCGCAGGTGATGGCCGGCTACTGGAACAGGCCGGACGAGACCGCCAAGGTGATGACCGCGGACGGCTATTTCCGCACCGGCGACATCGGCGTGATGACGGCGGACGGCTTTACCAAGATCGTCGACCGCAAGAAGGACATGATCCTGGTCTCGGGCTTCAACGTCTATCCCAACGAGATCGAGGAGGTGCTGGCGAGCCATCCCGGCGTGCTGGAATGCGCCGTGATCGGCGTCCCCGACGCGCGCTCGGGCGAGGCGGTGAAGGCGTTCGTGGTGAAGAAGGATCCGAACGTCACCGCCGAGGACATCATCAAGTTCTCCCAGACCCAATTGACCGGCTACAAGGTGCCGAAGCAGATCGAGTTTCGGACCAGCCTGCCGAAGACCAATGTCGGCAAGATCCTGCGCCGCGAACTGCGCGATGAGAACAAGGCGGCGGCCTGAGAAGGCACCTGCGGGCGTGCGATGTTCGACCACGCCCGCGGCCTGCTTGATGACAGAACAGTGAACACGGCGACCCATTGCCGTTTTCGCTGATGCCAATATTGTGCCCGCCGCCCGCCCGGTTTAAGAACCATCCGCACCATTAAGGAGATTTGACGATGACGATCCAAGTTGGCGACAAGCTGCCGGAAGCCAAGTTTCGCGTGATGACGGCGGAGGGTCCGCAAGTGAAGACCACCGACGACATCTTCAAGGGCAAAAGGGTCGCGCTGTTCGCGGTCCCCGGCGCCTATACCGGCACCTGCCACAAGATGCACCTGCCGAGCATCTTCCTCAACGCCTACGCCATCAAGGGCAAGGGCGTCGACACCATCGCCATCGTCTCGGTCAACGACGCCTTCGTCATGAACGCCTGGAAGCGTGACACCGATCAGCGCGACGAGGCCACCTTCCTCGCCGACGGCAACGCCGACTTCACCAAGGCGATCGGCATGGAGCTCGACGCTTCCGGCAACGGGCTCGGCATCCGCTCGCACCGCTACTCGATGGTGGTGGATGACGGCGTGGTCAAGAAGCTCAACAAGGAGCCCGCGCCCGGCAAGGTCGAGGTTTCGGGCGGCGACACGCTGCTGGGGCAGCTGTAGGGCCATCGTCATTGCGAGCGGAGCGAAGCAATCCATAGCCGCAAGCTGGATTGCTTCGTCGCTTCGCTCCTCGCAATGACGGATTCATCTCTTCAGCCGCGCCATCGCCACGCCCTCGCGTGCGAGCTGGTCGGCGCGCTCGTTCTCGTCGTGGCCGGCGTGGCCCTTGACCCAGTGCCAGCGGACCTCGTGCGATTTCAGCGCGGCGTCGAGGCGCTGCCACAGTTCGGCATTCTTGACCGGCTTCTTGTCCGCGGTGCGCCAGCCGTTCTTCTTCCAGCCATGGATCCAGCTGGTGATGCCCTGCCGGACATATTGACTGTCGGTGTAGAGATCGACCGAGCACGACTTCTTCAGCGCTTCCAGCGCGGAGATCGCCGCCATCAGCTCCATGCGGTTGTTGGTGGTGTGGGCTTCGCCGCCCTTCAATTCCTTCTCGACCTCGCCGAATTTCAGGATCGCGCCCCAGCCGCCCGGTCCGGGATTGCCCGAACAGGCGCCGTCGGTATGGATGACGACGGGCGGAAGTGCGCTCACGCCACCAGCCCCGAAGTCGCGACGCCGTAATCGCGCAGGCTGGTCACGCCCTGCTGGAAGCGCAGTTTTCTGGCATATTCCAGCGGATCCTTCGGACGCACCAAGGCGCCTGGCGGGACGTTGAGGAAATCGACCAGCCGCGTCAGCAAAAAGCGCAACGCCGCGCCGCGCGCGAGCAGCGGCAGCGCGCTCTCCTCCGCATCCGACAGTTGCCGCTCACGGCCGTAAGCGCCCAGGAAAGCGCGCGCCTTGGTGACGTTGAACGAGCAATCGCTCTCGAAGCACCAGGCGTTGAGGCAGATCGCGACGTCATAGGCCAGCATGTCGTTGCAGGCGAAGGTGAAGTCAATGATGCCCGACAGTTTGTCGCCGAGGAAGAACACGTTGTCGGGAAACAGATCGGCGTGGATCACCCCTTGCGGCAAGTGTTTCGGCCAGACGCCGCCTTCGAGATAATCGAGTTCGGCCGAAATGAGCGCCCGCAACCCGCTTTGCACTTCGTCGGCGCGGGTAGCCGCCTGTTCGAACAGCGGCCGCCAGCCCGACACCGACAGCGCATTGGCGCGTTGAACCGGAAAATCGCGCCCCGCCAGATGCATCCGCGCCAGCGCCTGGCCGACGCCGGCGCAGTGCGCGACGTTGGGCTTGCGCGGCCAGACACCTTCCAGGAAATGGATGATGGCCGCGGGCCGCCCGGCCAAGGTGCTGAGCGCCTCACCGTCCCGGTTCTGCACCGGCAGCGGACAGGAGATGCCGCGCGAGGCGAGATGGGTCATCAGGCCGAGAAAGAACGGCAGGTCGCCGCGGGCGACGCGCTTCTCATACAGCGTCAGGATGAAATAGCCGGCCTGGGTATGCAGCAGGAAGTTGGAATTCTCGACGCCCTCGGCGATGCCCTTGTAGGACAGCAATTCGCCGAGATCGTAACGGGAAAGGAATTCCGCAAGCTCGTCGGCGGCAACGTCGGTGTATACCGCCATGGGCGCCTACGCAGCGTCTGGCCGCAGCGAACGCGGCAGCGGGAAGAACTCGTTCTCTTCCGCGGCCGAGACCGTCTCCACATGCAGGTCGTAGCGCTCGGCAAACGCACCCATGATCTCTTCGACGATCACCTCCGGCGCCGACGCGCCCGCGGTGATGCCGAGGCTCTTTATGCCTTCGAACCGCTTCCAGTCGATATCGGCGGCGCGCTGCGCCAATACCGCGATCGGGCAGCCCTCGCGCTCGGCGACCTCGCGCAGCCGCTGCGAGTTCGACGAGTTCGGCGCGCCGACCACGATCAGGGCGTCGACCACGGGGGCCACCTTCTTGACCGCGAGCTGGCGGTTGGTGGTGGCGTAGCAGATGTCTTCCTTGTGCGGGCCGGAGATGTTGGGGAATCGCTCCTTCAGCATCGCCACGATCTCGGCGGTGTCGTCGATCGACAGCGTGGTCTGCGTCACGAAGGCGAGATTGTCGGGATCCTTCGGCGTGAAGGTTTTGGCATCCTGCGCGGTCTCGATCAGCGTCACCGCGCCCGGCGGCAATTGGCCGAGCGTACCGACCACTTCGGGGTGATGCGAATGCCCGATCAGCAGGATTTCCCGGCCGCGCTTGAAATGGATCGCGGCCTCCCGGTGCACTTTCGTCACCAGCGGACAGGTCGCGTCCAGCGAGAAGAAATTGCGGGCTCTGGCGTCGGCCGGCACCGATTTCGGAACCCCGTGGGCGGAAAACACCACCGGCGCATTGGTATTGTCCGGGATTTCGGCCAGTTCCTCGACGAAAATCGCGCCCTTGGTCTTCAGGCTGTCCACCACATAGCGGTTGTGGACGATCTCGTGGCGGACATAGACCGGGGCGCCATAGATGGTCAGCGCCCGTTCCACGGTGTCGATCGCCCGCACCACCCCGGCGCAGAAGCCGCGGGGCGAGCAAAGCACGATTCTCAGGGGTGGTTTGGCCTGCATTTGATGCGATCTCGGACCGAATCACCCCTCGCCGCCGGGCTGGGAACGGTCAATTCGGATAAGGACTTGGGACTGCTTTCGGGCTCTGTCAAGGCCGTTTCGCAAGAGCCATTGCAGACTTCCCCCCGGACGGCTTATATAGGGCCGTAATTCCCGTCATCGCTGATGACCATCGGCTTCGCCTCCAGGGGTGGGCGAAGCGCTAAGGAGATTTGCCATGAGCAATGCACCGCTGATGCCGAAAGCCACGGCCGTGTGGCTGGTCGACAATACCGCGCTGACCTTCGACCAAGTGGCCGATTTCACCAAGATGCACCCGCTCGAGGTGCGCGCCATCGCCGACGGCGACGCCGCCCAGGGCATCAAGGGCATGGACCCGATTTCGACCGGCCAACTCACCCGCGACGAAATCGAGCGCGGCGAGAAGGACCCGAACTACCGGCTGAAACTCGAGGAGAGCAAGGTGACGCTGCCGCCGGCCGCCAAGAAGAAGGGCCCGCGCTACACCCCGGTGTCGCGCCGCCACGAGCGGCCGAGCGCGATCCTCTGGCTGGTGCGCAACCATCCCGAATTGAAGGACGCCCAGATCATGCGGCTGGTCGGCACCACCAAGACCACGATCGCCAGCGTCCGCGACCGCACCCACTGGAACGCCTCGACCCTGACCCCGATGGACCCGGTGACGCTCGGCCTGTGCTCGCAGATCGAGCTCGATTTCGAGGTGCAGCGCGCCGCCAAGGAGAAGCCGATCGACACCGCCTATGGCGGCGCCACTCTTTTGCCGGCCTCCGAGACCACCCGCAAGGAAGCCGAATTCGAGCCCAGCGAGAAAGAGCGCGACGATCTCAACGTCGACGCCGTGTTCGCCAAGCTGAAGACGATCGGCGGCAAGAAGCCGGAGCAGGAGTAGCGGGACAGGCGCGCGCCTCTCGGCCACCGTCGTCCCGGCCTCCGAGCCGGGACGACGCGGAGGGTGGTCGCGCTCCGAATTCATATTTTCAAACGGCCCACCATTCTTCTCCCCTCCCTCCCCCCGCGAGCGCAGTGAGTGGTGGGGAGGGGAGCACACTGTGCATTGGTTCGCGATTCTCGCTCTACATTGTCGTTGCGAGCGCAAGCGCTGCCACAAGCCCGCAAGACAGCCCCGTGAATCCGGGCTAATATCGCAGCTTGAAATTCAGCTTGGAGAGGATGGGGGACGTTCCGATGGCCGACGCCAGATGCAGCTGCGGTGCCGTCACGCTCTCGCTTCCAGACGAACCATCCAGGATCATCATTGCCTGCCACTGCATCGACTGCCAGCGCCGAACCGGCGCGCCATTCGGCGTCGGCGCCTACTACCCCGCCGAGGCTGTCATCATCTCGGGAACATCAAAGGAATTCACGCACGCCGCCGCAAGCGGCGGCAACATCCATAACTATTTTTGCCCCCAGTGTGGCTCAACGGTCTACTGGAAACTCAGCAATTTTCCCGCGCTGGTCGCCGTTGCCCTCGGCGCGATGGCAGATCCAAAATACCCCGCCCCCGGCAGATCGGTGTTTGAGCGGACCAAACATGACTGGGTTCAGATTGAGGATGTCGTTGAGCCGACGATGCGTTCGCAATGATCCATGGGTGAGGAGATGTAGCGCGCGTTTTTTCCCTTCTCCCTTTGTGGGAGAAGGTGGCGCGGACTTTAGTCCGCGCCGGATGAGGGGTCTCTATCGGCAGGTTCGGTGCTAATCGCGGAATTCGGTGTTCGCGGAGAGAACCCCTCACCGGTCTGCGATGCTGCGCATCCATAGCCGATGCAATGCATCGGCGTCTTGTTTAAGGATGGCGGCCGAAGGCCGCCTATGCACCCTCTCCCGCAAGGGGAGAGGGGAAGAAAGAACGCGCCGCGCCTTATTTAACCAAGTTCGATCTCGTCCATGATCTCGTGCGTCAGGCTGACGCCGCCGACGGTCAGGACCATTTTCGCCGGCAGCTTCTCGTGGCCCTTCAGCCGGCCGTCCGCGATCGCCTCGCGCACCGCGATCTCGATTTCGCGTTGCGAGGTGATGCCGACCTTTTTCAGGAATCGGCGCAGGCTGGTGTTGAAGACGTCTTCGTTCATGATAGCCCTCGTGGCTCAGGGGTGGACCGGATTGTTCAGCATGTATTCGCCGAGGTCGCGCTGCTTGCGGTCGCTTCGCGCTGCGGCGGCGTCGCGCTGGACGTCGCGGTCCTTGCGGCAGGCGATATAGGCCGAGGAGCCGGGCGCGACATTGTTGGCGCGGCAGAAGGTGTCGTCGTCCTGGTCGAGGGTGGAGACCCGGGTCGGGCTGCCGGATGCGCAGGCGGAGAGGGCCAGGGCTGCGAGTACGACCGCCGCGTATCGTTTTGCCGAGTTCAGTTGCATGCGAATCCCGTCGATTGAACCCTCATAATGTCATTGCCGGGCTTCCGCCTTCGCCAAGGCTTCGGCGGACCAGCCCCGAGGATCCGGCGAAGCCTAGGTATACACGGGTGACCCGGCAATCCATCAAAATCAAGGCATTCTTTCAAGTGTGATGGATGCCCGAGTCAAGCCCGGGCATGACGACGGAGTCGTCATTGCGAGGAGCCCTTGCGACGAAGCAATCCATTCTTTCTTTCCGCGGAGAGATGGATTGCTTCGCGGAGCCCGTCATCGGGCGCGCATTCGCGCGACCCGTTGGCTCGCAATGACGGTGAGGCGATCACACCCTCCCCTTCAGCGCCTCGCCGATTTCGTCGAGCACCTTCGGGTCCTCGATGGTGGCGGGCATCGTCCAGGCCTCGCCGTCGGCGATCTTCTTGATGGTGCCGCGCAGGATTTTTCCGGAGCGCGTCTTCGGCAGGCGGCCGACGGTGATGGCGAGCTTGAAGGCGGCGACGGGCCCGAGTTTTTCGCGCACCAGGGCCACGATCTCCTTTTCGATCTCGATCGGCTTTTTGGTCACGCCGGCCTTCAGCACCAGGAAACCGCAGGGTACTTCGCCCTTGATCGAATCCTTGATGCCGAGCACGGCGCATTCGGCGACGTCGGGATGACCAGCGAGAATCTCCTCCATGCCGCCGGTGGACAACCGGTGGCCGGCGACGTTGATGATGTCATCGGTGCGGCCCATCACGAAGACATAGCCGTCCTCGTCGATATAGCCGGCGTCGGAGGTTTTGTAGTAGCCGGGGAACTCGTTGAAATAGGCTTCGCGGCAGCGCTCGTCCTGCTCCCACAGGGTCGGCAGGCAGCCCGGCGGCATCGGCAGTTTGATCACGATCGAACCCATGGTGCCCGCGGGCAACGGCCTTGAGGCCTCGTCCACCACCTCGACCCGATAGCCCGGCATCGGCACCGTCGGCGAGCCGTGCTTGACGGGCAGCATCCCCAGCCCCACCGGATTGCCGGCGATGCACCAGCCGGTTTCGGTCTGCCACCAATGGTCGATCACAGGCACCTTCAACTGCTGCTCCGCCCATTCCACCGTCGGCGGGTCGGCGCGCTCGCCGGCCAGGAACAACGTGCGGAATTTCGACAGGTCGTATTCGCGGATGAAGGTGCCTTCCGGATCCTCCTTGCGGATGGCGCGGAACGCGGTCGGCGCGGTGAAGAAGGCGACTGCCTTGTGCTGCGAGATCACCCGCCAGAACGCGCCGGCATCGGGCGTGCCGATCGGCTTGCCCTCGTACATGATCGAGGTCGCGCCATGGATCAGCGGGCCGTAGATGATGTAGCTGTGGCCGACCACCCAGCCGATATCGGAGCCGCACCACCACACCTCGCCTGGCTTGACGCCATAGAGATTGAACATCGACCATTTCAACGCGACCAGATGTCCGCCATTGTCGCGCACCACGCCCTTCGGTTTTCCCGTGGTGCCCGAAGTGTAGAGGATATAGAGCGGATCGGTCGCAAGCACCGGCACGCAGGGCGCCTTCTTGCCGGCCGCGATGGCCTTGCTGCGCAAGTCGGCCCAGTCATGGTCGCGGCCCGCGATCAATTCGCAAGCCTCTCGCGGCCGCTGCAGAATGATGCAGGCTTCCGGCTTCACGCTGGAAAGTCTGATGGCCTCGTCCAGCAGCGGCTTGTACTGCACGATGCGGCCGGGCTCGAGCCCGCAGCTCGCCGAGAAGATCAGCTTCGGCTTGGCGTCCTCGATCCGGGTCGCAAGCTCTTTCGCGGCAAAGCCGCCGAACACCACGCTGTGCACCGCGCCGATCCGCGCGCAGGCCAGCATCGCGATCATGGCCTCCGGCACCATCGGCATATAGAGGATGACGCGGTCGCCCTTGGCGACGCCGAAGTCGGTCATGACGGCGGCGAGCGTCTGCACCTCGGCGAGCATTTCCGAATAGGTGTAGGTCGTCACGGCATTGGCGAGCGGCGAATCATGGATCAGCGCGGCCTGGTTGCCGCGGCCGGCCGCGACCTGGCGGTCGAGCGCATTGTAGCAGGTGTTGACCACGGCGCCGGGAAACCAGCGGCCGTAGAGGCCCAGCGACGGATCGAACACCTTCTTCGCCGGCTCGATCCAGTCGATCTCGCGCGCCGCCTCACCCCAGAAGGCCAAGGGATCGGCGAGCGAGCGGGCATGGATTTCGTGATAGCGGCTGCTCTGGATGTTCATGGCGTACTCCCGCTGGTGATCCATCCACCGTCGTGCCCGGCCCTGTGCCGGGCATCCACGTCTTTTGCAGTTCATCAGCGAAGCAAGACGTGGATGGCCGGGACAAGCCCGGCCATGACGTGGATCAAATTGGTCACATTTCGTTCGACATTGTGACCTGAAGCGGGGCGAGATCAAGCCGGAACAGCTTCACCTCTCCCTGCGGGAGAGGTGAAGGACCCGGCGGCGATGCTTAATACCGCTCGACCTCCAGCAGATGGTCCAGCCGCTCCCGCATCGCCTTTTGCAGATCGTAATCCGGCCGGCCGAAGGCGGCGGCGCGGCGGGCGATAAAATCCTCCTGCTGGCGCTGCAACTCCCGGCCCGCGCGCGGGCTGTCGGCGGTCGCCTCGCGGACCACCTTGGTATTCGCCGCGTTGATCTCGCGGTCGAGATTGGCCAACTCCGGACTGGCGCAGATCGCCTTTTCCACCGCGCGGCGGACGGTGGCACAATTGAAACTGGGCTTGCCGTAGACCGCCATCAGCGCGCCGAGACGCTCCAGCTCCTGGGCCAGCGATTTGTAATTGCCGCGCGCGGACGGATGGTTCGGGTCGAGCTTGATCGCGGCGCCGAAATCCGCCAGCGCCTTGGGCCGGTCGCCCTTTTTGCGCCAGAGTTCGCCGCGCGCATTGAAGATATCGGCCAGTTTCGGATCGAGCCGCAACACGGTGTCGTAGTCGGAAATGGCGCGGTCGATCTGATCCTTGCGCGCGAAGGCGGAAGCGCGCGCGATCAGCGCCTTGATGCGGTCGGGCGCTGGCGTCTTCTCGCTGTCGACCAGCGCGCCGCAGACGGCGATGACCTTGTCGTCGTCACCGGCTGCCGCCGCCGCGGCGCAGGGCACGGGATCGACTTGCGGATCGGTGGCGGGCTCGGCGGCCGCGGCGAAGGCGGCGCGCGAAAGCGCGGCGCACAGCACGAGAGCGATGATCACGTACCGCATTCGAAACATGAAACAGAACCGCAGCGAATTGTACATTGCGCTGCGATCGTATCGCAGTACCGCGGACATGTCGTCCCTGCGTTCGCAGGGACGACGGCTACGCCTTCAACGTCACCCCGCCGTCGACCACCAGTTCGATGCCGGTGACATATCGCGATTCGTCGGAGGCGAGAAACAGCGCCGCGTTGGCGACGTCCCAGGCTTCGCCCATATGGCCCATCGGCACCTGCGCGTCGCGCGCGCGCCACATCGCCTCGACGTCGCCCGCCGCGTAGCTTGCCGCCAGCCCCGCCGAATGCTCGACCATCGGGGTTTTCATCAGCCCCGGCAGGATCGTGTTCACCCTGACATGCTTCGATGCGAATTCCACCGCCGTGGTGCGCGTCATCTGGTTCATCGCGGCCTTGGAGGTGCCGTAGCTGACATAGGAGATGCCGAGATGGCGGATCGAGGCGATCGAGGAGATGTTGATGATCGAGCCGCCGCCTTGGCCCACCATCACGGGAATGACGTGCTTCATGGCGAGGAACGCGCTTTTGAGATTGACCGCGAAGACGCGGTCCCATTCGGCTTCGGAAACCTCGACCACGCTGCCCATCTCGGCGATGCCGACATTGTTGTCGAGCACGTCGATGCGGCCGTAGGTCTTCAAGCATGCCGCGACCATCGCCTCGACCTCGGCGGCGCGCGACACATCGGCGGTGAACGCGGTCGCGTGGCCGCCCTCGCCGGTGATGATCTTCACCGTCTCTTCGGCCGCGGCCGTGTTGCGATCGACGCAAAATACCTGCGCGCCCTCGCGCGCAAAGGTCACTGCGGTCGCCTTGCCGTTGCCCCAGCCCGGCCCGATCGAGCCCGCGCCGACCACCATGGCGATTTTTCCCTTGAGCCGATCCATCGAGTTTCTCCCTATTGTTGAATTCTTGTAGCCCGGATGGAGCCCTTGCGAAATCCGGGAAGCAACATGCCAAGTCCCGGATTACGCAAGCGCTCCATCCGGGCTACGGACATGCGCGCATCGTTGTGACATTCATCCCGACCGGATGCCCGAAAATCTCCGACAGCGTATGACAGCTTCCGCCGCTGCAGAGCCGCCATTCGCCGGCGGCGCCGGAATTGGCCAGCAGAACTTCCGGCATCGGCGCGCGCACAGGTCGCCACTGAAACCAGCCGTCGTCCAATAGCGCCTCCGGCGGCGGCTCCATGCCGGCGCCAAAGCCCTTGACCCGCGCCTGCGCCAGCTGCAGCCCGGCTGATGTGACGCGCCAGTCTTCCTGCCAGTCGGTCTTTTCGATCGAGTGCGTCCATACCAGCGTGAACGCTGCAACCGAGAGCATCTTCACCACACCGGCCGAGGCGAGGCAGAGGCTCACGCGGCGGCCGCGGCGGGGCGCGTCCTCAGTCGCCATTGCCGCAGCACGATGACGAGCGCGAGCAGGAATCCGGCGGTATCGCTGAAGGGAAAGTCGCCGAGCAGGCACAGCGCCGCGGCAAAGGCAACCAGCCGCTCGACCAGGGTCATCCGCACGAACAGGAAGCCGATCGCCACCATGCCGAACAGGCCGATCGCGACCAGCGCCTTGAGCGTCGCAAACGCCACCGCGCCGTAGAAGCCGAGTTGCGCCGCCATCGGGTCGCCGGCCTGCAGCATCAGCGCCGGCGAATAGACGAAGATGAAGGGAATCACATAGCCGGCGAGCGCGATCCGCATCGCCTCCCAGCCGATCTTGTCCGGGTTTTCCTTTGCGATCGGCGCCGCCGCCAGTGCCGCCAGCGCCACCGGCGGCGAGAGGTCGGCCATGATGCCGTAATAGAACGCGAACATGTGGCTCTCGATCAGCGGCACGCCGAGCTTGGCCAGCGCCGGTGCGGCGAGCGCGGCGGTGATGATGTAGGTCGGAATCGTCGGGATACCGGTGCCGAGCAGGATCGACAGCAGCATGGTCATGACCAGCGCCACGAACAGGCTTTTCGAGCCGAGCCCGATGATCCAGCCGCCGAAGATGGTGCCGACGCCGGTTTGCGACATCATGCCGATGATGGAGCCGACGATGGCGCAGGCGATGCCGACGGTGAGCGCGGTCTTGGCGCTGTCGGCGAGCGAATCGCGGCAGGCCGCAAGCGTCGCCCGGCCGCCGCGGGTGACCGCCGCCAGCACCACGAGAATGGCGACTAACCCGGCGACCGGAACGATGGTGAGCCCGCCATGCGATACCGCGGCAACCGCCAGCGCGAGCGAGATCCAGAACACGTAGCGGAACACGGGATTGGAGAAACCGAGCGTGATGCTGGCGCCGAGGATCAGCGCCACCGTCAGCGCCAGCCCCATGCTGCCGGCATAGAGCGGGGTAAAGCCTTCGAACAGCATGTAGACCAGCGCCGCAAGAGGCAGCGCCAGGTACCAGCGCGCCGTCAGCGCCTTCCAGGCACTGGGAATCTCCGATCTCTTCATCCCGACGAGGCCGTGCTTGCCGGCTTCGAGATGCACCATCCAGAACGCGGAGGCGAAATACAGGATCGCCGGGATCACCGCGGCCTTGACGATCACGGCGTAATCGACGCCCAGCGTCTCCGCCATGATGAAGGCGACCGCGCCCATCACCGGCGGCATGATCTGGCCGCCCATCGAGGCGGTGGCCTCAACGCCGGCGGCAAAGGCGCGGCGATAGCCGAACTTGATCATCAAGGGAATCGTGAACTGGCCGACGGTAACGACATTGGCGACGCCCGAGCCCGAGATCGTTCCCATCATGCCCGAGGCAAACACCGCGACCTTGGCGGGTCCGCCGCGGGTGCCGCCGAACAGGCCGAGCGAGACCTCGGTGAACAGCTGGATCATCCCGGCGTGCTCGAGGAACGAGCCGAACAGGATGAACAGGAAGATGTAGGTCGCGGAAACGTAGATCGGCACGCCGTAAAAGCCTTCGGTGCCGTAGGCGAGATGCGTGACGATCTGGTCGAAGCCATAGCCGCGATGGTTGAACGGCGCCGGCAGATACTGACCGAAGAACCAATAGAGGATGCAGGCGCCGCACATCAGCGGCAGCGCCAGGCCCATCAGCCGCCGCGCGCCTTCGAAGATCAGGATCGCTAGCAGGGTGCCGACCACCAGATCGAGCCGGGTCGGATCGCCGTCGCGCCCGATCAGGTCGGCGTAGAAGATCCACTGATAGAGCCCGCACAAAAATCCGGCGGCGCCGATCAGCCAGCCGGCGGCGCGGCCGGCATTGCCTTTGGCGGTGAAGTTGCCGACCAGGCCAAAGGTCATCAGGATCAGGAAGCCGACATGGACGCCGCGCACCACCTGGCTCGGCAGATAATTGAAGGCGGCGACATAGAGTTGAAAACCCGCGAACAGGATGCCGATCGCATAGGCGAGATGACCCCAGCCGCCCGGCCCAAAGCCTTCCGGAAAACCGTGTTCGAAATTGTCGAACGAAGCCTTGACGGGCGCGCCTGCGTCCACGGCCTGCAGCATTCCTGTCGTTCCCCCGAACGCCCAAATCAATTGACGTCTTATAACGCGGCCGCGCCGTTCGTTAATATACGAGGTGCGGGCCCGCGCTGCGTCCCCATCTTAAAACGATTCTCTTCAGGAAGAATGGCTGGCGCCATGGCATCCGAAATGCCAGGCTTATTTAATGAGGCCTTTTTCCTTGTAGTAGCGAATGGCGCCGGGGTGGAGCGGCACCGGACTTCCCATGGCCGCGTTTTCCAGCCTGATCTCCTTGCCGGCCGCATGCGCATTGGCCAGCTCGGAGAGCTGCTCGAAGATCAGCTTCGTCATCCGGTAGGCGAGATCGTCGGAGACCGCCGAACTGGTCACGAGATAATTGACGACGGCGGCGGTCGGCACGTCCTTGTCCTGGCCGGCATAGGTGCTGGCGGGGATCAGCACGGAGACGAAGGGCGGACCGATCCGGTCGACCACCTCCTTCGGCACCGCCACCACGGCGATGTCGGTCGAGGTCGAGAGATCCTTCAGCGAGGCGACCCCGAGGCCGGCCGATTGCAGCGTGGCGTCGAGCTGGCGGTTCTTCATCAGGTCGACGGATTCGGCGAACGGCAGATACTCGACCTTGCGGAGGTCCTTGTAGCTCAGTCCGGCGGCCGCCAGGATGGCGCGCGAATTGAGCTCGGTGCCCGACTTCGGCGCGCCGACCGAAAGACTCTTGCCCCTGAGGTCGGCGAGCGTCCTGATGCCGCTGTCGGCGGTGGCGACGATCTGGATGTAGTTGGGATAGATGGCGCCGATGGTGCGCAGCTTGTCGAGCTTCGACCTGAAGCCCGCCTCCTCGTCGCCCTCCCACGCCGCTTTCAGCGAATCGCCCAGTGTAAACGCGAGCTCGCCGCGACCCTGCTGCAGCAGGATCAGGTTCTCGACCGAGGCCTTGGTGGCCTGCACCTGGGTTTTGACGCCGGGTATCCCGTCGCCGAAGATTTTTCCGATCGCAACCCCGAGCGGGTAATAGACGCCGGAGGTGCCGCCGGTCAGCACATTGATGAAGGGCTGCGCCTCGGCTACCGGCGCCGACAGAATCGCCATGGCCGCCACGACGGCAACCCGCCTCGAAATCCCCCGCATTGCCCGTCCCCGATTTGGCCGGGAAATTGGACGGCGCGGTGCCTGCGGTCAACCCATTCGGCCGGCTAAAAAACAACCGCATCGACAAATAAGCGCTCGGCCGCACCGACCCAAAGATGGAACCCGCCTCGTTGGGCGCCGTTGAACCGGCGCCCGGCACGGAGGTTTTGCTTGCGGAAAGAGAGAGGCGTGGCTCGCGCGCTCGACGCGCTGAACTTCTTTCTCGCCGATGTCCGCGACGGTCTCGGGCCCTATCTCGCCATCTATCTCCTGACGGAACAAAAATGGGACCAGGGCTCGATTGGCCTCGTGATGTCGGTGGCAGCGCTGGCCGGCATTGCCGCGCAGACACCGGCCGGCGCGCTGATCGACCGCACCAGGGCCAAGCGCGCGCTGATGGTCGCGGCCGCAATCGCGGTGACCGCGGCCTGCCTGGCGCTGCCGCTGATCCACAGTTTCGAACTGGTGGCGGCGACGCAATCGCTGGCAGCCGCGGCGGCGTCGATTTTCGCGCCGGCGGTCGCGGCGGTGACGCTCGGCATCGTCGGCCCAAAAGCCTTCGCCGCGCGCATCGGCCGCAACGAGGCGTTCAACCATGCGGGCAATGCCACGGCCGCCGCGATCGCCGGGATCGCAGCCTATGTTTACGGTCCGATCGTGGTGTTCTGGCTGTTGGCCGCGATGGCCGTCGCCAGCGTGATCGCGACACTGTCGATTCCTGCGAACGCGATCGACCATCGCCTCGCGCGCGGCCTCGACGGCGCCGCGGATGGCCGCGGCGAAGGCGGCGACCAGCCGTCCGGATTCGCCGTGATGCTGGCCTGCAAGCCGCTTCTGATCTTCGCGATCTCAACCGTGCTGTTCCACTTCTCGAACGCGGCGATGCTGCCGCTGGTCGGCCAGAAACTGGCGCTGGTGAACCGCAACCTCGGCACCACGCTGATGTCGGTCTGCATCATCGCGGCGCAGATGGTGATGGTTCCGGTCGCCATGCTGGTCGGCCGCAAGGCCGACGACTGGGGCCGCAAGCCGATCTTTTCGGCAGCCCTTGCCGTGCTGGCGCTGCGCGGCGCGCTCTATCCGCTGTCCGACAACCCGTATTGGCTGGTGTCGGTGCAACTGCTCGACGGCGTCGGCGCCGGGATTTTCGGCGCGCTGTTTCCGCTTGTCGTAGCCGACCTCACCCGCGGCACCGGCCATTTCAATGTCAGCCAGGGCGCCATCGCCACCGCGACGGGGATCGGCGGCGCGCTGAGCGCCGCGGTCGCCGGTTATATCGTGGTGGGAGCCGGATACAGCGCGGCGTTTCTGACGCTCGCCGCGATCGCGGCGGGCGGATTGGCCCTGTTCGTCGCCATGATGCCCGAGACCGGACCGAACGCCCCCGTGCTTCGCGGGGGCGACCCTGCGCTTCGCCGCGTGCTGTGAGGTCGGGTCAACCCGGGCGAACGTTCACTGAAACGTCATGTCCACGCATTTCGAGACGTCGGAACCGATGCCGGGGGAAATGATGATGCAGCCGCGGACTTTCTGCGCCGTGGTGTCGCTGGCCCAGATCGCATAGCCGCCGGGACCGAAGAACGAATTGGTGTTCGGCGGCTCGGTCTCGGTGGCGTCGAAGTCGTAATTGGAGTCGGTATCGAAGATGCGCGGCTTCTTGCTGCAGCCGCCGTCGGCCTGGACGTTGAGCACTTCCTTGTTGTCGCGCGTCAGCGCCATGCTGACCTGGCAGCGGAAATATTCCGACGTCTTGGCGTTGAACACATAGGCGTAGGATTTGCAGGTCGCGGTGCTGAGCTTGCCCGGGGCGAGCCCGGGGCTGCAGGAAATCCGCTGGTTGTGGCTGAGCTTGAAATCGTCGGCCCGGGCAACGGAAACCAGCGTCGCCGCCGACAGCGCCACACCCAGACAGATTTTCATGACGTGGTTCATCCGAGTAATCCCTATGACGTATTTGCAAAGAACAGTTCCAGACCGAAACTGAACATAGTCGCGAAGCCGACGGCGGGAAATCCCAAAGTCTTGAACGACCCACACCGCGGCGCATCGCGTGGTCGTATTGACGGCTTCATGACGTTCGTGATTTGTTCAAAATGGGCAGGGACGCCGATGTCCTTTCGGACCATTTGCTGGGAGCAAGCAGGATGATGCGATTTTCGATCAAGATTCTGGTGACGGCCGCGGCGCTCGGCGCCTTGACGACGTCAGCGTTCGCGCAAGCCGCCACGCCCGAGCCCTGGGAGCTGAAGACGGACATGGGCTATGGCTACGGCAAGGACGGCAAGACCTTTGCCTACAAGATGGGGACCGATAATGCCGGCCTGCTCCTGAAGGGCGCCAAGAAGGTGCCCAAGGGCACGCTGTTCTTCGTGACCCAGAACGGACAGCTCTACATGCGAACCGCGCCGTATCTCGAAGGCGACGGCAAGTTCATGTTCGGGCCGGAGTGAGAGCAAGCTCCATCGTCGTCCCGGCGAAGGCCGGGACCTATAATCCGCGGCGGCCGTAAATAGAAAACGGCGTTGACGACATTGCCAAAACGAAAAGTCACGGCGTATGGGTCCCGGCCTTCGCCGGGACGACGTCGAACTAAAACGCCGCCGCCAATTCCTTCGCGCCGGGCAGCCTGCTGTTGCTGTCCATCCTCTCGTCGGTTACCGCGAGCAGCTTCGCCACCGTGTTGTGGCGGATCGCGACCGGATTGCGCTCGTAGCCAGAGCGCTGGAAGAAGTTCGAGGTCGGGACCACTTCGCGCATCGCCTGCGGCATCGTCACCATGTCGAGGCCGGTGCCGTCGCCGGTCAGGTTCATCATCTCGAGCTCTGCGGCGGTGAGCGGGCGCATGAAACCCTTCTGGCGCGCGAAGATCACCGAGGTCAGGAGCTTGTGGGTCTGCAAGAGCGGACCGACATCGATGTCCAGCACCATGGCATGCAGCGCCCAGCCCTTCGGCGTGTCGCCGACCTTTTCGTGCTGCGCCCATTCGTCCGGCACCGAGCGCGCCAGCGCCACCATCTTCCTCAGCACCTCGATCTTGTGATCCATCGCCTGGCGCGGAGGCCCGCTCAGCGTCGCGGCCTTCGCCGCAAGCGCTTTCACAAATTCGGGACCCTGTTCGGCGAGCAGTTCGACGGTGTTGGTGGTGAGCAGTTGGTTGTAGCCGATCGCGGTCGAGATCGCGCGGGTGCCGTGAAACCCCGATTGCGAGGCATGGGTGCCGTTGCCGCCGGTCTCGAACGCATAGACCCGCACCGCCTGCTCCCGCGTCAGCCCCGCCGCCGCAGCTGTCAACGCATAGGCGCGCTTGAATTCGAGGTCGTTTGCCGGCTGCTGCGGCACGAACTGGAAATTCTCGGCCGCGGCCTTCAGCAGATCGGCGACCACAGGAATATATTTGCGCTCGCGGCGCGGCTCCTGCGGCTCGGGCGCTGACGGCTCCGGGTTGACCGGGCGCGGCGGACCGGCATAGACCGGCGGCTGCGTCAGCACATAGTCGTCGGGCTCGATCTGAACATGCTCGCGCCGCTTGGCGTTGCGGCCGCGCCGCTTCTCGGCGATCGAATTCCAGTAGGCATCGGCCTCCGCCTCGAACGCCGCGCGGGCCTGCCGATATTCGGCGAACTTGCGGCGATATTCGGCGATCGCCTGGGGCGAAGCGGCCTGCGCCATGGCGTCGGACGTTGCGGCCGGCAGCGATCCCGCCTCGGCGGCGACGACCTGCCGCCCGATCAGGAGCAGCGCGAACGTGAACAGACAATTGCGAATCGCATGAGGACGCATGGCGCCGTTGTAGCAAGCATATCGCGCAAGTCAGCCCCCGAAAGGGGTGATCGTCATTCCGGGGCGATGCGAAGCATCGAACTACGATGTGCAATTGCACATCGGAGAATCTCGAGATTCCGGGTCTGGTCCTTCGGACCATCCCGGAATGACGGCTTCGATTGCTTCACGCGGTCACTTCCAGGCGAACACCGGTTGTTCCAACTCGGCGACGCGGGTGTCGCGTCCTGCGAGCACTTCGCGGAACTGGTAGATCAGGGCCGCGGTCGGCGCGTGGATCAATCCGCCGGCGTGGTGAAAGCGGATCACGCGGCGCGTGCTTTCGGGAATGGCGATGAAGTCGAAGGCGTCCTCACGCTCGATGTCGTCGAGCGCGATGCGATGCACCGAAGCGACCTCGCTTGGGTTCGGCGATATCGCCGCATTCGCCCCAGCCCACAGTACGACCGGGGTAATGAGATAGCCGGAGCGCGTCGGATAATCGTCGAGCAGGCCCAGCACATCGGCTTTGCCGAGTTCGAGGCCAAGCTCCTCATGCAGTTCGCGCAGCGCGGCTTGAACCGGGGTCTCGCTTGCGTCACAGCGTCCGCCCGGCAGCGCCCATTGACCGCGATGGGCGCGCAGGGCCGCCGCGCGCTTCGTCAGCAACAGCGCCGTCTCGTTGCTGTCGGAACCTGCTTCGACCAGCGCGATCGCCACCGCGGCGCGTTTCAGCGCGGGCGCGCTCGCGCTCTCCGGCAGCCGCGCAAAGGCGGCGCAGCGCGCCTGGATATTCCGCCTGGTGGCATCGTTGAACGGCCGGCTCATGCCCTTGACTACAACACGCCGCCGCTTGATGAAATGAGGCGAGATGCGAATTCACCGCCGGAACCGGAATGACAGCCATGACCGACAAGGCCGCCGAGAAATTGCTGAAGGCCTCCGGCTGGAGCATCGTCGAAACCACCGGCTTCGTGCACCTGGTCGGGCCGCTGTGGCAAAGAATCGTCGACGGCGCGCATGAATATGCCCTCGTCGCCCAGGACAAGCACCATAACCGGCGCGGCCTGGTGCAGGGCGGGGTGCTGATGACGTTTGCCGACCGCACCTGCGGCATGACGGCGCGCTACGTTTCGGGCAAGACGAAACTCGCGACCGTTCAGCTCGACACGCATTTCGTCGAGTCCGGCAAGATCGGCGAGACCCTGATCTCCAGGCCGCGCGTGGTACGCTCGACCCGCAGCCTGGTTTTCGTCTCGACCGAGGTCACCGTCGACAAGCGCTGTATCGCAATGGCCAGCGGCGTGTTTAAGATATTGAAGAATGAATAAGCCTTCTTCACCTCTCCCCGTTCTTCACGGGGAGAGGTGAAATTCGAGTGTAACTCGAATTTCGGGTGAGGGGCGAGGCACACTGCTCAACCCATCGTCCGCACTCGCTGAGGGAGCCCCTCACCCCAACCCTCTCCCCGCGAAGAGCGGGGCGAGGGAGCACATACTGAGAAGGACTGTCCCCATGCACTACCGCAACCTCGGCCGCAGCGGCCTGAAGATTTCGCCGATTTGTCTCGGCACCATGATGTTCGGCGGCCCGACCGACGAAGCGACATCGACGCGGATCGTGGCGAAAGCGCGCGAGGCAGGCGTCAACTTCATCGACACCGCGGACGCCTATAATGGCGGTAATTCCGAGCAGGTGGTGGGGCGGGCGATTTCCAACAGCCGGCACGGCTGGGTGCTCGGGACCAAACTGGCCAACCAGATGGGCGACGATCCCAATCGCGGCGGGCTGTCGCGGCGCTGGGTGCTGCAGGCGGCCGATGAAAGCCTGAAGCGGCTCGGCACCGACTATATCGACATCTATTACCTGCATAAGGAAGACCATTCGACGCCGCTTGGCGAGACCGTGCGCGCCATGGGCGAACTGATCCAGGCCGGCAAGGTGCGCTATTTCGGCGTCTCGAACTATCGCGCCTGGCGGGTCGCGGAAATCTGCAACATCTGCGACGATCTTGGCATCGACCGCCCGATCGTCAGCCAACCCTATTACAACGCCATGAACCGGATGCCCGAGGTCGAGCATTTCCCGGCCTGCAATTACTATGGGCTGGGCATCGTGCCCTATAGCCCGCTGGCGCGCGGCGTGCTGACCGGCAAATACGCCCCCGACACAGCCCCCGACAAGGAGACCCGCGCCGGGCGCAACGACAAGCGCATGATGCAGACCGAGTGGCGGCCGGAATCGCTGCAGCTGGCGCAGGAGATCAAGCAGCATGCGGAGAAGAAGGGCATCACCGCCGGGCAATTCGCGGTGTGCTGGGTGCTGAACTCCGCCTTCGTCAGCGGCGTGATCGCAGGTCCCCGCACCGAGGCGCAATGGGACGACTATATCCGCGCGCTCGACTACACGTTCACCGCCGAGGATGAGGCGCTGATCGATCGGCTGGTCGCATCAGGCCATCCGTCGACGCCGGGTTTCAACGATCCGGGCTATCCGATCGAGGGACGCAGGGCGCGCACGGCGGGGTGAAGCGCCTGCGACCGACGCGGCAATGTCAGCGTCGGTCGCTGTTCGTGACTATTTCTTTCGGCTCGACTTCTTGGTGGTCTTTTTGCCGCGGCTCGGCGCGCTGCGCGACGGCGCGGCAGGCCGTGCTGGACGAGCCTTGCGGCTGCGCTGCGCACGGTGTTCGCGACGCTGCAGGTGCTGACGCCAGGCGGCGGTGCGGCCCTGGATATACTCGGCGACGGCGCCGCTGGTCGGCAGATCGGGCATCGTATGCTCGTCGTAACTGCCTTGCTGGTTGCGCAGCGGCAGGGTTGAGACCTTCTCGGCATGCAGGCGCTCCATCACCGATGGCTGCGACAGGTCTTGCTGCACGTCCACGGGCACCGTGGCGGAGACCGGAATCTCGACGCCTTGCAGCGGATCGTCCGAGAGCGGCCGCGGCGTCGCCAGCGTCAATACGTCGCCGAGATCGGGGGCCGCCTTGTCGCGCGCGGTCAGCGGCGGGATGTTCCAGCGCAGTTCGATCGTCTTCAGCACCGAGGTGTGATCGATGGTGCCGCGCTTGGCCCGGAACACGGTGCCCGGCGCGATCCGCGGTGAAATCAGCAGCGCCGGCACGCGGACGCCGAAGCGGGTGAAGTCGAAGCCGAACTCGCCGGCGGAGTCATCGGGCGGAACCGCGCCCCAGGGCGGCGCCACATGGTCGTAATTGCCGCCATGCTCGTCATAGGTGATGATCAGCAGCGTATCGTTCCAGTTCGGGCCATTGCGCACCGCGTAATAGACGTCGTGCATCAGCTTCTCGCCCAGCGCCACGTCGTAATTGGGATGCTGGCTGTTGCCGTTGGCGCCCCAGTCCGGTTCGAGGAACGAATAGGCCGGCAACGTGCCGTCGTCCGCCCGCTCCTGGAAGTCGCGAAAATGCCCGTAATGGGTATCGGGCGCCGCGCGGGTGTCGGGAAAATCCATCCGCGTCATCGGCTCGCTGTTGTAGCCGTAGATCCCCCAGTCGACGTTGCTCTTCGACATCTGCCCGAAAATGCTGGTCGTGGTGAAGAACTTGGCGTGGGCGTTTTTCAGGAAACCGAGCGATGTCGCCGCCGCCGCAAACCCCCGGTTCGGCAAGGTCTGGGTCGGCGCCGAAGAGAACCAGTGATCGCAGACCGCAAAACCCCTGGCGAGAGCGGACATGATCGGCAGCATCTGCGGGGTATACATTCCCATGATTTCCGATGGATCGGTGCCCGGCAGCGTATCCTTGAACCCATTGGCGAGATCGGAGGCGATCGCGGCCTTGAAGTCGATCAGGAAACCCTTGTTGGCGGGAATCTGGTTCGGCTTCGGAGTGTCGGTCGAGAACAGCTGATAATTGGTGTGCTGATATCCCTCGCCGGGATCAGCGCCCGGCATCCGGTAGGGATGCGGCGAAGAGCTATCGATCTTGTAGACCTTGAACTCGCGGCCGGTGTCGTCGGGATTGGACTCGTTCCCGGTCAGGCCTTCGTAGGGCTGACCGCCCGGGGTCTTTTGGCCCTCGTAGAGAAACCCCAGCATCTGGTCGAACGAGCGGTTTTCCAGCATCAGCTGAACGATGTGCTTGATAGCGCCGAGTTGATTGGCCATTGGCTCATGATCCGTGGTTGCAATGATTTATCGTCTAATGGATTGATCGTGACGCAACTCATGATTGTGGCAGGACCCGCCGCCGTCAAGCAAAAAATGGCTTCTCGGAACCGGTTTAGCCGCGACGCTGTAGCCCGACGCAGGTCGCGCCTTGCGCAATAATCCCCGACGGTTTGCGAAGCCGATGCCGGAGAACGCCGACCGTGGAGAAGAAAGTCGTGGCTATTCGGGCTTAAAAGGCGCAATGCGAGGGTGGCAGGATGGTTTGCGCGAAACGTTGCGAATACCGGGCCGCAAAGGAAGCTCCATGCAAATTCTCTCGCCGCGCCACGTCAAGACCGAAGAGTCGCTGCGTCTCGGGGTCGGTGAGGGCTGGTACTCGACCAAGGTGAGCGGCACCTTCGTCACCGGGCCGCACGTCACGCGGGAGGATTGCCTTTCCAGGATCGCCGAACTCAACCCGGCGCCGGCCAAGAAGAAATTCTGACGACCCGGCCGATCGCCAATCGAGGAGGCTTCGAGATGGCCCTCACCGAAGGCCAGTTTCAGGACTACGACTTCAACCGCAGGGTCGTGTTGTTCACGATGAAGAATGACGAGGCCGTTGTCGCCTGCGCCATCTCCACCGACGCGATGGATTTGATCGAGGGAACCTCGCGCACGACGCCCGAGCAGCGCCAGCAGCAATTCTTCCGGCTGCGCGACCGCATCGAGGCGCGCGCGGCGCGGAAATTCAGCGATGTCGAGCTGGAGGGCAACCCGCCGGGCGTGATCCTGCGCACGATCGACTTCCGGCCGGAGCTGTAGTGAAGCCGCGGATTTAATCTAGTCTTCGGTCTCCAGTCCGGTCGGCATCGGCACGTTTTCGGGCTCGAGCTTCAGGCCGGCGGCGAGCGCCACGGTTTCGATCAGCGCGGCAAAATCCTTTTCCAGATAGGCCGATGGATCCGGCTTCAAGGTCGCCGCGCCAAAATGGCTCTGCAGCGCCTCCCTTGTTGCGGCCGTCACCGGCATGGCGACGCCGAGCTCGCGGGCGGCCTGCAGGCCGAGATCGAGGTCCTTGCGCAGCAGCGTCGGCGTAAAGGTCGTGGTGAGGTCGAGATTGACCAGCGCGTTGCTCTTGTATTTCGTAAACGTCGAGCCGAGCACGCTGGCATTCATGAAGTTGAGGAAGGCGTGGCGCGGCACGCCGGCCTTTTGCGCCAGGATGGTGATCTCGGCCAGATTCTGGATCACGACGCCGAGGAAGACGTTGTGCGCGATCTTGCAGATGCGCGACAATTCGCCCTCGCCGACATAGGACACGCCGGAGGCGGCGATGATCGCCAGATAAGGCTGCACTTGGTCGAAGGCAGCCTTGGGACCGGACACGACGGTGGAGAGCTTTCCGGCCTTGACGGTCTTGCCGTTGCCCGAGACCGGCGAAGAGATGAATTCGCAGCCCAGTTGCTTCAACCGCGCGCGGATCGCTTCCGACTGTTCGACCCCGATCGAGGAGCAGTCGACCAGGATTTTCGGCCGCGGCCCGGAGGCGCTCGCAACCAGGCCGTGGTCGCCGAAATAGACCTGTTCGAGATCCTTGCCCGTCGACACCATCGTGAACACGATGTCGCAGCCGGAAAGTTCGCTCGGTTGGTCGACGATGCGCCCGCCCTTCTTCGCGAGCGGTTCGGCTTTGGCGCGGGTCCGGTTCCAGATCGCAACATCGTGGCCGGCCTTCACCAGCCGCTCCGCCATCGGATAGCCCATCCGTCCCATGCCGATCCAGCCGAGGGAATGTTTTGTCATGTTCTTGCTCCTGTTTGCGTTTGACTGCGGGCGAAGCGACGGCATACTCAAACCTCTATCCGTCATCCCCGCGCAACGGCTTCGCCGTTGTCGCTGAAGGTGCGAGCCTCTTCGGCGAGCCTCGAAGGATGACAGCCACCAGCCCGGCCGTTCATCCTTCGAGGCTCGCCCTGCGGTGCAAGGGCACCGCAGCGCTCGCACCTCAGGATGACGGATCGAACGTCCTCAATACCTGTTCGCGATCGGCAATTCTTCCGCGGGGAACAGCGTGATGACCTGGCACCCCCGGTCGGTGACGACGACTTCCTCTTCGATCCGCGCCGCCGAGAAGCCATCCTTGGCCGGGCAATAGGTCTCCAGCGCGAACACCATCCCCGTTTTGATCTCCATCGGGTTTTCCAGCGACACCAGCCGCGAGATGATCGGGCGCTCGTGCAGCGCCAGCCCCAGCCCATGGCCGAACTGCAGGCCAAACGCCGCCATTTCGCTGGGGAAGCCGAATTCTTCCGCCTTCGGCCAGACCTTTGCCACCGTGTCGGTGGAGACGCCCGGCTTGATCAGCGCAATGGCGTCGTCGAGCCACTGGCGGCACTGCTTGTAGGCGTCGTGCTGCACCGGCGTGGCGCGGCCGATGTTGAAGGTGCGGTAATAGCAGGTGCGGTAGCCCTGATAGGATTGCAGGATGTCGAAGAAGGCCTGATCGCCCGGGCGCAGGATGCGGTCGGTGAAATTGTGCGGATGCGGGTTGCAGCGCTCGCCGGAGATGGCGTTGATCGCCTCGACGTCGTCGGAGCCCATCTCGTAGAGGATCTTGTTGGCCAGCGCCACGATGTCGTTCTCGCGCACGCCGGGCTTCAGCGCCTCGTAGATCGAGTGATAGACGCCGTCGACCATGGCGGCGGCCTGGTTGAGCAGCATGATCTCGTCGATGTTCTTGATCTCGCGCGCGTCCAGCATCACCTGCTGGCCGTCGACCACCTTCATGCCGGCCTTCTGCAGTTCGAAGAACATCGCGGTCTCCGCAATGTCGACGCCGACCGGCATGTCGGCGACGCCGGCTGTGCGCAGCAGGCTCATGACTTCCTCGGCATGCGCCTTCATCAACCCGACCGCCGGCGGCACGGTGCCGCGCATGCCGAGCATGCCGGCCTTGCAATTCTCCGGCAGCAGCCAGTCGCAATTGATGCGGTGATGCACCGCGGCCGAGCCAAAGTCCCAGACGATCGGCTCGCCGTCGCCGGCCAGCAGCGCGAAGCGACAGAGCTTGTCGCGCTCCCACTCGCCGATTTTGGTGCCGCTGACGTAGCGGATGTTGTTGACGTCGAACAATAGCAGCGCGCCGCAGCCGGACGCCTTCAGCGCCGCCCGCGCACGCGCGAGGCGATAATGGCGCAGCCGGTCGAAATCGATCCGGCGCTCGAAATCGACCGACATGTGGCCATGCGCTGGGATCGCACGATCCCAACGCCAATGCGGCTCAAGATGTTCAGGGCGGATCAGATGCGGCGACAGCGCGTTCGGAACATTCATGGGGGATGACCGGCTGGAGGGCGTTGCAATCGATTGCATAAAGGGTTTTATAGGCGTGTGTCAAGGACGCGGCGGGCTTTCTAAATGCCCGATACCGGGCGTTGGTTGCGATGCGGAAGACCTTCGAATGACGCACAGAGGCAGCACAGGATCAGCGCGAGCCACAAAGCCAACGGCTTCCTCGCGCCCGACGATAAAGGATGTGGCCGAAAAATGCGGCGTGCACCCCTCGACGGTGTCGCGCGCGCTCTCCGGCGCGATGAGCCATCTGGTCGCTCCCGATGTCGCCAGGCGCATCCGCGCCGCCGCGGCCGACCTGGGGTATCAACCCAATGTGATCGCCGCCGGCCTGCGCACCGGGCGAAGCGGCCTGATCGGCGTGCTCGCCCCCGACATCGCCGACCCCGGCTTTCCGCCGGTGCTTTCCGGCATCACGGAGACGCTCGGCGCCGAGGGTTATGCGACCATCGTCGTCGACGTCGGGCCCGATCCCTCGCGCGAGCAGGAACTGGTCGAACGATTGATCGCACGCGGCGTCGACGGGCTGGTGCTCGCCACCGTGACGCTGGACGATCCCGTGGTCGCCCAATGCCGCGCCGCATCGATCCCGGTCGTGCTGGTCAACCGAAGCGATGCGGCGCGAGCGCTGCCGGCGGTCGTCACCGACGACGAAGCGGGCATGCGGCTTGCGGTCGACCATCTCGTCGGCCTCGGGCACAAACGCATCGGCCACATCGCCGGGCCGCAGCATGTTTCGACCGGCGCGCTGCGCCGGGCCGGCTTCAAGACGGCCACCGCGCGCGCGGGACTTTCGGCGCGGGACATCGCCATCGAAACCGCGCGTGCCTATACCCGCGAGCAGGGCCGTCTCGCTGCGCTGCGTCTGTTCGACCGCAAGACTATGCCGACCGCTGTCGTCGCTGCCAACGACCTGCTTGCGCTCGGCGTCTATGACGCGCTGTCCGAGCGCGGCCTGATTTGCCCGGCCGACATCTCCGTGGTCGGCCACAACGACATGCCCTATGTCGACATGCTGTCCCCGCCGCTGACCACCGTGCGCATCGCCCAGCGCAGCATGGGCAACCAGGCCGCGCGCCTGCTGCTCGACGCCATCGCCGACCCCGCCGCACGCAGGGAACGCGTGGTGCTGGAGCCAGTGCTGATCGTGCGGGGATCGACGGCGAGGCCAGCAGGGTAGAGTGGCGCGCCAGTCGGCGCCAGCGACCTGGCCATCGCAGGCCTCAACCGCACGTTGGTCCAGGATACGCTCAATATCTGCGCGCGAAATCGGCCGATCGAAGCTGAATTTCGAAGTTCGACCGGACCTCTCGAGGCCGCCGGCAATCGGCTCTTGTGTTGCCCGGTATCTTCAGACACGATTTGCCAACGCTTCGGCGTGCGCCAGACGGGCGAAAGAAAATCCAGGGAGCAAACGGTGATCCGACTAGTCGCAGCGCTGATCGCGCTTCTTTCCCTTGTTCCCGCCGCTTCTGCGCAGGACAAGCCGCCGGCCAAGGCGGTGCTGCTGCTCAACTGGTATGTCTACAGCGAGCATGCGCCGTTCTTCCTCGGGCTGGAGCGCGGTTATTTTGCCGAGGAAGGGATCGACCTGCAGATCCAGGAAGGCCGCGGCTCGGTTCCGACGGTGCAGGCGGTGGCCGGCGGGTCAGCCGATTTCGGCTATGCGGACGTGGCCTCGATGATCAAGGCCGCGGCGCAAGGCGCGCCGGTGGTGACGACCGGCGTGCTGCTGCAGAAGAGCCCTATGGCGCTGATTGGTCTGGCCGAACGCAACATCCATTCGCCCGCGGACATGCGCGGCAAGACGGTGGCGCTGACGCCGGGCGATTCGCTGTCGCTGGTGTGGCCGCTGCTGTTGAAGAAGATGGGCCTGAAGGAGGACGAACTCACCATCGTCAGCGGCGACCCGCAAACCAAACTCAACGCCGTGATCAACGGCCGCGCCGACTTGATGCTGGGCTATCTGAATGACCAGAACCTGCGGATCGAGAAGGCCACCGGCAAGCCGGTGACGGTGATTCCGTTCTCCGATTTCGGGGTCAACCTGATCAGCTCATGCATCGTCGTCAACAAGGACATGCTGGCGAAGAATCCGGAATTGGCCCGCCACTTCATGAAGGCCGCCGCGCGCGCCGTGCAGGCCACCGAGAAGGATCCGGAGGCCGCGGTGGATGCGCTGCTGAAGGCCTATCCCAAGGCCGGCGAGCGCAAACTGCTGCTCGACGGATTGAAGCTGACGCTGCCGCTCTATCACACCGAGGAAACCAAAAGCCTGCCGCCGTTCCAGGTCAGCCCGGCGAATTTTGCCAGTTCCGTGTCCGTGCTGGTGGAATATGCCGGCGTCAACAAATCCGCCGCGGACCATCCGCAGGATTTCTACGCGCTGCAATACCTGCCGAAATGAGCCAGGAGAAAAAACCATGACAGGTCCCGCCATCAAGACCACCACCGTCGGCTCCTATCCGATTCCCAGCTGGCTGGTGGCGGCGCCGTCGGAGCAGGCGCTATCGGATGCGACGCGCGTGGTGATCGCGACCCAGGAGCATTCCGGCATCGATCTGGTCTGCGACGGCGAACTCTACCGGTTCGACATCAATCACCCCGAGACCAACGGCATGATCGAATACTTCGTGAAACCGATGCGGGGCGTCCGCACCGAGATCGGTTTTGACGAACTCATGGAATACCGCGCCCAGCCGGGCATGCGATTCCGGACGCGACCGCCCGCCGTGGTCGACGGCGCGCTCGGAAGCGGCACGCTCAATCTGGCCGATGCCTGCGCGCGGGCCAAAGCGCTGGCGAGCCGGCCGCTTAAATTCACCGTCACCGGTCCGCACATGCTGGCGAAAACCGTGCTGAACAAGCATTACAAGGACACGCCTTCGCTGTGCATGGCGATCGCCGACGTGCTGGCGCAGCAGGTCAGCCACATCGAGGCCGACGTGGTGCAACTCGACGAGGCCAATCTTCCCGGCCATCCCGAGGAATGGGAATGGGCGGCGGCCGCCATCAACCGCGTGCTCGACGCGGTCAAGGGCAAGGCAGCAGTGCATCTCTGCTTCGGCAATTACGGCGGCCAATCGGTGCAGAAAGGCAGCTGGAGCAAGCTGATCGCCTATCTCAACAGCCTGCATGTCGATCACATCGTGATGGAGAACGCGCACCGCCCCTTAGGCGAACTCGCCGTGTTCCGCGACCTGCGGCCGGAAATCGGCATGGGGCTTGGCGTCATCGACGTCAAGCGCACCGAGATCGAACGCGCCGACGAGGTCGCGCGCTCGATCGAACAGGCCGAACAGGCGATCGGCGCCGGCCGCATCCGCTATGTGCATCCGGATTGCGGGTTCTGGATGCTGAGCCGCACCATCGCCGACGGCAAGATCCGCGCCCTGGTGCAGGGACGGGATTTGTTCGAGGGACGGCTGAAGACGGTGGCGGCCTGACGCGCGACGGCTTCAATCGCCCTGCTGATCGTAGGCGGTTTCCCAGAACACTTGCTTCCAGTCGGTGACCTCTGACTTCAGACTGCCGATGCGGTTGAGGAACGCCGCGAAATAGGCGATGCGATGCGGCTGCGAGGTGAACTCGAAGCCGGGATCGTTGAGCAGGGCGAACAACTCGTCGACGCTTTCGGAGGCGTTCTGGGCCTTTTTCCACAGCACCGCGGCGGCGCGCTTGTCGGCGTTGCATTGCTTGATCGATTGCTCCAGCGCGTTGGCGACCGCCTTGAACAGGGTCGGGTTCCTGTCCCTGGTTTGCTTGCTCGCGAGCAACGTGACCTGCGTCAGCGGCCCGCCGAACACCTCGCGGCTGTCGGCGACGACATGGGCACCGGGCAACCTCAACCCGCGATCCGTAAAAGGCTGCACGCCGATATGCGCGGTTACGGTGGCCGAACCGTAGCCCGCCGAGAGGGCTGCGACCGCATCCGCGTGGCCGAGGCCGACCGTGAGATGATCGAGGCGATGCGGGTCGTTCCATAATTTCTCCGCCGCCATTTCCAGCATCATCGCATTGAAGGAGATGCGCACCGACGGCACCGCGATGCGGTCCTTCTCGGTGAAATCGGCGATGGTCTTGACGTTCGGATTGATGGTGTAAAGCACCATGGCGCCGTTCGACATGGTGCCGACGGCCTTGACCTCGTTGGGAGTGCCATGGGTCTTGTCCCAGAGCGTCAGCACGGACGGCAGCGCGGCCGCGCCATAGTCGGCCGACCCCGACAGCAACGCATCGATGACGGGCGCCGGGCCGCTCAAGGTCGTAGCCGTGGCGTCTACCTTGCCAAGCCCGAGCTTGCTCGCCTCCTGCTGCAGTACGCCGCCTGACACCATCATGTCGACGGGAAGATAGAGCAGCCCACGCTGCTGGACGAAACTGACCTTCAGCGGGGTTTGCGCTGATGTGATCGCGGGCGCCGCGATAAAACTGGCGCCACCGGCCATGGTGGCGATGGCATGTCGCCGGCTCACCAGCCGATCGCGCTTTTTCACCGGCATTTTCTCAGCTCCCGATCCAGTCGTTGTTTTTATCGCTCTCGCGGCCGCTATGCTGGCGGCTTGACCCATGATAGGCAGAGTTTGGGCGCATCAACAACAATAACAGCGGGAGGGATTCTCGCGTGGCGCCTGGGCCGGATTCGAATTGCAATGAAAATCACTTCTGTATCGGGCGTCGTCTATCGCCAGCATCTCAAGGCAGGCTCCGCCACGCCGAAATTCGCCGGCGAGGGGCGTAGCGCGTTCGAGACGCTGCTGGTCAAGGTCGAGACCGACAGCGGGATCACCGGCTGGGGCGAAGCGTTTCCGCACCGGATCTGGCCGGCCGTCAAATCGCTGCTGGAGAAACTGATCGCGCCGGTCTGCATCGGCGCGGAGGCGAGCGACATTCCCGCGCTGATGAAGAAGCTGATCTATCACGTACACGGCGTCGGCCGCGCCGGGCCTGTGATGTATGCGCTGTCGGGCCTCGATATCGCGCTCTGGGACATTCTTGGGAAATCGAAAAACCTGCCGATCTACAGGCTGCTCGGCGGAGAGCCATGCGAGAGGTTGCCGGCCTATGCCAGCCTGCTGAAATACAATGACACCGACATCGTCGTCCGCACCAGCGAGGAGGCGCTGGGCCGCGGGTACCGCGAACTGAAAATCCACGAAACCGGCCGCGCCGAGATCACGGCGGCGGCGCAAGTGCTGCGGCGGCACAATGGCGGCTCGTTGATGGTGGACGTCAATGCGCCGTGGACGCCAGCGGAAGCCTTGGCGGCGGTGGCACCCTTGCGCGAACTCGGGTTGAAATGGATCGAGGAGCCGGTCTGGCCGCCGGAGGATTTTGAGGCCGCCCGCCAGGTAAGCCGCAGTGGCGTTCCCGTCGCGATCGGGGAAAACGTGCTGACGCCCGCAGATTTCGCGCGGCTGATCGACAGCCGGGCGGTCGACTACGTGCAGCCGAGCGCAGCCAAGATCGGCGGCATTTCCATCATGCGCGACATCATCGCGAATGCCAACGCGGCCAACATGGCGGTCGCGCCGCACTCCGCCTATTTCGGTCCGGGCCTGATCGCGACCGCGCATCTCGTTGCGGCACTGTCGCGCGCGCCGATGGTCGAGCGGCTGTATTGCGACCTCACGATGAGCCCGTTCGGCGACTGGTATGAGCCGGTGGATGGCCATCTTGCGGTTCCGCAAGGACCCGGCCTCGGCATCGATCCCGATCCGAAAATTCTGGAAAAACTGCGCGTCGCATGAGCCCGAGGACAAGATGAAAATTCAAGCGATAAAAGTCAATTTCGTTCGCCTGCCGCTGGAGGAGCCGCTGGTCGGCGCGCCCTACATGCCCGGAATGCTGCGCGAATTCTTCACCGTGCAGCTCCAGACCGATCAGGGCATCGAGGGCATCGGCGTCACCGGCTTCGGCGGCAAACTGGTGCGCGCGCTGCGTGCCGCGATCGAGGACTTTGGCGAGTTGATCATCGGCGACGACCCGATGCGCACCGAGCAGGTGATCGCAAAACTGCGGGCCGCGTCCGCCTCCTGCGGCCGCGGCGGCATTGTGGATCTCGCGCTGTCGGCGATCGATACGGCGTTATGGGACATCCGCGGCAAAGCCTTCGGCATTCCCTTGGCGCGGCTGTTGGGCGGCTTGCGCGACAAGGTGCCGGCCTATGCCTCTGGCGCGCTGACGCGCACCACGCCGAACGACAAGATCGAACGCGCCGCTTCCGCGCTGGTCGAGAAAGGCTACACTCAAATCAAGACCCAGATGGCGGTGGAAGGTTTTACGCCCGCGCAGGAAATCGAGCGCATCCGCCTGATCCGCGACGCGGTCGGGCCCAACGTCAATCTGATGGTCGACATCAACCAGCGCTGGAGCGTCGCGGAAGCGATCTCGATCGGCCGTCGCATCGAGGAGCTCGGCCTCGGCTGGCTGGAGGACCCGACCACCTGCGACGACTACCAGGGCCACGCAAAAATCGCCGACGCGCTGACGACGCCGGTCTGCGCCGGCGAATATCTCTGGGGCATCGAGCCGCACCGCCAGGCGATGTCGCATCATTCGATCGACATCACCATGATCGACCTGCTGCGGGTCGGCGGCGTCACGCAATGGATGAAGGTCGCCGGCATGGCGGAGGCCTTCAACAAGAAGGTCGCCAGTCATCTGCTGCCGGAAATCCACGTCCACCTGGTCGCCGCCATCCCGAACGGGCTGGTCGTAGAATACATGCCATGGACCTGGCGCTTGTTCGACGAACCGCCGATGCCGGTCAACGGCGAAATGACAGTGCCGAGCGGAGCGGGGCTGGGGCTGAAGTTTGCGGAGGATTTGTTCGAGAAGTATGGGGTGGGATAGCGCGGGAGGTAGTATCTCGTCGAGATACGGAAGCCTTGCAATACGTATCCTGAAGGGATACGTTGCGTCCATGATCCGGAGCTTCAAAGGGAAGTTTGCCGAGCCGATCCTTCAGGGCCGCATGGTCCCGAAGGGTTTCCCGGCAAATCTCGCCAGGGTGGCTCGCCGAAAACTAATCATGTTGGATGCTGCCGTCTTTCTCGAGGCCTTGAACTCGCCTCCCGGTAACCGCCTTGAAGCTCTCAAGGGCGATCTGGCGGGCAAGCACTCGATTCGCATCAATGATCAATGGCGGATCATGTTCAGGTGGACCGATGCGGGCCCCGAAGACGTGGAGATCATCGACTATCACTAGCCAGACCGGCCGCCTGTGGCCGCCGAATGGGAGTTAGCACATGGCAAAGAAACTTCCGCCGGTTCATCCCGGCGAAATCCTGCGGGAAGAATTTCTCGTTCCGCTCAAGCTGACACCTTACGCGGTCGCGGCCGCGCTGCACGTGCCGCGCACCCGGATCGAACGCATCGCGCGCGAGGAGAAGCCCGTTACCGCCGACACCGCGCTGCGGCTCGGAAAATTCTTCAAAACCGGAGCTGCGTTCTGGATGAACATGCAGGCGCGCTTCGATCTCGAAACCGCCGAAGACGCGCTTGCGCCGCAGATCAGGAAAATCGCGTCTTACGAGGCGGCGTGAGAGCGACGCTCTGGACTGCACAGTCGCAATCCACCATTCGCCGACGAAAAGGATGGCGGGTTACGCCGGAGCCTGTCATCGGGCCGCGCTTTGCGCGGACCCGTTGGGGCCCAACCCGCCCCACCGGCTCCATAAACAGTTATTTAATGCGAGCCGACCCGAAACCGGCTTATTTGGTGCTTGCTGCCGAGATGGGAGGTGACTGAATGCGCCAGATACCGCCGGGAACGAAAGGCACGTTCACGATGCGCGTCGAGCCTGCGCATCTCGCCAATCAATTCAAGGACGCGATGCTGCCGCCGGTGCTGGCGACGCCGATGATGATCATGATGATGGAAAACGCCGCGCTGAACGCGATCCGGCCGTATCTCGAGCCGGGCGAAAGCGTGGTCGGGACCGCGATCAATGTACGGCACCTCGCTGCAACCCCGGTCGGCCACACCGTTCGCGCCGAAGCCGAAGTGATCAAGGTCGAGGGAAAGCGGATCGAGTTCAAGGTCTCTGCGAGCGACGAGCTTGAGGAGATCGGCAACGGCACGCACCGGAGGACAGTGATCGATCTGCGCTCGTTCAACGAGCGCCTGGCAGCGAAGGCCAAGCGCTAGGGCCGCAGGGCGGATTGGAACCGGCGCCCTCGAACCCACTTCAGCAATGAGCATCGCCTGTTTGAGGGAGCCGATGCCATCGTCTGAGAGTAGCGGACAACCAATGGTGCCCAGCTAGGGCGGGACCACACAGATCTGCTAAGCAATTGACAGCATAAGTAATTTTTCGGAAAGAAGAATAATTACCTGCCCGGATCGCTACCCAAATGAGCGTGGATTGCCGTGATGCGCTATGATGAATCAAGGACTCAACGGAGATTCCAATGTCTACTTTTCAGGTAAGGCTCTTATCCGAGAATGACTATCAGAAAGTCGAGGCAAGCAGCGCGAAGGAGGCCGCCGAAACCCGTTATGGACGTGAGCTGTCGGAGATCGGGAGCAACCACCAACTCCGCGCGCTGGTGCACCAAATGATGTGGCCACGGAGACCAAGCCCGATGCAGTTCTATGATCGGGGCTGATCTGGAATGGAAGTCGAAGCCGCGATCACAAAGCGTTACAGAATTACGGTGACGGAATTACGGTGGATGCGGGTTACGCCTTGTGGAGGAGGGCTTCACCTCTAAATCCGTACGCGGAATCCATAATGTCCATGAGGGAACACAAGCGCGATTAGTCCGAAGATCAACAGAATCGCGACTATCCAAATACCGCTTTCGAGTAGGCAGGATGCAGCAAGTCGCAGCATGCCATTTGGGTAAAGCTTGCCGAAATTCGAGACCGATATCGTTCCGTGAAATTGATACGACCTGTCGCCAGTCGCCCTCACCAGATATATGCCGAGCGGACAGACCGGAATCCAAAAGACTGTAAATGTGTGAACGGAAAAATAGAGCGGCACGATATCGGGATCGCGGAAGAGTCCGAGAAGGGTGACTCCGCAGCCATTGAGCCGCCAAAGCGTGGGTGCCGCTTTGATCGGCGTCACATGGGAATTCAGTTGCCGATGTTTTCGCTGGCGCGCGCCCGCTTGCTCGGATGTGCGCGTGGGGTCCGCCGCCGTCGAGCTGGTTGGCCGCAACAGCCACGGCACACCAGCACAAAGGGCTAATATGATGATCAATCCGGCAATCGCGGTGATCGAGGCGGGTCCGAGCGCGCCGCGGTATTCGAACCACCGGAAGTCTCTACTCATCGCCGATAAGATGGCGATAAGCGCGCACCACACGACGACGGCTATGAGCCCAGCCTTCTTCCAGAAGGTTGCGTCCGTCCAGGACCAGGCGGTCGGTTGATTAGAAGCGGCCCCACGGGGAATAGCAGAAGCTTCCGATGGTATTTTCTCCGGGGCGTGCGCCCGATTTCGCAATTCCTGATCCGTTGCAAGCATTCGGTCGATAACACCGCGTACTTCGTCGGTAAGCGGAATACCGGCGTATTTGGCTGCGCGTTGAGGCGCCCATGACTTGAAATGCTCGAACGCGCCAGCCAAGGCCGTGGACGGCGCGCGACCTTCGGCCAAGTATTGTTCGAACCCAAGCGCCCATTGTTCATGACGCGCAGCCGTGAGTTCATCCGCATGTGCTACGCCAAGCCACTTGAGAATTACATCAAGATCGCTCCTTACCCAAGGAAGGGCGCGCGAGTCGTCCGCATCTCGTATCATTTCCTCAAGCCAGAGATGAGCGCTGTGGTGCATGAAGGAGAATGCGTCAGCGTCCTCGTACAAGGCGACGATTGCCTTGTTTTTCGAAAGCGAGATCTCTCCGCCGCGACCTTTGTGATCGGCGGTGGGGGTTTTGCCTCGTGCGGGCAATTCCGATTGGTGGTCGTGTGCCGTGGTTCCGCTTTGCGATGTTGGGTTCGCCGATTTCTGTTCGACCTTCTGAATCGCCTCCTCAAGCACAAGGCGTTCACGCTCAATCTCGGCGCCAGGAACTGGTGGCTTCTGATTACGCAGATTATCGACAAGGATCGTCCGCACGCGCTGATACAGCGCCTGCCGCATCTCGTCTGTATTGCTCTCCAGCCCTGCAACTGCCCGGGACAGAAGGGAATAGTAGTCAGCCATCGAGTACCCGACAGATAGGTTTTCGGGAAACGAGCCTTCCTAGATCCGCAACATGTCGACTTCCATTGCATCTAAACCGACCGGATTGGTCAAAGCCAATACCATCGACCAAGTCGGGAGCAGAAAATGGTGCCCGGGGGCGGAATTGAACCACCGACACAGCGATTTTCAGTCGCTTGCTCTACCAACTGAGCTACCCGGGCACTGCCCGGCGCTAAGGCCCGGGAGCGCCGGTTTATAGTCAGGCGAGGCAGCGCTGTCCACCACGCTGCGCCTGCCTGTCCGGCGTAGCCCGAAGGGCGAAGACGGGCGGCCAGGCGTGACGCAGCCTCGCTTCGTCACATCGCCCAAATGACTGGGAAATCTCACCTATTTGACCGCGACGGCGTCGCGCTACCGCTCCGCTTGCGGAGGAGGGCCGGGGTGGGGGTGGCGCCGCGAGTCAGACTGTTCGTATGGAGAGAGCTTCCCCCACCCGGATCGCATCTCACGATGCGACATAGCCGAAGCCTTGCTTCGGCGTCATTCCTGAGAACGGCCGCCGAAGGCGGCCTATGCTCCCCCGCGAGCGGAGAGGTGAGAAAGCCCGTTGTCGGGCTGGGCCATGGGCGTTTCACAAATTGCGTGAGATGGAATAGTGCCGGTGATTTGCCCGACATGTCAAAATGTTCTCGCGCTCAAACAATCCATGCCAGCGATGCCGTGCTACTTTGCATGGGGTTGTTTTCGATATTTTGCTATTCTGCGTCCTCGTCCGCGTTGTCGCGGCCGGGCACGACATAGGAGCCGGACAGCCAGCGGTTCAGGTCGACGTCGCGGCAGCGCTCGGAACAGAAGGGGCGCGAGGCCTCGGTGGCGGGCTTGCCGCAGATCGGGCACGGTTTTGGCTTGGGCGTTCGCTTGCCCCGGCCCGCGGCTTTTTTCGGTTCACGTGGCATTCAACCAGCCGAAGCGAATGGGAAAACCCTCGCCGCCGAGCAGCGTCACCGATTCGTAGAGCGGCAGGCCCACCACATTGCTGTAGGAGCCGACCATCTTGACCACGAAGGATCCGGCGATGCCCTGCACGGCGTAGCCGCCGGCCTTGCCGCGCCATTCGCCGGAGCCGATATAGGCCTGGATGTCGTCCTCGTTCAGCCGCTTGAAGCGGACGCGGGTCTCGACCAGGCGCTGGCGGAACGCTTCCTTCGGCGTCACCAGCGTGATCGCGGTGTAGACGCGGTGGTTGCGGCCCGACAACAGCCGCAGGCATTGCGCGGCTTCGTCGACCAGGTTTGCCTTCGGCAGGATGCGGCGGCCGACCGCGACCACGGTGTCGGCGGCGAGAATGAAGGCCCCGCGCAACTCGTCGTCGAGTTGCACCGATTTCAGCGCGGCGTCGGCCTTGGCCCGCGCCAGCCGGTTGGCGCAGGCGCGCGGCAACTCGCCCCGCTTCGGAGTCTCGTCGACGTCGGCCGGGCGCAGCGCGTCCGGCTCGATGCCGGCCTGGTTCAGCAGGGAAAGGCGTCGCGGCGAACCGGAGGCGAGAACGAATTTGGGGCGGCCTAGCATGCGGGTTTTTACCGGGGGCGGGAATGCGCGCGGAACCTATCGGAAGGGATGGGAGGAGACAACCGCGCCCATCTCCGACGGCGGCGAAAAGGGGCTCGTCATTCCGGGATGGTCCGAAGGACCAGACCCGGAATCTCGAGATTCCGGGTTCGATGCTTCGCATCGCCCCGGAATGACGGCGGTGTGCCATCACCCGCTCGCCGCGCCCGCCCGCGCAAAGCGCCGGCGGATGCGCATCGACAGGGCGTCGCAAACGTCGCGATAGGCGGCGAGCTTTTGCTCGCGGCTACCTTCAATGCCGGTCGGATCCTGGGTCGGCCAGTATTCGACCTCGGCGGCAATGGTGTGGGTGAGTTCCAGCGCCTTGTGGTGCGCCTCCGGCGACAGCGTGATGATGAGATCGAAATTGAGCCCCTCCCAGTCGTCGAGCTCCTCGAACGTCATCGGCCTGTGGGTGGAAATATCCTGGCCGAGTTCCGCCATCACCGCGACCGCGAACGGGTCGAGTTCGCCCTTGCGGGCGCCGGCGGATTTCACATAGAGGCTGCCTGGAAACATGTGCCGCAGCAGGCTTTCGGCCATCGGCGAACGCACGCTGTTCAGGGCGCATGCGAACAACACGGCCTGCGGGGCGCGCGCGCGCGGCGCGTCCACGGGGTCTAGCCTTTCCAGTGCAGCACGCAGATCAGCGTGAACAGCCGGCGCGCGGTTTCGAAATCGACCCGCACCTTGCCCTTCAGCCGTTCCTGCAGCGTGCGCGAGCCTTCGTCGTGGATGCCGCGGCGGCCCATGTCGATGGCCTCGATCTTGTCCGGCGTCGCGGTACGGATCGCCTCGTAATAGCTGTCGCAGATCATGAAATAGTCCTTCACGATCCGCCGGAACGGCGTCAGCGACAGCAGATGCGCCACCACGGGCGTGCTGTCCTCTTTGCGGATATCGAACATCAGCCGGTTGCCGGTGATGCCGATATGCAGCGTGAACGGCCCGTCACTCGCGCCCTCCGGCGCGAACAGGTTCTGTTCGATCAGATCGTAGATCGCGATCGCGCGCTCGTGCTCGATGTCGGGACCGGAACGCCCGATCGATTCCTCATCGAGCGTCACCGCGACGATGCGGTTCTGCGAATCCTTCTCTGGTGGCGGACTGCTCATGTCAAGTTGAGACGCATCCCGACCGAACGCGCATGTGCGTCCAGCCCCTCGGCCTTGCCGAGCGTCATCGCCGCCGGTCCCAGCGCGCGCAACTGGTCGGGGCCGCATTTCAGGATCGAGGTCCGCTTCATGAAGTCGAGCACGCCGAGGCCCGAGGAGAACCGCGCCGAGCGCGCGGTCGGCAGCACATGGTTGGAGCCGCCGACATAATCGCCGATTGCCTCGGGCGTGTGCGCCCCGATGAAGATCGCGCCGGCATTGCGGATGTTTGCCGCGAACTGCTCCGGCTCCGCGGTCATGATCTCCAGATGCTCGGCGGCGATGGCATTGGCAAGCTCCACGGCGTCATCGAGGCGCTTGACCAGGATGACGGCGCCAAAATCGTTCCACGAGGCGCGCGCGATGTTGGCACGCGGTAGCGTGGCAAGCTGCGATTCCACCGCGCGTTCGACCTCGGAGGCGAGCGCGGCCGAATCCGTGATCAGGATCGATTGCGCGTTGACGTCGTGCTCGGCCTGCGCCAGCAGATCCGCCGCGATCCAACCGGCATTGCCGGTGTTGTCGGCGATGACCAGCACTTCCGACGGCCCGGCGATCATGTCGATGCCGACCTTGCCGAACACCAGCCGCTTGGCCGCGGCGACATAGGCATTGCCGGGGCCGACGATTTTCGCCACCGGCGCAATCGTCGCGGTGCCATAAGCGAGCGCCGCGACTGCCTGCGCGCCGCCGACACGATAGATCTCGGTCACACCGCCGAGATCGGCGGCCGCCAGCACCAGCGGGTTGAGCCTGCCGTCGGGCGAAGGCACGACCATCACCACGCGGCCGACACCCGCCACTTTCGCGGGCACCGCGTTCATCAGCACCGAGGACGGATAGGCCGCGGTGCCGCCGGGCACATAGAGCCCGACCGATTCGATCGCGCTCCAGCGCCAGCCGAGCTCGACGCCAAGCGCGTCGGTGAAGCGCTCGTCTTTTGGCAGTTGCCTGCGGTGAAACACCTCGATGCGGTCGCGGGCGAATTGCAGCGCCTGCAGCGTCGCGGCGTCGCAGGCTTTTACGCCGGCGTCGATTTCGGCCGGCGTCACACGCAAGCCGCTCGCATCGAGTTCGAGCCGGTCGAATTTCAAGGTCGCCTCGATCAGTGCCGCATCGCCGCGCGCGGCGACATCGTCGACGATGGCGCGGGCGACAAGCTCGATATCGGCCGCCACCTCGCGCTTCATCGCGAGGAAGGCCGCGAATCGCTCGGTGAAATCGGCGCTGCTGCGGTCGAGGCGGACGGGCATGGTGGCTTTCCGGACCGGGATTCTCGGCCCACTGCTCAATGGCGCGGCGGGAATTGGCCGTCAACCCTTGAACTCGCTCCTTGCGTCATTCCGGGATGGTCCCAACGGGTCGGCGCTCTGCGCCGCCCCATGACAGGCTCCGCACCAGACCCGGAATCTCGAGATTCCGGGTTCGATGCGGAGCCTGTCATCGGGCCGCGCTTTCGCGCGGACCCGGTGGCATCGCCCCGGAATGACGGCCAAGTCACACCCCCAGCCCTGCGCCATCGGCGCCGTCGCTGGTTCCAAGGTCGTCGGCGCCGAGGTCGGTCAGCTCGCATTCCAGGCATTCGACGTCGAGCCGCAACGCCCCGCCATGGCTGAACAGCAACACGGCGCTGCCGCTCGGCGTGTCGGCGGGGTGGAATTCGATCCCGACCAGTTCGAGCGCGGTCTCCGCGGTGGCCGAACCGATGTTACGGGACTTGCACGACAGCACCCGGTCGAAGCGCAACGCTGCGATCAGGCGGCGCGGCGAGGTTTCGCCTGAAAACGTCTGTTCCCAGTCCAGCCGGCTCATGCCGATCACCAGCCGCCTCTCGTCCTGCCGCCACAGAATGTCGGAGGCCTGCACCCGGGCATCCTGGACGTGCGCCGAAATCACCGCGAGATCGTCGGCATCGAGCGCGATCAATTTGAGCTGAGGCGCCACCTTATCGCATCCCACGACCTATCCGCTGAGGCGCTCGATGGTGGCGCCGCAGGCCGACAATTTGTCCTCGAGCCGCTCAAAACCGCGGTCGAGGTGATAGACGCGATTGACCATGGTCTCGCCTTCGGCGGCGAGCCCGGCGATCACCAGCGACACCGAGGCGCGCAAATCGGTCGCCATCACCGGGGCGCCGCGCAATTGCGCGATGCCGTCGATGGTCGCGGTCTCGCCGTCGAGGCTGATCCGCGCGCCGAACCGCGCCAGCTCCTGCACATGCATGAAACGATTCTCGAAAATCGTCTCGGTGATCTGCGATGAGCCTTTGGCGCAGGCCATCAGCGCCATCAGCTGCGCCTGCAGGTCGGTGGGAAAGCCGGGAAATGGCGCGGTCGAAACCGTCACCGGGCGGATGCCGGCGCCGTTGCGGGCGACGCGAATGCCCTCATTGTTCGCGGTGATATCAGCGCCGGCCTGGCTCAGCACGTCGAGCGCCGATTGCAGCAGTTCCGGCCGGGCGCCGGCCAACTGCACATCGCCGCCGGTCATCGCCACCGCCATCGCATAGGTGCCGGTCTCGATTCGGTCGGGCAGCACGGTGTGCCGCGCGCCGTGGAGTTTTGCCACGCCCTCGACGATGACGCGCGGCGTGCCGGCGCCCGCGATGCGCGCGCCCATCTTGTTGAGGCAATCGGCGACGTCGGCGATTTCCGGCTCGCAGGCGGCGCCGGTGATGATGGTCTTGCCCTTTGCCAGCGTTGCCGCCATCAGCGCGACATGGGTGCCGCTCACCGTCACCTTGGGAAAATCGATTGCCGCGCCCTTCAGGCCGCCGGGCGCTTTGGCCACCACATAGCCGCCGTCGATGGCAATTTCAGCGCCGAGTTTCTCCAGCGCCATGATCAGGAGATCGACCGGCCGCGTGCCGATCGCGCAGCCTCCGGGAAGCGAAACCTTCGCCTCATGCATCCGCGCGAGCAGCGGCGCGATTACCCAGAACGAGGCGCGCATCCGCGACACCAGTTCGTATGGCGCCGTGGTGTCGATGATGTCGGCCGCCGAGATGTGCAGGGTCTGGCCCTGATATTCATGGTCGCCGGAGCGCTTGCCGACCGAGGTGATATCGACGCCGTGATTGCCGAGAATGCGCTGCAATTGCGCCACGTCGGCAAGCCGCGGCACGTTGTCGAGGATCAACGTCTCCTCGGTCAACAGGCCCGCGATCATCAGCGGCAGCGCGGCATTCTTCGCACCCGAAATCGGAATGGTGCCGTTGAGCTTGTTGCCGCCGACGATGCGAATGCGATCCATGCCGCCCCCCGATGTTATTATTCATAAAGTATAGAGCGAATGCGCCCCGGGTGGCAAAGGCGTGAAATTTGCGGCGATTTGATGGGGTGGGACCTTCAGCCGTCATCCCGGGATGGTCCGAAGGACCAGACCTCAGGTGCGCAATTGCGCACCGGGGAATCTCGAGATTCCGGGTTCGCGCTGACGCGCGCCCCGGAATGACAATTAGAGCGAATTGATATCCTCGCTCTCCAGCACCAGTTTTGGGAAACCGTCCCGCGCCACCTTGATCATGGCCCGGCCGACCTGCTCGGTCGTGGTCATGTATTTCGGCGCCACGCGGTTGAGCAGCGACAATAGCGGCGAGGTCGCCACATAGATGGCCTGCACCCAGCCGGTCTTGGAGCGGATGCCATGCAGCGGCTGGATACCGGCGGGACGGAACATATAGGCCGCCTTGAACGGCAGCTTGAGCAGATCGTTCTCGGTCTTGCCCTTGACGCGTGCCCACATCAGGCTGCCCTGTTCGGTGGAGTCGGTGCCGCGGCCGCTGACATAGACCAATACCATCTGCGGGTTGAGCCGTGCCAATACCCGCGCCGCGGCCAGCGTGATGTCGTAGGTCAGATGCCGGTAGCGTTCCTCGTCCATGCCGATCGAGGACACGCCGAGGCAGAAGAAGCAGGCATCAAAGCCCGCGAGCTGCGATTCGACGTCCGAATAATCCACGAAGTCGTCGCGCAGGAGCTCGCGCAATTTCGCGTGTTGCTGCCCGGTCGGGCTGCGCCCGACCACGAGCACGCTCTCGACACCGGGGTCGAGCAGGCATTCGCGCAACACGCCCTGCCCGACCATGCCGGTTGCGCCGAACAGGATGACGTTCATCCCGGGCAAACCTACGCCGGCCGGAATCGCCTGACCGCGCCGATAATCATGACGACGAAGAACACCAGCACGATGCCCTGGACCACCGCGAATACCGGACCCGTCGGCGGGTTGCCGGGCGCCAGCGCGGTCAGGGCCGGTATCTTGAGGAAGCTCTGGATCACCAGCACGAACACGTTGAGATAAAGCGAGATCAGCGCGGTCATGACATAGATCCAGCGCCACCCGCCGGAGAGCTTCATGACGTAAAGCGCGATGCAGGCGATCGCCAGCAGCACCAGCGAGAGCGCGCCGACGACGTCTCCCGGCGTCACCCCATTGAACGGAAACAGGAAGCCGGTGGCGCTGGTCAGGATCGTGAACAGCAGGAATATCGCAGTCAGGCCCGGCATCGGGTTGCTGCCGAGCATGCCGAACATCACGATGAGGCCGGCGAGGATGGCGATCAGGCTGATGACGACGTGCAAGGTGGTAAAGGCAGACAGACTCATACCAAGGACCATGGCCCACTCCCCCTGTTAGAATGGCGCATGCTACGATTGCAAATCGAAAATTGCCAGATGCGGTCGCCGTGTCGGCGACATTTCAGGCCTGCCACGACGTATCGATAAAACAGCTGCGATATCAGCGTTTTTCGCGCTGATGTCACAAATCGTGCCGGCAACAAACCGTTCGAGGCGGTAAAATTCAGGTGGTCGTGAAGCGCAGCACGCCGTCGACTTCCTCTGATGTCAGGCGGCCCTCCACCAGCATGTAGTTGACATGGGCGATCAACTCGCCGGCGGCAAAACCCATTTGGTGCACGTCGAGCACGTGCTTGTGGAACACCACCGGCACCAGCTCCTTGGAGGTTTTCGAGCTCTCCCGGCAGGCTTCGGCGATCAGCCGGCAGCGGTCCTCGTGATGGTCGGCGAGCTGCTTGATGCGGGTCTTCAATCCGTAGAACGGCACGCCATGGCCGGGCAGCACGATGACGTCATAGGGCAGCGTCGTGGTCAGGCTTGCCAGCGAGGCCAGATATTCGCCGAGCGAGTTCTGGTCGGGCTCCACCGCCCAGACGCTGACATTGGGCGAGATCTTGCTCAGCACCTGGTCGGCGGAGATGAACAATTTGTCGGCGGCGCAATACAGCATCACTTGGTCCAGCGCATGGCCGCCGCCGGTGATGACCTTGAAGCGCCGCGTGCCGATCGAGATCTCGTCGCCGTGGCTGATGCGGCGATAGGCCGGCGGCAGGATCGAAACCCGCTTCAGGTAATCCTGGCCGCGGCCGAGCAGCTTGTCGGTCAGGTTCTCGTCCATGCCATGGCGGCGGAAGAACAGCCGCTGCGCCATCTTGCGTTCTTCGGTGCCGCGGTTCTGATGGTAAACCGACTGCAGATATTCGACCTGCGACATCTGCAGCGGGCAGTTGAAGCGCTCGACGATCCATCCCGCGAGCCCAACATGGTCGGGATGCGAATGGGTCACGATCAGGCGGGTGATGTTCACATGCTTGAGCGGGCCCTCGAACAATGCGGTCCAGGCCGCGATCGATTCCTCGTTACCGAAGCCGGAATCCACCATCGCAAACCCGTCGCCGTCGGCGAGCAGATAGATGTTCACATGGTTGAGGCGGAACGGCAGCTTCAGCCGTACCCACAATACGCCCGGCATCACCTCGACGACCTGATCGGGCCCGGGGTGATTTTCCCAGGGGTAGCGGAGCGCCTCGGCCGAGGACTGAATCGTGTCTGTTTTCGTATCCATCGCTTGAATCGCAGTTGTTCCATATCGGCTTAGCCGCACATTCGGCGCGGCGCCAGCCGAAAAAGCAGATGCGGGCTTGGGCTAAGCACATGGGTGCTTTGATTCAACCCGTCATTCCGTGGCTATGCGAAGCATAGAACCCGGAATCTCGAGATTCCGGGTTCGCTCTTGCGAGCGCCCCGGAATGACGACGTTCTAAGCCGCCCGGATATTCGACAGGAACGCGTCGATTTCGGCGCGCAGCACACTGGCCTCGTGGCGCAGCGCGCCGGAGGCGCTCAGCACGGCGCTGGCGGCCGATCCGGCCTCGCTGGAGGCGGTGGAGACGCCGATGATGTTGCTGGACACCTCCGACGTGCCGCCGGCGGCATGCTGGATGTTGCGGGCGATCTCGCGGGTCGCCGCACCCTGCTGTTCGACGGCGGCCGCAATCGCCGTGGTCACTTCGTTGATCTCGCTGATGGTATTGGTGATGTTGCGGATGGCGCCGACCGCCGACGTCGTCACCTGCTGCATGCTGGCGATCTGCGCGCGGATTTCGTCGGTCGCCTTCGCGGTCTGGTTGGCGAGGCTCTTGACTTCGGAGGCGACCACGGCAAAGCCGCGGCCGGCTTCGCCGGCGCGCGCGGCTTCGATGGTGGCGTTGAGCGCGAGCAGGTTGGTCTGCGAGGCAATGGTCTGGATCAGGTCCACCACGACGCTGATGCGGCCGGCGTTTTCGGCAAGTCCCTGCATGGTGGCGTCGGTGGCGCCTGCTTCATCGACGGCCTTGTGCGCGATCTGCGCCGAGCTGACGACCTGGCGGCCGATTTCCGCGATCGACGAGGACAACTGCTCGGTGCCCGAGGACACCGTCTGCACATTGACCGAGGTTTCCTCGGCCGCGGAAGCCACCGCGCTCACCAGCGCGCTGGATTGATCGGCGGTCGCCGCCATGCTCTGTGCGGTGTCCTGCATGGAGCCGGCGGATTCCTGCAATGCGTCCAGCGCGCCGCGGACGGTGGTCTCGAATTCGACGATCCGCGCCTCCATCCGGGTGGCGCGCTCGGCCTTGGCCGCGCGATCCCTGTTTTGATCGGCGGAGAGCGCGCGAGCCTCGATCATGCTCTCGCGGAAGATATGCAGCGCATTCGCCATCGTTGCGATCTCGTCATGCTGGTGCGAGCGATAGACTTCCGATTCGAGGTCGCCGTCGGACAGAAGCTGCATCGAGCGCTGCAGCTTGCCGATCCGGCGCAGGATGTTGCGGCCGACATAGAGCCAGACGAACAGCGCCGATCCGACCAGAGTGAGACAACCGAGTGCCAGCATCACCTTGGTCGCCAGGGCAATTTCCTGGCGCGCCAGGAAGGCCGAGGTATTGGTTTCCTTCTGCACGGCGTCGACGAGTTGCTGGACGCTGATGTCGAGACCGACATTGAGCTTGCGGGTCTCCTCGAGCACGAGCTGGCCGTAATCGTTGGCGTCGAGTTCCTTCTGGCGAAGCTTGAATACGCCGGTCTTGCCCTCGCCGAGCGCCAACAGTTCCAGCGCGACGTCCTTCAGCGCTTTGGTTCCGGCATTGATCGGCAGGGCATCGAGGGTGGGCCTGACGCTTGCCAGCGTGGCCTTGAATTCCTTTTCGATCGCCTCCAGCGTGTCGCTCGAATTCGCCGATAGCGCGGCGGTCATGTCGGCGGCCATCAGGTTGCCGCCGGCGACGATACTGCCGAGCTGGTCGACGGTGCGCGCCGATTGCGCGGCATCGTCGGGAGAAAGGTTGGCGGAGGTGAGGATCGCGTTGATCCGGCCCTGGGCGTCCATCATCGCGGGCGCTGAGGCTGCGACGAAGCCGGCCTGAGCCTTGCGCAGCGCCTCATATTGCTTCTGGTGCCGGGCTGCGGCATCCAGCCGCTCGCGCGCCGCCGAGCTCAGGCTCTTGGTGTTTTCGTCGATGTTCTTGACCGTCTCGGTCAATGCCGCGATCACCGTCTTGTCGGCGCCGAGCTCGATGATCTCTCCGAGCTTGTTGAGCGTGCCCGTCTGCGTCTCCTGTATTTTCTTGATGCGTTCGTCCAGCACATCCTGGCTTTCGGAGGCGAGCAGCACCGGCCCCTGGCTGGCCAGGGTCGCACTCTCAGCGGCAAGCTGCAGGCTGGTGGCAAGCCGCGGGATGTCCAGCCCGCTCAAATCCATCATGGTGCTGCCGAGGTGACCCAGCACCATGCCGGCTCCGGCGCTGATGACGATCGCCATGCCGGCGATGGTGGCGAAGGCGGCGAACAGGCTGCCCCGCACGCCCCAGCGCGGACGAAGAAACCTCAAGAAACCAAAGAGCTTGCCGCTCCCGAAGCGCCCCGCCATACCGCCCCCGCCCTGTCCGTGGAAATACCGGTCGGCAGTATCGCGGTGCATGGTTAACAAAACCGGGAACTTTTCGCGGATTTGCGCAAAATTTGCGTAACCCAAAGAAAAAGGCCGGCACGAGGCCGGCCTTTTCCGCGCTTTCGATCGACGCCGATCAGTAACGGGCGACCACCGGGCTCGCCCAGTTGAAGCGGTAGTTCACACCGACCTTCACGACATGGTCGTCGGTGGTGAAGCTGCCGAACGGAATCAAGGGCGCCGGGGTGAGGAAGCGGGCGCTGCCGAAGTTGTAATACTGGTACTCGACCTTGGCCGACCAGTTCGGCGCGAACATATATTCGAGACCGGCGCCGACGGTGTAGCCGTTGCTGTGGTTGACGTCGGTCGTGAATGCGACCGGCACGCCGCCCAGCGTCACCGATTCGTTGTTGTCGGAATAGGCGTAGCCGCCCTTCACGTAGAGCAGGCCAGGACCCCAGGTGTAGCCGACGCGGCCGGTCACCGAGCCGAGCCCGCGCTGGTTGTTGTTGTAGGCAAAGCCGCCGGGGAACACGGCGCCGACATTGCCGCTGAGCCAGCTGTACTGAGCTTCGAGGCCGACCACCCAGTTCGGGGCGAACTGGTAATCCGCGCCACCCTGCAGACCGCCGAGGAAGCGGCCGTTGCCGTTGTTGCCGGTGGCAAGGCCGTTGAAATTGTTGCCGCTGGAGAAGGCGCCGCCGACGTGACCGCCGATATAGAAGCCGGTCCAGTTGTAGATCGGCGCGGCATAGGCCGGGGCCTTGTTGTAATAGGGCGCGCGGGTGCCGAGATCGGCGGCCAGTGCTGGCACGGTCGCGCCGAGGGCGACGAGGGCCACAGTACCGAGTAGAAGCTTCTTCATTGTTGTTCTCCGACAGATCATTTTATTTCGAGAGGCGCCGCGTGTCGGCGTCCATCCATGGCGCGCACTTAGCCAGCTTTTGAATAAAATGCTGTCACCCGAGGGCCACACTCGATGACAACCCAACCTATTGGGGAACAACGAGAATCTGTACTTAATGGAGCCTTAATCAAACCTGAAAGAAGCCTTAATTTTTGGCCGCTTGCGCGTAATTTTTCGGCGCCCTCGGTTCCATTGGAGCGCGCGGCTACCGCTGCATCTGCATGAGCTGGTCCATCGGCATCATGTTGTGATTGAGGTTGGCCATGATCCACAGCGAGCCTCCGATCACGAGAAACACGATCAACAGGCCGAAGGCGAGCGCCAGCACGTTGTTGGTATTGTCGGCCCCCGTCGTGATGTGAAGGAAGAACACCAGATGCACGCCCATCTGCGCGATCGCCAGCACGATGATGGCGACGGGAATGCTGGGCTGCCAGACGAGGTCGGTGCCGGCAACGAAGAACGACGTTGCCGTCAGCAGAATGGCAAGGCCAAGGCCTGCGACATATCCAAGCAGCCTTGAGCCGATACTGGCTTCCTCTTCATCGCCGGGCGCCAGGTCGGCATGATTGTCAAAGCCCTGAACTTCATCGCTCATACGGCGCTCCCCAAGAGATAGACGACCGAAAATACCGCGACCCAGATGATGTCCAGCGCGTGCCAGAACAGCGCGAAGCAGAGGATGCGGCGCTGGATATCGGCGCGAAAGCCCTTGGCGAAGACCTGCGCCATCATGGTCAGGAGCCAGAGTTCGCCAGCCGAGACGTGCATGCCGTGGCAACCCACCAGCGTGAAGAACGCCGACAGGAACGCGCTGCGCGTCGGCCCGGCACCGCGCGCGACCAGACTTGCAAATTCCCGGCCCTCGATCGTCAGGAAGGCGAGGCCAAGGACGCAGGTCACGGCCATCGCGACCTGGAACCAGAGCTTGTTGCGGACGTCGGCGGCGATAGTGGCCAGCCCGCAGGTAAAGCTCGAGGCCAACAGGAAGCCGGTCTCGATCGCGACGTTGCGCAGGTCGAACAATTCGCGGCCGCCCGGGCCCCCCGCCGTCTGCCCGAGCAGCACGGCATAGGTCGCAAAGAACGCCGAGAACATCACCATGTCGGAGAGGATGAAGATCCAGAAGCCGTAGCCGGTGACGATGCGCTTGGATGCGGGCCCGCTATGCGCGACCGTGCCTCGCAGATGATGCAGATCGCCATCGGCATATGCCATCGTCGCGTCCGTCATCTCACGCTCTCCCTGCGAGCCCGGCCAGCGCGCGGCGCTCCGCCAGATTGGCGCGGTCGATGCGGGCGACCTCTTCAGCCGGAATGACGTACTCGTCATGGTCGCGCCAGGCGAACACCACGAAGGTCGCGAACGCTCCAATGAGCCCTGCGGCCACCATCCACCAGATATGCCAGATCAGCGCAAAGCCCGTGACGGTCGCAAAGAACGCGCAGACGAATCCGGTCGGCGAATTGCGGGGCATTTCGATGTCCTGGTAGTCCGGTTCCGCCGTTGCGAGATACGGCCGTTCGGCGCGGGATTTCTGCTCCCAGTAAGCGCCCTCGCCGCGCACATCGGGCGGAATGGCAAAATTGAAGACTGGCGGCGGCGAGGCGGTGGCCCATTCCAGCGAGCGTCCATCCCAGGGATCGCCGGTGCGATCGCGCAATTCCTCGCGATGACGGATCGAGACCACGAGCTGCGCGATCTGGAAGATGATTCCGATCAGGATCAGCACGGCGCCGCCACCGGCCACCAGCAGCCAGGGACGCCACTCCGCGACGTCGTAGTGCTGCATGCGCCGGGTCATGCCGAGGAAGCCGACCGCATAGAGCGGCATGAAGGCGACATAGAAGCCGATCAGCCAGAACCAGAACGCCGCCTTGCCCAGGCCCTCCTGCAGGCGGAAGCCGAACGCCTTGGGGAACCAGTAGGTGTAGCCGGCGAACGCGCCGAACAGCACGCCACCGATGATCACGTTGTGAAAATGCGCGACCAGGAAAAGCGAGTTGTGCAGCAGGAAGTCGGCGGGCGGCACGGCGACCAGCACGCCGGTCAGGCCGCCGAGGATGAAGGTGACCATGAATCCGATCGACCACAACATCGGCGTCGTGAAGCGAATGCGCCCGCCATACATCGTGAACAGCCAGTTATAGATCTTCACGCCGGTCGGCACCGCGATGACCATGCTGGCGATGCCGAAGATCGCGTTGACGTTCGGTCCGGCACCCATGGTGAAGAAATGATGCAGCCAGACCATGAACGAGATGACGCAGATCGCCATGGTGGCCAGCACCATCGACCGGTAGCCGAACAGCGGCTTGCCGGAAAAGGTCGCGACCACTTCGGAGAAGATGCCGAACGCCGGCAGGACCAGGATGTAGACCTCCGGATGGCCCCAGGCCCAGATCAGGTTCATGAACATCATGACGTTGCCGCCGGCCTCATTGGTGAAGAAATGAAAGCCGAAATAGCGGTCGAGGATCAGCATCGCCAGCGTCGCGGTCAGGATCGGGAACGCCGCGACGATCAAGAGGTTCGAGGCGAGCGTGGTCCAGCAGAACATCGGCATGCGCATATAGGTCATGCCCCGGGTGCGCAGCTTCAGCACGGTGGTGACGAGATTGATGCCGGCAACCAGCGTGCCGATGCCGGAGATTTCAAGCGACCACAGATAGTAGTCGACGCCGACGCCCGGCGAATAGGTCAGTTCCGACAGCGGCGGATAGGGCAGCCAGCCGGTGCGCGCGAATTCGCCGACCACCAGCGAGATGTTGACCAGCAGCGCGCCGGTCGCGGTGAGCCAGAAGCCTACCGAGTTCAGAGTCGGGAACGCGACGTCGCGGACGCCGAGCTGCAGCGGCACCACCAGGTTCATCAATCCGATCACGAACGGCATCGCCACGAAGAAAATCATGATGGTGCCGTGCGCCGAGAAGATCTGGTTATAATGCTCCGGCGGCAGATAGCCTTGCGAGTGATAGGCGACCGCCTGTTGCCCGCGCATCATGATGGCGTCGGAAAATCCGCGCAGCAGCATCACCAACGCAAGCAGCGTGTACATGACGCCGATCCGCTTGTGGTCGACGCTGGTGATCCATTCGCTCCAGAGATAGGGCAGATGGCCCTTGATGACGACCCAGGCGAGAACCGCCAGGATCGCGACCAGCACGACAGCTCCCGCAACGAGCGGAATGGGCTGATCGAACGGGATCGCCGACCAACTGAGCTTACCGAACATCGCTCGCTCCGAGATAGGATTGCGCGCCTTCCGAGGTTATTTTCGGCCCCGGCGCGGGCGGGATTTTTTGGGTCGCGATGGCTCCGAACAACCCGGGATCGTCGAGCCGGAAGGTCGGTCTCGACTTCTCGACCGATTGCCGGGCGAGTTCCTGGTAGCTTTCGGCGTTGAGGACCTGATCGCTGCGCGTGGTCTTCACCCAGTCGGGGAATGCGAGCGGCGATATGACGTGGACGTCGAACAGCATGTCGGGAAATCCGTCGCCGCTGAAATGCGCCGACAGGCCCTGAAGATCACCCTCCTGATCGGCGCGCAGGTTGAGCCGGGTGACCATGCCGTTCATAGTGTAGATCATGCTGCCGAGCTGCGGGACGTAGAAGGCGTTCATCACGCTTGCCGATGTCAGCTCGAACTGCAGCGGCGCACCGACCGGCACGGTCAGCGTATTGACGGTGGCAACCCGCTGGTCCGGGTAGATGAACAGCCATTTCCAGTCGAGCGACACGACCTGGATCCTGACCGGGCTTCCCGTGCCTTCGACCGGCGCGGCCGGATCGAGCAGATGCGCGCCGATCCATGCGACGCCGCCGAGCAGGATGACGGTGAGCGCCGGGATCGACCAGACCACAAGCTCGATGCGGCCGGAATGAGCCCAATCGGGACGATAGTGAGCGCGGGGATTTGACTGCCGAAACCAGAATGCGAACGCGAAAATGGCGACAATCGTCGGCAGCACGATCGCCAGCATGATGGCGATGGAATCGATCAGGATCGTCTTGTCGGCGGCCCCGATCGGCCCCTGAGGATCAAGGATATTCATCGCCGGAACCCGGAAATGGAACCCGTAATAACCGCGCCCCCGGCCGGCGGTTCCATGGATCGCCGCAAAACCCCCGGCACTTCGTGCGAGCTTACCTGAGCCGCGGAACGTCGCAAAGGTCCGCCCGGCGACATTTGGGTGCCTCGCGATGGTGTTTTGCCATTTGAATTTTTCGCAGCGTCCGGCGTCGGTTGACTCGGCTCGTCCCCATTTTATATTTCCGATTAATGGGTTCGGTTAAGTTTCCGGCGCGTTCGCCGGCTCCGGCGCTCACCCACGGAGCGGATGTCGATGACCGACCGCGATACCGACCGCGACGCCGCAAGTCGCGATGATACAGGGCGCCCGGCGGACGGCGATCGGCAACCGCCCTCGCGAAATGCCGACAATAGCGAAAAAGGCGACGGCGACCGCAAAGCTGCCAAGGCTCCCGACGAGTCCGGCGACAGGCGCGAGGAACAGGCGGAGCAAGAGGCCCGCAAGCACCGCCGCCCGCCGATCATTGCAATAGGGATCGTCATCGTTCTCCTGTTGGTTGGCGGCGGTCTCTACTACTGGATTACCACCCGCAATCTGGAAAGCACCGACGACGCCTACACCGACGGTCGCGCCATCACCATCGCGCCACAGGTTTCCGGCGTCGTGGTTTCGCTCGAGATCAATGACAATCAGTTCGTCAAGAAGGACCAGCCGCTGATCCGCATCGATCCCAGGCAATTCATCAACGACCGCGACCAGGCGGAGGGTGCGCTGGCCACCGCGAAGGCCCAGTATGAGGGACAGCAACTCGGCGCCGCGATCGCGCGAAAGAACTTTCCGGCGCAGCTCGAGCAGGCCAAGGCGCAACTCGCCAGCGCCAAGGCGAATCTGATCAGGGCCCAGGCCGATTACGAACGCCAGCGCGACCTGCCGAAACCGGCGACCTCGCAGCAGGAGGTCGATGCCGCGACCGCGGCGCTCAAGCAGGGGGAGGCGCAGGTGGCGCTTGCCGAAGCGCAGGTGACCGAAAATTCGCCGGTAACGGAGCGGATCGGCGAGACCGACGCCCAGGTCGGACAGCTGAAGGGGCAGGTCGAGCAGGCCCAGGCGCGGCTCGACCAGGCCAACCTCAATCTGTCGTGGACTGAGGTGAAAGCCCCGCAGGACGGCTGGATCACCAAACGAAACGTCGAGGCCGGCAACTACATCACCGCCGGGCAGCAAATCCTCTCGATCGTCGCGCCCGAGGTCTGGATCACCGCCAACTTCAAGGAGAGCCAGCTTTCGGACATGCGCAAAGGACAACCGGTCCGGATCAGCATCGACGCCTATCCGAAGCTCGACCTTCGCGGCCATGTCGACAGCATCCAGCTGGGCTCGGGCTCCAAGTTCACGGCCTTCCCTCCCGAGAACGCGACCGGAAACTTCGTCAAGGTGGTGCAGCGCGTGCCGGTCAAGATCGTGATCGACAGCGGCCTCAATCCGGATATTCCGCTGCCGCTGGGAATCTCGGCCGAACCGACGGTGACCGTCCGATGAGCGCCGTCGAAACCGCGGGCCCGCTGCCGGCCGCAGCCTGGAAGCCGGCCTACAATCCCTGGCTAATCGCTGTTACGGTGACGCTTGCGGCATTCATGGAAATTCTCGACACCACGATCGTCAACGTGGCGCTGCCGCACATTGCCGGCAGCCTTTCCTCGAGCAGCGACGAGGCGACCTGGGCGCTGACCTCGTATCTGGTGGCCAACGGCATCGTGCTGACGATTTCAGGCTGGCTCAGCGATGTGTTCGGCCGCAAGCGGTATTTCATCATCTGCATCGCGATGTTCACGGTGTGCTCGTTCCTGTGCGGCACCGCGGACAGTCTTACCCAGCTCATCATCTACCGGCTGGCGCAGGGGTTTTTCGGCGGCGGGCTGCAACCGAACCAGCAATCCATCATCCTCGACACCTTTCCGCCCGAAAGGCGCGGCGCGGCCTTCGGCGTCACGGCGATTGCCACGATCGTGGCCCCGGTGCTCGGCCCGACGCTGGGCGGCTATATCACCGACCAGGCAAGCTGGCGCTGGATCTTCTTTCTCAACATCCCGGTCGGGGTGCTGGCGGTGTTCCTGGTTTCGGTGCTGGTCGAAGATCCGCCATGGGAGAAAAACAAAAGAAGCCGCGGCGTCGACTATATCGGGCTGTCGCTGATCACGCTTGGGCTCGGCTCCCTGCAGATCATGATGGACCGCGGCGAGGACGACGGCTGGTTCCAGTCCGGCTTCATCTGGCTGATGGCGCTGATCGCCTTCCTCGGCATCCTCGGTGCGATCGGCTGGCTGCTGGTGGCCAAGAAGCCGATCGTCAATCTCGCGGTGTTCAAGGACCGCAATTTCGCGGCTGGCTGCATCATGATCGGCGCGACCGGCGGGATCCTCTACGCCAGCGCGGTCATCATTCCACAATTCGCCCAGCAGAACCTGTCCTACACCGCGACCTGGGCGGGGCTGGTGCTGTCGCCCGGTGGCGTGATGGTGATCGTGCTGATACCGATCGTCGGCAAGCTGATGCAGGTACTGCAGACCCGCTACATCATCGCGCTGGGGTTCACCATCATGGGCCTGGCGCTATTGTATTCCAGCACGATCACGCCGAACATCGATTTCGAGACGCTGGTGAAGATGCGCACCGCGCAGACCGCCGGCCTCGGATTTCTCTTCGTCCCGATCAGCACCGTTGCCTATATGACGCTGCCGCGCCGTCTCAACGGCGACGGGGCCGCGCTGTTCTCGATGTTCCGCAACGTGTTCGGCTCGATCGGAATTTCGCTTTCGACGGCGGAGATCGTGCAACGTTCGCAGGTTCACCAGACCTACCTGTCGCAATGGGCAAGTCCGTTCCACCAGCCATATGACGCACTGATCGCGACCTATGAACAGTCCCTGCGCTCGATGGGACGGGCGGGAGCGGCCGTGCACAATGTCGCCGTCGGGCAAGTCTATTCGGCATTTCGCGCGCAGGTGTCCGTCCTGGCCTATTCCGACGTATTTTATTACTGCTCCATCGTGGCCTTCATCGTGGTACCCTTCTGCTTCCTGCTCTCGCCCAAGATCGGCGGCGGCGGCCCCGGCGGAGCGCATTGAATGAATTTGCGGACGCTCAGGGACTGGTTCGGCGTCGTCGGGATGTTGGGCCTTGTCGCGGGTTGCACGGTCGGGCCAAATTTCGTCGAGCCGGATTCCCATCTGCCCGAGAAGTCGTTCTTTGGCGACGACGGACGACTTGTCGGCACGGCGCACTTGCCGGCGCCGACCGATCCGACCTGGTGGAACGTGTTCCGTGATCCGGTGCTCACCGGTCTCGAACAGCGCGTGGCCGACGCCAATCTCGACGTCCGGACCGCGACGCTGCGGCTCGCGGAAAGCCGCTTTCAACGCGGCGTCGCCGCCGCCGCCGAATTCCCCTCGCTCAACGCCGATGACAAATACACGCGCGAGCAATACAGCAAGAACGGCATCGTCAGCCTGCTGAGCGGCCTGCTCGGGCCGTCGGCCGGCGGCGGCGTCGCCCCGGGGCCGATCAACGAGTATTATTCCGGCTTCGACGCTTCGTGGGAGATCGATCTTTGGGGCAGGATCCGCCGGCAGGTCGAGTCGGCCGATGCCCAGGTCGATCAGGCGGCGGACCAGCGCCGCGACGCGCTGGTCTCGAGTCTCGCCGAATTGGCGCGAGACTATATGCAGCTGCGCGGCGTCCAGACCCAGATCAGGATCGCCAACGATAATCTCAAAGTCGATCGCGATATCCTGCAGCTGGTGCAGGATCGCCAGCAGCATGGATTGCAGAACGGCCTCGACGTCGAGAATGCCGCCGCCCAGGTCGAGAACATCCGCGCCCAGATACCGCAGTTGCAGCAGCAGGAGTCGGAATACATCAATGCGCTCAGCCTGCTGCTGGACCAGCCACCGGGGACGCTGAAGTCCGAGCTTGGCTCAATTTTGATGACGCGAACCGGACCGCCGCGCATTCCGCTCGGGATTCCCTCCGAACTGGCGCGGCGGCGTCCCGACATCCGCGCCGCCGAGGATCAACTGCATGCCGCGACCGCCAATATCGGCGTCGCGGTCGGCGACTTCTATCCGAAGGTGCAATTGAACGGCACCGTCGGTTTCGACTCGCTCGACATCAAGCATCTGTACGACGCGAGTTCGCTGCAATACATGGTCGGACCCCAGGTCACGCTGCCGATCTTCGCGGGCGGCCGGCTGCGCTCGACGCTCGCGCTGCGCGAAGCGCAGCAGCAGGAAGCGGCCATCACCTATCGCAAGACCGTGCTGCAGGCTTGGCATGACGTGGTGAACGCGCTGGTCGCCCATCACCTCGAACAGATCCGCCGCACGCGGCTGCGGGCGCAGGCCGATCACGCCCGCGCCGCGCTCGGTCTGGCACGCGCGCGCTATACGGACGGCGTCACGGAATTTCTCACCGTGCTCGATGCGGAACGCACGCTGCTACAGGCGGATCAGCAATACGCCACCAGCACCACCAACGTCTCGCTCGACCTGGTGCAGTTGTTCAAGGCGCTCGGCGGCGGTTGGGAGACCCGCTTTCCCGACGTGCCGTCGGAGACCGCGGCGGTGCCAATTCCGGTCGGCATGGTCGACAGCGCCATCCAATAGGGATCGCCAAGCACGTACGCCTCGCGGGTGCCGCCGTCGGTCGGTTCGCGTCAGGACGCCGCGTAGGCGGGTGCCGGCGACCCCAACCGGCCGCGACGGATCAGCCGCCGGTAAAGGCGAGCACGGCTTCCTTGATCTTGGCCAAGGCGTAATGCCCGGCCTGCTCCAGTTCGATGTGCGGCATGTTCGGCATCTCGTCGGCGGCGACGACGGCATCGACGATCGCCGGGCCGTCGCTGGCGAGCGCCTCGGCGATTGCGGCCGCGAGTTCGTTCGGCTTGCGCGCCGTGAATCCATGGCCGCCGCAGGCCCGCGACAGCGCGGCAAAATCCGGATTGGGAAATTCGATGGCCTCGCGGAACGGCACGATGCCGACGCTTTCGGCCTCGAGCGTGATCAGCCCGAGCGCGGAATTATTGTAGACGATCACCTTGACCGGCAGCTTGTGCTGCACCGACGTCATGAACTCGCCCATCAGCATGTTGAAGCCGCCGTCGCCGGTCAGCACGATCACCTGGCGCGCGCGGTCCAGCGCCTGCACGCCGTTGGCCTGGCCGAGCGCGGTGCCGACGGCTGCGTTGTTGAACGAACCGATGATGCGCTGCGATCCGGTCTGCCGGATCCAGTTTGCCGACCACAGCGTGTTCAGCCCGGTGTCGAACACGAACACCGCATCGGGTCGCGCGTGATCGCTGACCGCACGCGCCACACCTTGCGGATGGATGCAGTCCTTGCTGCGCGTGAGGTCGGCCTGCTTGTTGAGCATCTCGTCCCAGCGCCGGCGCTCGTGGGTGACCTTGTCCCAGAACGCCATGTCGGTCTTCGCCGCGACCTTGTCGAGCAGGAGTTTTAGCGTCGGCCGCACCGAGCCGATGACGCCGAGCGCGGTCGGCGTGCGGCGGCCGAGCACCTGCGCGCGTTCGTCGATCTGGATCACGTTGCCCTTGGCGGGCAGGAAATTGGAATAGGGATAGTCGGTGCCGACCATCAGCAGCAGGTCGCAATCCTGGACCGCCTTGTAGACCGGCTTGGTGCCGATCATGCCGAGACCACCCATCCAGCGCGGATCGTCATAGGCCATCAGCTCCTTGCCGCGCACGGTATGGATCAGAGGCGCCTTGAGGCGATCCGACAGCGCGGCCAAAAGATCGGCAGCGCCACGGCAGCCGGCGCCGCACATGATCACCATGGTGTCGGCCTTGTCGATCCGCCGCGCCAGTTCCGCGATATCGGCCTCGCTGGCGGTGATCTCACCGCGCGGCTTCAGGGTCGCGACACTCGAGGCGGCGCCGACCGCTTTGGCTGATATCACGTCCTGCGGCAGCGTCAGATGCGCTACCCCGGGGCCGGCGTAAGCCGCGGCGATGGCCTGATGCAGCACGGCCGGCGCCTGCGCCGGCGACGAGATGGTCTCCGTATAAAGCGAGACGTCGCGAAACAAGAGATCCGGCTCGGTGGTCTGGATATAGTCGGTGCCGTGCAGCGCACGCGGCATGTCGCCGGACAGCGCCAGCACCGGCGCGTGGTCGCGGCTCGCCTCATAGAGGCCTGCGACCAGATGGTTGCTGCCCGGACCGGTGGTGCCGGCGCAGACCCCAAGTTGCCCGGTGAGCTTGGCCTGGCCGGCGGCGGCAAGTGCTGCGCCTTCTTCATGCCGGACGCCGACCCATTCGATTTTGCTGTGGCGCACCGCATCCGCCAGCGGGTTGAGGGAATCGCCGATCAATCCAAAGATGTGCCGGACGCCGATCTGTTCCAGCACCCCGACGATAAGCTCCGAAACCGTCTGTGACATTTGCCGCTCCCTGGATTCAGATAATTCCCTGCGGAAAGCCTCCGAAAAACGATGGCAATTCTTCGGCCGCCATTTATGAGATGGTAACTTCCGCTTTCTGGGAGACGGGGCAATGGCCCTCACAAAGAAGTGAGGCGGCATGCAAGGCCAGCGTGTCGCTCTCGCAGCCCCTCATTCGTCCTGTGTCCCGAGAACTGAACGGAGATCTGGAATGAACAATCCTCGCTATCGCTGGGTCATCGTGGCGGCCGGCGGCCTGTTGGGCTGTGTCGCCATCGGCGGTATGTTTTCGCTGCCGGTTTTGCTGCAGCCGATCGCACGGGATACCGGCTGGTCGGTCGCGGGCATATCCAGCGCGATGACCATCGGTTTCCTGGCGATGGCCTGTTGCAGCATGGCCTGGGGCACGCTGTCGGACCGCATAGGTGCCCGCCCGGTGGTGCTGACCGGCTCGATCGTCATCGCCGCCAGCCTCGCGCTGGCGAGCCGCGCGACGTCATTGCTCGAGTTTCAGCTGCTGTTCGGCCTCATCATCGGAGCGGCGACGAGTGCGATCTTCGCGCCGATGATGGCGACCGTGACCGGCTGGTTCGAAACCCAGCGCAGCCTTGCGGTGTCGCTGGTGTCGGCCGGCATGGGAATGGCGCCTTTGACCATGTCACCGCTGGTGGCCCGGCTCGTCTCCACCTATGACTGGCGAACCACGATGCAGATCCTTGCCGTCGTCGTCGCGTCCATCATGATTCCGGTCGCGCTCTTGGTGCGACGCCCGCCCGCGCTCGTCCGCGGCGCCGCCGCATCAGGCGATACCGGACCGCAATCGGAGATGTCGATTTCGCAGGCGGTGCGCTCGCCGCAGTTCATCATCCTTCTAGCGACCAATTTCTTCTGCTGCGCCACGCATTCCGGCCCGATCATCCACACCGTGAGCTACGCCATCAGTTGCGGCATCCCGTTGGTCGCCGCGGTGTCGATCTACAGCCTGGAGGGGCTCGCCGGATTGGGCGGCCGCATCGCCTTCGGGCTGCTCGGTGACCGCTTTGGCGCCAAGCGCGTTCTGGTGCTGGGGCTGTTGGTCCAGGCGTTCGGTGCGCTGGGCTACGTCTTCGTGCGCGAACTTGCCGGGTTCTATGCGGTCGCAGCACTGTTCGGCTTCGTCTATGCCGGCGTGATGCCGCTTTATTCGGTGCTGGCGCGGGAAAATTTCCCGCTGAAGATCATGGGCACCGTGATCGGCGGCACCGCGATGGCGGGCAGTCTCGGCATGGCGACGGGACCGATTGCCGGCGGCCTGATCTACGACACCTTCTCAAGCTATGCGTGGCTCTATATCGGCGCGTGGGGCATGGGCCTTGGTGCGTTCCTGATGGCCATGTGCTTTCGACCGTTTCCAAAAGCGCGGGCTGCGCCCGTGCCGGCGTGATCCCAGCCGGTTTCCCGGATGCCGCGTCGGCATGGGTGTAACTTCGCGCACCGGGTGCTTCTGCCGTCATCCTGATCAAGGAGACTTCGATGACCGAACAGCTCATGGTCCGGCAAGAGACCCAGATCGCAGCTCCGCCCGCGACCGTCTTCGCCTTCCTGACCGATCCCGAAAAGATCATCAGCTGGATGGGCACCGAGGCGAAGACGGAGATGCGTCCGGGCGGGATCTATCTCCTCAAAGGCGTCAGCAACCGCCGTGTGGCGCGCGGCGCGTTCCGCGAGGTCGTGCCGGTGCACCGGCTCGTCTACAGCTTCGGTTGGGACGACGACGAGGAAGTCCCGCCGGGATCGAGTCTGATCGAGATTGATCTGATCGACCGGGACGGCGGTACCTTGCTGCGCATGACCCATAGCGGTCTTCCCAACGCGGCGGAGTGCGCCGGCCACGCCAAAGGCTGGGCGCATTACCTGGGCAGGCTCGGGATGGCGGCCGCGGGCCGAAATCCCGGCGCCGATCCTGGCGTAGGGAAGGGCGACACGTAGCGCGACACCCGTTTGGCGGCTGCGCGGATCGCGGCGCGAGCGCGGGTCATCGCGACAATGACTGGTGACAAGAGAGCTGCCTCAGCCCCATGATCGGTCGATGCAGCTTTCGTCGACGCTCTCCTGGCTCGTCGATGCGGCCGGCGAGGCGCCGGGCGCCGATCGGCTGCTGGCCGAGGTCGGCGCGCGTCTGGTCACCGATGGCATTCCGCTCGCGGGGGGCGCCCTGACCCTGGCCGTGCCGCACCCGCTCGTCGCCCGGCGCACCTGGCTCTGGCGGGCTGAGAACGGGGAAGTGATCGAGGCTTTTGGCTTCGCCGCGGAAGGGCTTGCCGCCCTGGGAGCAGCAAGCTCGCATGGCGATGAAGGCCGCCGCTGGCTCGCTCATCTGGCGGCCGGTCCCGTGCATGAGGACGTCGTCGGGTCGGGGCCGGACGGCCCTTCGCTCGGCTGGATCGGGCCGCGTCCGTTCACACCAGGCGAAGTCGATGCGTTGCGCCAGGTTGCGCGCTTCGCCGTCGCACCGCTTGCCGCTCTCGCTGCGCGCGCGACGCTGACGGCGGCGCTCGAGGCCTATCTCGGCCGGCGCAGCGCTGCGCGGGTGCTGGCGGGTCCCCTGAGGCGCGATATCGGCGAGACCATCCAGGCCGCGCTGCTCTATGCCGATCTGCGCGGCTTCACCACCATGTCCGAGAGCAATCCCCCCGCGGCGGTGATCTCGGCTCTCAATGACTGGTTCGACCGCATCGCCGGCCCGGTGCACGCCTTCGGCGGTGAAGTGCTGAAATTCATCGGCGATGGCGTGCTGGCGATTTTTCCGGTCGTCGGAGGATCGCCGCGTGGCGCCTGCGACGCCGCGCTCCGTGCGGTTGCCGCCGCGCGGACCGGGATGGCGCATCTCGATGAGGCGCGACGTCGAGAGGGGCTGCCGCCTCTGCCCTTCGGCGCGGCGCTGCACCTCGGCGAGATGCTGTGGGGCAATATCGGGGCTGCCGATCGGCTGGATTTCACGGCGATCGGCGCCGCCGTCAATCTGGTCAGCCGGCTGGAAGGGCTATGCCGGCCGCTCGGCAAGGTCGTGCTTGTCTCCGGCACCTTCGCCGCCGAGACCAGTGCATCGCTGATACCGCAGGGAACGCATGTGCTGCGCGGTATCGCATCTCCATGCGCTGTCTTCACCGTGCCGGAGAATTGAACCGCGAGCCGGCCACACGCGCTCGTTCGATGGTGCCGCGTTTGGGGCCGGATTACCGCAAGGTCAATAACAGGCTTTTCGCAGCCCTCAGGTCGGCCGTGTCAAAACCTTCAGCGAACTGCTCGAATACGGGCTGTAGAAGCGCCCGGCCGCGTTCGGGTTGTCCCTGGCCGGTAAATAGAGTTGCCAGATCGGTCGCGGTCCGCAGTTCCCAGGCGCGTGCGCCTTGACGTCGGCTGAGCTCGAGCGATCGCGCAAAGCATAATTCCGCCTCAGCAACGCTAGGCTGCGGTTTCGACAGCAGAAGGCTTCCTTTCAAACGCAGTAGCTCTGGCATGTAAACAACATCGCCGTTGGCCTCGACCAGTTGGATCGTCTCGCCGATCAAGGTCGTACCTTCATCGAACCGGCCGATCGCCGCCAATCCCTGGACGAGCGAGATGTTGAACTCCGTGATTAACAACCCGTGACGCGCCGCCCGGATCTTTTCCAGACATCCGTTCAGGCCCGCAACCCCGCGCACTGCGTCACCTTGGCGAATGGCCAGCTGCGCTTTCAAGCCCAGTCCAACCGCAAGATTGGGTCCCAGGGAATAGGCTTCCGAACGGGAGATGAACCAGTCTATGTGCGTTTCCGCGTTCCGCAGATCGCCGGCCCAAAAAAATACACCGATGGCCCAGGTCAAAGCGCCGGTCAGCGATACCGGATGGTCTGCGACCTCCTTGAGTGTTTTGTGCACACGCTCGACGGCCTGATCCGGATAACCCTGCAACCACAGGGTCCTTGCCATGGCGATGCCGGGCCGATAGTGCCGATCGGCGGAAAGATAGATCGGGCTGGACCGCTCCGGGTTCGACCAATGCTGCAGTGATGCCTCAAGCTCTGCGCGGGCACCGCCGATGTCGCCCATCAGTAGCAGCGCTCTCCCCAACATGCAGTGAGCAAACGCGATAGCGGCCCGATGTTGCGCGCGCCCGGCAACGGCGGAGCTGCGCTTGGCATAATGCAGGGCGGTTTTGAAATCTCCGCTGCGCACGTAGAGCACGTGGAGCACCCCGAGCAGCCCGATTTGGCCGAGGCTATCACCAAGCTCTTCCGCGATGGTGAGGCTTCTGTTCAAGGCCGCAAGCGCCGCATCGCTCTTCCCCTGGATATTCATCAACGAAGTTCCAAGGCCCGCCTGAAGACGCATCTCCTCGGATCCACCTCGACGCGCATCGTCGAGTGCGAGAATGGCTCGCTGCGACCAGCGATGACATTCGGGCAGCAGCGACATCGCCCAGAACACAGGCGCAGCAGCCGCAGCAAGATCAACGCCGATTTCAGCATTACCGTTGACGCCAAAGCACCATTCCAGAGCCGCCCGAACACTATTGAGACGGTCAAGGTGCGGCGCGCGTTCCGCACCGGTCGACAATGTCGCCCATTCCGTCCCGGTTTGCTCCAGCCAGTGGCGGTAATAAATCGCGTGGCGTACGGCTAAATCGGCAAATTCGGCGTCGTCCATCCGGATATCGAGCGCATAAGCGCGCGTCGTGTCGAGGAGCCGGTAGCGCATCATGGCTCCTACGGGCCGGGTCGCGACCATCGACTTGGCAACAAGGCTGTCGAGGGCGCTGAACACTGCCGCCTGGTCTATGGAAGCGCTGGCGACGACGGCGAGAACTGCGTCGAGCGTAAAATATCCCACAAACACGGCGAGTCGTCGAAGCACCGTCCGTTCGACCTCGGTCAAGAGGCTGAAGCTCCAATCCATGGTGGCCTGGAGGGTCTTTTGCCGCGGCGGCGCGGTCCGCGGACCGGCCCACAGAAGCGTCAATCGCTGGTCGAGAAGCTCCGCGGTCTGATGCACGCCATAGGCCTCGATCCGCCGCGCCGCGAGCTCGATTGCGAGAGCCACGCCGTCAAGCTTTCGGCACATGCTGGCAACGATGGCCGCCTCGGCATCGCCGAACTCGAGCTGAGCGCCGCTCGAGAGGGCACGCTCGAGAAACAGTTGGGTAGCCGGAAATGTCCTGGCAAATGCCGCGGTGAGCGCCAGGTCATCGGGCGGACACTCAAGAGGCTCAAGCCGGTAGACGTGTTCCCCTCCAGCCTGAAGCGTCTCGCGGCTCGTCGCCAGGATATGAACTTGCGGTGCCGATGCGAAGATCGTTGAGGCGAGTGCGGCCACCGTCTCGATCAGGTGCTCGCAAGTGTCGAGAATCAGCAAAATCCGCTTGTCCCGCAAATGAGCGATCAAGCTGGGTGTTGCATCATCGGATTGCACGGATATTCCCAGCATCGAGGCGACGACGGTCGCCACCAGATTGGGATCGCTGAGCATGCCGAGGTCGACAAACAGCACGGCTCCGGCAAAATTGCCCATCAGCTCATGCCCGATAGCGACTGCAAGCGTCGTCTTGCCGACGCCTCCAGAGCCGACGATCGTGACGAAGCGTTCCGCGTTCAACCGTGCTGACAGCTTTCGAAGATCGTCCACGCGGTCGACCATTCTTCCGAGGTGGCCGGGCAGGTTGGCGTAGCGAAAATGCGCGTCAACAGTCGATGCGACCTGGCGTTGGTGACTCGAGCGCGAGATCGGGGCCACGAAGCAATAGCCCCGTCCGGGCAGGGTAGTGATGTACCGCGCACCGTCTTTTCCATCGCCCAGCACCTTACGCAGGTTGGCGACGTGAAACCGCAGGCTGGCCTCTTCCACTGTGACGTCGGGCCAGACCTGAGACAGCAGATCGCTTTTGTTCACCACCTCGTTGGGATTGGACAAGAGCGCAATCAAAATATCGAGCGCTCGTGCACTCAATTCCACCGGCGCGTCCTCTCTTGTGAGAAGCCTTTCGCTGGGAATCAGGCTGAAGGAACCGAACGATATGACCTCTCTGGCCCGCCCTGCCGATGTCATCATAGCCTGATCTTCGCAGCCCTTAGCCCTGGGCCCCCATCCTAAGTCAGCGTCCGGTTCCCGGCCATAGGGCCGCCTAAAAAACGGCACTCCGCTCGCGGGAAAGTTGCAGGACGAGACCCTGCTGCTTGCAATCGCTTACGGCGCCTCACAAGCCATAACGGGCAATTTGCCAGCCGCTGCGCCAGCGTGTTGAGCGACTAGAGACCATCGCAGAACGGATAGGTGCCGGACCTTAGCGTCGCTACCGCCAGACCCACTTTTCCTCCAGCCGGTGAACCATGGAGATTCAACATGCCAGAAGAAATCAACCACGCTCGCCGTCGCTTTTTTGGCACAGCAGCTACGGCCCTTGCCGCCGCCCAGTTCGCCATGAGCGGTTCTGCGGACGCGCAACCCGGCAAGTCGAAAGCCGCGGATCTACCCAGGATCAAGGCGGGGACGCACACCTCGTTCGGCGCACTGAAGCAGATCGATGCTGGCGTCCTCAATGTCGGATACGCCGAAGCGGGTTCTGCCGATGGACCTGCCGTCATCCTTCTGCACGGTTGGCCCTACGACATTTACAGCTATGTCGATGTCGCGCCCTTGCTGGCGTCCGCAGGCTATCGCGTGATCGTCCCCTATTTGCGCGGCTATGGAACGACGCGTTTTCTTTCAGGTGACACGTTCCGGAGCGGCCAGCCGTCGGCGCAAGCCGTCGATGTCATCGCCCTGATGGATGCGCTGAAGATCGAAAAGGCAACCCTCGCCGGTTTCGATTGGGGCGGGCGCAACGCGGATATCGTGGCGGCGCTCTGGCCGGAGCGCTGCAAGGCGCTCGTCTCCGTGAGCGGCTATCTGATCCCTGGCCAGCAATCCGCTCCGCTGCCGCCAAAGGCAGAACTGCAGTGGTGGTATCAATATTATTTCGCCACCGAACGGGGCCGCGCCGGCTACGACAAGTACCGCAACGATTTTACCAGGCTGATTTGGCAGATCGCTTCGCCGAAGTGGGACTTCGATGATGCCACGTTCAATCGCAGCGCTGCGGCCTTCGACAATCCGGATCACGTCGCCATCGTCATCCACAATTACCGCTGGCGGCTTGGCCTGACGGCAGGCGATCCGAAATATGACGATCTGGAAAAGCGACTTGCCGCAGGTCCTGTCATCACCGTGCCGACCATTACCCTCGAGGGCGATGCCAACGGCGCACCGCACCCGGATGATCCGGGCAGCTATGCCAAGAAGTTTTCGGGCCGATACTCGCACCGGACCATCAAGGGCGGCATCGGGCACAACCTGCCGCAGGAAACCCCGCGAGCTTTTGCCGAAGCCATCATCGATGTCGCCGAAAGTTGATCGGCGTCAGCCTGCAACATCCGGCCAATGAGGCTGGCCAATCAGAGGAGAAATGCCATGAGCCGCTTCACCGACAAAGTCGTCGTTATCACTGGCGGCACCAGCGGGATCGGTCTCGCAGCCGCAAGACAGTTCGTCAAGGAGGGTGCCAATGTCGTCGTGACCGGGCGCAACTCGCGTTCCGTCGGCGACGCTCAAAAAGAACTTGGCGCGAAGGGTATCGCGATCAGCGCCGATGTCACGAAGTCGACCGATCTCGACTCGCTGTTCAAGCAGGTCCGCGAGAAGTACGGACAAATTGACGTCCTCTACGTGAATGCGGGCATCGCCAAACTGGGCTCCGTCGCTGAGACGACCGAGGAAGTCTTCGATGAAATCGTCGATGCCAACTTTCGCGGCGCCTACTTTACCGTCCAGAAGGCACTGCCGCTGATGAACGATGGCGGGGCCATCGTTTTCACGACGTCCTGGTTCGACGAAGCCGGCATCGCCGGAACGTCAGCCGTGTCCGCTTCGAAGGCGGCGTTGCGCAACCTAACGCGGACGCTTGCCTCCGAACTGATCGGCCGGAACATTCGTGTCAATGCTGTCAGCCCCGGCGTGATCGAAACCCCGCTTCTCGGAAAGCTCGGCCTTCCGGAAGCCGATGCCCGGGAACTCGGCAAGGCTCTGCTGCAGCAGATCCCGGCCAAGCGGTTCGGCAAGCCGGAAGAAGTCGCCACAGCGGTAGCATTCCTTGCCTCCGACCACGCCTCCTACATCACCGGCGTCGAACTCGCTGTCGACGGCGGACGCACTCAGCTGTAACCGACCTCACCAGCTTGAGGTACTTCGCGTGCCCTACAACGACCAACTCTAGGAGGAAAGAAGATGGCTGAACTTGCAAACGCCCCAGCGGCTACTCAAGGCGGAAAAGTCGTGTACACCGCCAAGACCCACACCACCGGGGGGCGGGAGAACGGCATGTCCCGCAGCTCCGACGGGCGGCTGGATGTCAAACTTTCGCTGCCGGGCTCGGCGCGCATCGGCACCAATCCGGAGCAGCTTTTCGCCGCCGGCTGGTCGGCCTGTTTCGAAAGCGCGATCGGGCTTGCGGCCCGCAAAAGGAGAATCGCGCTGCCCGCCGAGCTTGCGATCGACGCCGAAGTGGACCTGCACATGGGCGATGGTGGTTACTTTCTCAGTACCCGCCTCAACGTCAGCCTGCCGGGTATCGCGCGCGACGTCGCCCAGAGCCTGGTGGACGAAGCCGACCAGCTCTGTCCCTACTCAAAGGCCACGCGCGGCAACATCGACATCGCGATCAACCTGGTGTGAGCCGAGCTGTTGTTTCACCCTGGAGACTGATAAATTGCCGACCGGTGCGGCGTGCTCCGGCGAGGGCGTGAACGGGGAGGATCTGACATGCGTCCTGACATGATCCCAGGGGCCGTCTTTCCCGACTACGAACTTTCCGACCACACTGCGAAACATCGAAAACTCTCCGAGCTGCAAGGACCACATCCGATGGTGCTCGTGCTCAGCCGCGGAGGTTTTTGCCCGAAGGACCGCCGGCAGGCGGAAGGGCTTGTCGAGCTCCACCGCGAGATGGAGGTCGGCTATTGCCGGCTGGTCACAATCAGCACCGACAACATTACCGAGACGAATGAATATCGCAGCGGCGTCGGCGCCCACTGGCCATTTCTCTCCGACGCGCGCCGTGTGATCCAGAAGGATCTCGACATCGCCGAATATACGGATCCCCTCCACAATCCCATGATCCCCCATGTGATCGTGCTCGAGCCGCGTCTCGTCATTTACAAGGTCTACAACGGCTACTGGTTCTTCGGCCGGCCCACCATGGAGGAACTGCGCCAGGACCTGCGTGCCGTGACCAGAAAATGCCGGCCGGATTGGGACATCACGACGCCCGAACTCAAGGCCGCCTGGCAGCAAAGCCGCAAGGAGCTTTTCTATCCCTACGGCAAAACCTACGTCCAAACCCTCGGCGAACAGGATTAGCAGGAGGACCGCCATGACCCGCACCCATCAACCCGGCGAATCCGCTTTCAGATCGATCCTGCCGGAAGACATCGAGTGGAAGCCGTTTCCGGCCTTCCCGCCTACCGTGCGGTTGGCCGTCCTGGTCGGAAAACCCTCCGAGCCCGGCCCCTATGTGATCCGGGTCAAGGTGCCGTTGGACGTGAAGCTGATGCCGCACCGGCATCCCGAGGATCGTATCTACACGGTGATGTCCGGCGTGTTCTACATCGGCCTCGGCGACGAGTTCGACGGCGAGAAGGTCAAGGCCTACCCGCCGGGCAGCGTCATCGTATTGCCCGGCGACACATTCCACTTCCATTGGGCCAAATCCGGCGAATACGTCACCCAGGTGACGGCGATCGGTCCGCTCGGTCTCGAATATCTCGATCCGCACGACGATCCGCGCCACAAGTGAGCAAAAGCGCCGGTGTTGGAAATTCCACCGTTGGATTTCGAAAAGAGTCGTCGCGTACCGCCAGACGAAGACCTATTCGTAGCCCCGCGTGTTCTTTGTGCAGGCGCTTTTCTAAAGCGACGGGAAATTCGTTGGGGTGAAATTGAAGGTCAAACGCGGGAAGTAGGACGATGCCGAAAACAACGGACGGCAGAATTGCTCTCGTTGCGTTGATAGCTTTGGCTGCGTGGCTGTTGATTGGGCTGCCTCTTATCTACCTACCGTTTCCAGAACACGTTCACGGCGAAATACTAGGTGTCAAATACGGAGAGTGGCTACTTTTTGCGGCTACTATGGGTTTGTGGTGGGCAACTTGGCGGTTGGTTAGGAGCGCTGAGAACACCGCAGAGCGGCAATTGCGGGCATATATTTTTCCGCAGGATGTAACTATCACGAATATCGAGTCCATTCCCGAAATCACCGTCGTTCTCAAGAACACCGGCCAGACGCCCGCCCACGATCATACACTTTGGGCTACCATGGCTGTCGCCGCTTATCCGCTGTCGACGGAGCCAGCGCCCCCAGACGGCGATCCAAATGAATCTAAGGGGCCGCTTGCTCCGGGCGCAGTGAACCATTTCTTCGCCAGCCTCGAATCCCCGATCACTCAAGAGGAATTGAGAGGTATTCGAGAGGGGCGCGCCGCCATCTATTTGGCCGGAGCCGTCCTTTATACAGACGCCTTCGGGAAAAGCCGTTCGACAAAGTTCTGCTATTTTCGCGGACACGCTGGCCTTAGGGAATTTGCTGACGGTCCAATGTCTGTTTACAAGAAGTGGAACGAAGCAAACTAATCCGCTCCTCCCGCACACGCCTACAGGGCGGACCCTAAGCAGACTCGCCGCCGATACCCGGATGAAAGAAGGCCTCAGTTGGCGGCCTAAATTTCGCCCAATAGCCGGCGCGAGATGGCGAAGCGGTAAACTGCGAGGGCTTGGCAAATCCTTCAGGAGAAACGCGGCGCTTTACCTGGTCGATATTGAGTTAGGCTAGCTGCCCGAAACATCTTTCGGTCCCCCAGAGGGATAAGCTACATACTCAGGTCGCCACACCGAGGCTTCGCATCCGCAGAGATTGGTATTGGGCTTACCACCCAACAGCGGCCCTCACTAGGCTGCATTGCCTGATCAGCAATAAAGCGCCCGGCGTTAGTTACCCGGGCGCTTTTGCTTTTGGGCCGCTTCAACTGCCCCCGCTCTTAAAGTAACGCGGCACCAGAACGTCACGCGAACCGACTGCACGAAAATGCACGCCATTCCATGCTTCGTTCTGCGTGCAGATGCTGAACCGGTGCACCAAACAGACAATTCGTTTGTGCCGAAAGCTGATTTTATTAGGAAAACTGGTGCTGCCAGACAGGATTGAACTGTCGACCTCTCCATTACCAATGGAGTGCTCTACCACTGAGCTACGGCAGCGTGCCCGGGGATCCACGGGAATCAGCCAAAAAGGCCCCGACAAGGCGGCCGATCCTTGCCACAAGGCCCAAGCTGGCGCAAGCGCGGCGGGCTGTCTCGGACGGCTGCGAAAACCGGCGAAATTGGCCCCGTGAGGCCGCCAACTCCTTGAAGGCGCCCGATTGCGGGCCGATCCGGTTCCCAATTCCCTCACCAGCGGCCATTCGCGGATATTGTCGGCGAATTTCCGCGCGGCGCCGGCACATGGGTTCGCCCGCCGGTCCGCTCTCCCCGTGATATGTTCTAGAAGACCGTCATATTCGAGCGGGACCACGATGCAGGACGACAGCGACAAACGCGAGCGCGATCCGGGGAACGGTCCGAGGCGGGACCGGCTGAAGCTGGCGTTGCGCGAAAACCTGAAGCGGCGGAAATCGCAATTGCGGGGGCGAAGCGAGGCGGCCCTCGCATCTTCCAATGGCGATGACGCCACACCACATGACGGCAGCGCAAGGAAGCCGGGCGAATAACCGGGTTCTCGCACCGCTCGGTTTTGCTAGCCTATCGATGATGTGAGACGGAGATCGCCGTGGATTCCGTGACTGCAAGCAAGACGAATGGCAGCGCGCCGCCTGCGCCCGCGTTCCCGCGCCGCGATCAGACCTTTCCGGAGCTGACGGGTCCGGAAATCGCGCGGATGCGCCGGTTCGGCGAGTTGCGCCGTTACAGGGACGGCGAGGCGCTGTTCGAGACCGGCAAGCCCGGGCCGGGCATGTTCGTCGTTCTCTCCGGCCATGTCGCGGTCACCCAGCGCGACGGCCTCGGCCATGTCACGCCGGTGATCGATCAGGGACCCGGGCAGTTTCTCGCCGAGGTCGGCCAGCTGTCGGGGCGCAACGCGCTGGTCGACGGCCATGCCGAGGGCGACGTCGAAACGCTGTTGATCGCGCCGGACCGGCTGCGCGCGCTGCTGGTCGCCGAAGCCGATCTCGGCGAGCGTATCATGCGCGCGCTGATCCTGCGCCGCGTCAGCCTGATCCAGGGCGGTGTCGGCGGCCCGGTGCTGATCGGGCCATCGGATTCGGGCGGCGTCATCCGCCTGCAAGGCTTTCTCGCCCGCAACGGCTATCCGCAGCATCTGCTCGATCCCGTCAGCGACCCCGATGCCGCCGAGGTGATCGCGCGCTATTCGCCGCTGCCTTCGGATTGGCCGCTGGTGGTGATCGCCGACGGCACCGTGTTGCGCAACCCGAGCCCATCCGAACTGGCGCGCGCCATGGGTATGGTGCGCGCGCTCGCCAAGGACAAGGTCTACGATGTCGCCGTGGTCGGCAGCGGTCCCGCCGGCCTGTCGACGGCGGTCTATGCGGCGTCCGAAGGCCTCAGCGTCGCGGTCTGCGATACGCGCTCGTTCGGCGGCCAGGCCGGCGCCAGCGCGCGCATCGAAAACTATCTCGGCTTTCCGACCGGCATTTCCGGGCTGGCACTGACCGCACGCGCCTATAACCAGGCGCAGAAATTCGGCGCCGACATCATGATCCCGGTCGAGGTCAAGTCGCTCGATTGCTCGCGCGAGGACGGCGCATTCGGCCTGGCGCTCGAGGACGGCGAGGTGCTGCGCGCCCGCGCCATCGTGGTGGCGAGCGGCGCGCGCTATCGCCGCCCCTCTATCGAGAACCTCGCCGAGTTCGAGGGCCGCGGCGTCTGGTACTGGGCCTCGCCGATCGAGGCGCGGCTCTGCGCGGAGCAGGAGGTGGTGCTGGTCGGCGGCGGCAATTCGGCGGGCCAGGCCGCGGTGTTTCTGTCGGGTCACGCCCGCAAGGTCAATATGATGATCCGCGGCGGCGGCCTTGGCGCCAGCATGTCGCGCTATTTGATCGAGCGCATCGAGGCGACGGCCAACATCGAACTGATGTTCAATACCGAAGTGGTCGGGCTCGAGGGCACCGCGGAGGGATCGCTCGAACGGGTGCGCTGGAAGAGCCGCCTCGGCGGCGGGGAGGTCGCATTCGACATCCGCAATCTGTTCCTGTTCGTCGGCGCCGATCCTGCAACCGGCTGGCTCGACGGCTGCGGCGTGATGGTCGATCGCGGCGGCTTCGTGGTGACGGGCACGCAGTGCCGGAAGGACGGGCGCGAGGTGTCGCTGCTGGAAACCTCGGTGCCGGGCGTGTTCGCCGTCGGCGACGTGCGCTCCGGATCGGTCAAGCGGGTCGGCGGCGCGATCGGCGAGGGCGCGCAGGTGGTGGCGGCGCTGCACGGATTTCTCGGCGATCCCGCGAAACCAACGGTATAGTGAGCGCGTTCAGGCTGATTGCCTCAATTCGAAAGGGAGAAACGCCATGGCCGAAGTCGTCGTGTTGTACAAAACGCCAAAGGATCCGGCTGCCTTCGACAAATATTATGCCGAGACCCACATCCCGCTGGCGAAGAAATTGCCTGGCCTGCGAAAGTATCAGGTCAGCCAGGGAGCGGTTGCGACGCCGGCCGGACCGTCGGGCCTTTATCTGGTCGCAGTGCTGACCTTCGACAGCATGGCGGCGGTGCAGAACGCCTTCGGCAGCGCGGAGGGCAAGGCCACCGCGGCCGATGTGCCCAAATTCGCAAGCGGCGGCGCCGACATCATGTTCTTCGACACCAAGGTGGTATGAGGCGGGCATGGCCAAGCACTGCACCCACCTCGCCGGCATTCGTACCGTGACGCCGAGCGCGCTCGGCTGCGAGGAATGCCTGAAGATCGGAAGTGAGTGGCTGCATCTGCGGATCTGCCGCACTTGCGGCCATGTCGGCTGCTGCGACGACTCACCCCACAAGCACGCGACCAAACATTTCCACGCCACACACCATCCGATCATCGAGGGCTACGATCCGCCGGAGGGCTGGGGCTGGTGTTATGTCGACGAAGTCATGTTCGACCTGTCGGACCGGAAGACGCCGCACAACGGCCCGATCCCGCGCTATTACTGAAGCCGGTCACACTTGATCAAGGAATAGCGCATGCAGCCGCCGCAGAGCAAATTCGCCGAGGTCAATGGCACGCGGCTGCATTATCTGATTAGCGGCAAGGGCGACCCAGTCGTGCTGCTGCACGGCTATGCCGAAACGAGCCACATGTGGCTGCCGCTGATCGCGAAGCTTACCGAAAAACACACGGTGATCGCGCCGGACCTGCGCGGCTTTGGCCAGTCGGCCGCGCCGCCGGACGGCTACACCAAAGCGGCGATGGCGCGCGATATCCACGCGTTGGTGAAGAGCCTCAACTACGACCATATCCGGCTTGTCGGCCACGACATCGGTTTGATGGTCGCCTATGCCTATGCGGCGCAGTACCCAAGCGAGGTCGATCGGCTGGTGCTGATGGAAGCGTTCCTGCCCGGCGTCGGCGACTGGAACAGCGTGTTTCTGTTGCGCGACCTCTGGCATTTCCATTTCTACGGCAAGACGCCGCTGGCGCTGGTCACCGGGCGTGAGCGGATTTACCTGGAGCATTTCTGGAACGATTTTGCCGCCGATCCGAAGAAGTCGCTATCGGAAAACGACCGCGAGTTTTACGCGAAGGAGTATGCGCAGCCCGGTCACATGGCCGCGGGCATGGAAGTCTTCCGCGCCTTCCCCAGAGACGCCGAGGATTTTGCGCAATTTGCAAAGACCAAATTGACGATGCCGGTGCTGGTGTTGTCGGGAGAAAAGGCCGGCGGTCCGTTCCTGATCGAGCAGGGCAAGATGGTGGCGACCCATGTCGAGGGCGTGCTGGTAAAAGGATCGGGGCACTGGCTGATGGAAGAAGCGCCCGACCAGGTGATTCCGAAGCTGGTCGAATTTCTAAACTGAGCGGGATGACTTGAAACCTCATCCCGCTCTATCCTTGAGCATGATCTTTTCGGAAAACCAGTGTCCACTTTTCCGGATCGTGCTCTAGTTGTGGTCTTTCAGGAGGTTGTCCATCTGGTCTGAACCGAGGAAACTGAGGTTGCGAAGCTTCAATGTTCCAAGGAGAGACCAGATGAACGTCCACAAGAATGCGCCTTTGACGCCCAAAGGTCGAGAGGCGATGGTCCGCAGTGTGGTGGAAGGGGGACTGAGCAAGGCTGACGCGGCCTACCAGTTCAACACGACGCC
>Ga0210388_10000053_pt1 | contig 164042 bp, 163 predicted proteins | sample IncBWC19OmetaG_FD_155485 | JGI IMG/M metagenome (GOLD analysis project Ga0210388, IMG submission 155485) | Forest soil microbial communities from Barre Woods Harvard Forest LTER site, Petersham, Massachusetts, United States - Inc-BW-C-19-O ...
GGCGACCGCGTCCTCGACCCGATTGACCGGATAGTGGCGCGACGGGCATGTGCCGGCATTCCGAGCCCGGCGACGCACGCAGCTGAAGTATTCGTACACGCCGCCTTTCCCTCGATGCCGGCCATAGATCAGGCGCGCTCCGCATTCGTCGCACGTCAGGCTGCCCTTGAGATAGTGATGATGCCGTCGGGGGCGATCCCCGGCTGCTCGCTGCGCATCGAGTCGAGCTTGGACGCGGTCGAAGACGGCGTTGTCGATCAGCTTGAGGTGTCGCCCCTTGGCCTCCTTGCCCATGTATACGACGATCCCGACGTAGTAGGGGTTGCGCAGCAACGTGTGTACGCCGGTCCGCGACAGCGGCCGCGAAGCCTTCTTGCGGGTGGGGCGACTGGTCAGACCGTGCGCTTCAAGAGTGTCCCGCAATCGCGTGATGCTGTACTCGCCGGTGTCGTAAAGGTCGAAGGCGAGCTGCACCAGGTGAGCACGATCCTCATCGAGGATGATCGAGTTGATGAGGCGCCCTTCGAATTCGACGGGTGCGTGCTTATAGCCGACGGGCGCGGTAAACGGCGTGCCTCCGGCTTGGTGCTTCTGGATCTGGCCCTTGCGGATCTCATTCGCGAGGTTCTCGTTCTCATACTCAGCGAAAGCCGCGTGGATGCGGTGGTTGAGCTTCCCGGCGGGAGTGTTGTCAATGTGCTCTTGCACCGACGCGAGTTGAGCGCCGGCTTGGTCGAGCCGGTAGTCGATGACGGAATCGTCCATCGCCTTGCGTGCGAAGCGATTGAGCTTGTGGACGATGACGTAGTCGACGTTGCGGTCGCGCTCGATGTCGGCGACCATTCCCATGAACCGCGGGCGATTCTTAGTCTTGGCGGACTTCGCAAGATCGACGTACTCAGCGACAACGGTCGCCCCGAGCTCAGAGGCCTTGCGCGTGCAAGCCTCGCGTTGGGCGGGCACCGAGTAGCCCTCATCCCATATCCGCGCTCCACCTGCTGATCGCTCGACACTCGCAGGTAGATGACGGCTCTCTTGGTGTGGACGGACGGCTCACTGTCTTTCAATGCTGCTACTGATGTTGACAAAGCGCCTCCCTTCTGTGAATTTTCGCTTAACCATTTTCCCGTTAAGTTGGCGGTTAAGCAACCTGTTAATTAGTGAACAGGTCGATCCGGGCGTTAGCCCAGATCGACCTGCTTTGATCACCGCAGCGTCTCCAGCCGCTCGGTGATGGCCTCCTCGCGCTCCTTAGCGCTGTCCCTGAGAGCCTCGTATTCGGCTTTGGCCTCTTCTGAGCGGCCTTTTGCGACCTCGACCTCGCGGTCGATAGAGTCGACAGCCCGTTCGAGAGTCGCTCGGGCGTCCGCGAAAGCGTCATCGGGTTGCGTCTCGCGACGGCGGGTCCGTGGAGGTTTGGCGGCCGAGTCACCTCCCTTCATCTTGCGCTTGTGGGAGTAATACGACCCGCGCAAGCTGTCGAATGGTCTCCCGGTCTCCTCGGCCAGCGCCTTGAAGGCGTCGGCCTTGTCGACGCCGGAGGCGATTCTTCGCTCGACCTCCTCGTAGATCTCCTGGGCCTTAGTGGCCATTGATGAACTACCTCCTTGTGTTGGGTTGGATGGCCATGTCGGCCCGCAGAAAGGCTCAGAGCCCTTCCGCGGGCCGGGAGGCCATCCAGCTCGCCGAAGTAGTCTTGGCGGATGGTGATGCAGGACGAAGTCGAGAGCTACCGCGTCGGGGAGACCGACGCGTTCGTCGTCTGCCTTGTGGTGAGAGACCGAGCTGATCCCGACGCATCGAGCTGGACAGTCGAGGTAACTACGCGAGATCTGCCAGGGCCGGGGGGCAGCTTGGCGGAAGCGACGCTCCGGATGCCAGCAGGGTCTGCTGGGGCTGGCGCCGCTGCTGGTCAGGGCGGAGGTCCTGCTGTCCCAGCTCATCGAGGGCGGCACGGGCGACCTCCCAGACTTCCCGCCGGAGTAGGCCCACAGTCGGTCTCACCTTGACGACTCGTGTGCCCAGTGGGTAAGCCGAGCGCAAGCGATGTCGATGTACTCCGGCTCTCGCTCGATGCCCAGGAAGTAGCGATCCTCGAGCACGGCCGCGATTCCGGTCGTCCCGCTCCCTGCGAAGGCATCGAGCACTATCCCGCCTCGCGGTGTGACCAGCCGAACCAGCCAGCATAATTGCCTCCTTCCCTGTTGTTACGTCATATCGTGTCCTCCTTGACCCCCTCATTCTGGGCGAATAAAACCCGAACATCGACGTGCATTCCTCCATTTCCAAGCGGAATGAAATCGCGATTGATTGGACGGTCTGACGTGTGCTTGCCAGCGCGGTCATGAGCGCGTGTAGTAGCGGACCAGCTGCAAGACGGCGACCACTGACGCCGACAACCAACACGAGTGGGACCAGCACTTGAATGAGGCGCACGATCGTGGGACCGGCCGCGATGAGCGCCGCTAGTCCCACGGTTCCGAGCACGAGACCATCGATAATCCGACTCACCTGGTCCGCCTCTCGCGAGCAACGTCCATCGCTACGCCGAGGAGCACGTCGCTCGCCTCGAGCGCCACGCGCAGCTCGTCGTTGCTACGACGCAGGCCCTCTATCTCGCGCTCCTGCTGGCCGGTTCGGGTGTGCAACCAACTGACCGCCGCCCGTAGCCGCTCCCTCTCGCTGCGCGAGTTGATCTGCTTGCCTTTGCTCATCGCGGCCTCCGGTGGCGGGGCTCGACTTCGGCCCCTGTTCCGTCGATGACCTCCCCGGTTTGGGCGGCGTTGAACATGGCGTGGATCGCCGCTCGCTCGATCGCGTGGATTTCGCGTTGGGCACGCTCGTGACGCAAGCGATCATGCGCCTCAAGCGCCCGCTGGTCGTTCCGCGGACTAATCAGCAACACCCAAAGCAGCCAGAGGGCAAGAGGCACGAGCAGAAACGGCAGTCCGGGCCCGAGCGGGTCCCAGAAGGCCAGCAGGAGCTCGACGAGAAGCGCAATCAGATGGATGCTCGCCATCACGCACCTCTCCCCGCGTCGAACACCACGCCAGCGATACCGAGAGCCGCCGCGCGACGCACCATCTGCAGCTCCGGCATGACGTGCGGTGCTGCCTGGGCCACAGCCGCCTCCATTAGGCCGACGCGGGCGACGGCCTGCATCCCGGCTTCCGCGGTCCCGGTCATTCGTTCGATACGGGCGACATCCCGGCGCATCCCGACGAGATTTGAGGCCTCTATTCCGGCCAGAGCTCGACCAACCTGACGGTCGAGCTTTGATGGGAGAAAGACTCCCGTGGTTGCGGGGACACCGCTCATCGTCGACACCTCCCGTCTGGAAGCTGCGCCCCGGCCATGAGCGCCGCAGCTTGCTTGGGATCGAGTCGGTACTTCCGGGCCGCGCGATGCACGGCGTCCCGTGGCTGTACGCCTCTGGCGATGAGCCGACCCATCGCTCCATGTACTGCGGTTGCCGTGTCGATGTCGCTTCGCGTCTGGTGATGCATACGAACCTCCTTTGTTGGGCGCGCCCCACCCTGCGGGGCGCGCTGCTGGCGATGCCGGTTAGGCTTCACCAGTGCCGAGGCGACTTCCACGAAATCTCTCGCAACCTTCCGCATCCCTCATGCCAGAGCCAAATCTCACGCTCGTTGAACAGGAGGTTGCTTTGATTGCGGCTCACGGCCAGCACGCGTGGCGCGTCGAACCAGGAGCAGACGTCCCGCTTCTCCTCAGTCTCTCGGCGGTGCAACACGAGCTCAGCGACTCGCTCGCAGACGCCGAGATCGACCGCGACGCCGAACTCAGCGCCGTCATCGCTGCAATTGGACGCGCCATCGGCAGATTGCCGCAGCCCTATCGCGATGCCGCCACCGAGCAGTTTGGCTTCAGCGATCCTGATCTCTCCACGGCGCGAAAGAAAGGGGCGCGCGAGAGGGCAGCGGCCGAGAAGCTCGGGATCGCGCAGCGCATGTACGAAAAACCGACGACGAAGTACGGCGGCCTGTCTCGCCGCGAGCACGTCATCGGCCTCGTGACGGTAGCCCTCTGTGATCCAGCCGCCGCACGATCCAGCCCCGCACCTGAGGCGTCTGGAGCGAACGGCGCGACGTTGATCGCGCCGCCGCGGCGGCGATGGCAAGACGTCTGGGGGAGCCGGCGCGTGATCGCCCTCTTTGGCGGAATCGCAACACTGCTTGTTGTGGGGCTCGGCATTGGCGCTTGGCGCCTCGACCAATCGAGCGAAGCAGCCCCGCCACCTCCCTTGGGATCGGTCATCGACGCCTCGAGCGGCAAGCTCTACTCGCCTCATCCGATCGCTGAGCTCGTGACCCCGATCGGCGGGCTCGACACGAATGCAACCTTCCTCACGCCGTGCGACCCAGGGCTTGCGCCGTGTGTGAACGGGGCCAAGGACATCGCCGTCAGGCCGGGCGACACGATGACGATTAGGCTATTTCTGACAACCAACTATGAAGCCCCGATTTCTTGGCTCAAGCTACTTGTTGAGTGGGAGCCCTCCAAAGACGACCTCGATGCGCAGGCGATATGGCTCACCCCCCAGAAGCAGTCTTCCTATGGGAATGGCTATGAGATGCAGCTCACCGACCAACGGCTCAACCACCATCTCGACTACGTGCCGGGCAGCACTCGGCTATCCACCGTGTCACAGGAATCGGAAGGCAAACTGCTCGCACGCTTGCCAGACGGCATCATGGCCAACGGAATCGTACTGACCAACGTCGGACCGCCAGCGGGATGCGCCGGGTGCATCGACGAGTACTCTCGCGTTGTCACCTTCAAGGCGCGCATGCTTGACGGTAACGCGAAGTGATGTTAAAATGTACTCGCTTAGTGAACTTCAGCGCTCGGCCTTGGTACTGACCTCCGCAGCCTAACTCCGTGGTCGGTCCTGAGGCCGATTGGCGGCCTCTCGATAGAAAGCGAGGTCGCCATGATGATAGGCGTAGCAGACCAAGAGGCGTATGATCGGGCGATGGATGAGTTCGAGTCGCAAAGGCTCATCCGCCTCGGATTCGATCCTTGTATCCCGGTGTATGAAGTCGAAGCGATCGACTTTGACATCGAGGATGTTACGAGGGCGCTAGTCGACAGCGACTACAGCAAGCCGCCCTCCTGCAGTTCATCGTCCCCGACACTGACGTGGCAGCGCCCGATGGAAGCACCGAAGCACCAATGGCGGTCGAGTTGGTCCAGGCGTCGTATGAGTCGTACGAGACCACCATCGACGGTGTCGGGGTCGGAGCCCTTGCACTATGGGCGCCCACAACGTCCGCATAGCTGACGGATAGCGTCAGCAACCCGGTGAGCCGAGCAATCGGCTCACCGGGCAACCAGCATTTATTCAGCCAGCGGTCGCTCGGGCTGCCTCAGCCTGGCGATCACGGCTAGCCGCCATGTTCCCAAGACGGATGGATGAAGTAGCCTTTACCACGAGGAACCAGCTAAGAATCGGGTGGTTCGTGATGGTGTACTGAAAGCTGCCACCATGCGCCGTGGTGTGCTCAGGGATGTTTTTAGTGTCGTATTCCCGCCCCCCTTGCCATTCGCCGTTCGGCAGTTGGTGGTAGATCAATGACACTTTAAAGACCGCCCCTATTGGGTAGGGACAGATCGCCACATTCTTCTTAGGTGACCATTCATAGGTTAGGATGGCTTCTTCGAAACCATCGTCTTCATTGAGTTCCACGTTGAAATACTTCGTATCACCCCGATAACCCGGCTGGGTCTTTTCGACTTGGAGGGGATGGCTACAGCTGGAACCAAGGAGCTGGTTAAAGCAGCTGGCGCGGCCCTTGCTGGTGTGATACTTCTTTTCACACTGGAACTGGGTTTTGGGGGCGGACTGCGCCAGGCTGGTGGCCGGTGTGCTAAGCATCACGGCCACCGCTGCCAGGCAGCTGCCGAGCGCTGCTGCCCAGTGGGCGCCGGTCGTTGAGGAATCCCAACGCTGCCGACTGTCGGCTTGAGTGCTTGCTGGTCGCATCCGGTATCGCTCCTTTGGTCTCGGGCGCGCCCTGTAGACACCTGCGGCAGTGGGCCCCCCGCCGCCCGCCTACAAAGCCCGTCTACTGGAATGTCATGGCGGCAACGTAGCGGATTGTCTGCACTGATGTCTACCCCGATGTCATCGACACAGCGGGCGGCAGCGGAAAGCTGGCCGGATGCCTGCCGCCCCAGCCTTCCAGCTCGCCCTTGGCCTGGCCGTCAAAGCCCGCCGCGAAGAGCTCGGGCTCACCCAAGAGCAGGTCTATCTCGCACCGAGATCCACCAGCGCTACATCAGCAACGTCGAGAACGGCAAGCGCAACCCCAGCTACGCCAGCCTGCGCCGCCTGGCTGACGGACTCGAGCTAACTGCCTCTGAGCTGATCGCCCGGGCTGAGCAGATCGAGGCCAACAGCCGCTCACCGTTGGCCTGAGCAGTCGGCCGACGGCGCTGGCCGCACACCTTGACCACTCGCCGGCCTCAGCCCTAGCCTGCCCGGCTCCATAAGCCCAAGTGGCCCCTGCGCGGGCTAGTGGCCCGCGCCGAGGCCCGGACACGAGAGGTGGATCTCCGATGCCCGATGCTCAGCCTACCCCTGACCCTGCCGCGCGCACCCGCGCAACCGAACTCGAGATCCTCTACACGCTCACCAAACCCGACGACAACCCGTTCCTCTGGACGGTCGAGGAGCTGGACCGCGAACTCGGGAAATGCTTCCACTTTCAAGACGCCATCATCCGCCCGCACGGAGCCGGCCTCATCCACCGCACCACTGACGGCTTCATCTTTGCCAGCCGCGCCGCCGTCCACCAGATCGAGCTCGTCGGCTACGGGGTCATCTGATGCCGGAGACAAAGTCGGCCGACACCAAGCTGCCAACCGACGAGCAGTTGATCGCAGCGATCGACCGGGCCGAGCGCCACCGCGTTCGGCCCGACGACCTCCCCGCCGACAGTCGCAGGCCAGAAAAGCCCGGCGTATGGCTCGAGATCGTCAAGGAACACCTCGGCCTCAACCGGGGAGGATGGACCACCCGACAACTACGCCCGCAGCTCGACCGGCTCGATGCCGCCGGGCTCATCGAGCAGGTCCGCCGTACGGCTCGAAAGTCTGGCACGTCACCGAGGTCGGACAGGGGTATCTAGCTGCAGCGCAGAAGGCTGGGCGAATCCCGCCGCTACCTGAGTCGCCGCAGCACCGGGCATGGCGAGAAGCTCGTAGCCAGGCCGAAGAGCGGATCGACAGCTTCCGCCTCGACATGCGTGAGCGACTGACCGGCGCCGCCAGCCTGCTCGCGGCCGGCGATGAGGTCGGCTCAGACCCTTGGATCACCATGAGCGAGCGGCTGCAGTTCGCCTGCGAGCGACTGGCATCAGTCGCCTACTGCATGTTTGAGTGGGCCGAGCCCGACGACGCCGCCTCAGACCAGGCCGAATACGGCTACCGCATGCGGCGCGACATCCACCGATGGAACCGCGACTGAACGGCGCACCCGAGCCTCCCGCCTAGGGGTAATGCGGCGGTCCGTCCGACAGGACAAATAGCATCGCGCGGTCGTTTCGGCTGGGCCGAGACTGGCGTGATAAGCACTATGGCCGTATATTAAACTAGATAGGTTTGATGTAACAAATGAACACCAATGTGAAAAGCGTACACAATCCTCCGGAGCTGAGCAAACCTCTAGGTCAGCTCGACGCCATTTATCGGCACCCGCTTTCGGCTAGTCGCACTGGCCCGCTTTACAACGCGTTCTCATATCCCACAAAGATTGCTCCTGAAACTATTGCTCTATACATTGCGACCCATACTGATCCCGGTGATACGGTGCTCGATGTCTTCGCAGGAAGCGGGACCACGGGCCTCGCGGCGAAGCTGTGTGATAAGCCAACCGACGCCATGTTGACGCAAGCTCGACAGGCAGGGTTGAACCCGGTGTGGGGCCCTCGTAAGGTGGTGCTTTATGAGCTCGGCGTCCTAGGTGCGTTTATTTCGCAGGTGATGTGCAATCCGCCGGACCCGGACCGCTTTGCCACTGCTGCAAATAGTCTTCTCGAGAACGTGTCAGAGACTCATGGATGGATCTATGAGGCCTTCGACGACAACGGTCACGCCGGCGACATACGGCACGTCATATGGTCAGATACGTTGGTATGTCCTAACTGTGATGGCACGTTGTCCTATTGGGACGCCCGGGTACGGTTCTCCCCGTTGCGCCTAGCGGATTCCTTTGCATGCCCGCACTGTGGCGTTGAAGTATCGCCGGAGGATTGCGAGCGCATGATGAATAGGGTGTACGACCCGTTGCTTGCTGAGGAGGTCGAGCGCAAGCACCGCGTGCCCGCGATGGTCTACGGGATAACCGCTGGCCGCCGTTGGCGGCGAGCCGCGACCGACGACGACATCCAACTCGCGGCCCGTGTCGCGGGCGAGCCAGTGTCTTCCGCTGCCCCGCGGAGGACCGTGGAATGGGGCGATCTACACCGATCTGGCTACCACCGCGGGATCACCCACATGCATCACTTCTACACGCCGCGCAACTTCCTCGCGTTGGACGCCTTGTGGACGGCGATCGACGACCAGCCGGACGATCTTCGCGACGCGCTGCGCCTGCTCGTGTTGAGCTTTAACGCCTCTCACGCGACCGACATGACGCGCATCGTTGTTAAGAAGGGGCAAACAGACTTCGTGCTCACCGGCGCCCAAAGCGGGGTACTGTATATCAGCGGCCTTCCGGTTGAGAAGAACGTATTTAAGGGCGTCGCTCGGAAGATTGGCACACTCAGAGACGCGTTTAGCTTGGTGTCCGATAGCCGCAGTCAGATAGATGTGGTGAATCAGAGCAGCACCTCGTTGGCCATCCCGGATGCCTCCATCGACTATGTGTTCACAGATCCGCCATTTGGAAGCTACATCCCATACGCTGAGCTTTCTCAGCTCAATGAGGTCTGGCTTGGAGCGACGACAGACCGGCGGGAAGAGGTCATTGTGAGTCGCGGCCAGGAGAAGAGCGTCGACGACTACGGCGAGCTGATGACGACCGTCTTTTCAGAAGTAGCACGCGTCATGAAGGACGACGCGAGCATGACACTGATCTTCCACTCTGCACACTCGTCGGTGTGGCGCGCTCTCACCGACGCAATTGCGCAGTCCGGCCTACACATCAAAGGGGCGAGCGTTCTTGCGAAGGCTCAGGCAAGCTTCAAGCAGGTTGTATCCAGCGGCAGTGTTAAAGGCGACGCCGCGATTCTGTTGACGAAGACCGAGTCGCGACCTAGGCGTCGCGATGTGCGGAGCCGCTCGGTCGACGAAATCGTTAGCAAGGTCGTCTCGGCAGCCGTTCGCAGTCGGCACCCTGACGAGCTGAGCCGTGAGCGCATGTTTTCGCGCTTTGTGACTACGTGTCTGACCGAGGGCGTGCCTGTGACGGTCGATGCTGCGTGCTTTTACGACTTGAAGGCGGTCGGCGAGGTTCTGCGGTGATCGCGACGCAGCGTTCGAGCGTCGTCGGCGCTGCAGGGACCAAGAAGCGCCTCGGGCAGTATTTCACGAGCGGAGGTCTCGCCAGACTTCTAGCTGACCTCGCACAAGCCCACCGCGCCAGCTCGATCCTCGATCCGATGGTAGGCGGTGGAGACATGCTTGCCGGTGCCGTGGCGTCGGGCGCGCGCCCACAAGTGCTCGCCGGTGTTGAGATCGATGCGCGATGCGTAGCTGCCGCACGCGCCCGCCTTCGAGGGCCGGTTTTGGCAAGTAGCCGGGTTGTGCACGGCGACGCGTTCTCGCTGTCGACGCTGCAAGGGCTGCCGTCGCTCGCCTGGGATCTCGTAATTACCAATCCGCCGTATGTGCGGTACCAGAGCACCGCTAGTGGGGATGCAGCGCGGTTCCCGAGTGCTACCGAGGTGCGCGCTCGGCTCTTGCAAGCACTGGATCATTTTGACGCGCTCACAGATGAGGATCGTGCGCTATTTCGCCACCTGACGGCGACGTACTCGGGGCTGGCTGATCTGGCTGTACCCGCATGGCTTCTGTGCGCTGCCCTCGTGGCGCCAGGCGGGACGTTGGCGATGATTGTTCCGGACACATGGCTAAGCCGCGATTACGCGAGCCCAATCCAGTACGTTCTCGCTCGGTGCTTCGATGTCCGTTTCGTCGTGCGCGATACCGATGCAGCGTGGTTCACGGACGCTCTCGTGCGCACCACGCTTGTCGTTGCCGATAGGGTCTCCCTTCGCCGGAGCGCCTTCGAGCGACCCGCCGATGCGGGCTACCTGGATATCGCGCTCAGACGCGACGCAGGCGACGCACGGAGTCTTGTGGGGGCTCTTTACCCGGAGGCGAGCGACCCGGACCATGCATTCGCGAGCGACGCTCACCGTTGGCTAGCGGCGCGCGGCGGACCGGCGTCAGGGGTTCTAGACGCGACCTGGGTGCCAGCTGCCCACACCGCAGCCCTACTAAGTCGCGCAGCGCGGAGTCAGAAGTGGCTGGAGGTGGCCGAGGGCCGCACCGGTCGGCGTCCACCGACCGCGGCTGCGCCTACATTGCCTCTGCGTGTGAAGCGGCTGATCGGTCGGAAGAAGCCCGCGTTTGTCGGCCTCGACACACTTGGGTGGAAGGTTGGTCAAGGTCTGCGTACAGGCGCCAACGTATTCTTCTATGGCGAGGCGACCGCCGAGCGCGCGAACAGTGTCGAGCTTACAATGTCTCACCGACTTGGAGGGCCGGTGCTGCGCGTCTCGGCGGATGCTGCTGTGCCGGTCGTGAGGAACCAGGCTGATCTACCAGAGTCTTTTACACTTCGGCCGGAGGCCGTACGAGGGCGTGTCTTGGTGTTGTCCGAGTACGCATTGCCAGAGGACGCGGAGCGTGATAGCGAGACATCTTCGTACCGCGTGATCGGGGACGAGCTCGCTGGCTTCGTCCGCGGAGCGGCGCGAACGAATATCGGCTCAGCAGCGAGCCCCAAAATAATCTCCCAGCTCTCCGCGGTCGTGACGAACGTGCGCCCCGCGAAGCGCAATGGCTCGGTTGTACGAGCTCGTTACTGGTATCAGCTGCCGGACCTCGCAGCACGACATCGTCCGGAGCTTTTTGTGCCACGGGTAAATCATGGCCACCCAGTGACGCTATTGAACTTCAAGCGAGCCACGGTGATCGACGCCAACTTCTCGACGCTGTGGCGTGCGACCGAGATCGGTCCCGCTAGCTCCTACGCGATGTTTGCCCTCATGAACAGCACTTGGGCACGGTCGGTCCTTGAGCTTTCGGCGACCGTGCTGGGCGGCGGCGCGCTCAAGGTGGAGGCGAGCCATCTGCGTCGCCTCCCAATCCCGGTTATGAGTGATGACAGCTGGCGCCAGCTTGAGCTGTTAGGCAAAACTCTTGCTCGTAGGTCTCGTCGAGGCGGCGATGCCCTTCTAGGGCAGATCGACGATGCCATTGCGAACGAGCTGACATCGCGCCGCAAAGCGGCCCCTCTGGTTTCGGACTTGCGCGAAATCGCCGCCGTCGCCGTGGCCGGACGCCGTCGGTGACGCGCGCTGACTCGGTCGACGCCGGCGCCGTCGGCACGTTCGCTCGCACTGCGACAGAGCTCCTCGGTACTGCGCCCAATGAGGAGGTGCTCAAGCAGAACTTCCTGACGCATCTGCCAACGATGTTTCCGACGCGCCCGGCTTGGATCGCTCGGCACACCCGCGGGGCTGAGGCCCAGACCGCCTACGGCGATGCCGACCGGACGCGGAGCGCCTTCATTGACAACCTCGTGGGGTACACGAGTATCGAGTGGGAGCACGATCTCCGGAAGAAGTCGATCTTTGACACCGGATACTTTCAGGTGCGCCAGCACGCCGCCGGTCTTATCAACTCAGGAGCCCCTGTAGAGCAAGTGATTGGGGTACTGTCGGACACGGTCCGATGGTATGCGTACCGAGTCGGCTCGTTTTCAACGCCGGCTGATGGGTCGCCGCTTGGCCCGGACGACATCCAGCTCGAGGAAATCGGCAGGGTTGACGTAACACTCAACACCGCTCACGAGCACACGGCTCTTGCAGAGTTTCTCGCCAGATATCTCGGTCGAGAGGGATCGCAAGCGCTCACCGCCGATATGGTCGCACTTGATCTCGGTATAAGGAGCGAGTTCTGCAAGCGGCACATGGCTTCGCTCTCCGAGCTCGTCACGTCTGCGATGAATGATCGGCCCGACTACGCTGGCATCATCGAGAATCTATGGCTCGATTTTGTTGCCTACCTTGGCGACGGCCAGGTCGCGGGACCGTTCAGCGTCGATGTGTATACGGCCGAGTTCTACATGGTGACGCTAGCCAAGCTGATCTGCGCGAATGTTGTCGCGCACGACGGACTGCATAGCGACGACACTGAGCTTCGAGGGATTCTCGGCGGCAACTACTTCAAGGCGCGTGGCTTGCTCAACCTCGTCGAGTACGACTACTTCGGATGGCTCAACGCCGAACCCCACGTGGATGCACTTATACCGATCGCTCGCGATATGCAGGCGGACCTGCGCGCGTACGACTTTGTCACAACGCCGGAAGAGGATGTGTTCGGGCAGATGCTCGCGGAGCTCGCGGGACGACTCCAGCGGCTTCTCCTCGGCCAAGAGTGGACGCCGACCTGGCTCGCGAGGCAGATGGCCCGCGAGCTGGTAGGCGCGTTGGCTCCTGGTGAGGCGCCGCGATTCGTCGACATGTGTTGCGGCTCTGGCTCGATGCTCGTTCAGACTCTTCACGCGTGGCGAGCGCGGCTTCGTACCGATGGCCGCGCAGGTGGCCTCGCGAGCGATCTGGCGCAAGTCGCAACGGGGTTCGACATTGACCCTCTCGCTGTGATGCTGGCCAAGGTAAATTGGGTGATAGCGGCTCGCGACGAGCTGCGCTTGGACGAGGCGCACCCCGTCTCAATCCCGGTCTACCTGGCCGATTCGATGTGGGCTAAGACCCCGATCGGAGTCGTAGGTACCGTTGGCGCGGAGAAGGCGTACCCGCTGATGCTCCATGACCAGCCACTTGAGCTTCCGGAGTTTCTTGTACGTCCAGAGAGCCGGCCTCTGTTTGACGCTCTGCTCGACCACGCCTACACGCTGGGCCTGGCCCACGCCCGGAGCGGGGCCACGACCGGCAGGGGTCAGGACCTCCGCTTGGCCCTCGACGAGGCCTGCGAGGATGCGTCCCACGACCTCATATCGGTGGAGCTTGCGGCGACGGAGCGATTTTTCGATGAGTTGGTCGGTGCGTTGGCCACGCTGCAACGCAAAGGTCTTAACGGAATCTGGGCATTCGTCTTGCGGAACAGCTACAGGCCGGGGCTTATGGTCGGTCAATTCAACGGGCTCATCTCGAATCCGCCCTGGTTGGCCCTGAGCAAGATCTCCAGTAACCCCTATCGCGAGACCTTGCGCACGGAAGCCGAGACCTACGGCGTGAAGCCCAGCGGTGCCTCTCATTTGCATATCGAGCTGGCGACAACGTTCTTGCTGCACGCCACTGACTATTACCTCAGGGGCGGCGCACTCATAGGTTGCATCCTGCCGGATGCCGTCTTGAATGGCCACCAACACACGCCGTTCAGACGGCGCGAGTATGCGCACGCAACGCGCTCAGTCGATTTGGTAGTGAGCGAATTGTGGCGCGTCGAGACTGGGACATTCAAGAACGAAGCGGTTGTACTCATCGGACGTCGGGACGGCACCAAAACACCCGAAAACATCCCCGGATACACCGTCGGGATGACCGACCGAACGCCATTGGAGTTCAGAGCTATCACTCTCGGCGACAGAGTTGTGTGGTCTGATCGACCCGACGCCGAAGCGGGCATGTGGTTTGGCGACATCGCATTTCGTCAAGGTGCAGATATCATGCCGCGCCGCGCCGTATTTCATGAAGTGACCGCGGTAGGGCGTGACCGGTGGCGGATCGCTTCAATCGACGCGAGTCGGAGCCCGCTAGGCTATCTAGTCAGCGAGGGCAAGAAGCTAACCGACTTTCGACTCACGCCGACAGTTGTTCCCGCGCGGTATCTCTTTCCCGTTCTGCTCTCGAAGCATGTGGTGCCCTTCGTCGTGGGCGAGCCCGCGGTTGGGTTTCTCCCCATCGAGCGCTCGGAAAGCGACGGGAAGTGGCACGCTGTAAGCGCGGGGCGTCTCGCAGCGACACCTTCTGCGGCCGCGGCGTTTGAGGAGATCCTCGCGGCGCACGGCGACGGCTTCTCGTTGTCAGACTACTTCGAGGCGCTTGACAGCCAGCGCAAGAAGCTAAGCGCGCAACAATTTCCAGACGGCGGATACCTCGTGCTGTACGGAGCCGGCGGGTCGTCCCCCTGCGCGGCCTACGTGGACCTCAACGACCTGGAAGCTCGGCGCTTGGTGGTGGACCAGACGCTGTACTGGCGGCTCGTAGAGGACGAGGACGAGGCCCTCTATCTCACTGGCCTGTTCAACAGCGACGCGCTGGAGGAGCTGATACGCGAGTATCAGCCAAGAGGGCAGTTCGGACGCAGGCATGTTCATGAGCTCCCAGGGCGCGTCACGCCGGGATTTGACCCTACTCAAGCAGTGCACGCTGCGGTGGTGGACGCCACTCGTGCGCTGATTGAGGACCTGTCCTCATCCCTCGCGTCGGACCAATACGCCGCTTTTCTTGACCCAGCTCGAAGCCTGCCGTGGAGACGCCGATCCATACGTCGCGAAGTGCTCCCCAACTGCCAAACATTCGCTGTGTACGACCGCGCCTGTCGAGATCTTTACGGCCTCCCCTGACCGCCACGTGCGGGTCGCTAGGCCATTCTCGTGGCGCGTCGGACGAGCGCTACGCTACCCTCGCGCGCAGTGCTTCGCTTTGGACCAACGTCGCGTCGGGCTTCTCATATCCTGACCGAGCTTTGGGAGGTTGATCGTCCACGAACGGTGCGGGTAGCTGCGGCGTTCGCCACCGAGGCAGGAGCGCGCGCGCTTCGGAACCTCGTGCCGGCTCCTGAGTTCGACTCGGCGGAAAAGCGCTGGCTAATCGGTATCGAGGGCGGCATCACGCAGCCGGAGGCACTCGTCTATCTGTCTGGGCTGCCCGATTCCGAGGTTAGGGTTCCATTTGGGCTCGAGACGCTCGAGTCGCCTGCTCTGCACGCCGCGACGTTCTTTCATCTAAAGCTCTACGCGTTTACGAGCGACCGCCGGTCGACGATCGTCTCGTCCTCAGCCAATCTCACCGAAAGCGGCCTCCGCAACAACCTTGAGCAGTTCCTCGCTTGGGCAGGTGACACGATCGAGCCAACTTCAACGACATTCGACGCTTGGTGGAGGCGAATGTGGAGCGTGGCCGATGTCGCCGATGCGAGCTTTATCGAGAACTACACTCGGCTACGTCTGGCCATTCAACCGCCGGTCGCCCGGCCCGGGCCACGTGGCCCCATCCTTGAGACAGAGCCGGCACCCGGTGATCTCAAAGGTGCGGAATGGATGTGGGTGGAGGCGCTCCGACCCCTGGAGGGCGGCAGCAACAATCAGCTCGAGCTCTTCCTCAACGGCTACCACTTCTTCTATCCGGATGCGGAACCCCAGCGAGCCAGCCGAAGGCAGCTCGAGTTCGTTGGACCGGATGGTCGTGTCTACGACAACCCAGAGCGGGTCATCCATTTCAACGGGCCGCCGCTCATGGCGAGGGGTAATTCTATGTGGCGTGTTCGGCTTCCGACAGCAGCGGAGGGGCTCGTCGGTTACCAAGACGGCGGCGTAGTCCTGCGGTTCGTCCGGACGCCTACGCCAAATCGCTATCTGGTGGAAATCACCGACGTTGGAAGCGGCCTGGCAGATAGGTGGGAGCGGGATTCGCGAAAGCTGGCGAGCGTTCCCGGGCCGCCAACGCGTCGCATGGGCTGGGCCTGATCGATGCTCTTCGACCTTGCTGATCTGCGGCGCCGTGATTTTCGGGGGATTTGAGCCCGTCGGCAGCCTCGAGCGCCCGGAACCGGGCATCCTCCCGGTTGACAGCGGCGTGTATGTGCTCGTTCGAACCGAAGACGGACCGCCGAGGCTGCTTGACCGCAGTGTTGGCGGATGGTGGAAGAACCAGGACCCGACCGTGTCGCATGAGCGTCTTGAACGCGAGTGGGTAGACAGCGCACAGACCCTCTACATCGGCAAGGCAAAATCACTCCGGCAACGCGTCGGCGAGCTTATCGAGTTTGCGGCAGGCGAACCAGCTAGACATTGGGGAGGACGACTCGTGTGGCAAGTCGAGGAGTGCAAAGACCTGTTGTTGGGATGGCGCGCCGACCCGGACTACGGTGCTCTCGAGACGCACCTAATTGACGAGTTCCGCGAGCATTTCGGACGCCTTCCATTCGCAAACCTCAGACGAGGCAACCGCCTTCCGTAGCCAGCCTCGCTTCCCGTGCCATAACGAGCTAGAACGGAACGGTGTCGGGGTGTTGCGCCTCGGCCTTGGCGGGAAGCTGCGTCGCCTCGTCGTCAATCGCAAGCATCCGCTTCGCGCGTGCAAGAACGTGGTCGAACGTAAGGATCGTGAGATTGAAGTAGCTAGCGTTCAAAATTCGGTACGCCGCACGCTGATCTTCAGTCCAACCGCGGGAGCGACCGTAGATCAGTACACACCTCGGCTTGATTGCCCGGACGCCACCGACGCGCCGAATGAACTTGTCGCTATTGGCCTTCCGTTCCACCTCGAAGATGTAGTGGCTCGCCTGCGTGATTGCCTTGACGAGATCGGAGTGTGGTACAAGGTTGCCATGGTCGAGAGCGTCGGACCAGAACTTGAGCGCTCCTTCTGGTCGCTTGATCTCGACCAGATCAAGGAAGCCATCATACGCTTGCATGAGATAATCGGCGATGTGCTCCGTGTCGATGTGGCGATCGTCCAGGATTCGGACGAACTCACTACCGAGAACCCAGTCGTTTTCCTGAAACCAACGCTGCCAGGGTTGCTCCGCGAGGTCCTTTACGAGCATGTCTTCAAGGTCCTTAACTGCCCGACAACGCTTGTGATATGTGAGGCTGTTAACCAAGTCGGTAGGTAGGATTTCGTGATCGCTCAGGAACTTCACGAGCTGCTGCTGATCCGGATTGGCGAAGAGCGTCTTAAGCTGGGCGACCTGGGCGGGACCGAGTTCCTTATCAAGCGCGATCCATTTTCGGGCGCCTGCGCGGAAGGGCTCAAGATTCTCTTCGAGATACCTGACTAGCGCGGCGAGCTCGTCGGGGTCCAGGGTGAGCTCTGACTTTGGATCATCAATCTCCGGGCGCTTCCCGTCGACGAGCGTATAGCGACCCAGCTTGAGACTGAGCTCTTCGCTGCCGCTTCGATGCTTGATCTTCCACAGCGCGGCCTCGGTAACAACGCGAGCCTTTTTCTTCAAGGTGGCCTTGACATATGGAATGCCGCGCTGCGATATCTTTTCCTCTCCCATAGTGGTCAGTATGCTCCTGCGGCGGTGGCATGGCTAGGGCTGTACTCACGTACACGGTAGGCCGTCACGATCGTCAGCTACGTAGGTGCAGGTGGGCGAGCGCGTGGTCGAGCATGGCGTCCGTGTCCTGGTCGGTGGCGATCACCGCGAGCCGGTTTCGGGCCTTCGGGCCGTTGAAGTGATCACGGTGGACCTCGACGCGCATGCTCTCGTACACTGGCGGCAGTAGGCTGTCCTCGCCGGGGGCGAAGCCCTTCTTTCTCGCTCCATCCTTGCCGCTGATGAGGGCGCCGCGCTCGCCGGTCGCCTCGAAGTCGTCAGTCTCGAGGAAGTTAGCCAGCTGTTGCACGGGTCGGCCGTTGACGACGTGCCAGACCGAGACCCAGCCGCGCTCGGCACCGTAAAGCGTGAGCCGCGAGGTCGGCTGGCCGATTGCCAACCGGACTGAGCCGTGGTCGTCGCGAGTCTCGTAGACGGCCATCGGCCCGTAGTACTCGTAGCCCTCCGGCCAGCGCGTGACGAAGTCCTCGATCACACCAACTTGTTGCCACGGATCAAGCCGACCGAGCTTCGCGGTGGCCGTCGAGTCCTTCGCGTGAGCCGCGCCGCCTCCCGAAGGAGCGCCAGCTGCGTTGAGCAGAACCGCGAGTAGCAGCTCGAGGACGTCGTCGCCGTGCTGTTCGATGAAGTGGGCGAGATCATCCCTGGTGATCTTGTTTGTGCCCTGGGTAAGGCTGCTCATGTAATGCCTCCGATTCGATTGACTATGGAGTCAGACTGGAAATCTAGCGGAAATCGAACGGAAAGGCCATGCACCCTAGCGCGATGGGCTTGTCACGCCGTCTGCGCCATGAGATCATCGGTGCGACCCGCCAAGGCAGGCCGTGTCAGTCGTCTCCGGCCTCAGCGGCACTCCGGACGCTTCGGGCGGCCCGAGCCCGGCGCTCGCGACCAGGTGCTTCCAGTAGTTCCGTCAGGAGCGCCTCGACAAAGGCGGGTTTGACTAGCGTCCCCGCGGGCGCGTGCGGAAACTCTGCCGGCGGCGGGCGCAAACCCCACATCTGCGGTATTCAAGAGGTCCGAGCGTCGTGTAACGCTGAATCCATGACGATGTGCGCACTACTGGGACACCGCTGGCAGTGGCGACGGAACTCGTGCTCGCGCTGGTGCGAGTGCAGCCGCTGCGGCGTACGGCGCTAGGCGAGAGCGCCGGCTACGAGCATTTGAGCGCGGCGAACGCCTGTTTGTAGTCCGCCGTGAGCTGATTCTCGGCGGCCTTGATCTTGGGTTCGGCCGCCTTCAGCGCTGCTTCGGTGTCGCCGGATTTGATCGCCGTGGCGGCGAGGGTTGCCGTGATCGTGCCGATCTGCGTCAGGAACGCCTTCGTGCCCGCTTCGACTTCTTCCTTGCGCGCCGGTTCGAGGTTGGGCGCGGCGCTCTTGACTTCTTTGAGGCTCTTTGCGATCGCTTCGAGGCTCGTCACGGCTTCGGTGGGGAAGCTGGTGTTGATCGGCAGCCCCTCCAGCTTGGTGAGCTGCTTGGAGATTTCGCTGCTGGCGGCGCACACCTGCTTGCGCGCCTTTTCCTGGGAGGATTCGCCGCATGCAGCGAGCGCCAGCGGAGTCACCAGGATCAAGGGGACGGCGAGGAGCCTGCCGAGCCTCACGCGTCCTCTCCCTGCCTCGACGCTGAAGCGGCGTAACCGGAGCCATGCACGCCGTTGACCTTGTCATGCGGGCAAGCCACCGCCATCGCCCAAAACGGACGAAATCGCTGCGGCACCCCTCGAGGGGGCGTCTGGCGCTGACCGCTAGCGCATGTCAAAGGTGAAGCGCCCGACCGTCTCGGCGCGGCTGTCGAGCACCGGGAGTGATCTGTTCTGCGCAGCGAGCAGGACCCGACCCTCCACGACGCCGTGGCAGCCCGGCGGTTGCGGGACGAATTCGCTGACGTGAAGACGCTGACCACGGGCGATGTCGCGTTCGATCGACTGCCCCCAGATGCCGCCGCGCCCGCACGCCGGCGAGCTCGGCCGGGTGACCTGGACGCCGTAGGCGATGCTCGCGTTCCTCACGGCAGCCGGCGCGGTGAACGTGAGCTCCAGCTCATAGCCCCCGGGAACGCTGCGCGCCTGCAGCGCGACCCGTGTATGCAGGTCGTGCGGGATCTTTGGAGCGAGCATCCGTTGAGCGGCGAGCTGAGTCGTGCACTGCGGCGGACCGCCGGGCTGGCGATCGAACCCGGTCTGGCAGAGACGGCCGTGGAAGCGGAACATCAGCCGCGAGACGACTTCCCCGCGTCCGGCTCCGATCGGGAAGCCGCCGAGCAGACCGCCTTTGCCGCCAAGCACAGGGAAGTTGTGCGCGAGCTTCGAGGGCACGGGCAGGACGATCAGGTATGCGCCGAGCCTGCCGGCCGTCGCGACCGTGCGCAGCCGTCCGTGAGCCACGTAGGAGACGCTGACGGCGTGGGGACCGAGCACCCCGAATCCGATCAGCCGCTCATCGCGAGCGGGGCAGCGCGGAGGGCTGAAAGAACGGGCGCTCAACCATGGGGCCAGACACGATGTCGTCGGGCTCTGGAGCGCTCCCGCGGCAGGCACGCCGACGTCGCTCAGCATGCTCCAGGCGCTCGGCGTGATGCAGGTATTTGGTTCGAGCGCACTCGCCGGCAGTTCGTGAAAGAGCCCGTCGTCGTTGAACTCGTCGTCCTGACCGAGCACCCCTAGGCGCCCGTCGAGCAGTCGCCCAACCTGCGGACACAGCAGACCCCTGGTCGTGCGCACGATCCTCATGCCCCACGGCAGCCCGCCGGCGGGGTCGGGGACGGAGATCGCGAGCGCCTGCGCGGAGGCGGGGCTGCCCTCGCCGTTCGCCGCCGGGAGCCCTACGCCGGCGGTCCGCGACGGGCGTTCGCGTCCGGGCGCGTGAGCGGGCGTTACCGGTGCGCCGAAGCCGATGATCTGGGTTGCGCCGAATGCGGCGGCAGCGAGGAGCAACGCCCCGAGGGCGATGATCGCCAGCAGCGGCATGCGGCGCGGACGCCGGATCTCGAGTTCGCGAGGCGCACGCGGCGCGCCGAACAGCGAGCCGGCGGCGGTCACGAGCTGACGCTTGTAGTCGTTGTGAAAGTCGCTCATGTGCTTGCCTCGCTGGCCTCACGCAGAGTCGCGATCGCGCGGCTGACCCGCTTGCGCACGACCGCCGCCGAGCATGCGAGCTCCCGGGCGATCTCCTCATAGCCGCGTTCGTCGAGGACCCGCGCACGGAGCGCGTCGAACTGGTCGGCGGGCAGCTCTTCTGAGAGAGCGATCAGCAGGTCGGTCTCCGCTGCAATTCGCAGCACCCGCTCGACGTCGCTGTCGTTGATTTGCATCGGTTCGAGCGCCAGCCGCCGGCGCGCCGTGCTTTCAACCCTGCCGCGGCGGTAGCTGTCGATCATCGTGTTGCGTGCGATCGTCAACAGCCACGGCGCCGCCGAGCCGACGATCGCGGGCGGCCTGTCGAGCAGCGCGACGAGCGCTGCCGCGAACGTCTCGGCCATCAGGTCCATCGCCACCTCCGGGTTACGGGTGCGCTTGAGCAGAAACGCCAGCACCAGCTCGTGGCGTCGTTCGTAGAGCTCGCCGAACGCCTCTCGATGTCCGGCGCGCGTGCGTTCCAGCAGCTCTCCGTCTGTCGGTGCGTCCGGTCCTCGCGCCACGCCCTCCATAACGATCGAGCGAGTCCGTTTGTGACCGTTCATTCAGCAGGCAGCAAGCCGGGGCGCAGACGTTCGTAGTCCACGCGTCGTTCAAGCTCGCGGATGCGCGCCTCGTATGGCTCGGCCCGGGCGCGTTCTCGCAGGCCATGGGAAGAGCGTTTGCGCTCACGCAACTGCGCGAGCAGGTGCTTGGCTTCGCGCAGCCGCACGTCGAGTGGTTCCGGCTCGTAGGCGCCAGGGCCGTAGCCGGCAATCTGCTCGGTCTGCACGTGTCCGTCGCTCAGTCGCACGGTGGCGGTGAGGTTGCCGCGTAGGAAGTAGCCGTCGTAGACCGCGAGGATCGCGTGCAACGGGCCGGTGGGTCGCAGAGTCCGCACGTCGCTCGGAGTGCTGAGCGTCACCGAGACGACGTCCGGCCGGGCGACGCCGGTGACGATCGTCCTGCCGGGGAGCGTGCGCCACTCGATTTCAGGCTGGCGCAACAGCTCGGGTTTCTGCAGGAGCGGGTCTTCGCCGGTGCTGATCGGCTGCTGGTCGAATTCGACGGGCTGGTGCTGCTCGGCGGCCAGCTCGAGACCTCGCGGATGCGTCGCGCAGCTCGAGCTCGATCCGCTGATCTCGGACCCGGGCCTTAGCACCCCGTCCCACAGATCGATTTGCGCCAGACGGCCTGCGACGATCCGTCCCACGGCCGTCGCGCAGTTGCGGGTGGCCACGAACCCCCACGGCGCCGCTCCGTCCGGGTCCGGCGCACGCACCTGAGCCACCGGGTCTTCTGTACCTCGCTCGTAGCGTCGCGAGCCCGGAGGCCCGTGAAGCTTGCCGACGCGGCGACCGTGGAGCAGGTAGGAGATGCGTGGGCGCGCGTCCCAGTAGCGACCGGGGAGCACTACGAGGAACGCGTTGTTGGCGTCAACCGGGAGCGCCCGCGCGTGGCCGACGCCGAGCAGCACCGGATCACTCGCGCCCGGCGGCAGCATCCCGCTGAGGACGGCGACAGCCGGATGCGGCGTGTATTCGTAGGGATCGTCGAGGAAGCCTTCGAGCGCGAGCATGTAGCGGAAACGCGTCAGGTCCTTGGCCTGGTTGCAGCGTCCCCCTTCCCGACTCAAAGCGACGCTGCTGGCGCTCGGTGTCGCGCTTGGTTCGACCAGCGTGCCGTGCCAGAGCACGCCGAGCTCGGTGCACAGGAAGCGTTCGCTGCCTACGCCGCTGACGCTCCGGTTGGCTTCTCCGTGCCAGCTGCGCAGCACCCACTCGGGCCCTCCCGCCGAGGCCGAGGTGCGGCGCGTTTCTCTGACCGTGGCGGCGATCGGGAACTCGAATGGTGGAGGCAGGGTCGCCGCCACGGGGACTGGAGAGCGATACGCGGGCACGGCCTGTGGCCCGATTGGCGCGTTGCCGTGCGAGGCGAGCAGGCCGGTCGGGTGGCGGAAGCTGAGGATGGCCCCATCCCTCAACTTGGCGCTCAGCGTCAGCGACCGGGGGTCGACGTGTCCGTCGAGAACGGCCATGAAGGCGCCGCCGCGGCGATCGATTTCAAGCGTTCGCGCGGCACCGGCGCCGGCGAGCTCTAGGCTCTCGACGCGCGGCGCGGCGACGCCGTAGACGATCGTCCGCGAGGGCGAGTCACCCCAGGGGAACGGCGTCGCGTCTTCGCCCGGGACGAAGCGCCGCATCTGCACGAACAGCGGGCTGGTGCTGAGATGGCCGCAGATCTCGGGAGTCAGCGGCAGCGTCACGTGGCTGGGTTCTGTCTGGCTCGGCTGGCGGGTGACCTGCACGCAGTCCTCGTCGGGGGACGCGTCCGGTTCGAGGTCGGCTTCGGAGCTGGCCGCCCAGGTGGCGCCCCCTTCGGGATCTGGCGTTTCAAACGCGCCGGACTGCTCGAGCGCGATCGTGTGGGAACGCCCGTCGCGGGTGACGATCACCACGCGCGGGCGTACTTCTTCAGCCTCCCCCGCGTAGACCGTGATGAAGCTGCCGCGGGGGCCCAGCTTCAACAGGCGTCGACTACCACCGGTCTCGATGGTCACCGATCGCGTGCCGCTGCCGGCGATCCCGCTGACGACCGTGCGCGCTTCAGCTGGCGTTTTGCCGACGAAGCTCTTGGCTCCCACCAGCACCGGCCCGACTCCGGTGTCGGTGCCGCAGCTGTCCACCGAGCCGAGCGGAAGCGGACGGAAGACGCGGTCGAGGCCGACGATGCCGAAGCGTCCGTCGAAGACCTGGCCGACCGCGGTGCACGTCTCGCCGGTGCTCGTTCGCGACAGGCGCAGATCCCATGGCGGCTGCGAGGCTTCGGGATCAGGCGCACCGATTCCTGCCAGATGCGCGCTTCCCGGGAGCGGGATGCCACTCGAGCGCAGATCCTGTGCGTGCGGCGCCGGCAGCGGCGAGCCCTGTTGGATCAGCAGCACGGCTGCCGCTGCCGCGGCCACCACGAGCAGCAGCACGACGCAGATCGCCGCGACACTCAGCCGTCCCACGGGCGCCCGTCGCAGCCCACCACGAGAGCCGTGGTTTTCGCGCAGCGCCGTGCGCGCGACGCGGTCGAGCTCGTCTCCGAGCTGCGCGAGGGCTCTGGGGCGCTCGTCCATCACGCCCCCTCCGCGGCCTCGTCGCGATGGACCACGAAACCCTCGTCGGCGTCGTGATAGGGCTCGAGTGCCCGGCCGAGGGCGCGCAGCCCCCTCGATACCCGGGCGCGGACGGTCTGCTCTGAAACCCCCAGCTCGACGGAGATCTCCGCATAGCTGCGCTCCTCGACGACCCTCAGGTGCAACGCATCGCGCTGAACTGCGCTCAGCCTGGAGAGCTCCAGCTCGACCGCACGTCGCAGCTCGGGAAGCCCCGCACGACGCTCGATCAGCAGCAGATCCTCGTGATCGACCGGCGGCAGCTCCATCCCCAACCGCTGTAGCGCCTTGCGCTCGACCCGTGCCCGGCGCAGGTAGCGCCCGAGTTGTCTGCGCGCGACGGTGAACAACCACGCGCGCTGTTGCTCGCGCTCGAGCGAACGCAGCTTGCGCCACGAGCGCAGAGCCACGGCGAACGTCTCCGCGGTCAACTCGAGCGCCGTCTCGCCGTCCCATGTGCGCCGCGTGAGGAAGATCAACACGGACTCTCCCTCGCGTCGATAGAGCTCCGAGAACGCATCGGCATCATCCATCACGACAAGAGTGCCGCGAGCGCCGATTCTGTGACGGCAGACGTCAACCGCGGCCTGCGCGCCGACGAGCTGGACGTCAGGCGGGTAGTTGCGCCTCGATCGCCGCTGTCAGCTCGTCTGACTCGGGCTCGATCGTGGGGCGAAAGCGAGCGACCGGCTGTCCCGCGGATGAGATCAGGAACTTCTCGAAGTTCCACTGCACGTCGCCCGCCTCACCTGCTTGATCGGTGGTGGCGCTCAGCGTGCTGTACAGCGGGTGGCGTCCGGGACCGTTGACGTCGAGCTTCTCGGTCATCGGGAAGCTCACGCCGTAGGTGGTGGAGCAGAACGTCTGAATCTCCTCGGCGCTCCCCGGCTCCTGTTCGCCGAACTGGTTGCAGGGCACCCCGAGGAACGGTGAATCCGCGCTCTCCGTAGCGCTCCTGCAGCTTCTCCAGTCCGGTGTACTGCGGGGTCAACCCGCAGCGAGAGGCGACGTTGACGACCAGCACCGCGCGCCCATCCAGCGCCGTCGCGTCGAGCGGGTCACCGGCCAACGTGCTGAGTCCCTCGAAGATCGCCATCGCGGCAATCCTACGCGAGCGTGGACGCGGGGCTGCGCTTGGCCCACCCTTGGCGCAAGAGCTCCAGCAGCGCGTCAGGCGGTTGCGCGCCCGCGGCGCCGAGCCGGCGGTCGAGCACGAACGTCGGTACCGCGCTGATCCCGAGCTCGCCGGCGGTGCGCTCGTCGTCGCGAACCTCCTGCGCATAGCGGTCGCCGGCGAGCAGCTCGCGTACCTCGTCTTCATCGAGGCCCACCTCCCCCGCCAGGCGCACGAGCGTGTCGTGGTCGGACAGCAGCTGGCCTTCGGTGAAGTACGCGCGCAGCAGGCGCTCCTTGATCGCGTCCTGCAGCTCGTGGCTCTCGGCCAGGTGCACGACGCGGTGCGCGTCAAAGGTGTTGCCGCTGCGGGCGATATCGAAGCGGAACTCGAGGCCCTCGCCGGCCGCGACATCGGTCAACTGCTGCTCGGCCGCGCGCGCCTGCTCGAGCGTCATGCCGTACTTCCGGGCCAGGTGCTCCGCGCGGTCGCCCTCGCGCTCGCTCGGCGCCTCGGTGTCGAGCTCGAAGCTCCGCCATCTGACGCGAACCTCATCGCGATGCTCGAACTCTGCAAGCGCCGCTTCGAAGCGACGCTTGCCGATGTAGCACCACGGGCACGCCACGTCGGACCAGATCTCTACTTCCACGACGACCTTCCGTTGAACGGGGCAGCTGCTTCCACTATAGGCCGCTGCGGAGCTGTGCCTACCACGCAACCCGCAGCTTCACCGGACGCGGAAGGCCGCGGCGATGTCCTCGGGAAGCTCGTCGAAGTCGCTGCCGATAACGTGCGCCGGCATCCGCTATGTCTGAGCCTGCTCACGCCGCGCCGCTCTACTACAGCCACCCAGCATGCCTGGAGCACGATCCGCGCGCGCACATTCCGGGCCATCCAGACACCCCGGAGCGGCTGCTGGCGATCGAGCGCGCGCTCGAGGATGCCGGATGGCTCGGCTGGGAGCGTCGGCAGGCACCGGCAGCGGATGCGGCTCAGCTGGAGCTGATCCACAGCGCACGCCTCGTGCGCATGATCGAGGAGCTGTCGCTCGCCGGCGGCGGCGCGATCGATCCCGACACGTCCGTCGGCGAGCCGTCATACCGTGCGGCGCTGCACGCCGTCGGCGGCGCGTGCGAGATGACCAGGGCGCTCCTCGCGGGCGACGCGCGCGCGGGCTTCTGCGCGGTGCGTCCGTCGGGCCACCACGCCGAACCGGACCGCGCGATGGGCTTCTGCCTGTTCAACAACGTCGCCGTGGCAGCGGAGCTGGCGATTCGCGAGCTCGACCTGAGCCGCGTGTTCATCCTCGACTGGGACGTGCATCACGGCAACGGCACAGCCGAGGCGTTCCGCCGGCGCGCAGATGTCCTGTTCGCGAGCATTCATCAGGCCGGCATCTACCCCGGCACCGGACCGCTCGCCGACGTCGGCTCGGGCCCCGGCGAGGGCTACACGCTCAACCTTCCCGTTCCCGCCGGCTCTGAGGAGGAGCTGTGGCTGTCGCTGATCGAGCACATCGTGCTGCCCGCCGCGCGTGCGTTCGAGCCGCAGCTCGTGCTCGTGTCCGCGGGCTTCGACGCGCATCGCGCGGATCCGCTCGCGGGCTGTCGCCTGGAGAGCAGCTCATTCGCGGAGCTCGCGCGGCACGTGCGCGCTTTCGCCGAGCAGTTGGAGGTCCCGCTCGGCGTGGTCCTCGAGGGCGGCTACGAACCGGTCGCGCTGGGCGAGTCCGTGCGTAAGACGCTCGCCGCGCTGGCCGCCGAAGAGCCGCCGCGCTCAGCTGCGCCCGACGCGCTGCTGACCGGCCGGGCTGCGGCCCAGTTCACGCGCTACTGGCCGTTGTGAGCGCACAACCGGCGCGGCAGCGCGATCGTCGCATTGGCGCCCTGTGACGCTGTAGCGTCTGCGTGTATGAAGGCGGTGGTCGTCCACGAGCCCGGTGGACCGGAGGTGCTGCATGTCGAGGAGCGCCCGATCCCGCAGGCGCGCCCGGGCTGGATCCTGGTTCGCGTACGCGCGTTCGGTCTGAACCGTTCCGAGCTGATCACGCGCGCGGGTGGGTCGGGTGACGCGGTTCGCTTTCCGCGCGTCCTCGGCATCGAGTGCGCCGGCGAGGTGGTCGAGGCGCCCGACTCGGACCTGCAGCCAGGACAGCGGGTGCTCGCGGCGATGGGGGGGATGGGCCGCGACTACGACGGCGGCTACCAGCAGTACGCGCTGCTGCCCGCCAGCCAGGTGATCCCCGTGACGAGCACGCTCGAGTGGCCCCAGCTGGGCGCGATTCCCGAGAGCTTCGGTACGGCCTGGGGCACGTTGCAGGAGATTGGCCTCGAGCAGGGCGAGTCGCTGCTCGTCCACGGCGGCACCTCGTCGGTCGGCATGGCGGCGATCGCGCTCGGCAAGGACCAGGGCCTCGTGGTCCTCGCGACCACGCGCCAGGAGGCCAAGCGCGTCGCGTTGCAGGCGGCGGGCGCGCAATATCAGCTCGTGCTCGACGGCCACGAGCTCAGCCAGGTCGTTCGCGCGCTGCGACCAGAGGGCGTCGATGGGGTGTGCGAGCTCGTCGGGTCCGGCGCGATGCTCGATGCGCTCGGCGCGCTCGCCGCCGGCGGACGCGCCTGCATCACCGGCTTCCTGGAGGAGGACTGGGATACCGAACGTGTCGAAGCGGAGGCGCAGCGCCGCGGCGTGACGCTGCGCCGCTTCGCCAGCAGCGTGATCAACCGCGACAGTTACGCGAGCGTCTTGCAGGGGATCATCGACGCGGTGCAGGGCAATCGCTATACGGTCAACCTCGACCGCGTCTTCGCGATGGCGGAGATCGCCGAGGCCCACCGATACATGGAAGCCAACCGCGCCGCCGGCAAGGTCGTGATCCTTCCCCCGGATGGTTGAGCGCCTGCGCTCAACCCTCGCAAGCCCGGCTGCGAACCATGTATCGATCATCGACAGCTCTCCGACGCCGGCTGGCCGTGGCCGCCGCGATCCTCGCGACGAGCGTGTGCTCGGCACTCGCGACGCCCCTGCCGTCCGTCGCGCTGGGCGCAGCCGCGGTGCCCGCCGCGAACACCGTCGCGCCGGGCTCGAGGCATTCACACGGGCCGCACGGGAGTCCGCCGGTGAGCGTCGCGGTCGAGCCTCAGGATGCGTTCGGGGCAGCGGTGCCGGAAGACTTCCTCGGGCTGTCCTTCGAGCTCAGCAGTGTGCCCGAGCTCGCGGGCTACTCGAGCCGCGGCGACCTGGTCAGCCTCCTGCGCACGCTCGGAACCGGCGTGATCCGCCTCGGCGGCATCAGCGCGGACACCGAAACGGCCTGGCAGACAGAAGCGGCGCCGCCGACGTGGGCGCGCACGACGATCGGCCCCGAACAGCTAGCCGGCATCGCCGGCCTCGCCCGCGCGACGGGCTGGCGCGTGCTGCTGACGGTGAACCTTGGCCACTACGAACCTGCCGCCGCCGCCCAGGAGGCGCAGGCTGCCCAGTCGTCGCTGGGCGCGAGCCTCGCGGGGATCGCGATCGGCAACGAGCCCGACCGCTACGTCGCCGACGGTCTGCGCACCACGCCGTGGTCGTTCGCCGACTACCTCACCGAAGTCGCGGCCTATCGCGCGGCGATCGCCGCGGCCGCGCCGGGCGTTCCGATCGTCGGTCCCGACGCATCGAGTGGTGGGCTGAGCGTCAGCTGGGTCACCGAAGCGGCGACCGGCGAGCACCCGGCGCTGCTCACCGAGCACTACTACCCGCTCACGCGCTGCCAGGTCTATGCCCCCACGCTCGGCGACCTGCTGAGCCCGTTGACGCGCGCCCACGAGAGCGCGTTTCTCGCGCAGATGGCGGCGGCCGCGCGCGCGAGCGGCATCCCGCTGCGGATGGCCGAGACCAACAGCGTCTCGTGCCGCGGCCAGCCGGGTGTCAGCAACGTGTTCGCCTCGGCGCTGTGGGCGACGGACTATCTCGCCCGCGCGATGAGCAGCGGCGTCGTCGGGATCAACTTCCACGACCTGATCGGCGAACCCGAAAGCTACAGCCCGCTCGTGGCCGCCGTCCCCGAACAGCTCGCCACCGGCGCGTTGCACGCCAACCCGGAGTGGTATGCGCTGCTGCTCGCCCGCGCCCTGCTCGGCGATCAGCCCGTCCGTACGAGCGTCGCCGGGGGCGATGACACGCTGACGGCGGCCGCATTCGCCAGCCCGAGTGGCAACGTGCACATCGTGCTCGTCGACTTCCGGCCGACGGGAGCCGGCTCGCGAGTCGTCAGGCTACGTCTCCCACGTCGGTTCCGCGCCGGGCCAATCCTGCGGCTGAGCGCCCCGGGGATGCGCTCGAAGACGGGTGTGACGCTCGGTGGACGTGCGGTCGCGCCCGACGGCACCTGGCACGCCGGCGCGGCTCTGCCGCGCGTTTCGGGAGGGCCCGGCGCGCTCGAGCTGAGCGTCGCGGCAGGCAGCGCAGCGCTCGTCACGCTCTATCCCGTCCGGTGATCAGCGGATTGTTGACTAACCTTCTCGGAGCGCTACCTCGTCTGAAGGACCTCGCGTGAGACTCAGCAGATTCGAATCCAGCCGGGATGGCGGCGCCCAGGCCGTCGATCCGCCAACTCTGATGCTGACGCGCCAGCGCGGCTGGCGCCCTGTTGTGATCGTGCTCGGGCTGCTGCTGTTGCTCGTGGTGCTCGCGTTCGCCGCGCTCGCGTTCGTGTTCTCGCGCCCGACGGTGGTCGCCGATGCGGCTGCGCTGGCGCGCGTCGATCTGCCGGTCACGCACGGTTCGATCGAAAGCGTCAGGGTGCTCGGACCGCACGGGGGAGCGATTCCGGTGAGCGTCAGCGGCGGGCGGCTGTGGCCGCAGGTAAAGCTCGAGCCGGGCGAGCCGGTCACGGTCGAAGTCGCGGTGCGTCGCCCCGGCTGGATCGCGTGGCTCGCCGGTCGGCACGCGAGCGAGCGGCTGCAGTTGCGTGCGCCGAGCGCGGCCGTGCGCGAACGCTACGTGACGCTCGCGGCGGGCTCGCCGCTGCAGCTGGCGTTCACCGCGCCCGTCAGCAGAATCTCCTACGGAGCGCCCGAACATCTCCACCACCGCTCGCTTGCGCGCCCCAGCAGCGAGATCAAGCTCGCCCGCCGCAGCGAAGCCGGCTCGATCGAAGTCGCGGCTGCGCCGCGCACGTGGGAGCGGCTGCCCGCGCCGTCGTTGGTGACGTGGTTCCCGGCGGGAGCCGGCCCGAGCGCCGTGCTCACCCCGACGCCGGGATCGAACATCGCACCCGCGAGCCCCATCGATGTGACCTTCTCGCAGCCCCTGTCCACGGCACTGGGCGGCAGGCACCCGCGGCTGGAACCCGCGGTGTCGGGCCACTGGCGCACGATCGACAGCCACACGATCGCGTTCACTCCAAGCGGATACGGGTTCGGGCTGGACACGCCCGTCAGGCTCGTGCTGCCACACGGCGTGCGTCTGCTCGACGGGGCGGGCGGTGGCGACACGAGTGTCGCCACATGGACGGTGCCGCCGGGCTCGACCGTGCGCGCACAGCAGATCCTCGCGCAGCTCGGCTACCTGCCGCTGAGCTTCACCTCGGCACACCATGTCGCGCTGACCCCGGCGGCGCAGGTGCGTGCGGCCGTCGATCCGCCGTCCGGCAGCTTCTCGTGGCGCTACGGCAACGTGCCCGCGCAGCTCAATGCCCTCTGGCGTCCGGGCACCACCGACGAGATGATGCGCGGAGCAGTCATGGCCTTCGAGAACGCCCACGAACTCACCGTCGACGGGCTCCTCGGCCCGGTCGTGTGGCGCACGCTGCTGCACGCGGCGATCGCCGGTCAGAAGACCACCGCCGGCTACACCTTCGTGATGGTGAGCGAGGGCTCGGAGACGCTCAGGCTGTGGAACAACGGCTCGATACCTCTCACCACCCCGGTCAACACCGGCATCGCCTCCGCGCCGACGGAGCTCGGCACGTTCGCGGTCTACGAGCACATCGCCTCCGGCACGATGAGCGGCAACAACCCTGATGGCAGCCACTACGAAGACCCCGGCGTTCCGTGGATCAGCTACTTCAACGGCGGCGACGCGCTGCACGGCTTCGAACGCGCGCAGTACGGCTTCCCGCAGAGCCTCGGGTGCGTGGAGATGCTGCCCGCCACCGCCGGTCGCGTGTGGCCATACACGCCGATCGGCACCCTCGTGCATATCGAATAGGCCACCTCGGCTACCAGCGCCCCCAGTGCACGACCTCGTCGAACGGCCGCCGGTCCGGCTTTTGAATCGGCTTCAGCGGGCGGTCGCCGGGATAGCCGAGCGGGATCAGGTAGGCCACGAAGTGGTCGTCCGGCACACCCAGGATCGCGCGCGCCCTGTCCTGGTCTCCGACGGACGCATGACCCGAGCCGACGCCGAGGTCGGCAGCGGCGATCTGCATCGCCATCGTCGTCTGGCCGACGTCGTATTGCGCGCGCCTGCGCTCGCCTTCGTCGTCGCTCTGCGCCAGCACGACCGCGATCGTGGCCGCCGAGCTCGCGACCTGGCGTGCGCCCTGCCAGACCGTCGCCAGTTCACGTAGCTGATCGCGATCGGTCACCACCACGAAGTCCCAGGGCTGCCAATTGCTCGCCGACGGCGCCCGCCGGCCCGCCTCGAGCACTCGCTCGAGCGCCTCTCTCGGCAGCGAACGGTCTTGAAACTGCCGCACGTCGCGCCGCGAGGTGATCGCATCCCAGGTCTCCATGCCGGCCCCTTCCCGTTGAGGTAACCAATAGGACAGTAGGTCTACCCGGGACCCGTACAAAGGGCGTCGCCTCCCGGCATCGGGCGGCGCGGCTACGACACTAGAAGCCGGTGACGTGCACGTACACCGCGCCCGCGCGCGTGCGGCTGACGCCGCCGGACTCGCTCGGCCCGCGGGGCGTTGCCGCTTCCTGTACGAACGTGGGTGCCTCGTCCGGAGCCTGCCAGCGCTCGGGCTCGGCCTCCTCGGCGGGGACGTTCTCCACCGGCGCCGGCTGCGGGCCCGACGCCGTGAACACCCCGCCGAGCTCGAGTTCGTCCGCGTACACTTCGTTCGCCAGTGCGTCGGCCGCGGTTGGGTCGAAGATCTCCCGGGCGCCCGGCCATTCCTGTGCGGGATCCGAGCCGTTCTGCGCCGATGTCGACTCACTCGCCTGCTCCGCTGCGCCGAATTCCGTCCACACCGCCCTGTTGACCGGGTCGCTCGCTCGCCGCGCCGCACCGTTCTGCGTGCGCGGCTGTGAAGCTGCATCCCAGCTGAGTGGCACCGCCGTCACGACCGGCAGCTCTACTGTGTCGCCCTCGGCCCACGCGGGGGCGGGTGTCGCCTGCGCGTCCTGCTCCCACGCGGGCACGTCGAGCTCGTGCTCGGGGGTGGGCGCCGGCGCGTCGAGCACGAAGCGGAACTGTCCGCTCTCGTCGGCGACCCAGAAGGCATGCCCCTCCTCGCTCATCTCGTACAGGATCGAGCGGTCGTAGTGCTCGGCGATCCGCGCGAGCGCGTCGATGTCGGCGACGTCGATCACGGGCACACCGGGCAGTGGCCAGACGCGGGCGACGGGGACGATCAGATGTCTGTATCGCGCCAGGATGCTCGCCCCCTCGTCTCGTTGTCGTGGCGCAAAGCGCGCGACTTTTGCTCGAAGCAGCGCGAGCGTCGCCAGCAGGACACCGAGGATGATGGCAATCGCGCCGATTGCCACCGCTCGCGCCGTTGCGTCCGACGGCCGCACGATCCCGAGCGGCAAGGAAGTAGGTTCTTCCTGACTGCCCGTCACCGAGCCGGAGCTCGATGGAGCGAACTGGTTTGGCGCCGAGGATCCGGAGCTCGACGACGACCCCGTGCCGGCTGAGCCTATCGCGGCGGAGGATTCACCCGTACCTTCCGGCTTGATCTCACCTTCCACGACCGCGAACTTGATTTCCGGTGCGAACGTGGCCTTCAGTGGCGCGTGACCCACCCTGCCGTCCGCCTTCACGTGCGGGATGATCGTGAACGCATCGGTGCCGCGCACCTTTGTCGTGGTTTCCACGCTCTTGATCAGCGCGACGACAGATCCCAGGTCGAGCGTTCCCGTGACGAGCGCGTGATCACCTCGGAAGTACGTTGGCGCACCGAGCGCGAGTGTCGTGTGCCAGCCACTCGTCGAGGTGATCTTCGCTGACAGCGAGGCCTTCCCGGTGATCGCGTGCTGACTCTCGCTTGCAAAGTGGTAGTCGAACCGGACCCCGACCGCGTGCAGGACATTTGTGAAGAGTGGTTCGCCGGTGCTGGCACGGCCGGTGGGGTAGGCGGGCGCCGGCGCCTTCTCGGCTGAGTAGGAGAGCTTCCCGCTCTGCTTGTAGGGGATGTTGACCTGACGACGCTTGGCGAGGGGGCGGTCGAAGGCGAGCAGCGCCAGCGCGAGGAACGGGAGCAGCGCGAGCGCGCCGATCGTCAGCACGCCGACGACAGGGTGCCCCGGGCGCTGCGACAACTGCGGGGATGGACCGATGATGCTCCCACCCGCACGCTGCTGCCTGTGCCGCCGCCGGCGGCGTTGCGTGAACGCCCCACCGGTGAGGAGCAGCATCCCCACGAAGATCAGGCCGCCCATCACCGCTGGGGAACGGATCGACTGCAGGCGCACGCCCGCACCGGGGATGTGTATCCACAGCGCGCCCATCAGCTGGCTTGCGAGTGGGTGTTCGGGGTCGATGAAGTTGTTGTTATCGCCCTTGAAGATGTACCGGTCGCCTTCGCGCCCGATGATCCGGTGCAGCACGATCGTGTGGAGCTGTCGGCTGTGGTAAGCGACGATTTCGCCGACGTGGTAGCTGCTCTGGCTGCGCACGATCGCCAGGTCGCCGGTGTGGAACCGCGGCTCCATGCTGATGCCGTGGGTGACGACATAGGTCGCCGAGCCGCCGAGCTGGGTCGGGGCGACGTAGAACCACAAGGTCCCCAGGACGATGAGCCCCAGGGCGGTGGCGAGGAGTGTTCTGATGCGTCGAGGTCGCATGCCTGCCGTGGTGTTGTGAATGTGGCTGTGGGGGCCGGCAGCGCCGGCCCCCACGTTTGCCACTCGTTCGTTACACCTATGAGGTGACGATGGTTTCCTGTACGACGTCTTCTTCGACTTCGGTGTTCGTGAGCGGCGATCCAAATGTGCACGTGAACGTGGCCGACGTGCCCGGAGTCGTCAGTGCGCAATGCGTCCAGACCGGCGTTCCGGCCGATGGCATCACGTTGATTTCGGCTTCTTTGGCGTCTGCCTCTCCCGCGATCGCTTCTGCCGTGAACACGGCCTTCGTGGCAGTTCCGTTTTCAAGCGTGAATTTGAGGTTCGACGTTTTGTAGCCGGACACAACTGCGACGTTCGCACCAGCGCCGGATTTTTCCGCCTGCGTGTTGCTTGCCGTGAACGCGTACGCGCCTACAGCCACTACGCCTGCGAGCGCAAACGCGCACAGGCCCGCTATCTTCCGCTTGCGGCTAGCGAAGGTTCGCTTGCCTTTACGCATAAACACTTAGGGCCCCCTTTTCGGGATCGTGGACACCTCCTTGGTGTCCTTGCCGGACGCATCGGCCCGCACTTAAAGACGCTTTATCGATGCACTTGCGGTTGCACGTTTGTTTGGCTCTGCAGGCGTTTTGCGCCGAGCCTCGTGGAGGCCGCGCGGCGGGGCCCCGCGATACGCCGCTGCCTGCGCGAGCACCCGTGGCCTGCACGATGCCGGCGCGGCGGCCGGCGGCCGGCGGCAACCGCGGCGAGCGATATCGAAATCGTCACGTTTCGTTCACAGGCGGGTCTCTCGACTGTCGCGGCGCCCCACATCGCGGAGCGCCGTCGCTGCGACTGCGTTAGACTGGCTCGACAGCCAGTCTATGTTTACGCCCTATCAGTGGGCGTTCGGGGACGCGCCCGCGCCGCGCATCGAAAGCGGCGTCGTGGTCTAGCGCTTTGCCGGCCGAAGGCCGGTAGCTTGGCGTTGTCAAGTCTCCAGACTTCGTGATAAGCTTCCGCCCTCTATCACGGAGAGGTGGCGGAGGGGGGATCCCACGCAGCCCACGTGCAGCTAAGCGGCCATCGCCAGATGGCCACCAGCTCAATGAAGCCCTCAGGGCGAAAGCGAGGACTCAGGAGAATGAGACGCGTCAGGGTTCTAATCGGGTGTGCCATATCGGTGTTCGCGTTCGCCGCGATGGCCGCCCCGGCGTTGGCCAAAAAAGAAGCACCGAAAGTGCAGTTCGGGAAATTCATCGCGAGTCTCCCCGGGACCACGATCTCTGAAGCTACCCCGGCGACCGCGACCGGTCACGGCGAAGTGCTCGAAGGGCCCAAGGGCCCCGGGATCGAACTCGCCGGTGGGGCGTTGACGATCTCGAAATGCACGAAGGAACTTTCCGGGACGGGAAAAGTCGTCTCCGAAAAGTCGGAAACCTTCCTGCAGAACGTTACGTTCAAGGACTGCTACGCGCAGTCGTTCACCGGCAAAAACAAAGAAATCATCTCCGAAACGAAGCTGCCCACGTTCAAACTCGCCATTGAATTCCACTCGAACCAGTCCGCGGTGGCCGGCGAAAGCGAAACGGGCGAAGTGAAGATCAAGGAAAACAGCACGGTCGTGATTCCTGTGCCGAGCAAGAAGTCTCCGTGCGCCGTCACGATCCCCGCGCAGACGATCCCGACGAAAGCGGCGACCAAACCCGAAAGAGAATACGAATCGGCGTTCTACGCAACTGAAACGGAAACCGTGGAAGGCAAGAAAAAGCTCGAACGGTTCCCCCGTGGCTTTTATGAACTGCTCGACGTCGAAACGGAATTCTCGAAGGTCGAAACGTGGGTCAAGCCGGGCGAACACTGCCTCTACACGAAGGGCGAAGAAGGCTCGTTTGACAAAGAAGAAGGAACGCCGGCCTTCGGCTACGTCGTATACGCCCAGGGGTACTTCTTCATCGAAATCGAAGAAATCAAAATCAAGAACGGCAACCTTGGCTTCGAGACCAAAGCCGAAGTTGAAGCCGAAGAAGCGGTCTGATCCTGAGTAGTCAGCTGGTTTAGCCGCCGTGAAAGGGCGGGGGAGGGCGCAAGGATGCGCTTCTCTCCCGCCCTTTGGCTATCTGGGCCCGCTGGGAACCTGTTGCAAACGGGTGCTAGGCGGCGGGCGCGAGCACGGGCAGGCTCTGCCCGTGCTGCTTTGACTGGTACATCGCGGTGTCGGCGCGCCTGACGAGCTCCTCGGAGCTGATCGGCTCGCCGTCCGAGCAGGCGACGCCGACGCTGGCGCTGAGCTCGGCGATGCCGCACGAGAGCTCGAAGCTTCCGCACAGGGCTTCGCAGATGCGGTCGGCGGCGCGCATCGCCATCTCCGGCCCGGGGATGTCGCGCAGAACCACGAGGAACTCGTCTCCGCCGAGGCGCCCGACGAGGTCGCTGTCGCGACTGGCGAGTTTCAAGCGCTCCGCGACGAGCACGAGCAGCTCGTCGCCGGCGGCGTGTCCGAGTTTGTCGTTGACGGGCTTGAACTTGTCGAGGTCCACGTACACGACCCCGGTGCTGCTCGAGTCCTCGCGCTCGAGCTCGACCTCGAGCGTGCCGAGGACCGACGAGCGGTTGTGGCAGTGGGTGAGGGGGTCGAACGTCGCGCGCCGCTCGAGCTCCTGGCGCGCACGGGCGCTGTCGGTGATGTCGAGCACGCAGGTGATCGCGCCGCTGACCTCGCCGTTGGGCCGCAACAGCGCGCGTAGGCTCATCAGCGCGCGACGCCACGTGCCGGACGGCAGCGTGATGTCGACCTCGACGTCGTGGTCGATCCCGTTGGTGAGGACCTCCTCGAGCGTCGAGTTGAGCTCCGCGAGGCTGTCGTCGGTGAGCGTGTGCAGGAGCGTGGTGACCGATGCGAGCGCTGCTCCGGGCTCCGGGGGGAAGGCCTGCGGCTCGCTGTGCCCGTCGGGCGCGTCGCCGCCGAACAGGATCTCGAGCAGGCGTGCGTTGTTGTAGGCGACGTTGCGATCGGTGTCGATGTGCAGCAGTCCGACGGGCATCGCCGCGGTGAGGCGGCGCAGCAGCTCCTCGCGTTCCTGCAGAGCTTCCTGGGCTTGCATCTCGGCGGAGATGTCGATGATCTCGACGAGCACGTAGTTGCGCTCGGGGGTGTTGAGCAGGTTGCGCAGCGTCGTGTCGACCCACATGTAGGTGCCGTCCTTGCGCCGGCGGCGCAGGCGGGTCTGCTGGTCGCGGCGCGTGGAGAGCACTGCGAGCCAGCCCTCGACGGCGCGTCCCTGGTCCTCGGGGTGGATCTGGTCGAGCACGGAGTTGCCGAGCAGCTCCGCCTCGGAGTAGCCGAACATCTCGGTGAACGCGTCGTCGCAGCCGAGGACTTTGGCGCCCTCGTCCTCCATCAGCGAGCAGAAGCGCGGCGCTGCCGGCGCCTGCTCCTCGATGTCCTCGCGCCCGTCTGCCTCCTCGTCGCTGGGAATGACCACGCCGAGCAGCACGCCGTGCATTTCGCGCAGATCGAGGAAGTGCAGCGTCGTCCACGTGGACGGTTTGCGCAGCAGCCGAACTTTGTCGGCCGCGGCGCCCTCCTCCTGCGCGCGCAGCCAAAGCTTGACGACGGTGCTGCGGTCGGCTGCGACGACGTTGTCGATCAGCGCTCGGCCCTCGATCAGCCCCTGTCCCCACAGGCCGACCGACTGCGGCACCGGAACGATCAGCCCGTTGCCTGCGAGCCCGCACACGAGCGCGTCGGGATGCTCACGCAGCAGCGCCTCGGCCCCGATCGCGACGCCCTGGGCGTCCCGGGTCGTGAGGCTCTGTGGATCCTGTGTGGCGAACGTGTCCATGTTTGGGCGAGATCGGCCATACGGCGTATGGGCATGAGCGCGGAAACGGTGCCTGGACACTGTGACGAGGCCCCCTGGACGGGACTTTGGGTTCGCCCTTGACATTGTTGATCGATTTGGTAGGCTTTATGAACATTGCTCGAAGACCACGACAGGCGGCTGGATCGTCCGTCGTGGAGCGGGCGATGTGGACCCATCTGACGTTTCTCTCCTCGCTGTCGAGCGGCTTGGCGCCGCTCGACAGCCCCTCCACAGGACTGGGCCGGCTCCCCCTCGCCGGCCCAGTCCCTGTGGGCCGAGGGCGGCTGGGCCGGCTCCCCCTCGCCGGCCCAGTCTCTGTGGGCCGAGGGCGGCTGGGCCGGCTCCCCCTCGCCGGCCCAGTCTCTGTGGGCGCAGGGTGAGCCTTTTCGACGTGTGTGGCCGGCTCCGCCGCGCGAATCCTGGGAGGATGGCGCGATGCGGCGCGATTCCCTCGTCAACCTGCCGGCGGTGCTGAGCTCGGAGCAGCCGCGCACCGACGCGCGCTACGTGATGGGCGTCGACGGCGGCGCGACGAAGACGCTCGCGGCGGTCCTCGACCTGCGCGCGCTCGAGGACGCAGGCGAGAAGCTTGTGCATCTCGGGCACGGCGGCCCCAGCAACGAGGACGCCGTCGGCGCGCAGGCGGCCGTCGAGGCGCTGCTGGGAGCGGCCGACGAGGCGCTCGAACGGGCCGGTATCGAGGCGTCGGAGCTGGGCGCGGCGGTGTTGGGGATCGCCGGGACCGATACCGCGGACGTCGAGCGCAACGTGCTCGCGGCGCGCACGGAGGCATGGATCGTCGTCAACGACGTCGTCGCAGCGTGGGCCACGGCGACGAACGTCGGTCCGGGCGTTGCGGCGATTGCGGGGACCGGCTCGAATGTGTTCGGCGTCAACCTCGACGGCGGCGAGACGCGCGCGTGGCGCGCAGGCGGCTGGGGCCACCTGCTCGGTGACGAGGGGTCGGGCTACTGGCTGGGCGTGCAGTCGATCAAGGCAGCGCTGCGCGACCGCGAGGCTTCGGGGCCGGCGACGGCGATCACGGACGTCGCGCCGGCGTTCTTCGGCGTCGCGAGCATCGACGCGGTGGCTGCGGCGGTGTACTCCAAGCCACTGACCAAGGGCGAAATCGCGGCGTTCGCGATCGAAACGGCGAGGCTCGCGGAGCAGGGCGACGTGGTTGCGTGCGAGCTGTACGAGCGCGGCGCACGCGAACTCGGCGAGCAGGTGGCGGCCGTGATCGAGCAGACGGGGCTCGGCGAGCCGGACGCGAGCGGGCGCGCGCGCGAGTTCCCGGTGGGCCTGATCGGCAGCGCCTACAAAGCCGGGCCGGTGTTCGTCGATCCGCTGACGCGCGCGATCCACGAACGCGCTCCGGGCGCTCTGGTGAGGGCCGTGGAGATGGCCCCCGTCGGCGGCAGCCTGCTGCTCGCCGCACGCGCCTGTGGCAGGAGCGATGCGATCGCGCCGCCGGCGCTCTCGCGCCTGCTAGACGAGGCTCTGCGCGCGACCTCCGTATAGCAATAGTCATACAGCAAACGAAAAACAACATTTAGAGGAGAGGAGCGGCGTGCGCGTGGCGCCGCCTGCGCCGGTCCCGGCCCTCAGGTCTGTCAACCGCTGCGCGGACTCTCCGTCGCTAGCAGCCGCGCTTCGATCGCGCCGCGCTCGCCGATCGCGCCGGCGCCGGCGCCGCACATGCGCACCGCGGCGGCGGCGCTGGCGAACCGCGCGGCCTGCAGCGGCGACTGGGCTTCGCTGAGGGCGATGAAGAACGCCGCGGCGAACACGTCCCCGGCGCCGAGGTCGTCCACGTGCGCGGACAGCGCCGGCACCGGCACCTCGTGCGCGGGACGGGCGGGCGCGAGAACCGTCACCGGCGCGTCTTCGTCTGTCACCGCTACGACCGCGCCGGCGGCGCCGGCGGTGGCGATCAGCTCGGCACAGCACGCGCGCTCGGCCTCGTTGACGACGAGCGCGTGGCAGCGCTCGGCGAGCGCGCCGGCGGCTGTGTCTGGTGCTGCGTGGGTGATCTGGCCGGTGCTCTGATCCCACCGGCGCGCGAGTCCCTGTGCGGTCAGGCCGACGAACGCGGCGTGCCCGAGCCAGCTGCTTGGGCCCTCGCGGACGACGGGGGCGAGATGCAGGATCGAGGTGTCGAGCTCCAGCTGCTGCTTGATCGGACCGGCCCAGGCGAGCAGCCGTTGGCTTCGCTCGTCGCCGCGGCCGGCTGTGCGCAACGTGGTGGTGGCGGAGGCGGGCAGCACGGTCAGCTCGAGCTCGTCGCGGTAGGGCGCGAGCAGCGCGTCGATCTCGCGGGGCACCCCCTGGGTGATGATCAGCGTCCGGCGCCCGAGCCGGGCGGCCTGCAGGGCGCTGTAGAACGCGGTGCCGCCGGCGCGGCGCGAGCCGTCCTCGAGCACGTCGATCGTGACATGGCCCACCGTGGTGTAGTCGAAGTGCAAGTGGTTGTTCACTCTCTCTGCGGAGCCTGTGGGAACATGGCGAGACGTGAGCGGCAGGCGGGGGAGCGCCCGATCCGTCCGCGAGGTGCACTGCGTATACCAAATCGAACGTGCGTCTCGCTTGTTGTGCTTGGTTGGAGTCGATGATCTTGATGAGCCTCGTTCACCGCGGCGCCCGGGTGCGCCTCAGGCGTCTGCTCGCCTCGCTGGCGATGCTCTCGACGCTGCTCGTCGGCGTCGCGCACGCGGCCGTGGCGGGCGCGTCCGCGTATCCGGCCGGCGCGACGCGGCCGGCTCACGTCGCGAGCGCCGTTGGCGGTTCGCAGGCGCCGGGTGGCCCGGCCTCGAAGCCGACGCCGGCGAGATCGAAGAAGCAGGCGAAGCCCAAGAAGCCCGTGCTCCACGGCAACCCGGCCCGGGCGCTGGTGGCGTTTGAAGCGATGCAGAAGGAGTACTACGTAGCCGGCTCCGGCCTGTACGCGGGCGAACCGTTCTCGTATCTGTGGCCGTTCTCGCAGGCGTTTGCGGCGACGGTGAGCATGGCGTTCGTGCCGCACCTGGGCGTGTCGCTGGCGCGCGAACTCGAGTCGCGCCTGACGGGGCTGAACTCGTATCTGGATACGGACAACTCGGGCGCCGCGGAAGGCACGTATACGAGCACGCTGGCGGCATTCGACGGCACGGTTGTGCCGCCGACGGGCCCGGGCGGGACGAAGTACTACGACGACAACGACTGGATCGGGATCGAGATGGTGCGGCTGTACCAGCTGACCCACAACTTGGCGCTGTTGGGCAGCGCCGAGGGGATCATGGCGTTTGAGATGGCCGGCTGGCAGGAACGGCCGGGGCTCGCGTGCGAGGGCGGGATCCCGTTCTCCAACGACGCGTCAAACGGCGAACGCAACACGGTGACGACGGCGCCGGCGGCGCAGCTGGGCGCGCTGCTGTATCGCTACACCCACAACGTCGCCTACCTGCAGTTCGCCGAAAAAGCGTACACGTGGGTGCGCACCTGCCTGCAGCAGCCGGCGAACCTGTATGCCGATCACATCGGCCGGCGCGGCGTTGTCGAACCGGCGCTGTGGAGCTACAACCAGGGCTCGATGATCGGTGCTGGGACGCTGCTCTACCAGTTCACGCGCAACCCCGCGTACCTGTACGAGGCGCGACAGACCGCGACGGCGTCGCTGGCGTACTTCACGAACGAACGGCTCGGCTCGGAAATCCCGTTCTTCGTGTCGGTGTACTTCCGCAACCTGCTGTACCTGGACTCGGTCACGCACGACCCGCCTGGCCCGTCGATCGCGCAGAACTACGTCAACTACGCGTGGCAGCACCTGCGGTTGAGCAACAACCAGTTCGTGTCCGGCTCGCCGCCGTCGGCGCAGCTGCTGGTGCAGGCGGCGATCGTGCAGATCTACGCGCTGCTGTCGAGCCCCGCAACCACGTATTTCTAAAAATAAATATGGGGGGCCGGCGCTGGCGCGCCGGGGGGCGGGCCGCCGGGCCGTCAGGCTGGTTGGAGTAGGCTCTGGGCAGTGAGCGACGGATCGAACCTGACGACGGCCGCGGGCCTGCTCGAGCTCGAAGCCGAACTGGCGGCGCTCGAGGGCGACGGGCGCAGAGAGATCGCCGAGCGCATCAAGACGGCGCGCGAATGGGGCGATCTGAAGGAGAACAGCGAGTACCACGACGCCAAGAACGATCAGGCGCATCTGGAGACCAAGATCGCGCGCCTGCGCGAGAAGATCTCCGACGCGGTGGTCGTGGAGGAGGCGGCGCAGGGCGCGGGTGGGGTCGTTGGCTTCGGCTCGACGGTCGTCGTTCGCGACCAGGACGGCGTCGAGCAGACGTGGCGGATCGTGAGCTCCCACGACGCCTCGCCGCGGGAGGGGCGTCTGTCGGCGGAATCGCCGGTCGCGGTGGCGCTGCTGGGTCGCGCCCCGGGCGAGCAGACCGCGGTGTCGCTGCCGAAGGGCAGGCGCACGCTGACGGTCCTCAGCGTCAGCTGAGGCAATGTAGCTGCTACGATCACGAGCATGACGCTACTTGCCCAGGGGTATGAGGTTGGGGTGCGTGAGCTTCACGACCGGTTGAGCGAGCATCTCGAGCACGTCGAGCAGGGCGCCGAGGTCGTGGTCACCCGTCGCGGCAAGCCGATCGCTCGGCTCTCTGCAGTCGATGGTGCGGATCCGCTCGAGGATCTGGTGCGGCGAGGTCTCGTCACTCTGCCGGCACGTGCGCGCAGCTCGCGCCGGGCACGTGTGAACGCGCGCGGCTCGGTTTCCGAGCTCGTCGCCGAGCAGCGCCGCTGATCCTGTATTTCGACACCTCCGTGCTTGTCAAGCTCGTCATTGTCGAGCCCGGCTCTGAACTGGTGGCGGAGCTGTGGGGTACGCGGCTTCGGGTGGCATCCAGCATCCTGTGCTATTCCGAGGGTCGCGCGGCGCTCGCTGCCGCACATCGTGGCCGTCGGCTGAGCACGACGGGGTACGGTCGGGCGCGCGAGGAGTTCGAGTCGTTGCAGAGCGAGCTGGCCCTGGTCGGGATCGACGGCCGGCTCGCGCGAGGGGCGGGCGAGCTTGCCGAGGAGCACAAATTGCGCGGATACGACGCCGTCCACCTCGCGAGCGCGCTCGCGCTCGGTACCGATATCGCGCTTGTGAGCTGGGATGAGGATCTCAAGCGTGCCGCGGCGCAGCGTGGATGCGCCGTCGCTCCGACGGGCTGACCGCGCGCACGCGTCGTACGAGCTGCTTTGGCTTGGCGCGGTACAGCCGCCGGCCCTGGCGCAGCGCGCGCTTTCGCAGCACTCGCCGGCGCCGTGCGATCGCCTTCAGCAGCAGCTTGCGTGTGCGCCGGCCGCAGCGCCACGCCTGATCGTGCCCCCGCGCGTGTGCGCCGGCGCGCAGGCGCTGGGCGAAGACGGCGAGGTCGTGGTCCTCGCCGAGCAGTTCGCCGAGCTCGTCGGCGCGGCGGCTGAGCTTGCGCAGGCGCTGCTGGGAGCCGGGGCGGTCGAGAATTTCGACCGCGTAGCGGAGGTCCTTGACGCGTTTCCGCCACTGGTGCATGGTGATCGTGCGCTCGCCGCGGTCGCGCGCGGTGCGCCGGTAGCGCTTGCGTCCCTGCCCGTACAGGCGCGCGAGGTCGCCGCTGACGAGCGCCAGCCCGTGGCTGTCGGGCAGCGACCAGGAGACGACGCGCCAGCGAAACGCGTGCAGCTCGCCCAGCAGCTCGGCGCGAGCGGCGTCGTCGGCGAGCGCCTGCCGTCGCTGGCGCTTGTGCTCGGCGGCGAGACGCAGGCGCAGCTCGCGCACGCCGCCCCGGCGCCCGAGCCGGCGCGGGTGCCGGGCGATGAGCGCGTCGAGCGTGGCGAGCATGACGGCGGCATCGCGTGCCTCCGATAGCCGGCGGGCGATCTCGCGCAGGGTGTCGTTCTCGCGTGCGAAGGCGCGCTCGCCGAGCTCGTGGCGTAGCAGCCGCAGCAGCGCCCGCAGCCGCTTGAGCGCCTTGCGCGCCTCGTGCACGCCCTTCTCGCTGGGCCCGACGCCCTCACCGCCGGCGAGCGCCTCGAGCGCGAGGTCGATCTGCGCGAGCGCCATCCGCTGCAGCGCGGGGCTCAGCGGCTCCTCGCGCGCGCGCCCGAGCCGGCGCTCGCGCCGGAGCTGGCGTGCGCGGCGGCGCTCGCGCTCCGCGCGTGCCATGGCGACGCCGACGCCCACGGCGACGGTCGCCGCGATACCGGCGCTGAGCGGCGCAACAATGGAGCCGTGCCCAGCCTTCCGCACGCCCCATGGTGGACGGTGCGTCCAGCTGCGAATCGCAAGCCGGCGACGTATCGCTGTCCGATTTGTGGTCATTCGCTACCTGCTCTGAGCGAGCATATGCTGATCGCGCCCGAAGGCGACACCCGCAGGCGCCGCCACGCGCACGCGAACTGCGTGCTCGCGGCGCGCGCTCGCGGCCAGTTGCCGCTGCGCGAGGACTGGCTGCGCACGCAGCCACGCCGGCCGTCGCTGTGGTCGCGGCTGCTGCGCCGCGCTTGAGCGCCCGCGACGTTCAGTTGCCGTACACGCGTGCGCGCTCGGGCTCGACGCGCACGATCACGCGCTGTTCGCCGGGCTGGCGGTAGGGGTACTCCTCGGCGCCGAGATACTTCTTGGCGAGCGCGTTGATGTGCTCGTCGGCGCCCTCGTGCGTGCGTTCGGCGATGCGTCCACGCACCTCGAGGTACTCGTAGGGGTTCTCGAGGTTGGGAATCGTCAGCGTCACGCGCGGGTCGCGTTCGAGGTTTCGCAGCCACGCGCGCCCCTCCGCCGTGTTCAGCACGGGGCGCCCGTCCTCCACGTCCACCCACACGGGCACGCCGTGCACGGAGCCGTCGGCGCGCAGCGTGGCGACGTTGCAGAAGTTCTTGGCCTGGAGCAGCTCCTCGGCCCGGCCTTCGATCTTTACGCTCATCGGTGCAGTCCCTTCTCGGTGGATGATTGGTCCCCCAGAACGGTAGTGGCCGTCAGCGTCTGGGCCGGCTGACGCCGGCGCTGGGTCCGAGTGCGGTGCACGGCGGCGGGTGCGCGCGGGTCAGCGAGCTGGAGCGAGGTGTGCGGTTCTGGAGCCGCGGCGGCTGTGTGCCTTGTCCTCGTACATCGCGGCGTCGGCGTGGCGGACGAGCTCGGAGACCGTCTGCCCGTCGTCGGGCCAGATGCCGCCGCCGACGCTCGCGCCGACGGAGACGCTGAGGCCGCCGACGTCGAACGGCGCAGTGAACGCGGCCCTGACGCGGCGCTCGGCGGCGCGCACCTGCTCGTCGAGGTGAACGTCGGCGAGGATGATCGCGAACTCGTCACCGCCGAGCCTGGCGACGTCGTCGTCGCCGCGACACAGCGAGCTTAGGCGCGCACCGGCCTGGCGGATCAGCTCGTCACCGGCCTCGTGGCCGTGGAGGTCGTTGATCCGCTTGAACTCGTTGAGGTCCACGAACAGCAGGCCGATACGTCCCTCGTCGGCGCCGACTCTTGCGAGCGCGGCGTCGATCTGCTGCCTGAAGCCGACGCGGTTGAGCAGCCCGGTGAGCCCGTCGTGGCTGGCCTTGTGGCGCAGCTGATCGACGAGCTGGCCGTTCTGGATCGCGGGCGCGGCGAGCGCGGCGACGCCGGTGAGCCGCTGCAGCAGGTCGCTGTCCGGTCGCAGCCGCTCCGCAGCTTCGGTGACGGACACGGCGAGGATCCCGAGGAACACGTCGCGCACGACGATCGGCACGACCGTCATCGCGACCACTTCGAGCTTCGACATCAACCGCGTGATGAACGGATCGTCGCTCGTCGCGTCGAAGAAGTGCGGACGCGGCTCGGTGAGCATGCTCTGCAGGTGCGGGGTGTTCTCCGGGGCGATGCTGAGGTCGTCGAGCGGGTTCGTGCGCTCTGGCACGCGGGTCCAGCTTGCGAGCGTTCTGAGGCACTGCTCGTGCCCGTTCCAGATCCACACCGTCATGCGGTCGCAGTCGACGACGTCGGGCACGGCTGCGACGAGCCGCTCGGCGACCTCGAGGCTGGTGCCGGCCTTGGCGAGCGCGTGGGAGAGCGCGAGCAGCGCGCTGACCTGTTCGTGGCGCTGGGCGGACTCGCGCAGCGCGAGCGCCATCTCGAGCACGGCCGCGGCGTGCTTGGCGTACAGGCTCAGCATCTCGCGTTCCTGGGGGAGGAAGTCCACCGGGTGCGGATAACTCGCGATCAGCTGCCCGTATGCGCGTCGGCTGGAGACGACGTCGACCACCAGCGTCGAGCTGGCCGACGCGGGAGCGTCGGCGGATTGCGCCTGCGCGAGCGTCTTGTGTGCCAGGGCCTGCGCCTCGCGCTCGCCGATGCCGTGGCCGTAGACCTGCAGCTCTGCGTCGGGGTCGGGGCGCACGGCGAGGACGTGGCTCGGCGCGCGCACGGCGTCGGAGGCACGATCGACGATGCGCTGCAGCACGGTCTCGACGTCCTCGGTCGAGACGAGGTCGCTGGCGATCGCGTACACGCCCTGCAGCCGCTCGGAGGTTGCCAGCAGCTGCCCCTCGAGCGCGGTGACACGCTGCTGGGGATCGGCGGCGGTGGCGGCCTCGTGTGCGTCCCAGGTGACGGTGTACAGGCAGCGGGCGCCTCCGCGCGCCTGGCATTCGCGCTCCTCGATGCGCGCGGGCGGCAGCCCGAACAGCATCGGGCAGCTGGCGAGCAGCCCGGTCGTCCAGTCGCAGTTGAGCGCGTTGCGCGTGAACCCTGAGCGCGCGGCCGCCTTGACGAGGGCGTGCCCGGGACCGACTTCGACCGCCTCGAGTTCGGTGGCGGCGCTGAGCTTGGCGGTCGTCTGCGCGACCGCGGTGAGCACTCCCTCGACCGAGCCGAGCGAGCGCAGCAGCGTGGCGACCTGCTTGCCGGCGTGCTGGCCGACCATTTCTTCGCCGACGCGCCGCGCGAACGCGGGGTCGCCTGTGACGTGGACCCCAGCGGCCTGCAGTGCGTTGGCTTCGTCCTGCGAGATCCAGTTGTCGAGGTCTTCGAGGTAGGCGGCGTCGTAGTTGGCGCCGGCCTCGCGAAGGACCGCGGAGACGGCCTCCTCGCCACCCTGGGCGCGCACGAGCTTCAACAGCACGCTCGACATCGAGCAGCCGATGTGGCGATCGGCGTCGCCGGACGCCTCTGCGGGCCGTGCTTCAGAGTCCATAAGTACGCGATCGGCGCAAAACGCCCGGCGCTTGAGCATTCGGCGCGGCGTCTGCGCGCTTGAGCGTTCTAGCGGCGGGCCCCGCCGGCGGTGGAGCTGGCGGGCGGAATCGCGTTCAGCGCGGTGAGTTTGCCGTTGTTCAGCTGGAAGTGGACGGTCGCCACGCCCCCGCTCGGGCTCCCGAGCGGGTCGCCGGTGCGATACAGCGGATAGCCGAGCGTGACTTCGGTGTCGCTCTGGGAGAGCACCTTGACGCTGGCGCTCGGTTCCTTGGTGTCTGTGCCGATGTAGCGGCCGCCGACGAAGAAGAACGCCTGCTGGTCATAGCCTTCGTTCGAGCCGGCCTTCGTGCCGACCAGTACCCGCAGCGTTTGGTTGGGGTGGTACTGGGAGGTTTCGGCGGGCGCGTAGCCCCTGGCTTTCAGCACCGCCGCGGCTTCGCTGACGCCTTCGGCGTGGCTTTCCTGCTGGGTGAATTCCGGCTCGGGCGCTGTGCGCGTGGGGCCGGGCGCCGCGGTGCCGCCGGCGGTACCGGTGGGGGCGGTCGCTGCGGTGGTGGTCGTGGTCGTGGTCGTGGTCGTGGTCGTGGGCGTGCTCCGGGTGCCGGTGCTCCTCGGCGTGCTGTTGTTGGTGATCGCCGGCGCGCCGGCGACGGACACCGTCTTGGTCTGGGAGGAGCCGCAACCGCCGAGCACGGCTGCACAGGCAGCGAGTGCGAGCACGGTCACGGCCACGATCAGCTGACGCCTCATCACAGCCATGGTATTCGCCGTCGGCGCGGCCTCCCCTCGCCGCGCAGGCGAGGACTAACATCAGACGTGGTGTCCGCGCCCTCAGCCGAGAAACCGCCGCAGGGTCGCTCCGAGCGCCGGCTCGCGCGCGGGCGGGGCGGCGACCGCCGCGAGCTGATGCGCGCGAGCGCGTTGTTCGTCCTGGCGGCGCTCGCGATCGTGTTCGCGGTGCTCAACCTGGACGAGGTCGAGGTTCACTGGGCGTTCGGCTCCGGCAACGCGCCGCTGATCGTCGTGATCGTGATCTCGCTGCTGGTGGGGTGCGTGTTCACGTACTTTGGGGAACGGGTGAAACGCAACCGTCGACGCTAGTCGCGCTGGGCGCGCGCTCATCGGTGACGATCTCGATGGCCGCCTCGGCGCCGATGAACGGGGCGAGCACCACGCAGCTGAGGTGATCTGAGACGGCCGCGAGCAGCTCGATACGCCCGCCGGCGACCTGGCAGCGGATCGTGTGCCAGAGCGCGCCCGCGACGGCCTCAGTGACGAGCGCGCCATGCGCTTGGTTGGGTGCTCCCTCGGTGAGCCGCGTCGCGATCGTGTGCACGAGATCGGCGATCTGCTCGAAGGCGTCGCCGCCGGTGCACAGCGCCTCCTGTGCGAGCACGCGCGTCTGCAGCGGATGGCTCGCGAGATAGCGCATCAGCTCGCCGAGCACGCGGGGCAGCGCCCGCCCCCAATCCTCGGAGATCAGCTCGGGGTCGGCGACGATTGCGAGCAGCTCCCCGCCGATCATGTCGATCGCGGCGAGCAGGCAGTGGTTCTTGTCGGCGAACAGCGTGCAGAAGGCGTCGATCGAGACGTTGGCCTCGTCGGCGATCTGCGGCGCTGTCAGCGTGCAGTAGTCCTCGCGCGCGACCAGACGCAGCATGCCCTGGAGCAGACGTGTGCGCTCGTCTCGACTGGGCGCTTCGGCGCCGTGCGGCCCGCAACCGTATGCGGCGGAGATCTCGCGCATGCGCGCGGTCAGGCCTGTGGCCATCCGCTCGGCGAGGCTCTCGGCGGCGGGTGTCTGAAACACCAGCGTCCAGCGCAGCATCTCCTCGGCGAGGTCGACGTCGCCGGTGTCGCACGGGTCGCGCAGGACGCTCGCGGCGATCCCCTGCAGGCCGCCGGCGATCGCCCTCACGATCGGCACCGGCAGAGGCGTCGCGTCGGGGGATTCGGCGAACCCACGCCCGAGCATCTGCTCGCACGCGCGGGCGGCCCTGCGCACACGCAGCAGGCCGGCGGCGCCCGCGCGCTGCGCCTCGAGCACCACCAGGATGCTGGCCTTGCGGTCCTCCTCGATCGCCTTCGCAAAGCGCTCGCACGCCGCGCGGGCGCGGTGCTCGAGTGGCCCCTCGGCGGCGAGGTAGGCCCTGCGGATCTGCTGGAGATCGCGCTTGACGATCAGATCGAAGGTGACGAGGAAGCAGTCCTCCTTGTTGGCGAACTGTTCGTAGAACGAGCGCCGCGAGACGCCTGCCAGCTCGATCACCTGCTTGACGCTTGTGCCTTCATAGCCGTCGTGTGCGACCGCCTCGATCAGCGCTCCGTGAATCCGCGCTCGCTGGTTGAGCACGACCTCGTTGCGCTGCAGACGATGGGGCCCGTGTGGCAGGCGCTTGTAGAGGGGGGCGACCCGCGGAGCGCTCTTGTCTGCGGCGGCCTCCTCGGCTGTCGCACGCTCCTCACCTGCCGTCAATGACGGTCTGCGTGCGGATCCCATGCTTCCCTCTCCTTCGAACGATCTTCGAAAATGCGGACTCGTGTCAATGCCAACTAGTTGGATCATTTCATGTCAGCAATCTTTTGTCTACAGGCAACCGCGCAGACCCGCGCGGCGCAGAGATCGGGCCTTCGGGGCGATCAGTGCAGGACGATTTTCAGCGCGATGATCGCGACACCCATGGCTGCCCCGGCGCAGCCCTCGAGCACGAGCTCGCGGGCACTCGCGTGTACGCGCAGCCCGGCCACGAGCTCGAACAGGATCAGGCTGGCGACCGCAGTCCACAGCGCCGCCGTGACGGCCGTCTGCTGCTGCGCGCCGACGATCCAGCCGACGACGAGCGCGGCCAGCGGCACCATCGCGCCGCGCAGGATCGCCGATTCGTGGGCCAGCGCCCGCCAGATCGCGCCGACGCTGAAGTGCTCCTCCAGCTGCAGGCGCCGCGCGAGCAGCTCGGCGTAGGCGTGCGCGAACCAGAACAGCGCGGCGGCGATCGCCGCCGAGGCGATCGTGTCGAGGTAGGTCTCGTGCAAGCCGCTCTCGGCGGCGAGCAGCGCCGCGATCGCGATGATCCCGTAGACCACCCGTGCAGGGTTCTCGGCGGGCACGAGGCGCTCGGCTGCGCGCACCGTCCACGAGCGCCGCGGCTCCTGGGGTTGCGGCGGTTGGCTGGGGGCGGCCTGCTCTGCGATCGACCGATTATCCGTCGCGGCTCAGCGGATCAGCGCGAGGTGGCTGCAGGTAGTCTGATGCTCGGCGGCGGCATCGGCCGTCGGGCGTGTTGCAGACACATTTCCACGGGGAGCGAGGGCAGTGGCCGAGGGTCTCTCAGCAGCGGAGGTGGGCAAGGAGATAGGCGAGCTCGGAGCGCACCATGCCCACCACGCCGACGCGGACGCCGAGGAGCGCCGCGATCGTCTGCTGTCGATCACCGAGGCGCTGTTGCTGTCGCTCGTGGCTGTGCTCGCCGCCTACTCGGGCTTCGCCGCCGCCAAGTGGAGCACCGAGTCCTCGGTCTCGTTGGCGACCGCGTCGGCGGCGCGCACGAAGGCCAACCGCGCCGATCTCGAGGGACTGCAGATTCGCACGCTCGACTCGGTGTCGTTCAACGCGTGGTTCACGGCGTTCACGGCCGGTAACGCCAGCGCGGAGCGTCTCGCCGAGAGGCGCCTTCGCCCGGGCTACCGTCCGGCGTTCTACGCGTGGCTGGCCACCGACCCGGCGCACAATCCCAACGCGCCTCCGGGGCCGTCCTTCATGCCCCAGTACGTGATCCCGCAGGAAGCCGTCGCGACCAGCGAGGACCACAAGGCGGACGTCGAGTTCGCCAAGGGCTCGGAAGCGGGTTCGACCTCGGACAAGTACGTGCGTGACACGGTGTTCCTGGCCACGGTCCTGTTCCTGGTCGGGATCAGCAGCCACTTCCCGGTGCGCTCGGCGCGCTACGGCCTGATCGGCGTCGGCGCGCTGATCCTGGTGTTCGCCATCGTGCAGCTGCTCGGCCTGCCGGGACCCCCGGGAGGTCTATGAGCCGCGCAGCGCATCGAGGCGGGACGCGCGTGCGTAGAACTGGGGAATGACGTGCGATGATCGATTTCGCCGAGGCACGAGCACGTTTCGAGCAGTCGCTCGGTGGAGAGATCCTGGACGAGATGGTGCGCATCGAGGTGATCGACCGCGCGCTTGCGCTCGCGTCGAAGCTGTTCGTCGCGCTGATTCCGTTGAGCATCATCCTCAAGGCGATCGTGCCCGGCTCGGGGAGCTTCGGCCAGGATCTGGTCGTGCGCTTCGGACTGTCGGGCTTGGGCGCCAGCGCGACACGGACGCTGTTCGCGACCGGCAGCGAAGTGCGGGGCGCCGTCAGCGTGATCGGCATCGTGATCGTGCTCTACTCCGTGCTCAGCTTCACGCGCGCGCTGCAGCGCGTGTACCTGAACGTGTGGCGCCTGCACCCGCAGCCGTTCGACGCGCTCAAGCGTCAGCTCGCGTGGATCGTCGGCTTTGTCGTCTACACGGCCGCGATGTCGCCGCTGCACGACCTCGAGCACGGGCGCAGCTCAGGGGTTCTGTACGGCGCGACCGTGATCGTGATCGGGGCGGCGTTCTGGCTGTGGACGCCGTACATCCTGCTCGGCGGCAGGATCCGATGGCGTCGGCTGCTCCCCACGGGGCTGCTGACCGCGCTCGCGGTCAGCGTGTTCTCGGTCGGCACCGGCCTGTTCATACCGGCGATCTTCACGCGTAACGCCGAACGCTACGGCTTGATCGGGATCGCCTTCGGACTCGTCACATGGCTGTTCGCGTTCGCCGGGGTCGTGATCGTCTCGGCTGTGCTCGCCGGCATCTGGGACCGCCGTCGGCAACCAACCGAGCTCGCGACGGGCACGTGAGAACCTCTTCGCCGAGGGCGACATTGCCGTTGTGGCAGCGCGGTCGTCGCGTTCGCAGCCATCGCCTCTGGGCGGAAGCGCTCGCGGGCGGCGAGTGCTGCTTTTCGTCTGCAGCGATCACCTCGGATGTGGTTTCGTAGGTGCTCGCTTTGCCCCCGAAGCAACACTCGGCGCACCCGCAGCCCGCCCTGCCGTCGTGCTCCTTCGGTCGAGGGGGAGAAGAGTGTCCTCGTCTGGCTCCAGTCGGGGATACTGCGCTAATGGCGTCGGCTGACGTGGAGTTGGTGCGCCGGATGCACGAGGCGCTTACGTGCGGTGGTTTCGCTGCCGCGGCCGAGTTCGCTCACCCGGACTTCCAGATGCGTCTCATGGCCAGCCACCCCCTAGGTGCGGCCCTTCGGGACCCGGGCGACGCGACGAGGGCGATGGCAGGCTTCATGGAATCGTTTGACGACTTTCGCGCTGAGGCGGAGGAGTTCGTCGACGCGGGCGACGACCGGGTAGTGGTGGCCTTTCGCGAGCGCGGGCGGCCGCGTGGCGGGAGCGTCGAGCTCGATCAGCAATTCGGGATCCTCTACACGATGCGCGACGGCAAGATCGTTTGCATGGAATGGTTCGACAGCTTCGACGAGGCGCTCACCGCCGCTAGGGCCGAGGACTAGCCTAGGCGTTACGACGCTCGCTCTTGCGTGAGTCCGAGGTCGGCGAAGGCCCGACACGAGTGCTTCCCCGCGAGTGCGAGCGTTCCGACGGACACCGCCCGGGCTCCCGGGTTGGACGAATAGCAAGAGCGCCAGAGCCATGATCGTGCGCGACTGCTTTTGCGTGATGGCGGTCGTAGGATGATCGAGCCTGCATCGGATGAGGGGGCTATAGCACTCCGTCCGAGGGCGACATTGCCGCTTGTTCTCTTCATAGCGCGCGGTCAGGCGAGTGCCAGGGTCCGCTGCCTCGGGGCCTACGAGACGCTCAGTCCAAAACTGATTGTGAAGCCGAGCGCGAAGAGGAATGCGAGCATCTGGAAGAGGGCGAGCCTGCATCGGATGAGGGGGCTATATCACTCCGTCCGAGGCCGACATTGCCGCTGGTGTAGGCGCTCTCCTTGAGTTCGGCTGACCGGACCGTGCGACGAGGCGAGGCGTGGTTCGGATCCTCGTATCGGCGCATAAACTTCGCTCTTTGCGGCAGTTTTTGCGCCGGCGGCGCTCACAGGCTGGTGATCTCGAAAAATGGGCGTAGTCACGGCGTAGGGCTGTTATCAGCCGCTACCGCTCGGATCTCTCGCGCAGGCTGCGGCGGCATTGCCCGCCAACCTCACGGGTCGCTTCGTTCGTAGCGACGGAAACGCCATCTATCCCAGCAGGGCTCGCCCTGAGTCCGGGGGCCTTGCGCTCCTTACAGGTCCTCCCGCCTAGGCGGGTCCGGCATTGCTCACGAACTCCAAGGAGGCCCCGAATGGCGACCGCCGTAAAGACGACCAAGGATCAGGACCGCGCCGACACGAAGAGGCCGAGCACGGATCCCGCGGGTCCCACCGGCCGCCTGGCCACGTGGCTAGCAGACGTCACCCTCGAGGATGTGCCAGCGTCGGTGCAGGAGCACGCGAAGTATCTGCTGCTCGACGGTGTCGCGTGCGCGCTCGTTGGCGCCCAGTTGCCCGTGTCCCGCAAGGGCGTCGAAGCGATCACCGCCCTGGACGACGCGGGGAGCGCACAGCTCATCGGCTGGGATGGCCTCAGCACGAGCGCCCCGTCGGCCGCGATGCTCAACTCCAGCTTCATCCAGGGGTTCGAGCTCGACGACTACCACCCGCTGGCGCCGCTGCACAGCAACTCGCTGGTCATCCCCGCGATGCTCGCGGCCGCGCCGCACCTCGGCACCGTGTCCGGTTCGCGGTTTCTGTTCGGCGCGATCCTCGGGTACGAGACAGGCCCGCGTGCGGGCCAGGCGCTGCACGGCCTGGAAATGATCTCCCGCGGCTGGCACTCAGGCGTCGTTTTCGGCACCCACTCCGCCGCCGCCGCCGCCGGCGCCCTGTATGGCCTTGACGCGGCCGGCTTCGAGGACGCCCTCGGGATGGCAGGCACTCAGTCATGTGGCCTGATGTCGGCGCAGTTCGAGTCGATGGTCAAGCGGATGCAGCACGGGTTCGCCTCGCGCGCCGGCCTGACCGCGGCCGCGCTGGCCGCTTCGGGCTACGTCGGGATCAAGCGCGTGTTCGAGCGCGAATACGGCGGTTGGCTGCCGGTGTTCGGCGAGGGCCACCACCCCAACGCAAGCGAGATCAGCGCGGGTCTCGGCACCATGTGGGAGACCGCGCGGATCGCAGTCAAGGCGTATGCCGCGATGGGGCTTCTGCACGCCGGGATCGATGCCGCCCTCAAACTGCGCTCCGAAAACATTCCGGTCGACAAGATCAAGCACATCGAGGTCGACCTCTCCGAGGGCCCCTACCAGCATGGCGGCTGGCAGGCGGTCCGACCGCTCCAGCCGATCGGCGCACAGATGAACATCGCCTACGTCGTCGCGGTCGCACTCCTGGACGGCAACGTGCTAATCGACCAGTTCGCAGAAGACCGCATCAACCGCGACGACGTGTGGCGACTAATCGACCGCACCCAAGCCCATCACGAAGAGTCCTACGACAAGCTCCCCGTAGACGAGCAGCTCAGAACCAGAGTACGTCTCACGCTCGACGACGGCAGCATCCGGGAAGCGACCGTTACGCACCCCCGAGGGACCGGCCCCAATCTGCTGACCGACGCAGACATCGTCGAGAAGTACCGCAGCCTGACCCGCTCCGTGATCTCGCCCGAGCGCCAGGTGGCGATCGAGAAGGCCGTGCTCGGGGTCGACGATCTCGACGACATCTCTGAACTGATGGCGCTCCTGACCCCCATGGTCAAGCCCGCCCTGGGCTGACGCGAAGGAGACTCGTAGTCATGGCATCGAACACGACAATTATGAAACGCGATCCCTACGTCGACCTTCCACATGTGCCGAGTTTTTCTCTCGAGAGCAGCCTTGTTGCGGACGGTGAGACTATGCCGATCGCTCAACGAGGTGCGATCTTCGGCGCCGGCGGTCAGGACACCTCGCCCGATCTCACCTGGTCGGGGTTCCCCGACGAGACTCAGAGCTTCATCGTCACGATGTACGACCCGGACGCACCGACGCCGAGCGGGTTTTGGCACTGGGCCGTCATCAACCTTCCTGCGTCCGTCACATCGTTGTCGGCGGGAGCGGGCGAAGGAGACCAGACCTTGCCGGAAGGATCAACGCATTTGCCTAACGACGCCAGTTTGCGCCGCTATATCGGTGCTGGGCCGCCACCAGGCGATCCCCCACACCGATATTTCATCGTCGTATCGGCGCTAGACCTACCCGAGGCGGGGGTCCCCGCTACGGCAACCCCTGCACTGGCCCTGTTTCACACGCGCGCCAACGTCGTCGCGCGGGCAATACTGGTTCCCGTCTACGGCGTCTGAATGCGCGGAATGGACGGCGGCGCGCGGCACGCGCAAGAAAGCCCGTGATCGCCCGCGACCGCCTTCCGGTAACGGCGGTCGGAGGATGATTGAGAGTGCATTGGATGAGGGGGCTATATCACTCCGTCCGAGGCGGACATTGCCGCTGGTTGTGCGTGGCGCCGCCCCTTTCGGGCGCCCACATGAAGCCCGTGCCCCGCGTCGTCGAACTCAGGAGGCTGGCGGCCTACGCGGGCGGTGCCTGCTTTCAGCGCTTTGCGGGGCTGCCGACGTGGCCGGCTCGACGCCTGTCCGGGCCGAGGAAGAGGTGTCCCGTTTCCCCGGTCCTCGAACGAGGCATGGGTCGGCCCTGAGGGACCGACGGGCTAGACTTCAGCGGTCGTGTCGCTGACCGCCCTGACGTCCGCGGAGATCTCGCTGCCGGCCCAGGCCGATGGCGCGCGCGTCAGCGACCGGATCGCTGTTCTGGCCGACACCGTCGACGTGGTCGGGTTGACCGACAATCACGCCGGGCAGCCCCGGATGTCGCCGCTGGCTGCGGTGGCGCTCGCGCGGGAGCAGGGCGTGGGGACAATCGTCCACGTTTCCTGCCGTGATCGCAACCGGCTTGCCCTGCAGTCCCAGGTCGTGGGCGCGGCGGCGCTCGGCGCTGAGGCGGTCCTCTGCATGCAGGGCGATCCGGTGCCCGGCATCGAACATGTGGCTGACATGACCGCCACGCAGCTCATTGCGAGCGCGTCGGCATGGAGCGCCCCGCACCCGTTGGCGATCGGGGCGGTCGTCAATCCCTTCGCCGAGGACGTCGACCGGGAGTTGCGGCTCCTGCGGCGCAAGATCGCCGCTGGAGCAACCTTCCTGCAATCGCAGATGATCTTCGACCTCGGGCGCCTGGAAGCGTTCCTCTCGGCCGCCGAGGACATCCTCGCGGACGTGCGGTTCTATGCAAGCGTCGCGCTGCTCCGCAGCGCGCGCATGGCAGAGCGCGCCTGCGCGCTACCGGGGATCGCGATTTCTCAGCGAGCCGTGGCGCAGATCAGTCGCGGCGGCGGCATCGACCTAGCGCGCGAACTGGCGGCCGGCCTTGCCTGTGTCTCGCGCGTAGATGCGCTTCACGTATTTCCGCTCGGAGCCGAGGCGGCGACACGCGAGGTCGCCGCGGACTTTCGCGTCGCGCGGGGTGTCAGCGCCCAACGCCCGGCAGGGACCGGTCCGTAACCGGAAGCCCGAGCGGCGACGCGAGAGCGTCATTCGTGCTGCGTCACTGCCATCACGGTCGTGATTGTCATAAGACCCGCCCGCTGAGAAATCCCGGGACAGGGAGGCCATACGGACAGCGCTGCTGGCGCCGCTCGATCTTGCCGGCAATGCCCGTCATGGCTGAGAAGCAGGTCTCCGGCGACGATACGTCGCTTACCTGCTGGTGGACATTGCCGCTGGTTGTCTGCTGGCGCGTTCGGCCACCGTCGCAGCGTCGCCTTTGGGCGGAAGCGCTAGCGTGCCGGCGAGCTTCGATGGGTGCTGCTTGTCGTCCGCTGCAAGCGTGAGCACAGCACTGGGTCGAACGCTCGCTTGTCTGCGAAACCGCAACTGCGGGGCGGCGGCTCCCGCGAGTGAAGTGGTAGTTGTGCGCCGGCGGGCCGGTTCCGGTAGCGTCCGTGCCGGAGATGACCGGCAGCGATGGGAAATCCGCGAACGCAGAGCGCGTACTCGAGCTGAAGGTATTGGGGGATCCAGAGTTCGTTGGCGATCTCGCAAAGGAGTGGGCCGGGCTCCAGGGCGTGGACACAAGCCCGCCGCGCGAGGAGCCGGAGTCGACCGACTTGTCGCTCGCGTTGGGGCTCGTAGTATCCATAATCGCGCTGATCGAATTCGTCGCGTTGGAGGGGCCTCTGGTGCCAAGGCTGTGGAACGCCTTGAAGCACAACAAACCCAGTGAGGTAGTCCTGAAGACGCCGACTAACACAGTCCGCCTCGAGTGGACAGGGCAACTGTCGGAAGCTGCGGTTCGCCGCGCGCTGACGCAGCTGCTCGCTGATGAGTCCTAGCGCGTTTGAGCCGCCGCATGTCCTGCGGCTCACAAGCGGCCATGCGGCTGTTCGGCTACGAGGCATGCAGTCAGACTTTGGGGGCTACGATCCGTGCTTCCTTGGCCTGACGATTCACCTGCGCAGCGACCGTGCGGTTGAGATCGCACTGTCCGAGCCCGGCGACGCGGCTGCCGACGTTGGCCTACAGCAGGCCGAGAGTGAGGGCGCGGACGCACTGTTCGAGCGACTGGCGCTGTCGAGCGTGCGGATTCACGAGACGCGACACTTTCACGATTCGCTGGTCGCTCCGATCGGCGCCGAGATCTTCTGGCGGAGGTTTCTCATCACCTTCTACGGCTTGCAGCTCATCTCTCTCGTCCGCGATCTCGCCGCTGAGCTGGAGAAGGCGGAGTGGCTGCTGCCGGTGCCGCTGACGCGCTGGCTGCAAGCCGACGAGCGTGCCCGCTCGGAATGGACAGAACGCTGGTGCAGACATTTCGGAGCCGGTGTTCGAGTCCTCGATCTGTGTGACGCCGACCACGACTTGGGTCCTGATTCCGCGCGGCTAATAGACACCGTCAACCGTCACAGTGCTGAGATGGCGAAGATCTTTCGCGAGGACTGGCAAGTGAGCCGCGATATCAGATCCATGCATGTGTTCGAGGCGTCCGCGCTGCTCGCACAGTGGGTGTCGATCGGCGAACTGTACGGCGAGGCGCGCGCGCAACACTTCATCGACTGTCTGTTCGGCGACCCCCGCTCCGCTTATGCGGCGGCGCTCGAGTTCATGCGGGTGATCGCCGTCGCGCGTGGCTCCGATGAGCCTGGCCTCCCGGCGCTCCAGGCTGCTCTCACGTGGTCCCAAATCGGCTATGAGGAGAAAGTCGACGAGAGCAAGCGCCCACTCGTGCGCCTGGCCCGGCTGGTGAAATGGCTCGCCAAGCGTGGACTTCCCTCGACTGCGGGAGTCGCCGACGCGCGTCGAGTGTTCGACGAGTGGGACGCCGCGCTCGGGGAACCCTCGACATTTGACGGGCTCATGCGCTCGGTGCGCGACGACGAGCTGATGGCCGAACGCATCCAAGCTGCGGCCGAAGGGGAACCCAGTCGCGGACAAGCCTTCGCCAAGGTGATGTTGCCGTCCCTGCAGATGTGGCTCGATGCCCGCCGGTCGATGGTGAGCCGGTTCGTGGCCAACCCGGGGCTCTACTGTGATCCGATCGGCTACGTGCGCTCGGGGCCAGAGGAGTATCTGTCGCCCGCTTCGCTATACATGCTTGGCGCCGGCTCGATTCCGGCGGAGGCCTTCCATCGGCTCGGCGCCGCGCGGTACGGGTACATCCCGCTCGAGACGATTGGTGAGGGTGAGAACGGCAGTGTGATCGCGTTCGGAGAGATCTCGCCCAAGGGCTCTGAGGAGGAGCTCGAACAGGCGTACGACGTGACGAGATGGCATATGGCATGCGACTACCTCTACAGCGAATCCAGACGAGACCTCAGTGGCTACGAGAAGGCGCTCGCGCGGGAGACACTCGGTTCCCGGCTGCGTCCGGTCGAGATCCTCAGCTGAGCGATCGCGGGCCGACGCTCACCCGCGAGTCTGCCTACCGCCGGCGGCGATCGCCCGGTGCAGAGCGTCCTCGGCTGCGCCACGCTGCTGGACATGACCAAGCCCCGGAGGGCGCGGGACGAGCGCGTTGCGCTGGCCCCGTCGACGATCGGCTTGCCCATGCGGACGCGAACGGTGCCCGACCAACTGTCATCGCCGCTCCCCCGGCATCACAGGTCGGGAGCTCTGCTGCGACATCTCACTTCTCACGTCCCAGGGCATCGAGTGCCTCGTCGCGGTCGCGGAATATCTCGACCCGCACGATCTTTGCCAATCGGACGGTATAGACGTAGGCGAACAATCCGCGAACCTCTACGCCGCTGGCCCGTCCACGCCCGTGATGTCTCGCAACCACGAACACCCGCTCAGCCACGCTCCGAAGCTCCTCGACCTCGAACCGATAGTCGTCGGCAAAGGACCTGAACCATTCCGCGAACCATTTGCCCACCTCTTCTCGGCCAAGATACGTTCCGGCTGCCGTTGGAAAGGCGTCCGGGACAACGACCATGACCACGTTTTGATCGAAGGCGTCCAGGGCCGTGCCGAAGTCACGCCGACTGGCGGCTTCGAACAGTCCCCGCACTATGTTCTCCGGCGATATCGCGTACTCCTCGGACATCAGGCAGCCAAGTATCCCTCCGCGCCCTGACCGCCGCTTTGCGAAGTTAGAGCGAGCGTCCGCGCTGCAGCAGGGCAGACGACCGGAAAGGACGATCAGCCTATTGGGCGTTCGCTGCGGGGACGAAGTCAAGCGGAGCGGCCGCGGCCGTCGATCACCGCGGTCGGCGGGCTCGCTAACACCGGCGGCGTGGAGAATGGTCGTGAGCCAGTCCGTAACGTGCATGATCTCGTCGCTCACGGCTTCTTCGCTCACGCACCAAGAGGAGTCGGCATCCTTGCGGCAGCTGATGTCGGCGCATTCCGGAACTTGATGGATCTATAGAATCCTAGGGCCTCGGCTCGGGTGTCCGTGTAGTCGGGTCGCCGCGGTCTGCGCGGTGCAACGCCAATCCAGATCGGGGCCCCAATGGGAGCAATCACAGGTCTAGCAGCGATCCGCAATCTCTCGAGCGGTCGTCAAGACGGCCACGGGATCGCGATCAAGCGCAGACAGCACTGGCAGATCGCGGGGGCGCTTAGGGCGCGCCTCGTGCTCATCGGGTGCATGGCGATCTTGACCGGCGCCGCCGCGACCACCGGCGCGGCACCGGCCGCAGCAAGCGTGCAGGGAAACATCGAAGGAATCGAATTCGGCTTCGAAAACAGGAACGGACCTGAAACCGAGTACCTGTGGGCCGCAGCCAGCAACGCGACGCTCGAGGAGCTCGGTGCAAAGAGGGTCACCGGCGTCGCCTGCCGCGCTGTCACCGACGACGTCCCTCCGCTCACGCTCCTCTGCAAGGAGCTTGTCGCTCCGCTGGTGCGCTCGTGGATCAACACAGGCCACGGGCGAGCCGACCACGGCCACTGGGTCGCGTACTACCCACATCTGAAGCCGCATTTCCAACACGGGCGCTTCTAACGTTTGCGCGACGAACTGTGGCTGCGTTCAGCAGGCCGGCGGTCTTCAATGAGCCCTGCTCGGCGGAGTATCTTGGTGGTTGGGAGGCTCCGGGACGAAAGGCACATGTATGGGCGATGACGTGGTGGGCATCAGCGTCCTCGGGGCTTTCTCGATCACTGTGGGCGGCTATGTCGTCCCGGAGGACGCTTGGCGGTTGCGCAAGGCGAAGACCCTGATCAAGCTGCTCGCGCTCGCGCCCGAACGTCGCTTGCACGCGGACTGGGTGACCGAGCTGCTTTGGGGGGAGAGCAAGGATGCCTCCGGCCGGAATAATTTGCACCAGGTGATGTTTGCGGCGCGACGGGCGCTCGACTCGGCCGGGCTCGAGGGTCGCGAGTGTCTGCAGTTGCACGAGGACGTGATCTCCCTCTGTCCTGATGATCCGGTGCGGATCGACGTGCTCGCTTTCGAGGAGGCCGCCGCGACAGCGCGAGGGGGCCGCGATCCCGTTGCCTACCGGGACGCCCTTGATTCGTACGACGGCGAGCTGTTGCCTGAGGACCGCTACGAGGAGTGGACGGCATCGCGGCGCGAAGCCGTCCGCGAGCTTCGCCTCGCTCTGGGGGTCGAGCTGGCGGAGCTTGAGGCGCCGGGCGATCCCGCTGCGGCGATCGACCGTCTGCGATCGGTGTTGGTCGACGCACCCCTGCACGAGCCCGCACATCGGGCGCTGATGAATCTCTACGTGGGGGCCGGGCGGCGGCAGGAGGCGCTGGCCCAGTTTCAGGAGCTGAAGCTCGGTCTGCGGCGCGAGTTCGAGGACGAGCCCGACGAGGAGACCCGCCGCCTCTACCGGGAGATACTGACGCGCGGCGCGGGTGAGGCGGAGTCGGCGCGCCCACCCGCGGCGGCCGCGGAGCGATGGCCGGCCGAGGGGCCGAACGACCTCCCGCGGCAGCTGACCAGCTTCATCGGCCGCGAGCGTGAGCTGGCCGAGGCCGCCGCGCTGCTCGGTAAGTCGCGGCTGTTGACGCTGACGGGGGCGGGTGGATGCGGCAAGACGAGGCTCGCTCTGGAGCTGGCGGGGCAGCGGTCCGGCGATTTCTCCGCCGGCGTCTGGTCGGTGGAGCTGGCCGCGCTAGGGGAGCCCGAGTTGATCGGCCCGGCGATCGCCCAGGCCTTGGATACGCGGCTTGCCTCTGACCGCGCCCCGGAGGTCGCGATCGCCGGACACATCGGCGATCGCCAGCAGCTGCTTCTGCTCGACAACTGCGAGCACCTGGTGGAGCCGGTCGCGCATCTCGTCGAGGCGCTGCTGAGACGCTGCCCGCGCCTCACAGTGCTGGCGACGAGTCGCGAGCCGCTTCGCGTTCCTGGCGAGGTGACCTGGCGGGTCCCGTCACTCTCCCTCCCGGGGCTGGTCGATTATTCCCCCTCGGTGGGATCGCTGGAGGCGGAGTCGGTGCGGCTATTCATGGCTAGGGCGGGCCAGGGCGTCCCCGGCTTCGAGCTGGACGACGAGAACGCGATCGCGATCTCGACCCTCTGCCACCGGCTCGACGGGATGCCGCTGGCAATCGAGCTCGCGGCGGCGCGAGTCGGCGCCCTGACCCCCGCACAGATTGTCGAGCGTCTCGACGACTCTCTCGACCTACTCTCGGGGGGAAGTCGCACGGCGATGACCCGGCAGCAGACGCTGCGGGCAACGCTCGCCTGGAGCTTCGATCTGCTCGAGCCCGACGAGCAGATCCTGCTGCGGCGCCTCGCGGTGTTCGCCGGGAGTTTTGGCTTGGAGGCAGCCGAGGACATCTGCGCGGTGGATCCGCTGCGGCGCCAGGAGGCCGTCGCTCTCCTCGGCCGCTTGATCGACAAGTCGCTCGTCCACGTCGAGGAGGGCCCCGGCGATCGCCGCTACCGCTTGCTGGAGACGGTGCGGCAGTACACAGCAGAGCGGCTCCAGGAGGCCGGCGAGCGAGATGCCTTCGGGCGCCGCCATCGCGATTGGTACATCGAGCTGGCCGAGAGCGACCCGACGCCGGCCGGAGACCTCCCGGCGAGGGACCGGCTCCAGCGGCTCGATCTGGAGCGCGACAATCTCCGCGCCGCTCTCGCCTCGGCCCTCGCGGACGATCCTCAGGTCGCCCTGCGCCTGACCGTCGCGCTCTGGCGTTTCTGGCTGATGCGCGGCTACCTCGCCGAGGGCTACCGCTGGCTCGACGCGTCCCTGGCGGCGGCGCCGGAGCACACCGCAGATCGCGCCCGTGCCCTGCTCGCCGCCTGCCTCGTGGGCCTGCGGCGGGGCGTCCATGGGCGTCTGCACGAGTTCATCGGAGAAAGCGTCGCGATCTTCAGCGAGCTCGGCGACCACGCGGGGATGTTCGACGCGGTCGAGGTATCGACGGCCTATCGCGCGATCGTCAGCGGCCCAGCGGACGTCGAGGCGCTGCTCAGCGAACACGAGACGCTCCTCGTGGACGGGCTCCCCGCTGCCCGGCCGCCGACATGGGCGGCGCACACGCGCGCCATCGCGGCGTGGTTCCGGCGTGAATATCCGCAGGCGCGCCAACATTTCGAGCTCGCGCTGAAGCGGGCCGGAGAGCTGGTCGCCGAGGAGCGCCCGGCACTCTGGCCGATGAGCTACTCGCTGATCACCGTCGCACCGGAGGCCGGCTACCCGTTGCTTCTACAGGAGGACACGGCGATTGTCTGTCGTCGGGTCGGTGGCGAAGCGGCGGTTGCCTACATCCTTGGCAATCTCGCCGCTGTCGATCGGGTCGAGGGTGACTTCGTTCGGGCGGGTGAACTGATCGAAGAGAGCCTCGCTCGCTTCCAGCGACTCGCCGACCTGCAGGGGGAAGCATTCGCGCTGGGCGCGCTCGGCAACCTCGCCCGCTCCAGCGGCGACTTCGACCGCGGCCGGGAGCTGCTCGCCCGCAGCCTCGCAATCCGCCAAGAGGTCGGCGACCGGCGCGGCACCGGGATCACGCTCGGGTGCGTGGCAGTGCTGCTCGCTCGCTCTGGCGACCTGGCAGGCGCCTGGACCGCCGCCGAGCAAAGCCGCGACTGGTTTGCGGAGAACGACGACATGATTGGTCTCAGTGCCGCCGAGCTCAGCCTGGTGAACGTGGCGCTGTCCGCCGAGGATCGCACTGGTGCCCGCGCGCATCTGGAGGCAGCGGCCTCGGTGTTCGGAGATATCGAGCGCACCCCCCAGGAGGGTTGGGTACTGGCCGTGCTCGCGGCGATGTCCGCCGAGGACAGCGAACCGGCGACTGCGCGCCGCTGGCTCGACCGGGCGATCCGGCATTTTGAGTTGCTCGGAGGCGCCGCCGGTATGGCCTACTGCCATGAGGTGGAGCGCGGGCCGGGAGTCGCCGCGGGCAGCGCGATAGCCGAGTGACGGGACTTCGAGGAGCCCTAAGACGCTGCAAAGTCGTCGCTAAGAGGCGGATCGTAGGCTCGGTGAGCATCGTCAAACGACACGTCGAACAACCGAACTGAAAAGGGGGCCGGCATGGCTATGCAAGGGGTGCTTGGAGCGGCAACGCTGAAGGAGTTTGAGGACGGGCTGCACGGAGAACTAATCCTGCCCGGCGACGGCGCCTACGACGAAGCTCGTACGATCTGGAACGGCGCCCATGACGCCCGCCCGGCGGTGATCGCCCGCTGCGCCGACTCCTCCGACGTGCGCCACGCAATCGGTTTCGCGCGCAGCGAGGGACTCGACATCGCCGTGCGCGGCGGCAGCCACAGCATTCCCGGCTTCTCCACCTGCGATGACGGCATCGTCATCGACCTCGCCCCGATGAAGGGCATCACGGTGGATGCGAGCGCCCGCACCGCCAGCGCCGAGGGCGGCCTCACCTGGGGGGAGTTCGACGCCGCCACCCAAGAGCATGGCCTTGCCACCACCGGAGGCCTGATCTCGACCACAGGCGTCGCCGGCTTCACGCTGGGCGGCGGGATCGGCTGGCTGATGCGCAAGTACGGCCTGGCCTGCGACAACCTGCGCTCGGCCGAGGTGGTCACCGCCGACGGCCAGATCCTGACCGCGAGCGCCACGGAGAACCCTGACCTCTTCTGGGGCCTGCGCGGCGGAGGAGGCAATTTCGGCGTCGTCACATCCTTTGAGTTCGATCTGCACCCGGTCGGCCCGACCGTGGCCGCCGGCCCGGTCTTCTATCCGGGCGAGCGCGCCGAGGAGATCATGCGCTTCTACCGCGATTTCGCGCGCGAGGTGCCGGATGAGCTGAGCACCCTGGTCAATCTGATCACCGCGCCACCCGCCCCCTTTCTGCCCGAGGATTCGCACGGCAAGAAGCTCGTCGCCCTCGTCGGCTGCTACTCCGGCGACCCCGAGGAGGGGATGAAGACGATTCAGCCGATCCGCGACCTGGGAGACCCTGTCGCCGACCTGGTCGGCCCAATGCCATACGTACAGATGCAGAGCCTGCTCGACGCGCTCTGGCCGAAGGGCACCCAGGCCTACATGAAGGCGGGCTACTTCCGCGAGCTCGACGACCACGCGATCAAGACGATGGCCCGCTTCCATCAAAACGCGACCTCGCCGTCCTCGGAGATCCACATCCAGCACTTCGGCGGCGCGATCGCCCGTGTCGGCGAGGACGAGACCGCGCACGGCGAGCGCCAGGCGCCCTTCGTGCTCAACGCGATCGCCACCACGCACGAGCCGCACGGGGGTCTGGAGACCCACGTCGACTGGGCACAGCGGCTGTATGCCGAGATCGAGCCGTCGCTGACCGGCAGCGCCTACATCAACTTCCTCTCCTCCGAGGGTGAGGATCGCGTGCAGGCAGCCTACGGACCGGAGAAGTTCGCCCGGCTTCGCGCGCTTAAGGACCGCTACGACCCGACCAACCTGTTCCATCTGAACCAGAACATCCCGCCATCATGAGGCGGGACGTTCCCGTGATCCGCATCGGCTGAACTGAGGGGTCATCAGCCCGGCGGCCACCCGGTCGCCGGGTTCGTGCCTGGCCAAGGCGGGCGCGACGACGAGCTCAGACGCCGGGCTCGGCGACGATCTCGCCGCCGGCGGCGGCCTCCGCGAGCCGCCGGTGGTCAAGCTCGTTCTGGTCGGCGTAGGCGCTCGAGAAGCTGGCAATCGCACGGTCGAAGCGGCGACCGCGTCCGAGGTAGGCGGCGATCGCGAGCCGGTCCCCGGAGCGTGCGTGCGCGCGTGCCAGCGACCACCCGCACGCGCGCGTGTACGCGTGCAGAGCGGCCTCGTCCATCGTCGCGAGATCCGCGGATGCCTTCCAATCCCACAGCTGGCGGACGTAGAAGTCGTACCGTGCGCCGTCGAGGCCGTCGCTGCGCAGCCAGCCGAGGAAGATGTCGCTCGCCGCCTGGGAGATGCGTTGGCCCCGCACGACGCGCTCGCCCGCGCATTCGAACTCGCTCGCGCCGACGTGCGGCTCGAGCACCGACGGCTGCGCCTCCTTCGCCTGCAGCACGAGCGGGTCCCTGCCTTCGCGGCCGACCAGCAGGATGACCCAGGCGCGCGTGCCCACGCTGCCGACGCCGACGACCTTGCGCGCCATGTCGACGAAGCGGTAGGTCTCGAACAGGTGGCGATAGTTGACCGAGAGGCTGGCGGCGTAGGCGTCCATCAGCCCGCGAACGTAGGCGCTCTCCTCGCCAAGATCGCCGGGGTCGAAGAGCTCGCGCATCGGGACCAGCAGCGGCGGCACGCTGCGGAAGCGCAGCTTGCCGTCGACCCGCTCTGTCAGTTTTTTGACCGCCCGCAGGCTCGTCTTCCTGCGCGCTTGCGCGAAGGGCTGCGCGAACACGATCCGACCCGTCCCGTTGAGCCGCCCGCCGAAGCGATCCACGAGCTCGCTCGCGTTCAGGCGCTCATACCAGACGTCGAGGTGGCTGCGTTCGGCGAAGCCGGTCATCGCCTCGCGGTACTCGCGCACGCAGGCCATCACGATCCAGCGCCGGCGGTTGGCGGGCAGCCCGACGTCGCGTCCCGCGATCTCGACGCTCGCGGCCATGCGCTTGACATCCCACTCCCACGGGCCGGGCAGCGTCTCGTCGAAGTCGTTGGGGCTGAAGACGAGCCTGCGATCCGGCGCTGCAAACGCGCCGAAGTTCGAGATGTGCGCGTCGCCGCAGGCCTGGACGACGATGCCCGAGCTCGGCGTGTGCGCGAGGTCGGCCGCCATGATCGCCGCTGCGCCCCGGTAGAAGGTGAACGGCGAGACGAGCATCCGCCCGTAGCGGATCGGCACGAGCTCCTGCACCCGGGTGGCCGCCTGGGCGGCGAGCAGCGCGACGGGGTCGGCTCGGTCCGCCGCGGGCGTCCAGTCGCCGTGTGCCGAGCGGGGTGCGGTCTGCCGGGCCGCCCGCCCGCGCTCGGCGGACTCCCCGGACTCGAGCGTCGCGTAAGACGAGCGGGCCACCTGCTACCCCTCGAGGCCCGCGTCGCGGGCGGCCTGTTGACGGAATCGACCGAGCGACACCCGTCAAACTGTACGCCGGTGCGAGCGCCGGGAGGCCGGCGAGCGCCGGATCAGCCGCCCTCGCCGTCGAGCTCGCGTGCGACCTTGACGACCGATGTGCGCTGGTAGAAGTCGACGGCCACGATCGCGCCCTTGGCACCGTCCTGCGCCAGGCAGCGCTTGATGCGTGTGCGCAGAAAGGCTTCACGGCCGATGGCTGCGTTCAGCGACGGGCTCGGCGGGAACGGCGGGATCCAGTGGTTGATGAGCAGCAGTGGGCTGTGTTGTTCGCCGCGGTAGCGCTTGCAGCTGAGCTGGTCGGGCCGTGTCGCGCCGAGCGGCGTGTCCTGGATGAAGGAGAACGCGGGCATGTACCACGCGGGTGTCCCGCCCTTCTCCTCGGCGAACACCATCAGACGCTGCCCGCGGGCGATCAGCGCCCCGAGCGTCGGGGGCGGCTGGCCGCGCTCGAGCGTCGCGACATAGTGCATCAGCCCCGCCTGCTCAAACGACCGCTCGATGCTCGCCGGCGGCACGTAGTCCTCGACGATCACGATCAGAACCTGGTGGGGGTGGCGATCCAGGAAATCCCTGATCACCTCGAGTTCTCGCTCGAGCGGCTCCGCTCCGAGCTCGCACAGCGTGTGGCACAGGTAGAGCGCGGGCTTGCCGCTGAGCGTCCCCACGCCGACGCGGCCGGCAACCCGGTCGGCGAGGCGCAACGCGAGCGGCGGAACCTGCTTGGCGACCTTGTTGCGATCGGAGCCTTCCGCGCTCAGGTCGGTCCGCACGCGCCCCGTCGCGGCGTCGTACACGCCGAAGTGAACGTCGATCAGCAGCGCTCGAATGCCGTCGTCGAGCTGGCGCGAGATGCCGTAGCGCTGGTTGGCGAAGGACCAGCCGGGCTCGTCGCTGGCTGCCATCGAGTTGTGTGTGCCGGCGAAGACGACTTCGTTGAGACGGCGCTCACACAGGCCGGCGGCGCCGTTGCAGCTGCTCGGCGCCGTTTCGGCGCGCTCCTTCGAAGTCGAGCAGCTCGCGAGCACGAGCACCGCGAGTCCGGCGAGCAGCGCCGCCGGCAGCCCGACGGCCGGGCGAGCCGTCTGTCGAGGCCTCCGCTGGGATGTCTGGCGGGCAGGCCTCATCGGCTGCGGAGGAGGCTAATGACATTCGGCGCGAGACGCCGCTCCTATCTGGCCAGCGTCACGAGTCCTGAGCGAGCTGGGTGGGCCACGCTGCGCACATCAGGTCGGTGAGCAAGGCGTCTTGTTCCTTGTGGTCGCGTTCGTCGATGTCGTCGATCACCTGGATCACGAGGCCGGCAGCGTACACCGGGTCAAGCGGCCACTCGCTGGGTTCCATCACGCGGCCCCCCGTGACGAGAGTTGGCCGAGTTGTATAACGCGTAGATAAAGCTGATGGGAGGAGTTTGATGCTGGCAAGATGCCCCCGAGGTCTGAAGATGTCCTGTTTTCAGGGGTAAAAACCCAGGGTCACCACCGTTAGTTCCGCACGTCACGAGCGATTCGCGTCCAAAATCCGTATTCCGGCTTGGACGTTTTGTCCTACGGAGACAAGCCCGCGCGTTGCCGGCCGGCTCGCGCTGGGCGGATCAGGGGATCAGGTGCGCGGCGTCAGTGCTCAGCGGATGAGCACTGGCGGGCTGTACGCGGAGACGTGTGCACCGTCGGAGACCTTGACGAGCGCGCGGTACAGCCCGCGCTGCACGCGCACGACGCGGCTGAACTTCGACACCGTGGCGGTTCCGGCGCTGAGCACGGTGCCGCCCTTGTTGACGGAGTGGCCGGGCTTCAGCAGCTGGAAGCCGACCAGCGCGCCGACCTCGGCCGGGGCGACAGTTCCGTACAGGCGGGCGTAGCCACGGCGGCGGGTGGCGTGCACGTGGAAGCTGACGTGCACGGCCACGTCCTCGACCAGCACCGGGCTCGAGACTTCGGGTTTGCCCACCGTCACGACGCGTATCTGTGCGTTCTCGAGCAGGCCGAGGAACGGGAAGAAGAAGCCGCCGTTGGCGCTCGTCAGCTGGGGGTTGCCGACGGTCTGAAAGCCGCCGAGGTAAGGGAACGGATTGGCCTGCAGAGCCACCGGGTGGTTGGCGGCGCCGGTACCGGAGAGCGTGCCCTCGACGAGGAACGAGCTTCCGAAGACGACGGGGTTGGGCGTGCCGTCGATCGCGAGCGACAGCGGTACGGGCCCGGTCTTGAACTCCCGGTCAGCGCCGGTGGTCGCGCCGGCGGGACTGCTGGCGAGGATCCGGTAGTGGTAGGTGGTCAGCGGCGCGAGGCCGGTGAGCGTCTGGCTGACCTGCAGCGAGCCGCTTCCGGCGCCCGCGGGAGCGAGCGGGGTCTGTGAGCCGTATTTCCTGTTCGTGCCGTACTGGAAGACGTAGTTGGTGTCCTGGCCGCGTGGGTTGATCGTGGCGAACACGATCGCCGAGGAGAAAGTGACGCTGGCGCTGCGCCCGGTGACCGCCGCGGGGGCCGTGGCGGCGCTGGCGCCGGCGGCGAGGCACGCGAGCACGCCAATGCTCACGGTCAGGGCCAGCAGGGTGTGATGCGCGGCACGGCGGGGGATGGCTCGACGAAGTGTGTTCATGTGGGCTTTATGTCAGGCAGGGCACGAAAGTTGCGGTCTCAGGCGGTATTCCTCGCCGGCAGGCTATCCGGATCGACGCTCAGCTAAACGTTGGCAACGGCCTTTTCAGGGCGCGTCGTCGAGCGATTCGAGCAGCTGCACGTCGGCGAGATCCTGCGGCCGGCCAGCGGCTCGGACGCGCCACGATCACCATCGCGGAGTCCGCGCGCGGATCGCGAACGGCCACCGGGAGCGGCTGCTCGCCAGCATGGACGGCTCTGCTGATCGTGGCACGAGAGACAGCGTATCGGTCGTTGAAAGCGCCCCTGCGCCTCCTGTCCGGCGTCTGAGTTCGTCTGCCAGAACTGTGTTGACTGTGGAGCTGGTGTGTGGGAGCGTTGTGGCGTGCAGGCAGACGGCGTGTTCTCGGGTGGCGGGATCAAGGGGCTGGCGTTCGCCGGAGCACTCGAGGTGGCCGAAGAAAGGGGCTACACCGACTGGGTCCAGCTCGCGGGCACCTCGGCGGGTGCGATCACAGCGATGGCGCTCGCGGTCGGCTACAGCGCGAAGCAGCTGAGGGAACGCCTCGAGGACTACGACTTCAAGAAGATCGCGGACTACGGCGCGCCGCTTGGCATCGGCGAGGCCGAGAACCTGCTGCTGCGCCGCGGGCTGACGCACGGCAAGGGGCTGCACGAATGGATTGTCGAACTGCTCGACCAGGCGCCGAAACCCGCGAAGACGTTCGGTGAGCTCGAAGGCGAAGATCCGCTGCGCGTGATCGGGACCGACCTCGCGCACGAGCGCATGGTCGTGTTCCCTGAGGACGTCGTCCTGTACGCGGATGACGACGGCAAGCCGTACACGCCCGACGCGTTCCCGATCGCCGACGCGGTGCGCATCAGCGCCGGATACCCGTATTTCTTCCCGCCGGTGACGCTGAAGGACGCGGCCACCGGCAAGGACGGCGCGCTCGTGGACGGCGGCGTGGTCAGTGCGTATCCGGTGTTCCTGTTCGACAAGGAGCAGCCCAAACACCCGACGTGGGGCTTCCGGCTGTTCGGCGGCGTTCCACCCGAAGCGGCGCCCTACCAGCCGATCCACGGACCGGCGTGGCCGATCGACATGCTCAAAGGCGTGCTCGAGACCTCGATCAACGCGCTCGACAAGCTCGAAATGACGGCCTACGCGTCGCGGACCATCGGGATCCCCACGGGCGACGTCTCCACGCTCAACTTCGAACTCAGCAAGCAGGAAAAGGAATTCCTGTACGACTCGGGGCGCAAGGCCGCGGAAGCATTCTTCGCGACCAGGCCCACCGCGCGCAACATCTTCGGCGCGACGGCGCCGGCGAGCGCGCTGCCGAAATAGGGACAAACCGCGGCCGGGACCGCCGGCCCCGTGCTGAGGCGGTGAACGGGGTCAGCGACGGGTGAGGGTGTCTCCTCCCAGCGCTTGGGCCACTAGAGCGAGGTCCTGCGTGAGATCATGGCTTGCTTGGCTCCTGCAAATAGACGAGGCGGTCGGTGAGCTGCTCGTCGGCGATGTCACGGACCGCTGTAACCAGGGCGCCGATACCTGCCGCACGGCGCGAGAGCCGGGACGAGAGCGCGATCAGCACGCCAGCGTGATGCTGTCCGGCAACGAGATGCTCTGCCGAGATGCGCGCGAAGTCGGCGACGTTCTCGGTGAGCAACGTACGCCCGTCCGCGATCGCCGCCGCAAATATCTCAGGGTCAGAGCTCCCGGCCATTCCGAGCTCAACGACGGTGCGGGCGTCGACACCGGTCGCTCGAAACGCATCGGCTAGGCCGGGCGAGTACATCTCGTCCAGCAGCAGCTGCGTCTGTTGCGCAGCATGAGCCTGCGCCAGCGGATGAAGGATCGCGCCAAGACCGCGCTGTCGGTCGTCAAGTCCTTCTCGCTCGCTGGGCCCGCGGGCATCAGGCTGCAACTGGACGTTGACGCCGCCGCGGGCAGCGCCGATACCGGCGACATCGAGCAGGATCTGGCCGACCTGCTGGTGGAGATCGGCGAGGTGGCGCGCGCGGGTGGGACGGGCGCTCTGTTCTTGATCGATGAGATGCAGAATCTCGACAGGGCCTCGCTCGGGGCGATCTGCATGGCGTTGCATCGCGTCAGCCAGCGCGATCTGCCGGTGGCGCTCGCCGGGGCCGGGCTGCCGACGCTGCCGGCGATGCTGCGGGCCGCCAAGCCCTACGCTCCCCGCCTGTTCTCCTACCACACGCTCGGGCAGCTGTCCGTCGCCGAGGCAAGGCTTGCCCTGGTGGGACCGGCCGGGCTGCAGGGCGTCGAGCTCCAGAAGCGAGCTGTCGATCTGGTCGTCGAGCAGTCGGGCGGCTACCCCTACTTCCTGCAGGAGTACGGACGTGTGCTGTGGGATGAGATCGACGATCCACCGATCACAGCCGAGCACGTCCGTACCGTCGAAGAGATCGTCAACGACAGCCTCGACCGTGGCTTCTTCGGCCCTGCGTTCGAGCTCGCCACCGACGCCGAGCAGCGGTATCTGATCGCCATCTCGAGCCTCGGCGACGGCCCTTACAGGACCGCCGATGCTGCTCGTGCCGCCGGCTACGCAAACATCGGCGGAGCGTCCGTCGTGCGCGACGAGTTGATCGAGAAGGAGCTGATCTGGAGTCCGCGGCGGGCCTACATCGACTTCACGGTCCCCCGCTTCGCCCAATTCCTGCGAGCGACCTACGGCCAGGACGCGTGAGCCGCTCTATGGCCCTTTATTTGTATGTGTAAATAAAGAGCATCCATTCGCGCGCGTACCATTGGGGCATGAAGGATGTGCCTGCTGAGTTTCCTGGCAGCGAGCTCCCCGTTCAAGGCGGTTCGCGCGACCCTCGAGGGCCACAGGCTGAAGACGGTGCGCAAGGGCGGCTACGTCCTCGCGACGGTCAATCTCGAGGGGTTGCTGTCGGGCGGCTTCACACTTGGGATCCGCGCCACGACCCTCCTTGGACTGCATCTCGCGGGAAGCCGCAGGTACCACACGTGCGCGGAGACGCCAAAACAGCACAAGCCCGGCAGGCTGAAGGTGAGCGGACGGGTGAAATCGTGATGGTGAGCGGATCGATGAGCCGCGTTGAAGCGAACGGAAGAAGTCGGATGGCTTCGCCGTTGATATGAGGTTGCCGCGCATCCACACCAATAGCATTCCGCGCGGGCGACGATTGAAAGCTTTGCTCCTGCTCCTGCTGTTCACCGCAACGGCGATGACGCTGCTCGTCGGTGTCCTCCCGGCGGTGGCGACATCGAGCATCGAAGGGGTGTGGTCCTTCAACGGTGGGCAGATCGCGATCCAGCCTGAGGGCGACGGCAAGTTCGAAGGCATAGTGGTTGTGCCAACCAAGTTCGCGGAATGCACCCACGTAGTTGGCGAACAGATCTGGACGGAAATCACCCAGCAGCCAGACGGCTCGTACTGGGGCCTGCACCAGTGGTTCCTCGGACCCTGCGAAAGAAACCCAGCGCGCGGACCGACCGCTTGGCGCGTGCTGCAGGAACCGAATGGGGCCAGCTACCTAAAGGTCTGCTTCAGCCACCCTGGCACCTCGCAGCCGACGATCGCGGCAAACGGCACCGCGGCTGGCGACACCTACGGCTGCGACGACTCTGCGCTGACAGCTGCCCTGCCGGGCTCCTCCGGCACAGCCGCCGACCACGAGCGCCTGACGCTCCCGAGCGCCAAGAAGTGCCTGAGTCTCAGGGTGTTCAAGATCCATCTGCTCGATCCGAGGTACGACCCGCTCAAGACGGTGACGATCACGCTCAAAGGGCGCAAGATCACGACGTCACGCAAAGGCAAATACATCGTTGCGACGATCGACCTGAAAGGTCTGCCGCGCGCCGCCTTCACAGTCAAGATCCACGCGACGACGATCCTCGGGCATCACCTCTCGGCCAGCCGCACGTACCACACCTGCGTCAAGAAAATAGTCACGAACTCGGGCAGGAAGAAATCGGGCAGCAAAGGCTAGTCGTACCAGTCCGCGCCGAGCGCCTGAGCTGCGGCTCTTCGAGTTGAGCCGCAGCGTCCTCATCCCGGTATCAAGACGCGATGGTGGACCCCGAGGGGTGGAAGAAAGTTCGATCAGCAGGAGTTCATAGAGTGATGAGGACTCGGTACGTGGCCTTCGGCTTGCAGCTTCGGTCCTCGTTTGCGCTTGCGGGCATGACGCCCGGCGTGGCGCCGGAGCTGCCGTCGCTAGGGCTGGATCTGACGAGCCTCCAGGAGCTGCAGCTAGCTTGGGGCGGCTTGAGCGGGCCACCCGAATGGCGCGGGCGCTTGGGCGACGGCCTCGACCTGACGATCGAACGGGGAGCCGCTGGGGATCTGCTGTTCACCTATGGCGATCGGGCTCGCTTCCTCCTCGACGCCGGCGAACGTCGACTGGACTGCGCCCCGAGCCATACGGGTCTCGACTGGCAGCGGGCGCTCATCAGCAAGGTGATTCCGGCGATCAGCGTGATGCGAGGCTATGAGGCTCTGCACGCGGCGGCGGTCGACTCGCCGGAGGGCGTGGTCGCGATCATGGGACCCAGCGGAGCGGGCAAGTCGACGCTCTCGATCGAGTTGCTGGGCCGCGGCCGGGCGCTGTTCGCAGACGACGTGCTCACGCTGGAGGACACCGTTACCGGCGTATGCGCCCATCCGGGAACTCCCCACATGAACCTCGCCGAGACCCTCCCCTCTCCCGTCGACCCACAGTCACTCGGCGGCACCCTCGGCATCCTCGACGGCGAGCGCTGGCTGGCTGCGCATACGATGACCGACCACCCCCGCCCAGTGCGCATACTGTGCGTGCTGGAGCGCGGCCCTGGCCTGCCGCTGGAGCTTCACACCCTTCCGACCAACCCGCTGCCACTGGCGCCGTACATGCTCGGCCTGTCGACCGACCCCGAGCGCAAGCGCAGCCGCTTCAGACTGTACGCCGATCTGATCGAATCCGCCGGGCTCGTACGCCTGACAGCCGGTCTCGAGCATCGACCCGAGCAGCTGGCCGATCTCGTCGAAGAGTCGTTCGCGCGGGCACCCGAGCCCGTGGCCCGAGCCGAGCGCATGGTCGAGGGGATCGCGTGACGTCGCGCTCACTCGAGCTGGCCGAGCCGACGCAGGGCAAGCAAGGCAACATCGGGCTCGCGACGACCGCCAGGGCGCCCGAGCGCAAGCCGACGGCGGCGCCGATGGTGCTCCGCGGCCTCACCAAGCGCTGGCGTAAGGACCTGCCTCTCGTGTTGGACGACTTGAGTCTGACGCTGGAACCCGGAACCATCACCTGGGTGGGCGGGCGCAACGGCGTCGGCAAGACGACGATGCTGCGCGTCGCCGCGGGGCTGATCGACCCCGACAGCGGCAGAGCCGAGGTCTGGGGAGTCAGCGCCCATGCGCACCGCGTCCGCTATCAGCAACTGGTTTCCTTTCTACCCGCCGGCGATCGCGGCCTTTACGCGCGACTGACGGTGCGACGACAGCTCGAGTTTTGGGCTCGCATCTGCCTCGTGCCACGCAAGACTTTCCGATCGACGGTCGACCACGCGATCGACACCTTCGATCTCCGCGAGCTGGCTGACCGTCGCGTGGATCGGCTCTCGATGGGGCAGCGCCAGCGGCTGCGTATCGCGATGACCTTCCTTCCCTGTCCGGAGGTCGTGCTGCTGGACGAGCCGATGACGAGCCTCGACACGGAGAGCGGCGTTCTGCTGCAGGCGGCAGTCGCGGAGGTGCTCTCCCGCGAGGGGGCGATCTTGTGGTGTTCGCCGAGCGGCGAACATCTCGACCTCGAGTTCGACGCCAAGTGGCAAATCGAGCAGGGACGACTGATCGCGGCATGAGCGCCCCGATCGAGAGCATCTACGCGTTCTTTGCGGTACTGAGGCGCGACCTCCATGTCTATCTGTCCTATCGCACCCGCATGGTCAGCCAGCTGCTGACGACCGTGTTCAGCATCACGTTGTTCTACTACGTCTCGAAGTTGGTTCACATCAGCGGGTTCAAGACCCACAACAGCTACTTCGGCTTCGTGGTGGTTGGCATTGCGTTGATTGGGGTGATCTATTCGTGCTTCTCGCTCCCCGAACTGTTTCGCCAGGAGCTGGTCGCCGGCACGTTCGACCGCCTGCTGCTGTCGCCGTTCGGCGCCGTACGCAGCATCATCGCCATGACGCTGTTTCCGTTGATCAACGCCTTCTTCGTCGCGTCGCTGACGCTCGCACTGGCGTGCTTGCTGTACGGACTACATCTGCACTGGTCGACGGTGCCGCTCAGCGTGCCGGCCGTGGGTTTGGCGCTGCTTGCGTTCATGCCGTTCGGCCTGCTGTTCGCGGCGCTGACCGTGGTCGTCAAGCAGGGCAGCATCGGCGCTACGTGGGTGATCGCGCTGCTGACGATCATCGGAGGCCTGTACTTCCCGGTTGCCTTGCTGCCGCATTGGGTGCAGACGGCGTCGAAGCTGCAGCCGTTTACACCGGCCACGAACGTACTCCGCCATCTACTGGTTGATAGCCCAGTCCCGGGCGGTTCCGTGGCTAGCTCGCTGCTGAGAATGGCGGGATTTGCAGCAGTGCTGCTCCCGGTGTCGCTCTTTGTACTATCCCGTTCGATCCGCTTCAGTCAGCGGCGCGGGACGATTATCGAGTACTGACTATCGGGACTCCACGATTATGATCCGCGGCACATTGAACAGCAGTACCTCCGCACTTCTGACTGCGAACGTCAGCGTGCCCCAGCACGTCGTCTACCGTAGCTTCCCGGCGGAGACTGTGGTGCTGAATCTGCACACGGGCAAGTACCACGGACTCAATGCCACCGCTGGTCAGATGCTCGAGGCGCTCGAGCAGGCCGCCTGCGTGCGCGATGCAGCAGTGACCCTGAGCGAGCGCTACCAGCAGGAGCAGAGCACGATCGAGCGCGATCTGTGCGAGCTCTGCGAGTCTTTGCTCGACCGAGGGTTGATCGAGACGGATGGCAGCGCCGCAGCCTGAGCCGCGCACAATCCCAGCTCGTCTGATGTCGCCCGCGGTTCATGCGCGCAAGCATCGCATGAGCCTGGCTGGGCGCATAGGACTCGCAGTTGAGATTGTCGCGGCATACGTGCAGGCACGTCGCGCGCTGCGCCGCGCTCCGATCATCACGGTCGTGAACAGCCTGCGCTCGGAATCCTCTCGCGCCGTGGCGCAGACCGCCGCCACGCTCGCGGAAGCTCGCCGTCTTGGTTGGATCGTTACGCGTGTACTCAGGCACGTGCCGGGCGACACCCGCTGCCTGGCGCGTTCGCTCGTCTTGACGCGACTGCTGGCCCGGCGCGGCATCCCCGCCAAGCTCGTGATCGGGGCACGTGGCAATCCGAGCTTCCTCGCCCATGCATGGGTCGAGCACGATGGCAATCCAGTTCTTACCCCCGGCGATGGGTCGTTCGGCCGGCTGGTCGAGCTCTGAGATGGAGCAGGCGATATCGACCGCACAGCGGTCAGGCAACTCGCGCGCGGACCGCAAAACGAAGGCGAGCGGCACAACGACCAGGAGTGGCACGGTCTTCGGACTCGACGTGCACGCTGAGATCCCGCTCTCATTCCTGGAGGGCGCATCGGCTGAGCCCGGCGGGCGCCGACTCGAGATCTCAGCGTCGAGCGGGGATGGGACGAAGCTGGAATGGCCCCAAGACGCCGAGCTTGTCTGCGACGAACGCGCCCCGGACGGCGCTCAGATCTTTCGCATCGAGTCCCATCCGCAGGCCGGATACCTGATCTCAGGACCACAGTACGGGTCATTCCTGCTCTCAGCCGATGGGGGGCAGTTGCGCTGCTGCAGGGAGGATTGCCCCGAGAACAACTTTCAGCAGCTGCTGATTGCACAGGTCCTGCCGTTCGCGTCACTGCTGCAAGGTCTTGAGGTCTTTCATGCCGGCGCCGTAGTCAAGGACGGGCAGGCGGTCGCCTTGCTCGGCCGCTCCGGTGCGGGCAAGACTTCGATCGCGCTCGAGTGCTGCCGCCGGGGAGCGAGCTTCCTGGCCGACGATGTGCTCGCGCTGGAACCCAACGGGGACGCGCTTCTGGCTCATCCCGGAACGGCGCTAGCCGGAGTCGACCACGCCGAGGGCGAGCACATCGGCACAGGCGCGGGGCTCTCATCCGAGCAGATCTTCACGGTCGACTCCCGTAAGCAGCTCGTGCGCATGACGGGCGCCGTCGAGCCGGCGCCGTTGGGCGCGCTGTTCTTTCTCGATCGAAGGCCAGATGGGCCTGAACATCCGCGCTTCGAGCCCGCCACCGACGCCCGGATGCTGCTGAGCTCGACGTTCAACTTCGTACTCTCAACGCCCGAGCGCCTGCGTCGCCTATTGGAGGTGTGTGCATTGGCAGCGCAGCTGCGCGTGGAGCGGATGGTCGTCGGTTCGGCGGCGGATTCCTCTGAGCTGGCGGGCGCGATCGTGCAACGGCTGAGCCCCTCCCCGTGACCCGCTGGCTTGCGGGAACGTTCGACCCACGCGGTCGCGCCGATCCATCGCGCCTCGCGAGTGCGCTCGAGCCGTATCCCGCGACGATCGCCGGCGACGGCCAAGCGCTTCGGATTGCATACACAGGATCCGAGCGAGACTCCCAGATAGTTCTGTGCCTGCTGGACGGATTCCTGGACAACACGCGGGAGCTGAGCCTCGCGCTTGAGATCCCGATCAACGCATCGCCCGAGGACGTCCTCGCTGCCGGATACCGGCGTTGGGGACAGAAGCTCCCGGCTCGCATGCGCGGAGACTTCGTGCTGCTCGTCTGGGATCACGAGCGCCACGAGGGGCTGCTCGCGCGCGATCAACTGGGAGTGCGCTCGCTGTTCCTTCATGACGCCGGAGGGAGCCTCTGCTTCGCGGGCGAGATCCACCATCTCCTGGCCCTCCTGCCCCAACAGCCGGCGCCCGACCCCGTGAGCGTGGCGCACTGGATCGCGATGAGCAACCGGCCGGGGGCGACGACCATGTATGCCGGCATTCGGCGCCTGAAACCAGGCGCCATGCTGCTGCTCGGTCGCGACGGTGTACGCGAACAGCCCTATTGGACGCCGCGCTTCGCCGAGCCGCTGAGCGAATCCGAACCGCAGCTTCTCGCACGGACGCGCGCGGCGCTCGATTGTGCGATAGATCGGCGGATCGCCCCGGAGGGCCTGACAGGCGTGCTGATGAGTGGCGGGCTCGACTCCGCGTCCGTCGCCGCCGTGGCCACAGTCCAAGCGCCGAACCGCGTATCGGCTTACTCAGGCGTCTTCCCCGAGCATCCAGAGGTCGACGAGTCCGCGCTGATTGAGGAGCTGAGAGGTAGGCTGGGCCTCGGCGGCATCACCGCTGAAGTGCGGGCAGGCGGGATGCTGGCGAGCGTGCTGGAGTATGTCGGCGCTTGGGACACTCCCCCTGTAGGCTGGGGCGAGTTCTGGTCGCTTCCCCTCCTGCGCGCAGCTGCGGCCGCGGGGGTGACGATCACGCTGGGCGGCGACGGCGGCGATGAGCTGTTCGGCTGCCGTGCCTACCTGCTTGCGGACCGGCTGCGCGCAGGGCACCCGCTGCAGGCGGTGAGGCTCGCCCGCGAGCTGCCCGGCGCTGGAGACCGGCCCGGGCGGCGGGCCGTCGCCAGAATGGCCGCCGATTTCGCTATTGCGGGCGCCCTTCCCTATCACCTGCACAAGCTGGCGCGAGGGCCATTCGCGGGTCGCCTCGCGCCCGGCTGGCTACGCCCCCAGCCCTCGCGAGACCTGCACGAGACTGAAGACCCGCTGGCGTGGAAGCGCATGGACGCCCCGCGCTGGTGGGCCGAGATCGCCCACGGGCTCACGCGCGGGATCGAGGAGGTTGGGTTGTTCGCACACCAACGCCGGCGGGCGGCCTCGGCGGGCCTCGAGGCACGCCATCCGCTGTTCGATATGGATCTCGTGGAGCTCTGCCTCCGCCAGCCACCGCTGGCCAGCTTTGACCGCTATCGCAGCCGGCCTGTGCTGCGGGGCGCTATGGCGGGACTGCTCCCGGACACAGTGCGACTGCGACCGCAGAAGGCCCTGTTCGACTCGGTACTGATCGACAGCCTGACAGGACCAGACTCGCGCGCAGTCCAGACGCTGCTATCCAACCCAGCCGCCGAGCTCGCGGCCTACCTGAACATCGACGAGCTGCAACGTACGCTGCTGGATGGAGGGCCTCGACGGGCGTCCAATCCCTTCCGCTGGATGTATCAGGTGTGGCGCTTGGTCACGGCCGAGTGCTGGCTGCGCACCCAGGCGGGGACCGGGGGCGAGACAATGAGTGCCGAACTGCGGGCATCGGAGCCATGCGTGCAGCTGCGGTCGGTCTCCCCCTAGCGAGCGGTCTCTCGTACTTTTCCCGTACCCATACGTTTTTCCGCCTTGACGGAGATTCGTGTGTCTCTACGCTGTCTGTGTCGCAGCACAGCCGTTCCGGCAGTGGCGGGGGCGGACATCGATCGATAAGGAACTACTCCATGGACGAGCAAATGACCCGGCCATATGAAGCGCCAAAGGTCATCGACTACGGCGACCTTCGGGAGCTTACGGCGGCTTGCATAGGCGGAGCCGGTGGAGACTCGGAAGTGCCCGGTGGCGTCACCTTTGAGGGCAAAGGTTTCGGCACCAGCAACCCTGCCGCGGGTTGCACGTCGAGCCCGTAAGCCGCCAGAGAGGCTCTGGACTCAAATGCGCAGTGGCACGGCAGCCGCCCTTTGGGGCGGCTGTTTTGCGACGTGAGCCTCTCTCAGCGACTATAGCCGTGCGGCTGACTGCGCGGCACAGTTAGGAACGGCTGTAAGTTCGCAGACCGGGCTGCCGTTAGTGATGCATGTCGAAGGCCGGCGACACAGTCGCATCATCGTTCGCGTCGAGCCGGGAGATGTCTGACGCGATCCCTTTGATTGCCTGTCATGACGCTCGCGGGAAGATTGCGGAGGTCTTTGGGCGAGAGAACCTCGACTTCGACACGTTCGGGGACGTGGATGCGCTGCTTGCGGAACCCCCAGAGTCCAGCCCATCCCTAATCGTCGTGTGGATAGAGGACTCGGGTTCCACGCTGCCAAAGACCGTAGAGTTGCTGGCGCGGCGCTTCGAGCACACCTCGGTCGTGGCTGCATGCCCCGGCATTGAGCGCTGGGAGATGCGTGCCGCCCTGGCGGCCGGGGCTGCCGGAGTGGTGCTGCACGAGGATCTTGACTCGGCGTTGGGCCCCTGCCTGCGGGCAGTACTGGCGGGCCAGATATGCGTACCCCGAGGCCACTGGCGCCAGATCGAGCCGCCGGCTCTATCCACCCGTGAGAAGCAGATCCTGGGGTTGGTCGTGATGGGCTACATGAACAGCCAGATCGCCGAACAGCTGTTCCTCGCTGAGAGCACGGTCAAGAGCCACCTCTCGTCGGCGTTTGGCAAGCTGGGGGTGCGCTCGCGCAACGAGGCCGTCAACCTAATCCTAGATCCCGAGCGGGGCCTGGGAATGGGCATCCTGGCATTGGGGGGAGAGCCTCTGGGGTCGGCGGTAGCTGCGGTGCAGTGAGACGGTTCTGGCCATTGTGGGTGCGCTATTTCGAGGGGTCTTGGGGCGACGGTGGTCGGCGACTATGAAAGGTAGGCACGCGGTTGAATCCAGAGCGGACGGACTTCAAGCTGTCCCGCCAATGTCCCGGGTAGTCACGGGGACCAAAAGTTTGTGGGCTCGGGAGCAGTTTGTAGAAGCAGCCCGCGGACACGAACAGCCGCATGTCGACTTGAGAGGACATTCGAGTGGAACGCAGTTCCGATAGACCCAATTTTGAGCGGGGTGTTGACCTCCTTCGTCGCCGTGGCCTCTGGATCCTTCCCTGCTTCGTCCTTGCCGCCGGCGCAGCCTATGCTTACTCTAAGCACCAGACGATCAAATACACGGCGACAGCCTCGCTGATCTTCAAAAGTGACCAGCTCACTCAGCAGCTTGCTGGGCTACCAACGAACATCACCTCCGCGCAAGCCGAACAGAATGGTGATGCCAAACTTGTGCAACTCGGCAACACAGCGGCGACGACTGCGGCGAGGCTTGGCCAAGGACTGACCGACCAGAAGGTCAGCGAAAGCCTGAGCGTTGCTCAGCAGGGCGAAACAGACGTTATCGGGGAATCGAGTGTCGTCGATGTCTCGGCTTCTGTGACATCCCCTGCTCTTGCGGCTGAGATCGCAAACACTTATGCCGAACAGTTCGTCGAAGGGCAGCAAAAAGCGAACGATCTATACTTCACAGCCGCGCTAGCGACTGTGAATAAGCAGCTCGCTGCGCTTTCTCCCAAACAAAGGCTTGCGCCATCTGGCGTAGTACTCGAGGAGCGCGCACAGGAGCTAAAGCTCCTCGCAGCACTCCAGTATGGCAGCGTTCAGCTCTCTCGGCGTGCGACGACACCAACTAGCCCTTCCTCGCCAAAGACTTTGCGGAATGTGTTGATCGGCGGGGTGATGGGTCTGCTCATCGGGCTCGGCCTCGTCCTCCTGCTGGAGCACCTCGATCCGCGCGTCAGAGACTCAGAGGAACTAGAGAGGCTTTACCACACCCCGCTGCTTGGCGCCGTCCCGGAAAGCGCTTCGCTGTCGCAGTTCAAGCGGGACGCCTTGGCGCTCGCATTGCCAGCCACCGAAGCGGAGGCATTTAACATGCTACTCGCTCGCTTGCGCTCTTTTCATCCTCACCGTGACTTGCGTACAATACTGGTCACGTCGGCGGCGCCCGGCGAGGGAACGACGACCATCTCTCTCTACTTGGCGATAGCTGCCGCCAGAAGCGGATCACGAACACTACTCCTTGACCTTGACCTCCGACGCCGCATACTTGCTTCCCGGCTCGGCATCCCGGTTGGACCGGGGTTGACGGACGTACTTACTGATGTCGCGTCAGTGGAAGATGTGACTCGCTCGATCGACCTCACGGCATCGACACGCAACGGAATCGTCGGCCCGACGCTTCATGTTCTTGCCGCTGGCACTGAAAAGTCGTCCAGCCCGGTTGAGTTGATCAAGACCTCGACGATGGAGAGGCTACTTGAAACGACGCGTTCTACCTACGACCTAGTCATTGTGGACACACCGTCCCCTATGGCCGTCTCGGACGTCTTTCCAGTGCTACGTCTCGCCGACGGCGTTGTGATCGTAAGCCGTATCGGCCACGATCGAAAGGATATGGCCGAACGTCTCCGGGAGGTTCTCGACCGAAGCGGCTCGCCGTTGCTCGGCGTCGTAGCGAACTGCGTCAAGTCTATCGGACGCGGCGTCCCCTCGCGTGACTATCTCGACGTACGTAACCCAGCCCTCGATGGTGTCCTGTCAACGGACGAGCAACGCTCAACGACCAGAACATAGCTGAGTAGCCATCACTGCAAGCGCGTTCTCGGCTTATGCTGCTACAAAAGACTAGGGGAGGCCCTGCGGTGGGCTTCTTCGTTACGCGTGACCGATCGACCATCGGCCTGTTCAGCGTTGGCGCATTTGGGTGCTTGGTCGCACTGTTGCTCGGTGCCGCGGCCGCCACCGCTCACGCTAAGCTGGTCGTAGGGGCACTAGTTGTCGTACCGTTCTTGGGCGCATGGATTGCTCTCTATTTTCGCGATCCCGTCGGCGCGCTAATTTGGCTCTGGCTTGTCGTCGTCTTTAATGCGCCCATCTCGGCGGCAGTAGGCTACGACTCGTCCGCAGGAGAAGCGGTCCGCCAAAGCGATGAGGTTCTGGTGTTGGTGTTTCTCTGCCTGACGGTTTGGCAGATCATGCGCACTGACATGCGCATACCGCCCCTCCGATTTCTCCTGCCAGGAATCGGAGTGGCGTTTTTCGGACTGCTCGGTGCCGCCGTTCACAGCGTGCCTCTCACTGTGGCTCTACTGGGGGCTTGGCTAGGACTCAAGTTCTGGGTCATGATCCCGATCACTCTCGTCCTCCCGTGGAAACAGGCCGACTTGATGCGGGTCTATCGTATATTTACCCGCGTTGGAGTATTCGTAGCTGTTTTGGGCTTTGGCGACTATTTCACCCACGAGGCTATTTCGCGCGCGCTCGGCACATCGATCTACCAATTTAGTACCGAAAGCTTCCGCGGTGAAGCAGTCCACTCCATATTTCCGCATCCCGGCGAGTTTAGTGTGTTTATGAGTATTCTTTTCGCAATTACATTTGCACGCTTTGCTAGTAGCCGGACTAAAGCCGACCTAGCCTTGGCCTTGCTGTTTGCTGTTTCAATTGCACTGTCCCTTCGCCTCAAGGGCTTTCTATCGCTGGCTGTCGTAATGACTATTGTCGCATTCGTCCAAGGTATTGTTGGTAACCGCGGCGCGATCACTATTTTGCTTTTGGGCGTCGTGCTCCTCGCAGGGGTTTTCGCCGTCGAGGGGAATGTCATTACTAAGCAAGTAACTACCTACACTAGCTCTTCGACAACAGCCCGTGCGCGGCTTTACACGACAAGCGAGCGGATTGCTAATGATAATTCCCCGCTGGGTGCCGGCTTTGGCCGCTTCGCGAGCTACGCGTCACGCATCTATTACAGTCCCGTCTATCAGCAGTATGGTCTGAACTATATTTGGGGCCTGTCACGGCGCTATCCACAGTTCATCGATGACACCTCATGGCCCAGCGTGGTCGGTGAGACGGGATATGGCGGCTTCGTGATCTACGTGATCGGACTGATATTTATTTTCCGAGCGATCATTCGCCGGCTCCGTACTGCGACTGACGCCCTCAAGTGGGTGCCTCTGGCGACGCTTTGCGCCACCGCGGCCTATCTAATCGATTCTTTCGGCGAGGCAACCATTGTCGACTGGCTATCTATCACAACCATAGCGATGTTGATCGGCCCAACGGTGAGCACGATGCGTGCCTCTGGGCCGCCTAGCAGTGAGCCCATTTCGTCAGCACCGAGAACGTGATTAGCCTCCCGCGGATTGGACGTCGGTCGCCTTTCAATTCAGACTTCTGTGGCGTTGGCGTAACGTCAGCTGACCGGCTAGCGCCGACCTCTATGAGCCGCCGAAATGAGGCTGCGGTCACTGGCGCCGACGGGGACAGCCGAAGATTGGCGCTCGTCCTTTGGAACGGCAATGTCGGTGGGGCTGAGGTATTCAGCGTGGCTCTCGCGAGTCAAATGCGCCGACTGGGTAGAGACGTCATGATAATATTTATCGGAGACCCGGAGCCTCTCGCCACTCGTCTCTTGGACGACGACGACGTACCGTATCGGGCTCTTGGATTTGGTCGCGGGCATGACATTCTGTACCATCCCCGTCGGTACGCGGCGGGGGTTGATCGTACGAGTCCAGATGGTGTCCTACTTGTGAGTTGTGGCTACATGGGCGCAGCCCTCCGTGCTGGTGGCTACCGTGGATCTATCGTGGCGGTCGAGCACGGAGACGTCCTAGAAGCGCAATTGTATTCGAGACAGCAACGTCCATTTCGGTGGATCGGCCGCGTTGGCGGCGCTTGGGCGGACGATATGGAGGTTGCTGTGTCGGACTTTGTCCTTGAGCGCCTACGCCGACAGCCGCATAACCGCGCAGTGGTGCGGATATATAACGGGATAGATCCGGCCCAATATGCGCTGGACGGGCCGGATGTCAATCACGCGAGCGACGGAGACTTTATCGTCGCGTTTGCCGGCCGCCTAGTTTACGGTAAGGGCGCAGACTATCTCATTGAGGCGGTTGCTGGGCTGTCCTCGACACAGCAGGTAAAATTGCTCATCGCTGGCGATGGCCCTGAACGCCCGCGGCTGGAAGCTCTGGCACGTTCGCTACGTATCGGAAATATCGTCGAGTTCCGTGGGCTCGAGCATGACATGAAGTCGTTCTGGCAGACCTGCGACGTAGCCGTGATGCCTTCGGCAGAGTTTGTCGAGTCATGCCCTATGACGACGCTCGAGGCGATGGCCTCAGCTAAGCCAGTCGTTGCGACCCGGAACGGGGGTCTCCCCGAGCTCGTCATTGATCAAGAGACTGGTATCGTGGTGTCTCCGCACGATAAGGACGCGCTCATGAAGGCTCTAGCTGTCTACGCTCAGAGTAGAGAGCTGAGGGTGGCCCACGGATTATCCGGACGAGCCCGCGTTGTGGAACACTTCCACATTGATCGGTGCGCTTCGGCATACCTAGATATGTTTGACAGCTTGACGACGACGACGGGATCGAGGGCGCCGCGCGCCAGCTGACGATGAGGCCCAGGGCGGTCTTGCGAAGTCCAGCACCACGCGTAGCAGACCCAGGCTGTATCTGACGAGCATGCGGAAGGCATAGCCGAGGGACGATGTGGCTCGTCCCTCGGGCGAGTCTCGAGCGTATTTGTCCAAGACCTCGCGCGGAGGCACAACGTTGCGCCTCATAAATGCACCGAAACCTCCTGGCGGCATAAGCAGTCCGTCTATCAATCCTATGTCGGCGTAGAGCTGATGTGCGCTGAAACGAGGGTTAGGGTCAGCCAACCGCACAGCCATTCGATCGCGAAGAGTCAGCCTCGGCATGTCGGTGATGATTTCCGTTATCGGTGTCCCCACGATCTTCTCAGCTACCTGAGCCGCCACTGGGATTACCCGCGCGAACGCAGGATACGCACGAAGTAGATCATCGAGCGTGCCGACCTGAACGTCTCCGCCGAACGTGTCCCACCAAGCACTCAAGTCACTCGCCAGGCGTAGGTCGACGAAGCCATCTCTCGCGTAGAACAGCAAAAGTGCGGCTAGCTCATCGGCGGGAGCCGGGCGCCAAGCAGATGATTGAGCTACAGCCGGCGGCAAGAGTCGCTCGCGCGCGAAGCTGCGCTCATACCAATGGATCCGCCAGTGAAGCTCTACGGGTGGTAGCGCTCCGCGTCCGTGGAGAAGCGCAAAGTGCAGAGTTGGTAGTCCACAATCATGCACGTAGTCAGAGGGCGCATCATAGCCTAGCCTGCGCACTAGCTCCACCGCATCAGCCAGATGCGCGGGCTCCACGAGTAGATCGATATCGCTCGAGAGACGCCGGCCGGGATCTCCGTAGATGGCTTCGCTTAGCGGCGGCCCCTTGAGCACGGTGGACCGGATCCGCGCATCAGCGAGCATCGCCAAAATGCGCCCCGAAGCGAGCTGGAGGAAGAGGCCCTGCCGACGTCCGGCTTCGATCGCCTGCTCGACCGCCATGGCGAAGATGTCGTCTGTGTTTCCATCGGCGAGCGCCGTAATACGCGGGCCCAATGTAGCCAACAGCTTACGGCGGCGCAGCGTTTCGGCCAACCGCGACCAATTTACCTTAGAGACGAGCACCGTAGCCTGCTCGCACATCGCGGCACGTCGAACGGCCGTACCAGCGCTAAGTAGCATGAGCTGTCGTTCCACTTCAGCGCTCGACACCGAAGAAAGTCTACATACTGCCTGCGGTCGGCCTAGCATCTGAGGTGTGAACCGCCCCGAGGAACTTGGAGGCCGTGATCTGCCCTGGGTTTGGTGGAGTCGTGTTTCTGGAATCCTCCGGCGGTCGGTGAGGAGGATCGGATGCCCAGCGGGTATCGAGTCGAGGTGCGCAGGCAGGTCGTTGAGCTCGCGTGTTTGGGGACGAGGGTTGCTCAGGTTGCCGAGGCGTTCGGGATGAGCGAGACGTGCGTCTATGGTTGGTCGAGGCAGGACCGCTCGACCGGGGTTGAGCGCTGAGGGCAGATGGAGCTGGCGTCCGCCGGGCGACGTATCCGGCAGCTGGAGAGCGAACTGGCGGTCTCGAGGAAGGTCAACGAGGTGTTCCTCGAGCACAGAACCTGCCCCCAAAGCCTCTTGCCGGTGATCGCTTCCCTGACCGGGCCGGGATTCGACGTTTAGCGGTCATGCGTGATGCTCGGCGTGTCTGTGTCGGGCTACTACGACTGAAGCTCCGTCCGCGGTCAGCCAGGACGCTCAGGCACGGTCGGCGGGCCCCGGTCAGCCAAGTGCCCTTTACGTCTGGAACTCGACCCCGGCGCTCGCATCGACCGATCGGCACCAGGGACGCCATAGCGTACCCGACGCCCCTACGCAACCGCGCCGGCCTCCTGGCTATAGCGAACCGTGGCACGATCAGGGTCGTGGTTGCCCCTTGCGCCCACTTTACACTCGCCGTACTCTCAGACGGAGGTGGGAGGACCCCACCTTCAAGTGCGACGAGCTACAGGACAACTCCCTAGCGGTCGCCGATCCTGACAAGCTCGAACAGGCTTCTGCAGTTCCGCGCCGACATTCTGCCAGCGAGCATAAGTTGTGTCGCATGTCGCACGTTAGTGGGGACCGGACACTACGCATCCTACCCGCCGCCACCCCCGACCCCCCACAGGCCGACTGCCTTGCCCATATCCAGACACGACGCTGGTGCCGACACCTTCGCGGACCCTCAAGGACCACATGAGTCGAACGCACGAACAAGGCACTCGTCCTCGGACACACAAACTGGCGTCGCCCCGTCGCTATGGCAAAATGTTCGACGCGATGTCGTGCTGCTCGGGGCGGGCAGCATGGCTATCGTCATAGCTCAGCTCGGGTTCAGAGGCATCCTCGTCCTTGCGCTCGCCCCTACCGCGTACGGCCGTCTGACGCTGGTACTTAGCGTCTACAACACGGTCTTTCTCATTGGTGCGAGCGGTCTGCCGAATAGCGTCGCGCGATATATAGCCCTTAGCACTGGCGAACACGACTCTGCAATCGTCCGATCCGCCATATGGGCCGGGGCTGGACCAACAGCGATTGCTGCCATCATCGTCGCAACCGTCTCCGCGCTGCTTCTCAGATCGCCGCTCGCATTCCTCTTCGCCGCGATCGGGCTCTCTAGTCTCATATACTCGCTCATCTCCACAGGCGTACTGCGCGGACGCGGTCGCATAGTGCTAGCTGCCTCGATCCTGCCAATCGCCGCCGTAGGCGAAGTGGCTCCGTTGGCGATTCTCTGGTTGTCTGGGGTGGGCCTGACTCCACTCTCAGCCTTCGCAGCCTTTTGCTTTGGCAACCTAATCGGTCTCATAGCAGGTGTTATATGCACTGTCCGCACTTCGCCACGTGCTGTTGATGTCCCCACCATCTCGGGCCTTGGATCGGCGCCCAGCCCTCGGCAGCTCCTTGGGTTTTCTGTTTGGCTTGGCGCAGCGGCGGTCGCTATCGCCATCCTGCCGCTCATTATGCGCGCTATCGCAGTAATCGATTCGTACGTCGTCGTCGCCGCGGTAGACATAGCCCTGGTACTTCTCTCGATTCCTCAGCGACTCGGCGCTCTCATTGTTCAAGCATCAATCCCACACGCAACCCGTGCGTTGCGCACTGGCGATATCGGTCTGACAATCTCCCGACGTGAGCACGTCGTCCTTATCGTGCCATTCGTATTGGTTGCGGCATTGCTCGCATTTACCCCAGCGGTCGCGTGGCTGTTTACCGCGATCGGGCGGCCCGGTTATGCCAAAAGCGCACCATATCTCGCCTTGGCGCTGCTCGCCGCTCCTCCGCGCATTCTCTACGGGCTCGTTGAGGGCGTTTTGGCTGCAAATGGAGAGGGTCGTTTCCTCGCATCTAACGCCTGGCTCATCATGATCGCCGCGGGCGCGCTGATGCTGATCGCCGCCATGCTCGGCAGCGTAGAAATGGCCTTCGCCGTCTTTGTCGCCGCATGTTGGGCTATCTACATATACGGTCTACGACGGATCCGTCGACTATCGCCCAGCGTTCAGACTGCATATTCCATGACGACACCCGTCTCCGCGTCTACGCCACAACTTGACAGCATATGACCCTACCCACGTTTCTCATAATAGGCTCCTTTAAGTGTGGGACCACAAGTCTCCACCACTACCTTTCGCACCATCCCGAGATACAGATGGCGGCAATGAAGGAGACCAATTTCTTCTCGGGTCCGCCGGGGAAGTTTCCCTACACCCCTGGCGCCAAGCGAATCAAGTACCTGAGCGAATATGAAAACCTATTTGATTCTGCATTCACCGTTCGTGGAGAGGCATCGCCTAACTATACCGCGTACCCGCGTCGTCGGGGCACGCCGGAGAGAATCACCCAACTTATCCCCGATGTCAAGCTGATATATCTTGTACGCGATCCCGTCGCACGTACCGTATCTCATTTTCATCACCGGGTTTCAACCGAAGGTGAGCACAGGTCGCTCTCAGGTGCACTTAGCGACCTGTCTGATCCATACTCACCTTATTTGTGTCCGAGCTTTTATGCACTCCAGCTCGACCAGTACTTGCAGCACTTCGCGCGGGAGCAGATTTTGGTGATTGATCAGGCTGAGCTGCTGTCTAATCGGGAGGCCACCTTGCGAGAAGTTTTTCGTTTCCTATCAGTCAACGACTCGCTCATCGCGAAGCAGTTTCAGGAGGAGATTAATACCGCCAAGGACCGCCGGACATACTCTAAACTTATTTTCCTCGTGCGCTGGGCACGCGCCAGCCCGCTGCAACGCATCCCGCGGGGTGTTCGCGTCACTCTTCGCGACTCCTTCGAAAAGGTAGTGTCGCAACCGTTGGAGCCCCCGAGGCTAAGCGACGAGCTTCGGGCTCGCCTACAGGACCTATACGCGAGAGACGTTGCCTGTTTGCGCGAAATGACTGGAGAAACGTTCCCCACGTGGAGCATCTAGCGACAACCGCGGCCAGGATGATTGCTCGATTAGGCCGCAAGTTGTGCCGCGTGCGAGGCGTTATTGATCCGCCCGTGACGATTCCAAGCAAGACGCGGACGCCGATGCGCTTCACGTGGATGCCCACAAACCGAACCCTTCTAATCGCGAATCCTTTGAGCGACCGCTTTCTCAAAATCCACCATTATGGACCCGATCCTGCCTATGTTGGGGGCATGGGAAGCGTGATTCGCGTCCTTGCTGAACGGCGAGTGGGCGGCGATTTAATCGTGGTCCACCCGACCTGGAGGCCGGATTCTAGGTTTGCCAGTCTTCCGTTGGCGCTGAAGCAGGCGGCGGGGCTCGTCCGCCTAGATAGGTCGGACATCATTCACGTGCATCTAGCTGAAGATGGCGCCATGCTCAGGGAGGGCGGGCTTGTCGTGCTGTCCCGTTTGCTCGGCAGAGCAACCGTTGTTACGATTCATGCGGCGGACTTTTTGCCGTTTGCTCGGAGGTATCGACGTCTTACGGCGTGCGTACTGAGACGTGCGCATGTCATCACGTGCCTAGACCCAGCGGTGCTACGTGTAGTCCGGGAATTTGCTCCGATCTCGCGAGCTGAGCTAGTTCCGAATCCCGTGGTGATCGACCATGCCTCGCGAGGCGCTGATGAGACGCAGGAGGTCGTTCTCTTTGCGGGAGAGATTGGTTTCCGCAAGGGCGCCGACGTATTGTATCGAGCTTGGCAGAGGGTCGCCGATTCTTGTCCCGACGCGCGCTGCATCATGATTGGACCGGTCAGCGACTTCGCCGTTCCCGACACCGAGCGTCTTGAGGTTCGGCCGCCGGTGGATGCGCACGCAATCAGAGAGCTTCTACGCTCCGCGCGCGTAGTCGCGCTGCCATCGCGTGCCGAGGGTATGCCAATGATTTTGACTGAGGCCATGAGCGCGGGCCGTCCGTTTGTCAGCACACCAGTGGGTGGCATCCCAGAGTTGGCGCAGCAGGGGGGGGTGCTTGTAACAGTCGATGACGATGAGGGCTTGGCTGTCCGCCTCATCGAGTTTTTGGCGAACCCGCATCGAGCCTGCGAGATCGGTGAGCAGGGACGGGAGTTTTGCGGAGTTACAAGAAGTACAGAGGTTGTCGGTGGCAAGCTACGTGAACTGTATTTGGCGGCAGCGGATGTCTGATCGGGACGGTGAGATCCTGCTCGTGGCCTCAAATGGCGGGCACCTGCTAGAGCTCCTACAGCTAGCCGATCTCTGGCCACAGGAGGCGCGCCACTGGGTCACCTTCCGCACAAGCGACGCGGTGTCGCTCCTCGCTGGGCAAAAGACGACATGGGCTCACCATCCCACCAACCGCAACCTCCCCAACCTAATCCGCAATTTTGGCTTGGCGCTGCGGATGGTACGCTGCGCTGACTTTCGGGCCATCGTCACAACTGGGGCCGGAGTCGCCGTGCCGTTCGTAATCGTGGGGCACATTGTCGGGGTTAATGTGGTCTACATCGAAGGAATGGCGAGGATCACGTCCCGGTCGCTCACGGGGCGTTTGGTCTATCCCTTCGCAGACACATTCATTGTCCAATGGCCCGGTGTCCAGCGCTTCTTCAAGCGCGCTCTTTATCTTGGAACCGTCTTTGATCCTTCTTAGTGTAGGCACCCATCGACAGCCGTTCCCCAGGGCGCTTGATCTGGTCGAGCCCCTCGCCCGTCAGGGCATCGAGGTCATCGTTCAACATGGAAGCACGGTGCCGAGGCCGGACATGCCGAACACCACTTGGTTTGAGCTTATGGCCTTCGATGAACTCGTAGAGACGATGGCGAGAGCCGACAACGTCATCTGCCATGCCGGTGTCGGGACGATCATGACTGCGTTGCAACAAGGCCATACTCCGGTCGTCATTCCCCGCCAGGCACGCCATGACGAGCACGTCGACGATCATCAGCTGGAAATCGCCATGCGCTTTGTAGAGCGAGACCTGATTCGTTGTGTGAACTCCGAGACGGATCTCGCGCCGTTACTTGTGCCTCGCAGCGACACCATTCAAAGGATCGGGAAAGGCAGCCGCGAACTGCGAGCAACCGTCTTGGAGGCGGTAGCCGCAGGACCGAATCGTGGCCGCTTTGCTCTTCATCGCTGATAGCGGCAGCGAGGACAGTCACCGGATCGCGGCTCAATCCGCGCAATGCTCGTGGTGTAAATGTGCTGGCTATCCGATCAGCAGCCGTGCCGCCTCGAGGAGATCTGCAACCACGTGATCGGCGAGCCGGACCGCTGCGTTACCTGCCCCCTCCTGGCCGACGAGTACCGTCCTCAAGCCGAGGCTCCTGCCGGCCTGCATGTCGCTCAAGGAGTCACCAACGATCGCTGCGTCCTCGAAGGCCAGCGCCGGCTGCTCGCGTCTGGCCTCCAGCAGCAGGCCGGGACCGGGCTTACGGCAGTTGCAGACCCCGATTTCGTGGGGGCATGCGTAGATGGCTTCCAGGAACGCCCCTTGCCGGTGAAGCAAGTACTCAAGGCGCTCGTGAACCGCATCAAGATCCTCCGTGCTCATGCGGCCGAGCGCTACGCCTCGCTGATTGGTCACCACGCCCGTCCACAACCCGGCGCGATTGAGCATCTTCACGGCCTGCGCGGCGCCTGGCAAAAGTTCCAGAGCCTCGGGAAGCTCCACGTACTCGCCATTCGGTGGCTTTACGTTCAAAGTACCGTCGCGATCCAGGAATACCCATCGGACCCCTAGGGTCGATGATGACGCTGAGCCAACGGGTTTCGCCGGCACCGACATCAGCCCGCCGACGACCGATGGTTCATCTCAGCGCACAAAGCCCCATTCTACACAAGATATCCCGAGTTACCAACGTTGGTGGCCCATGGAGTACGAGAGCTGCAGCGCATGATCATCTCCAAGACGCCGCTGCGCGTGTCGTTTGTAGGGGGCGGCACCGACCTCGGCGACTTCGCCGACGAGCACGGCGGTGCCGTGGTGTCGAGCGCCATCGACAAGTGGGTCCACGTGATCGTTGCGCCTCGCTTCGAGGGCGATCTGCGGGTCAGCTACTCGAAGACCGAGATCGTTCCGACCGCCGGCGAGGTCGAGCACGAGCTCGTGCGGGAGTCCCTGCGCCTGACGGGTCTGCCCCGTGGGGTGGACCTCGTGACCCTCGCGGATGTGCCCTCTCAGGGCACCGGGCTGGGCTCCTCCAGCGCCGTCACGGTCGGGGTGCTCAACGCGCTTTACGCTTACCAGGGTCTCTTCCGCTCGCCGGCCGACCTGGCGGAGGAGGCCTCCCACATTGAGATCGACGTTCTAGGCAAGCCGATCGGCTGCCAGGATCAGTACGCCTCAGCCTATGGAGGCTTCAACTTCATCGAGTTCATGCCTCGCGGAGGCGGCGTCAGGGTCGAGCCGATCGTATGCCCTGCGCAAACGCTGGAGCGCCTACATCGCTCGTTGATGCTCTTCTACACCGGACGGCAGCGCGCGGCTTCAGACGTGCTCAACGGGCAGCGTGAGGCCATCGTCCGGGGGAGCGCCACCACGGCACTGCTCGAGATGCGAGCCCTCGCCTACGAGCTGCGCGAGCTGCTCGGAAGGGGAGATGTGGAGAGCGTCGGGCCCCTGCTCGACCGTAACTGGGATCTCAAGCGCTCCCTGGTCTCAGGCCTGAGTGACACGCAGGTAGATGAGTGGTACGCGCTCGCGCGCATGGCCGGCGCGAGCGGCGGCAAGTTGCTTGGCGCCGGCGGCGGCGGATTCCTGCTGATTATGGCACCCACGGAGCGCCAGGCGAGCGTACGTACAGCTCTCGCAGACCTGCGCGAGGTGCCCTTCCACTTCGCCGCGCGCGGAAGCCAGATCACGCTACTGGAACGGAGCATCGATCAGCCATGATGGACAACCACCTAGATCAATACGTGGGTCAGCTGCAGTCGGCGGTCGAGGCGCTCCCCCGCGATTGCATGAACGCGTTGGGAGAGACACTGTTCCGCGCCTACCGCAACAACAAGCAGGTGTTTCTGCTTGGTAACGGCGGCAGCTCGTCGACCGCGAGCCACATGGCCGCCGATCTGGCGAAGAACACGATCGGGCCCAACATGAAGCGGTTCCGAATTGTAAGCCTCAACGACAACGCCGCGATCATGACCGCCCTGGCCAACGACCTCGGCTATGAGAACGTCTTCTCCGAGCAGCTGACAAACCTAGTGCAGGCGGGTGATGTATTGATCGTAGTCTCCGCGAGCGGCGGCTCGCCGAACGTGCTGAAGGCGATGCGCTACGCGCGCTCGCGCAGCGCCGAGGTTGTCGGACTGCTGGGCTTTGACGGCGGCATGGCCGCCGAGCTGGCGGACATCCCACTGATCGTGCCCTCAGATCACTATGGAGTTGTCGAGGACGTTCATCTGATCATCAACCACATCCTGGTCGAGTACTTCAAGACTCGCCTTGCCGAGATCCGCCCATGCGTCGTATAGCCGTTGCCCAATGAACGCGATGATCCTCGCGGCGGGCCGCGGTACGCGTCTCGGCAAGCTGGGGCGAACAGTGCCCAAGATTCTGGTCAATGTGGGCGGCGAGCCGCTGCTCGCTCGCCAGATCCGCTATCTCAAGGAGAGCGGTATCAAGCGCATTGTCATCAATGCTCACCACCTTGCCGATCAGATCGAGAGCTTCGTGGCCGGACATCCGCTCGCGGACGACATCGACATCGTGATGGAGGCGGAGTTGTTGGGCACGGCAGGCGGGGTGCGCAATGCACTGCCCTATCTTGGCGCCGACACCTTCGCCGTGCTCTACGGAGACGTGATCGTCGACGAGCCAGTCGACAGGGTCGCGGAGACTCACCGGCGCCTGGGCGCTGCGGTCACGCTGACCCTGTACCGAGCCACGGAGGTCGAGGGCAAGGGCACCGTCGAGCTCACTCCCGCTGGCACGGCGAGCGCGTTTCACGAGAAAGCGTCCTCAGACGTCGCAGGCAAGGCCTATGTGAACGCCGGGCTGTACGTCGTCGAGGCAAGCTTGGTGCAGGATCTAGCGGCCAACGTCGCGCTCGATTTTGGGCACGACGTGTTCCCGATGGCGCTAGCGCGGGGACAGCTGGTGGGAACCCATCTGCTGGACGCGCCCGTCATCGACATTGGCACCCAGTCTATGTTGGATCTGGCACACGAGAAGCTGGGATAAACGTGCTCCACCCCGCTTACGACGCTCACCGGCGACCAGGCGCTGCGGCTGCCAGATCTGGCAGGGGCGGGACCTCGGGCGTGGGAATCGCCCTCTGGTTGCCGTATTGTGCCCGCCCCTCGCCCTCGGTACGACCGAGGCGTCATAGCAGCTGCCGCTTTGGGTCGGCTCAGGAGTCCCCCGCACATACGCGGCGTAGCCGCGGCCGGATCCGCGACAGATATGGTCACGCAGTCGACCATTGTGCGGGAACTCTCTCGCACTCGAGACATCGAGCCGTGGCCGAACTATGTCCGCCCACCTGACCGATCCGGGCCCGGCCCATGCCCGAACGGATACCGCGTGTCGCAGGCGCGATCGTCGCCTGCTCACCCGTCGATACGTAAGCCCAAACGTTAGCCACCCTGACCGAACCAGCCACACATGGTGGTCATCGACTACGCTTCGGCACCAAGTTGACAATGATCGCGCTCGCCGGTCGGATGACAACTCGGATCGAGTCGCGGACAGCGGGCGCGCTCTGGGCTTTACGTATCCACCGTCCCTGCGTCGTCACCGAAGCCGCACCCAGCGTGATGCCTCCCCTCGCCTCTACTGAGGGAGCCACAAGCGGCTCCTCCGTGGCGGTGTATCCCGCCGTCGGGACGGATATGGTCTGAGTCGCGCCACTGATGGCAAGATCGTCGATCACAATCCTCACTGTGCCGCCCGGAGCGAGAGTCGCCCAAGTCGTTATATTCGGCAACTGTGCGGAGGCCGCCATGCGAATCGGCACGAATCGTCCTCCCTCGAGTTGGCTGGCCGCCAGCAATCCGTAGTACTCAGGCTGAGCCGTGACGTCTCCGGCTGAAGCTTGCGCGGCATCTCCGGACACACAGATCGGACTGTAGCTACCGACACCGCAACCTCCCAACCAGCCATGGAAGCTTAGGCCTGTCACGCCGCTGCTAGCGGCACGCAATACCCAGTCCAGCGACCACAAAGCACTCGCGAACACAGAACTAGTAGAGACACTTCCGTCGCAGGAGACGTCATTGGTCTCTCCGATCCGCGTGGGACGACCCGTCACATCTCCTGCCTTAGAAAGAGCATCGAGGACGTCGTTCTCCTGCTGGCGCACCTCGGGTGACAGCAGGCCAGCGGCGGTTGCCGGTGGGATGGCCGCAGAAGGCGAGACGTTTGGACACGTACTAGTCGCGTAGTAGTGCTGCGTGAGTTCAGTAAACACGCCCGCGGCAGCCCCCATCGCGGTCAACCACCGTGTCCCGCCTGTAGCCGGCCCGTATATCGCGACACGTGGCGTCGTAGTCCCCAACGCCTGTCGATAATCTTCGGCTTCGCTCAGGTATTCGCTAACGTCGTATGTTGGCGGTCGCAGTCCATTTCTTGGGTTACTGAATTCATCCGGCTCGTTTCCGATCTCGATACCAAGCAACTCCGGACCAAGTATCTTCTGTGCGTAGCGAGTCTCGTCGACCGCACGTGTCGGTTCGAAGTGCCCGAAATTCACTCCAAGCAGAAGCCGCCAACCCGTGGCAGTAAGCAATCTGCGCAGAGCCATCAGATCCGTCGGCGTAACAGTGTTAGTCGCCCATCTGGGAGGTGGTTCGTGATTGCTGGTCCACCAAGAGAGATCGACTGAGTTCGCCCCGACACGTAGTATCGACGGTCCCAGCAGACGCATGAGGCGCACGAGACGATGATGGCGAGCGTTTAGATAGCCAGAACTCAATTCCTGGGCGCCCAGAGACAGCCCCACCGAGCCGGGCGCGAACTCGCCGCCAGGTTGGCTCGTATCGACCGTCAGCACTACGGTCGACATCGGCGGCACGGTCGCCACCGAGCGAGCGCACGCAACCGTACTCGTTGCTGCCAGCGAGGCTGCGAACACTCCCACAACACGCCAGACGCAGATGCCTTTAAGCCTAACAATCATACTCTCTCCAGACCCACTCTGCCGCTAACGACCGAAATAGATGAGCAGAAGCCAACTCAACAACTGCATTCCAGCACGATTTATAGGATAGGGCAAATGCTGTGTGATAGAGCCGTCGGTTGGAGGTCTCCATCGTGCAACCGGCCGGCGTCTCGGAACGACATCATTCTATGGGCGCAACGCCGTGCCCGCTGCGCATCACGCCCTGCGACGGTCGCTTAGCTGGAGCCGATGGATTTGATCCGCTGACGACCCCCAATCGCGCCTCCAGCGGCGCTATGGTGCCGGAAAATCTGCCAGCAGGTGTTCGCGGTATCCGATCCCAAAGTTAGTAGGCGTGCCATTGTAGTTGCTTATCAGTGACGGATATTCGGCACAGCCGCCCACGAACCATGCCCACGCCAGGTATGAGACGCCGTGCGCATCAGCCCATGGTAGAAAAGAGTTCACATCCTCGTCGGCGCAGTCCATCTCACCCACCTCACCAACGACCACAGGCACCCTAGCTGCGACCGTGCCTATGTTACTGTCAAAATGCGACGTGCTACTCTGATTGTATACATGAACCGAAGCGACCAGTTGGCCCGAAGGATCAACTGGGCGGTTTTCAAGCCACGCGGTGCCGAGGTCGGTCTCTTCCAGAGTCCCCACCATAACCGGTTGGATCGCGCCTGTAGCCCTTACGACGTTGACGAGCTGTTGCATTCCGGCGGTTTGATAGCCGCGGGGCGCGATACAGCCATTTAGCAGACAGCTCCAGGAGATATAGTGAGGATCGTTGAAGAGATCGAAAAGAAGTGCATGGTCGTTCTTGAAATACGATGCCACTGATGTCCAGAAGGCCGGAGCGTGATCCTCGTCGGCCATTTCATAAAAGCCGTCATAGCGTGTCCCCTGGTGCGAGAGGATAGTGCCGGGTGCATTCCAATGTAGATCTAGAATGGCATACATGCCGTGCGCATGCAGTTGTTCGACGTAGTCGCGAATTTCTTCGTGAAAGACGCCAATCTCAGTCGGTGCGCCGTTGATACCCAGCCAGCAATCCTCGTTTAGCGGTATCCGTACTGCGTTGATATGCCAAGCGGCCATGGCGGCTATGCTTTCTTCGTTATGGGGACCGTAGAACGCTTTTCCATAGAGACACTGCCACTCGGTACCAGAGATGTTCACGCCGTGAAGGGTGACGATCTGACCGCTGCCATTTATGAGATGGTCGTCCTTTACTGCGATTGATAGTTTGCCCAGCGTAGACACGGGCTCTTCCGCTACCGATGGTTCGCTCACAAGAGCCGGCGTGGCAGGGGCGAGCGGTGCGCTCCATTCGCCTGATGTCGAGGCTGAGCCTTCGGTAACGGTCGGAGAAGGCTCGCCGCCTTTGGACGCTTCCGCACCCGGGGATCCCTCGGCGGGGGAGGGCGGCCGAGCCGAACCAGGTCGGCGCCGGGCCACACTCGGTCGAGCCGCCCGCCCGGCGGCCTTCTTCACGTTGCAGGCCTTGAGGCGCCTACGCCTGTTCCTGCCACGTGCAGTGGTTCCGCATCTGCTCCGCCTCGAGGGCGACTTGCCGCTGATTGCCTTGTGCCTGACGGTTCGCGAGGAGGCCACCGCGTGTGCGTATGACAACGCGTCGGCCTCAGGCGTGGCGGCGCTCCCGGCGAGCGCGAGGACAAACGTACCCAGCAGGATCACACTGAGCGCCGAAAGGCAAGTGTTGGCCGCCGGGAAGGGGCTGGCACGCGACATAAGCGGCTTTCCTTTCGTCTTCTATCAACCGCGACGCCGCGACGCGGCACCTTTAGGGACGCTACGCAGAGGCTATCGGACGCGCGAGCCCAGAAATCGCCCCTCGACGCGCCGGCTGGACATTTGATCGGTTCGCGGGGCCACTTCCTGGGCGGCCGACAAGCGGGACCTGGTCGTGGGGCTTCCCGCCCCGCCGGCTCCGGGCGCCGTAACGAGGACGATTTCTGGAGATTTCGGCGTCCGGCGGCATGCGGGAGGCAGTGACGACCTGATACCAACCGGCAATGGCGTCACACGCTGTTTCTACCGGGAGAACAGAGATCCTGTCAAGGATCCGTGTCCTATGAGTCGTTTGCGGGCGCGTTGGAGACAGCTGATTGCTGATCGACGTCCGAGCCTTTCGGGCGTTCGGACGTCATCGTCGCCGGAGCGGCGCGCACGCTCTTTGACACGGCGTTCGGGGGGTGAGTCCCGAGGGTCGCCGGAGTGGCATCGCGATCGCTAAGGGCTGTTCGGAGCGCTCGACGTCCTCGATGATGAAGTCCGTGGATCGACCCCTCGGAGCGGCCGGTCAGCGTCGCGATCTCAGGTGGCGAGAGACCGGCAAAATGACGTAGCACCAAGACCTCACGTTGGTCCTTCGGCAGCTCCGCAAGAGCCTCACGGAGGTCGGTCATGCGCTCACCATCGATTTGATCTCTGTTGGTACCGTTCGTCCTCACCTCCTCTACCGGAACCATGCGCTGGCGGCGAAGGTGATCGACGGCCAGATTCCGCGCCACGCGCAGTATCCACGCCAAGAACGGCACCTCGCGCTCCTCATATTTCCCGATCACGTTGATGAGCTTGGCGAACACCTGCTGCGTGACATCTTCCGCCTCGTGCGAGTCGTGGACGATGCTCCGCACGTATCCGCACACGTTGTCGGCATAGCGTGAGTACAGGAAGCTAAGCGCCTCGCGATCGCCTTCCTGGGCCCGTCGGATGGCTTGCGAAACCAGCCGCGTTGTCAGATGCTCATTCGCCGCGGATGCTCCCAGTCCCGGCATCTCTATCTCCGCACGGCTAGCGACAAGCACCATTCCGCACCACCTCCAGTCGAGTTCATCCTTGTCCTCTGGGCACACGCTACGGCGCGGCCCGTCGAGGTCGTACGTGTGCTCAGTCGCCGCGGTATCGCATGCGCCCGCGCCGACGGGCCCGCCGCGCCGACTGGCGCGACCCATAGCTGTCCTCGATGAGAACGCGCGCCGCACGCATCGCGAGACGCGGATCTTTCTCGAGCAGACCCACCATTGCGACCCCGACGATTCCTTCGACTGCTTCGGATTCGGAGACCCTCGCGAACCTGCTTCGTGTGATGTTTTCGTCTCGGCTTGGAGGTATTGGACTGCTCGGATGAATCGGCAATGGACGGGCTATGGTCATGCGCGTCGCTCCCATCTGCGGGTTTATAGGCAACCACCCCTCCTTGCTATATGCCCCGTTTCTCTGATCCGGCAAGGTATACGTTTCCGCCGCCACCGCCATGAGAGGTTGTGGCAAATTTCGCGCCCGCTTCTAGACTCCTGTCCAAGCAGTGCAGACCTCGACAAGGCGGACCGCGGGCGGTCTCTCAGGGTTTGCCGCACACAGCGCAGATGCCGCTGTTCACAGACCACGAAAGTTGATCACGTACGCGACGGTCCGCAGCAGGATCTTCATGTCGTTCCACAACGACCAGTTGGCCACGTAAAGGTAGTCCATCGCAACCATCTCGGCCAGCGGAACGCGCGCGGGACCGAGGATCTGCCACGGACCGGTCATTCCGGGCGTCAGCTCGAGGCGGCGGCGGTGCCACCCCTGGATGCGTGTGTCCTCCTCGACGATCAGCGGGCGCGGGCCAACGAGGCTCATCTCGCCTTTGAGGATGTTCAGCAGCTGGGGGACCTCGTCGAGCGCGGTCTTGCGCAGCAGGCGGCCTACCCTGGTCACGCGCGGGTCGTCGAGAATCTTGAACAGGCCCTCCTGCGCTTCGTTGCGATCGCGCAGCGAGTCCTTCATGGCCTCCGCATCCGCGACCATCGTGCGGAACTTGAAGATGTGGAAGTGCTTCCCGTTGCGGCCAACGCGCAGCTGGCGGAAGAACACCGGACCACGACTATCGAGCCTGATCGCGAGCGCTGCGAGCAGCATCGCTGGTGCTACAGCCACAAGGCCGAGACATGCCCACGCGAGGTCGAAGGCGCGCTTCACAGCAGCGGATGATCGCGTCAACTCGAAGCGCCTGACGCCCATCACCGTGATCCCGTGCAGGTCGTCGAACTCGACCGAGGAGCCGACGACCTCGAGCAGTCGCGGCAGCACACTCACACGCACGCCCACGGCCTTCAGCGTCCGCACGAGGTTGAGCATCTCCCCGGCATCGACGCTGCGGGGCGCGACGATCGCGCGGTGCACGTCGAGCGTCTGTGCCAGGTCGCGGATCTCGCCCAGGCGCGCCTCGGCGAAGCTGTCCGTGGACCACGACGCTGCCTCGTCGAGGTCCAGATGCGCGACCACCTCAGCCCTGATACCGCCGCAGGCAAGCTTCGAGCGGATCGTCTCCGCGGACAGCTCATCACCGATGAACAGGCAGCGCTCGGGCGCGGCGACGCGCAGCGCGATCGCGCGCGCGGCAGTGCGAGCAAGGATCAGCAGCGCCGCAAGCGTCAGCCACAGGAACAATGCCTCGTGGCGATCGAGTTGGCCATGGACCAGCAGGCCGCCGGTGAGCCATGCCACGAGCGCGCACGCCGTCGCCAGTTGCAGCAGGCGCGGTGCCTCATCGAGCGTCGTCTTGCGCAGCAGCGTCTCGTCGCGGTCATATAGGCCGGTGAACTTCGCGCACAGCACGAGGACCGGCACGGCGGCGATCGCAGCCCACGTCAGCTGCAGCGAGCGACGCGACAGCGCGACGGTGAGGCCGAACGCACCCGCCAGCGCGACCACATCGGCCACGAGCAGCATGCGGCGGAACAACGCGTCGCGGCGCATGCACGCCGCGGGGCCACGCACCTCGGAGATCGCCGACGTCGAGCCGCCGCGCCGGCCCACCAGCCCAAGGAACCCGCGCGGGACAGCCAGCGGCGGGACGGTCTTCTCGGTCGAACTCCCCGTCTCGACGCTCACCGCCCTCAGGCCTCCTTGCGATCTGCCTGCTCCATACGTGTTCAACGCGAGGGCGGTACGCTAGCTCGCACGAGACCGGCCGCTGGAGGGACTAAAAAAGGCTCGACTCGGGGATACTTCTTCTCCAGCGCTTTACATTGGCGCGGCGATAGGCGCATAGCCTGCTCGTGCCGCACTGCCGAGCACGTCCGAGCCGTAGGAGCTGCGATGGATCGCCTTTCGAGCACACTTCCACCACGTGTCGCTTCCACCGGCCTCGGCGCGGACCCGTTTGGGAGTCATGTTGTTGAGCGCTTCGGCGCCCATCACAGCCGGTCGGATCTGCCGCCGACTGTCTCGCAACTGGATGCGCGCGTGAGCTTGGCGCACGACTACCTGCTCGTCATGCGCGGCGCCGAGCGCACGTTCGCAGCGATGGCCGACCTGTACGCGCAGGCGCCGATCTTCGCGCTGCTGCACGACGCGGAGGCCACGAATGAGCGGTTCACTGGTCGCTCGATCACGACCTCGCACCTGCAGCGCCTCGGCGTTGGTCAGTCGACGTTCAGGCGCCTGCTGCCGCTGTATCCGCTTGCCGTCGAGCAGCTGCGACTGCCACAGTCAGACGTGGTGCTGAGCAGCAGCAGTGCGTTCGCACATGGTGTGCGCATCCCGGAGGGCGCGGTGCACGTGTCCTACTGCCACGCGCCGTTTCGCTACGCATGGCACGCAGAAAGCGCAGCGCTCGATGAGATCCGGCGTCCGCTGCGACCGCTGTTGCGCGGGCAGCTGCGACGCATACGCGCGTGGGATCGCTCGGCGAGTCGCCGTGTCGACCACTACATCGCCAATTCCCGTCTCACGCGCGAGCGCATCAGGCGTTACTACGGTCGTGACGCCACGATCATCCATCCGCCGGTCGAGACGCATCGCTTTGCGCCGGGTAAGCCCGGCGACTCGCTGCTGGTCGTTTCCGAGCTCGTCCGCCACAAGCGCCTGCAAGTGGCGCTCGAGGCTGCGCGGCGGGCTCGGGCGCCGATTCAGGTCGTGGGAGCGGGCCCCCACCTTGGCGTGCTCAAGGACGCCTACCCGGAGGCCGACTTCCTCGGGCGCGTCAGCGACGAGGATCTGGTGGAGCTTTATGCGAGCGCTCGCGCGCTGCTCGTGCCCGGCGTCGAGGAGTTCGGGATCACCGCCGTGGAGGCCCAGGCTGCGGGACGGCCCGTGATCGCCGCAGCAGCCGGCGGTGCACTCGAGACGGTGCTGGACGGCGAGACGGGCTGCTTGGTGCGCCAGGACGATATTGACGCGTTCGCGCGAGCGATCAAGCGCATCGACACGCTCGACTTCGACCCTCAGCATGCTGTCGAGAACGCCGAGCGCTTCTCAGTCGCCGCGTTCGCGTGCCGTCTGTCGAGCCACGTCGCGGGAATCGTTCGGCGTCGAGCCTAACCGCGCGTTCGCGTCCGATGTGGCGTATGCGCCGCACGGCGGGCGTCGTGGTTTGCCACCCACCGGCGACGCTGAACGCCCGTTGGGCTCACCTCGCCGAGCTGGGCGCGCTGCGGTGCGCCGTGGAGCTCGCCGACGTCGGTCTCGCCCATCAGCGGCAGGTCGTAGCTGCGGATCCACGCGCGTTCGAACTCGATCCCCAGTTGCCAGAGTGTCACGCCGGCGAGTACCGCGGCGCCGCCCGCGACTGCCGTCAGTGGCAACTCCCGTGTGTTTGTCTGAAGCAATTCTCGCCTTCTTTCGCCCCCTGCTGCAACTCCAAGCGTGCACACACCAAATGCGCGGTGCGGCAATGCTCGCCAGTTGACGATGACGCTAGCGCATCTCGAGCGACCGTGCAACCTAAAATGTGGGATTGTCCCGGAATTCGGGCGAAATCGGAAATCGAGTACAGTTGCCCCAACTGGTTCCTGATTCTTAATGTGTGAATAGAGAGTGTGCAGTTTATTCTTGACACATGCCCGCGTTTGTTGCAGACGTGAGCAATTAATGTAAGAGCGAATTTATGGCGACAGTTGCAGGGAGGCAGACGCATCGCTCCGCCGGCACAGGCGTGCGGCGCGCGTCGCTGGAGTCCGAGGCCTTCGCTGCGTTTCCCTACGGCTTGTTGGTGCTCGATCGCAGCGGGCGTGTCGTGTGTCGCAACCGCGAGGCGACGCGACTGGTGGACTTGCTGGGCTTGGCAAAGGCGGAGCTCACCTGCTGCACGCTGCTCGGCTGCCGCACGCCGGACACGGTGCTCGAGGACGCGTGCGTGACCGACCTCGCGCTCGCGCGCGATGCGCCGCTCCCGGAGATCCGCGTTGACATCGGCTCGCGGGCGGACGTCGGCGCGATGTGGGTGACGGCGGCGGCGATCGGCGGCGCGAGCGAGCAGCTCGTGGTGCAGCTACGCCCGGGGGTCCCCGGCGACCGGCGCCGGCGGACGAGCCGGCACTGGATATCGGGTCGGCGGTTGCGCATCCGCACGCTCGGCGTCACCGACGTCGAATCGCTCGAGGGTCCGATCGGCGGCGCCTGGCTCGACCAGCGCGCCGGGCAGCTGTTGAAGTACCTCGTCGCTGAGCGTCGGCGGGCGGTCGCGGTGGACGAGATCGGCGAGAGCATCTGGCCCGGCTCCACCTACGCGGTCGGCGCGAGCGTTCGCTACTACGTGCACACGTTGCGCCGCAGACTCGAGCCCCAGCGCGGCTCGCGCGAGCCGTCCGCGTTTATCGTCTCACGCGGCGGTGCCTATGGGCTGGCACTCGACCACGTTGACGTCGACGCCGACGATTTCGAAGCTCACGTCCGCGCGGGACTGGCGGCGCCCGACACCAGCCTGCAGGCCGCCGCCGACGATCTCGAGCGCGGGCTGGCGCTCTACTGTGGCGACTTCCTCACCGAGCTGCCATACGCGGACTGGGCGATGCCAGAACGACATCGCCTCCACGAGCTGGCTTGCCTGGGACTGCGTCGTCTGTCTGTGATCCGTCTGGAGCTGCGGCTGTTCGACGGCGCTGCGAATGCGCTCGAGCGCCTGGCGACGCTGCAGCCGTTTGACGAGGACGTCCACCGCCAGCTGATGGAGCTGGACATCAAACGTGGGCGTCGTAGCGACGCAGTGCGTCGCTACGCGGCACTGCGCTCGAGGCTGCGGCGCACGTTCGGGCACGATCCTGACTTCACACTCGCTGATCTCGCCCCGCGGCTGTAGCTCTTCGCATCGCGGTGGCTTTCGCGCTGCGGATTGAGCCAAGGATTGTCTCGCTGAGCATGGACATGGGCCGGAATGGATGCGTGTCTTCCACGTTGCTCGCGCTGACTCGATGTATGTGTGGAGCGCCATCGCTCGAGCAGTGCTGGATGCCCGTATATCTTCGATTCGAGACTTGAGCCCCTTCGGGGTCGGCTGCGAGGTACGTGTCGTCATCACGCTCAACGCGCGCAGATCGCCCGTGGTAACCGCTTGGCACTATGAGAACGCGGACGACGCACGGCGACTGATAACCGCCTACCCAACCTCGTAAGATGGAGCCATGTCAGCCGTTCGTGAGATCACAACGCTAGATCGGGTCGAACTCACAGAGCCGGTCGGAGATGTCCCCGCAGGGGCTCGTGGCGGGGTGCTAGAGCTTCGTGACGGCGGCATGGCGATGCTCGAGATCACCAGCCTGCCCCAAGAGCCGGTCCTTGACCGGATCGTCGTTGCTCCCCTCACCAAGCTCCGCCTCGTCGGCTGACGATGCGCGGCCGCTGAGCGCATATCGGCGAGATCCTGCGTCGCGTGGACGCTGACGACGAGGTGACAATCGCCGACACCTGGAGAGCGGTCGCCCAGCCCAAGCTGGCGGCGGCGCGCCGATGGGTGGGCGGCCCGGCGCTCGCGATCTGGCAGACCCCGACGCCATCCGCGCTCGCCGCCGATATCGAGCAGTGCCCTGGCTGATACGCACCGCGGCCGGCTGCGAACTTGACCCGCACGTTCTAAGATCGCGCTTACATTCGGTGATTGCGGGGATCTGAGGTCACATGTGGTGGTGTGTCGCAGGGGGAGGGCCAGGTCGAGCGTCCCGTGCGGGCGCGAGGACCAGCCTTTTTTGGTCCCTGTGGCGGGGTCCCGGCGCGTGAGCGATCATCGCCTCCCGCCGTTGAGTGGGAGTGTGCCGTCATCAGACCGAGGCCGAGGATGAGCGGCAGACCGTTCGGCGGCCGCCAGCCTGTTCCGGTCGATCACACCGTGAACCTGCGCGTGAGCGGCTTTGCGTGGGAGGCGATCGAGCAGGAGAGCGCCCGCCAGGGGTGCACGGTGGAGGAGCTGGTGGCGTTCGCGGTGATGTACTACCTGGCGGACGCGGACAGCGGGCGCATCGCCCGCCAGATCTCGCGCAGCCCCTATCCGGACGCCTCGGCTCCAGACGACGCCTCGCCGGAGGACCCCTCGCCAGACCCGGAATCGGCGGACGCCTCGTCGTGAGCGGCGCCGGAGCGCGCGGTTGCGGGCGCTGCGCCGCGCCTGCTCAGCTCGGCTGTGAGCGCTCGGCGCCCGCGGTGGTGCAGCCCGTGGACCGAACCTTCGGTGCGGCCTGTGCGCCGCGCGATCTCGCCCGGCGACAGGCCGGCGAAGTGACGCAGCACGAGTACCTCGCGCTGGTCGTGCGGCAGCACCGCGAGCGCCTCCCGAAGGTCGTTCATGCGCTCGCCGTCCTCGGGCCCGCGGCCGCAATCGTCGACGGCCCGAACCTCCTCGACGGGGATCGCGCGATGACGGCGGATGTGGTCGACGGCGACGTTGCGCGCGACGCGCAGGATCCAGGCGAAGAACGGCACGTCGCGTTCCTCGTACTTGCCGATCACGTGGATCAGCTTGGCGAACACGTGCTGGGTGATGTCTTCGGCCTCGTGCTGGTCGTGCACGATGCTGCGCACGTAGCCGTAGACGTTGTCGGCATAGCGCGCATAGAGGAAGCCGAGTGCCTGCCGATCCCCGGCCTGCGCCCGTTTGACCGCTTGCGCGACGAGCCCGGGGGTGGCGAGGCTCTCGCGGCTGCCGCGACCGTGCGGCGTGATCATGCCGGTGCGCAGCGCGGGTGTCGACTCGGAGGGCGGGGCAGGCTCGCGAACGCGACCGTCGGCCTCCGTCGAAGCCCGTTCAGTGGCACGCTCTAGCGCAGCTGCCATGACCACTGCCCCCGGCCTTCGCGTGCTGCGGTCTGTGTGACTCTCCCCATGTCCCCTCCGTGGTCCGTGGACAACACGTGTACCGACGGAAGCTAAGCGGACACTTGTTGCGCCGCTGTTTGCAGGGCTGTTAGATGCGTGTTAGAAGTTCACAAATCACGAGTCTCAAGCCACTGGCACGCACGATTTGGGCACACGAAATGTGAAACTCGCGCTAGCCTTCGCCTGTGGGCGGCGAGGGTGGATCGGCGGTGCGGCTGCGCCAGGCGGTGCTGGCGGTGCAGGAGCTCGAGCCCGTGGCGGTCGCGCTGCGCGCGGTGCTGGGCCTGCAGGAGCCCTTCCGTGACCCGGGCGTCGGTGAGTTCGGCCTCAAGAACGTGGTGTTCGCGTTGGGTGACTGCTTCCTGGAGCTGGTCTCGCCGACACGTCCCGAGACGGCGGCGGGGCGCTACCTCTCGCGCCGCGGCGGTGACGGCGGCTACATGGTGATCTTCGACTTGGAGGATCTCGAGGGAGCGCGCTCGCGCGCGCTCGAGCTGGAGGTGCGCACGGTGTGGCAGATCGATCTGCCTGACATCTCGGGCACGCACCTGCATCCTGCGGACATGCGCGGCGCGATCGTCTCGCTCGACCGCTCGCGGCCGTATGGCACGTGGCGCTGGGGAGGCCCGTCGTGGACGGGCACCACCGGAGCCGGCGCGCCGGGGCGTCTGGCCGGCATCACGATCGCGGTCGCCGATCCGGAGGCGGTGGCGGCGCGCTGGGGCGAGGTGCTCGGGGTGAGCGTGAGCGGTGGGCTGCCAGAGGGAGGGGCACCCGTGCTGCGTGTGGACGGCGGCGAGGTCCGCTTCGAGGCGGCCGCTGACGAGCGGGCGGAGGGCCTCGTTGAGATCACGCTCGAGCTACCACACGAGCTGCCCGGCGGTGCCGAGGCGATCGAACTCGGCGGCGTGTGGCTGCGACGGATCCAGGAGTGAGCCACGTGCATGATAGCGTTCATGATCATGAAGACGACCAAGATCACGCGTGGTGGCCAGATCTCAATCCCCTCGACTATCCGCCGGCGGTGGGCGACCTCTACGGTGGCGCTGGAGGATCTCGGCGATCGCGTGGTCCTCAGGCCAGCGCCTGACGACCCGATCGCGGCAGCGCGGGGAGCGCTCGCGGGCGAGTTGTCGATGACGAGCGGACAGCTCCGTGCTGAGGCACGAGCGGCGGATGCGGTCGCCGAACGCCGGCGCCGCGCTACGTGAGCGTCCTACTCGACGCCTTTGGGCTGATAGCGCTGCTGGCAGAGGAGCCTGCGGCAGACGAGGTGGAGGCGCTCCTACGACGAGGTGACGTGGCGATCACGGCGGTCAACCTTGCCGAGGCGTTGGACGTTCTGCAGCGCGTCGAAGGCATCCCCCACGACCGTCTCGAGGCCATCACGAGCGGGCTTGTCGGCGAGCGAATCCGGCTGGTGCCGATCGACGAGCCGATCGCGCGCGCCGCGGCCGACATCCGCGCACGCCGCTACCATCGAACTAGGGCACCGATCTCGCTGGCCGACTGCATATTGCTGGCGGCCACCGGAGACACCGACGAACTTGCCACCGCCGACGCGCCACTCATCCGCGTCGCCGCAGCCGAGAAGGTGCGGGTCAGGTCGCTGCCGCGGTGACCGCGAGCGTTGTCAGCACGCCCGCAGCTAAGCGCCGAGCGCCGCGAAGCGCGGGTCGCGCCGCTCGACGAAGCTGGTGACGCCCTCGACGAAGTCCGGCGCGGTGAACGACGCCAGCATCGCCTTATCGGCCTCGGCCAGCGCGCCCGGCAGATCGCGCTGCAGGTCGGCGTAGACCTGCTGCTTGATCGTCGCCATGCTCGCCGGCGAGCAGTTGACGACGAGCTCGTGCGCGTAGTCGAGCGTCGCTTCGAGCAGCCTGTCGGGAGCGAGCACGCGGTTTACGAGGCCGAGCGTGGCGGCCTCTTCGGCGAACACGACGCGCCCGGAGAGCAGCAGGTCGAGCGCGCGCGCCGGCCCGATCAGCCGCGGCAGGATCCACGAGATGCCGTGCTCGGCGACGAGCCCACGGCGGGCGAACGCGGTCGTCAGCTTCGCGCCCTCGGCGGCGAAGCGGATGTCGCACATCAGCGCCTGCACCAGGCCGATCCCGGCGCACGCGCCGTTGACGGCGGCGATGATCGGCTTGGGGATCGACAGCGCGAACGTCTGCGGCCGGCGCTCGTGCTCCTCGGCGGATGCGCTCAGCGTGCCGTCGCCCAGCGCCTGCAGCTGCTGCATGTCGGCGCCCGAGCAGAAGCCGCGACCGGCCCCTGTGACGACGATCACGCGGACGTCCTCGTCAGCCGCGCAGTGCTCGAGCATTGCGAAGTACGCGTGCTCCATCTCCGCCGTCCACGCGTTCAGGCGATCCGGACGGTTGAGCGTCAACAACGCCACGCCGTCCTCGATCTGCATCTGCACGACTTCGCTCTGTGTCTGCACTGCCTCGCTCATCCCTGCTCCCTCCGCTCGCAGCTGTGTCCTTCGTTCGAGCGTAGCGCCGAACGCCTCGTACCGCAGCCACCGTCACGGGGGCTGGTGCCACGCGTCCACGCCGGGGTGTGTGCGACTCCTTACGCCTACGCCGGCACGGCGACTGGCGTCTCGGCAGACGCGAGCACCGCGTCGAGCAGGCCCGGAAAGCGCTGATCGAGATCCTCGCGGCGCAGGGAGGTCAGCTTCGAGGTACCGACCTCGCGCTGTGTGATCATGCCGGCCTCCCGCAGCACGCGGAAATGGTGGGTCTTCGTGGACTTGCTCACATCGAGCAGGAAGCTGCCGCACGGGCGGGGCTCGGGGTCCAGACTCAGCTCGCGCACGATCCGCAGGCGCTGCGGATCGCTGAGGGCGTGCAGCACCGCGGGCAGGGCGAGCTCCTCGCGTGGGGGGTGGTAGCTGCTCATCTCCTCAATTGTACGACGATCATCAAACAACGTGGTACGATGGTCGTCGTACTTACGGACGAAGGATAACGCAGATGGCAGCGACGTTGACCCAGAACCCTCTTGCCGGCGAGCACCGCGTCGTGCCCGCCCCGCCGGAGCTCCCGATGAGCGAGCGCACGCCCGTCAGGCCGCGCAAGGGGATGCTGCTGGTGCTCGTGTGCCTGGCGCAGCTGATGGTCATCCTCGACGTCTCGATCGTGAACGTCGCGCTGCCGTCGATCCGCGACGGCCTCGGCTTCTCGACGACGGGACTGCAGTGGGTGGTCAACGCGTACACGCTCACGTTCGCGGGCTTCCTGCTGCTGGGCGGGCGCGCTGCTGACCTGCTTGGACGTCGGCGCGTGTTCCTCGCGGGGACCGCGGTGTTCGCGCTCGCGTCGCTCGCGTGCGCGTTCGCGGACTCCCGCTCGCTGCTGATCGGCGCCCGCGCGCTGCAGGGCATCGGTGGCGCAGTGATCTCGCCGGCGAGCCTCGCGATCATCGCGACATCGTTCGCGGAGGGCCGTGAACGGAGCCGTGCGCTGGGCGTGTGGGGCGCGATGGGCGGCCTCGGCGGCTCGCTCGGCGTGCTGCTCGGCGGCATCCTCACGCAGGCATTCAGCTGGCCGGCGATCTTCCTCGTCAACGTGCCGATTGCGATCCTCGTGATCGTGCTCTCGCGCGGCCTGATCCCCGCGGGGCGCGCGGAGTCCGCCGCCCGCCACTTCGACGCGACGGGTGCGCTGCTGGTCACCGGCGGTCTGACGGCGCTCGTCTACGGGATCGTGCGCACCGACACGCTCGGCTGGGGCTCGACCGGGGTGATCGCGCCGCTGGCGCTCGGAGCGGTGCTGCTTGCGACGTTCGTGTTTGTCGAGGGCAGGGTCGCGCAGGCGCCGTTGATGCCGCTGCGGGTGTTCGCGATGGCGCGGCTGCGCGCGGCGAACCTGATCATGTTCCTGCTCTACGCGGCCGTCTTCGCGATCTGGTTCTTCCTGTCGCTGTACCTGCAGCAGGTGCTCCACTACGACCCCCTGCAGACTGGGTTGCGCTTCCTGCCGATGACGCTCGCGATCGTGGCCACGAGCACGCTCGCGCCGCGCCTCGTCGCGCGCTTCGGCGAGCGCCTCGTGTTGACGGTCGGTATGTCTGTCGCCGCGGTCGGCCTGTACCTGCTGACTGGCGTTCACAGCGGCGGCAGCTACCTCGCGGACGTCCTGCCCGGCGGCCTGCTCGCCGGTATGGGCCTCGGTCTGTCGCTCGTCCCGGCGACGATCGCCGCCGTCGCGGGCGTCCCCGCCAGGGAGAGCGGCCTCGCTTCGGGCATGCTCAACACCTCGCGTCTGATCGGTGGCGCCCTCGGCCTGGCCGTGCTGAGCACGGTTGCCGCGTCGCGTACGCGCGCGGACCTGCTGATCGGCGCCTCCGGCCCGTCGGCGCTCAGCAGCGGCTTCCGCGTGGCGTTCGCCGTGTCGGCCGGGCTCAGCGTCCTGGGGGCGCTCGCCGCGGCGGTGCTTCTGCGTGCGCGTCCGCCGGCGCCAGAGGAGGTCGCGAGCCTCGCGACCCACGAGCGCGACGTGCCGGCGCCGCTGGCGAAGGAGCTCGTCTAGCGCGAGCCGGCGCTTTCGTCTCGGCGGTCGATCGGGCAGGATGCAGTGGTGGCGATTTCGCTGATGCTGGCGACCCTGACCGACCGTCGTGACTTCGACGAGGAGTGGCTGCTCGAGCGCAAGCTCGACGGTGAGCGCTGCGTCGCGCGCAAGGACGGCGGCGACGTGCGACTCGAGTCGCGCAACGGCAAAGACCTGACGAGCACCTATCCGGAGGTCCAGGGCGCGGTCGCCGCGCAGGCGGCGCGGCAGATGCTGCTCGACGGGGAGCTCGTCGCCTACGACGGCGGGCAGACGTCGTTCAGCCGCCTGCAGCAGCGCCTCGGCGTCGCGAGCCCGTCCGCGCAGCTCATGGGTGCATATCCGGTCGTCTACTGCGTCTTCGATCTGCTCGAGCTCGACGGCGAGGACCTCACCGGCCTGCCGCTGCTGGAGCGACGCGCGCGGCTCGAGCGTGCGGTCCAGACGGACGCGGCTCTGGCCGTGACCGAAGCGTGGCGCGGGGACGCGGAGCGGCGATTCGCCGACGCCTGCCGCGCGGGGTGGGAGGGCTTGATCGCCAAGCGCGCGGATGCGCGCTACCAACGCGGTCGCTCGAAGGACTGGTTGAAGCTGAAGTGCGCGTGGGAGCAGGAGCTCGTGGTCGGCGGCTTCACCGACCCGGCCGGCAGCCGCAGCGACTTCGGCGCGCTGCTCGTCGGCTATCACGAGGATGGAGTGCTGCGCTACGCGGGCAAGGTCGGCACGGGCTACAGCACGGCGACGCTCCACGAGCTCGGCGCGAGGCTGCGCGAGCTCGAGACGCCCGCATCGCCGTTCGCGGACGTGCGGCCGGTTCCGCGCGGGACGCACTGGGTCCGGCCCGTTCTCGTCGCGCAGATCGGATTCGCCGAGTGGACGACCGAAGGTCGCCTGCGCCAGCCGCGCTTCCTGGGGCTGCGCGACGACAAGCGTGCGTCCGAGGTCCTACGCGAGCGCCCGCAGTGACTGCGAGGCTCGGCAACGGGAGCGACGGCCGGCGAGCTGGTGCCGACCGGTGGGCTGCGGGGCGTCGTGCGCTGCGTGCGGCGGACACGCGGATGGCGGCGCTCGTGGACGCCGAACCGAGGCTCGACCCGGACGCCCTGCGGGCTGGCCTGCCGCGCGATCTGTGGGGTGCGCTGGTGCTGCAGGTGATCGGCCAGCAGCTCTCGCTCGCGTCTGCGGCGGCGATTCTCGGAAGGCTCGAGGCGCTGCACGGCGGTCGCATGCCGACTCCGCCAGAGCTGCTCGCGACTGACGCACAGACGCTGCGCGGGATCGGCCTGTCCGGCGCGAAGGGCGTGTATCTGCACGACATCGCCGCCCGCCTGCAGGACGGCAGGCTCGACCCCGAGCGTTTGCAGGCGCTTGACGATGACGCTGCCCGCAGCGAGCTCACCGAGGTGAAGGGCGTGGGCCGATTCACGGCCGACGGCGTGCTGATGCTCGCGCTGCAGAGGCCCGATGTGTGGCCCGCGGCCGACCTGGCCCTGCGTCGCGCGGTCGAGGATGTTTGGGAGTTGGACGCGCCGGCGTCGATCGAGGAGGTCGACTCGCTCGGTGATCGCTTTCGGCCGTGGCGGACACTCGCGGCTTCCTACCTATACAACACACGCGCATCCTGACGATGACCGCCGATCCCGCAGCCTCGCACCGCTACGTCGTCGTGGACGTGTTCACCGACGTTCCGCTGCAGGGGAACCAGCTCGCGGTGTTCACGGACGCGGCGGCCTTGCCGGCCGCGACCCTGCAGCCGCTGGCACGCGAGCTGAACGTCTCAGAGACGGTGTTCGTGTTCGCGCCCGAGCAGGGCGGCGACGCCCGCATCCGTATCTTCACGCCGACGGCGGAGCTGCCGTTCGCGGGGCATCCGGTGCTGGGCACTGCGATCGTGCTGGCCATCGAACGCGGGCTCGAGCAGGTGACGCTCGAGACAGGCGCGGGGCTGGTGCCGGTTGTGCTGCAGCGCGGGGAGGGGGGCGTGGACGCGCGGACGGGCTACGGGTCGATGCGCCAGCCGACCCCCACGTGGCAGCGCTACGAGCGCGAGGCCGAGCTGCTGGACGCGCTCGGGGTGAGCCGCTCGGGGCTGCCCGTCGAGGTGTACGTCAACGGCCCGCGCCACGTGTACGTGGAGCTCGACAGCGAGCAGGCGGTCGCGGCGCTGAGCCCCGACCTGCAGGCGCTGGCAGCGCTCGGCGAGTTCGGCGTCAGCTGCTTTGCCGGCGCAGGCGCGAGTTGGAAGAGCCGGATGTTCGCCCCCGCGCTCGGCGTGCCCGAGGATCCTGCGACGGGGTCGGCGGCCGGGCCGCTCGCGGTCCACCTCGCGCGCCACGGCAGGATCGCGTTCGGCGAGGAGATCGAGATCCGCCAGGGCGTCGAGGTCGCGCGCCCGTCGCTGTTGCGCGCGCGAGCCACCGGATCTGCCGACGCGCTCGAGCGAGTCGAGGTCGCCGGTTCGGCGGTGATCGTCGCGAACGGCGAGTTCGTCCTCGGCTGAGCGGGCGAAACTCGTCGGTGCGCAAACCATGCCCCAAGGTCCTTGACGACCGTGGGAAATGTACACATCCTTGTCGGACATCTTCTGGGAAGGACGAGGGCACCCGATGAGCACTGTCAGCATCCGTGATCTACAGCGCAACACAAGTGGCGTCGTCGCTGACGTCGCCACTTCCAAGCGCACTGCGCTCGTCACACGGCACGGCGAGCCTATCGCTGCAATTGTGCCAATTGACGCCCAGGATCTCGAGGACTACCTGCTATCGAAGGTTCCGGGCTTCGCCGAGGACATGGCCGCCGCCGATCAGGCTCATGCACATGGCGAAGCGCGCTCAGCTGCTGATGTGTTCGCGGAGCTTGACGCGCAAGACGCTGGGCAACAGCGCCTACACGCAGGAGCTGCGTCGTCGTAGATGACGGACCCTCTGAGCACCATCAAGCTCGCTCCGCGCGCGATCCGCGACCTGAAGGCTACCTAGTGGCACGAGTCATCGACCGTCGTGACCTACACCGCGCCATCGACAAGCTCTGAGCCCAAGCCAACGGCCAGTCCTGTCCGAGTCAAGCCGTCGTGCCGCCGCTCGGGTAGCCTCAGTCGTGCTCTGCTTGCGAGGGAAGGGACGGGGAAATGCAGCAAATCGACGGACGGGGTCGGTATCGGGCGCTCATCGCTGCGCTGCTGTCCGTCCTCGCGGCGCTCGTCATCCCCGCCGCCGCGTCGGCCGTGCCGGTGGTCAAGATCAAAGGCGAGGCGGTCCCGATCCCGGGCTTCCCGCACACGGGCAACATCCTCGGAGCGGGTGCCGCCGTGCACGCCGAACTGACGATCTCCGGCAGCGAATACTCCGGCGCACCGCCGCCACTGATCGGCGTCACCGCCTGGCTGCCGACCGGGGTGAAGCTGCATCCGCAGGGATTTCCGACGTGCCCCGTCAGCGTGATCCTCGAAGAAGCCTATCCGGACAAGTGCCCGAAGGGCTCCTCAGCGGGACCGATCGGCAAGGCCTACGGCGTGGTCACCTTCGGTACCGAACGCGTTCCCGAGACGGCGGAAATCTTCTCGTTCTTCATCCCCGGCGATCGCATCGGGTTCCTGACCGTGGGCCACTCGCCGGTGTCGCTCGAAGTCCCCACGAGTGGCCAGCTGGAGAACCTCGCCGGCGGCGAAGGGTTCGGCCCGAAGCTCGTGACGCCCATACCTCTGGTCGCGACCGTCCCCGGTGCGCCGTATGCGTCTGTCGAAGCGATCAACATCACCCTCGGGGCGGCCTACCGCAGCCACGGGAAGACCATCTACTACGGGCGCGTTCCGACCAAGTGCCCGCGCGGAGGCTTTCCCGTCCGCGCGCAGTTGACGTTCGCCGAAAACGGCGAAACATCGCGACCTGAGGTCGTGACGGTCAACTACCGCGCACCGTGTCCGCGCTCCTGAGGACGGTGGCCGGCGCCCCGGTCGCGGCAGCGCCGCGATCGTGGCGGCGCACCCAGTCGGTGAACAGCTGCACGAGCCAGAGCAACGCCAGCGCGAGCGCGGCGGTGGAGGCGATGTACCACGGCCATGGACCGAGCACGTTGAGCAGCGAGCTGTATTCGGGCTTTTCGCGGAGGAACATGTAGTTGCCGCCGGTGATCGCGTCCCCCAGCGCCGCGATCACGGTCACCGCGAACGTCGCGGCGTATACACGCCAGACCGCGCCCCGCCGTGGATACAGCCGGCAGCCGAGGACCAGAAAGCAGCCGCCCACGATCGCGCCGACGTGGTAGATGAAGTAGGTGAAGTAGTAGACGCTGGGAAAGCTCCACGACAGATCAGGCGTCTGCGTCGCCTGCAGCGACGCGGTCACCGACCGGAAGTAGGCGAGCTCGACGGCCAGCGGGCGGCGTGTCCACAGGGCGACGATCGCGGTCACTGATATCGCGTCGGTGAGCTGCAGCGGCAGGTCGTAGCGGATCGTCCACGTTCCCAGCACGACGTCCGCCACGTACTCTCCGGCCCAGCCGGCGAAGATCAGCAACGCAAGCGTCCGCGCCGCGGGCACCGTCCAGCTGCCCGGATGGCGGCGGGGCGCCCACACTGCCAGCGCGACGGCGGCCACGAGCGCCGCCAGCGCCGCCAGGTGTGCATCCGAGAACTGCCGCACGGTACGCGCCAGCGTACGCTGCTGTCGCGTGCGGCGGACACGACCTTGTAGCCTCCCCGCCGTGCGATTCAGGATCACGCATCATTCGGGCTTCGCCGCGCCGGCCGACGCGCTCGATCTCCTCTGCGCCCGCGTCGGCGCGAGCCGCGACGGCATCTCGTTCGCGAAAGTCGGCCAGTACGTCAGGGCGATGACCCCGGAAGACGCACCGGTCTCGATGACGCGCGACGAACGCATCGAGATCGGCCGCCGCACGGTCTTGGACCTGGTGCGCGAGGTCTGCGAGAGCTCAACGGAGCTGAAGTCGGATTGGTTCGCGGTCAGCCCTGAGCCCTGAGCGCGTCCCCCGAGCGCGCGCACGCGCGCGTGCGATCGCCGTGTCGCTCGCGGCGCTCATCGCGCTGCTGGCGCTGCTCCCGGGCTGCGTCGGCCAAGCGCGCGCCGCGCCACCACTACAACCGCTACAGCGCGCGGGGGGCCACGCCGCGATCCCCGTGTCGGTGTCGGTCGATGCGAGCGAACCCGGGCCGACGGTTCCGCAGAACTTCCTGGGGCTGTCGTTCGAGGTAGGCAGCCTGCGCCAGATAGCCGGCTACTCGAGCAAGGGCGATCTGGTCACGATGCTGCGCTCGCTCGGCGTGGGCCTGCTGCGCTTCGGCGGCGTGACCGCCGACGAACAGGTCGCTTGGACCGATGCGGTGACCGCGCGCCCGCCGTGGGCGTTGAGCGTGCTCGAAGGCGCCAGCCTGAATCAGCTCGGCAAGCTGGCAGCGGCGAGCGGCTGGGGCGTCATGCTCACGCTCGGGTTCGGCCACTACGACCCGCAGGCGGCGGCGGGCGAGGCGGCGGTGGCGCAGGCGGCGCTCGGGAGCTCGCTGCAGGCGATCGAGATCGGCAACGAGCCCGAAGCGTACGCCCGACACGGGCTGCGTTCGCTGCCGTGGGCGCCGGAACAGTACAACGAACAGGTCGCCGCCTACCGCGCCGCGATCGAAGCGCTGGCGCCGGGGATCCCGCTCGCCGGCCCCGACTCCTCGGGCTCGGGCTCCTACCAACGGTGGGGGCTCAGCGAGGCGATCTACCAGCGGCCTGCCCTGTTGACCGGCCACCACTATCCGCTGGGCTGCGCCGAACAGCCTGCGCCGACGATCGCCCGTCTGCTGAGCGGCCCTGTGCGTGCGCTCGAGGAACAGTCGCTGCGTCGCTACGTGTTCATCGCGCAAGAGACCGAAGTGCCGTTCCGCCTGGACGAGTCGGGGACCGTCTCGTGCGGCGGCGTACCCGGCATCAGCAACACGTTCGCCTCGGCGCTGTGGGGGGTCAGCTACCTGACCGAGGCGATGCGCATCGGTGCCGCCGGCATCAACCTCGAGGGCAACCCGATGAACTGCCTGGGTTATACGCCGGTGTGCGCTCCGAACGCCGAAGCGGCGGCGAGCGGCGAGCTCGAAGCGCGCCCGGAGTGGTACGCGCTGCTGCTCGCGAGGTCGTTGCTCGGGGAGAGCCCGCTGCGCACGATCGTCGGCCCGGCGAACCGTCCGAACGTCGTCGCCAGCGCCTTCCGCGCGGCCGACGGAACGACGAAGTTCGTGCTCATCGACGACGACGCCCCGGGGGCGCGCAGCGTCGCGATGCGACTGCACGTCGGCGCCGGCTTCGGCGGTGGGACGATCCTGTCGCTGACGGCGCCGTCGCCGTCCGCGGTGAGCGGCATCGAGCTGGGCGGTAGGGCGGTGGCGCCGAACGGCACCTGGAGTCAGCCTGTGGTGCTGCCCGGAGCGGCCAACAGGAAAGGTGTGATCACGGTCGACGTGGCGCCCAGCAGCGCCGCGTTGGTCACGGTCGCGCCGAAGCACTGACGTGGACGCCCAACCCGAGCTGATCGACCTGATGCACCTCGGGCGGGCGCACGTGATCGGCGCGTGGCGTGTCGGGGACGTGATCGTCGACCCCGGCCCGAGCAGCTGCCTGGAGGCTCTGCTCGCGCAGCTGGAGCGCGATCCGCCACGGGTGCTGGCGCTGACGCATATCCATCTCGACCACGCCGGCGCGACGGGGTCGCTGCTGCGGCGCTTTCCCGAGCTGGAGGTTTGGGTGCACGAGCGCGGCGCGCCGCATCTGATCGACCCGGCGAAGCTGCTGAGCAGCGCAACCCGTCTGTACGGCGCAGACATGGAGCGCCGCTGGGGCGAGGTGCTGCCGGTTCCCGCTGCCCGGCTGCGGGTGCTCATCGGTGGCGAGCGCGTAGGTGCGTTCCGGGTGGCCTACACGCCCGGTCACGCTTCGCATCACGTCTCCTATCTACACGAGCCGAGCGGTTACGCGTTCACGGGCGACGTCACGGGCGTGCGGATCGACGGAGCGTGCGTGCTGGCGCCGACGCCCCCACCCGACATCGATCTGCAGGCGTGGCGCGCATCGCTCGAGCTGGTCGAGAGCTCGCGCGCGAGTCGCGTCGCGATCACGCATTTCGGAGCGTACGGCGACGTCGAGGAGCACCTGCTGGCGCTGCGTGAGGAGCTCATGCGCGTGGAGGAGCTCGCGGGCACGCAGGGGGAGTCCGCGTTCGCGGCGGCGATCCGCGCGAGGATCACGGCTGGGACCAGCGCAGGCACGGCAGCCGCGTACGCGCAGGCGACCTCGCCTGAGCAGAACTTCGCCGGGCTCGCTCGCTACCTGTCTGCTAGACCGTCTGCAGGGTGAAGCGAGGGGTTCTGATCGGGGCGCGAGCCCGCCGCGCGTGCGCGCTGGCGGCGGCGCTGCTCGCGATTCTCTGCTGCGCCGGCGTGGGGCGCGCCGCCGGCTATGGCGTGTTCGCCGACCCCCAGCCGGTGACGATCGAGGGCTATCCCGCAAGCGCCGAGGAGCCGTTCATCACGCCCAACGGCGCGTACCTCCTGTTCAACAGCTCGGAGGCCACGCCGACGTTCGGCTTGGAGCTCGCCAAGCGCGTCGACGCGCAGACGTTCGAATACCAGGGCGAAATCCAGGGTGAAAACGTCAACGAACCGGAATTCCTCTCAGGGACGCCGTCGTTGGACGACGAAGGCGATCTGTACTTCATCTCCAATCGCAGCTACGCACAGACGCTGTCGACTGTCTACGCCGGAGACTTCTCCGATGGGACCGTCACGGGAGTGCATCTGGTCCCGGGCGTCTCGGGCGAAGCTCCGGGCAACGTCGACTTCGACGTCGACGCCAGTCCCGACGGCTCGACGTTGTACGTCAGCGTCGGCCAGTTCGGCGTCGACGGCGGCCCGACGAGCTCGAGCATCGTGAGCTACGAACGCGCCGGCGCCGGCTTCGTACGCGATCCCAAGAGCGCCAAGATCCTGCGGGCAGTCAACCAGGTCGGCACGCTCGACTACGCGGCCGACCCTTCGAGCGACGGCCTCGAACTGTTCTTCACCGCGGCCACTCCCGCATTGGGCCGGGCGCCGGAGATCTATCGCGCGACGCGGGCGAAGACGAGCAAGCCGTTCGGCGGGGTCGAACCGATCACCGCGATCACCGGTTTCGCCGAGGCTCCTTCGATCAGCCAGGACGGGACGACGCTCTACTACCACCAGCTGATCGGAAGCGAATTCAAGATCGAGACCGTCACCCGCAGCGCAGGCGCGCCGACGGTCACACAGGTCTCGCCCAATCGCGCCACAGCCGGCGCCGAGACGCCCGTCACGATCACCGGAACCGGCCTTGCGGGTGCGACGTCGGTCGAGTTCGGCGACGCCAGCGCGGCAAGCTTCACGCAGAGCTCGTCGACGTCGATTGCCGCGATCGCGCCTGCCGGCGCGAAGGGCACCGTCAACGTCACGGTGACGACGCCGAACGGCACGAGCGCAACCTCCAAGCACGACCGCTTCAAGTACGTTCGATAGGACGCCCGCGCCGAGAAGCCGCGCGGCTCGTTGTGGCGCTCAGGCGAGTGGCGTCAGGAAGTAGATCCGCGCGGGCGGGAGGGCCTCCCACGAGAAGATCGCCCACGAGCTCCCACCGTATTTCACGATCCCGCGGCTGGGGAGTCGCGCCGGCACGGCGCCGCCCGCGATCCGCGTCGCGCCGGCGCGCACGTACGCCGGTGCGCCGGTCGTGTCATGCAGGACCTTCACCAGCGACCGGTAGTGGGCCGACAGCGGTTGCAGGCGTGCGGCGATGTGCATCGCGACGCTGCCCCACGCGGCGAGTCGCACCGCCGCACAGCTCGCGCTGGACGTCGCGCGCGAGGGAGCGGGAATGAACAGCGCGACACGCAGCGGGCCGCTGGGAAACGCCTGCGCGCTCAACAGCTGCACGAGGTAGGACACGCCGTGGACGTGGACCGACGCGCCGCTGCTGAGCGTGGAGGGAGCGGGCTGAAGCGTGCCCATCACCAACGACCCGTTGCGGTAGAGATTCACCGGCACGCCGATGAAGCGGCTGACGAGCTTCACATAGCCGAGGTCGTCCTGGACCGACATCACGTAGGTCCCGAGCGTCCTGCCGTGCGAGCTCAGCGTGCCGGTCACGGGGGCGATCACGTCCGGGCCGCCGACGTCGGCGACGACGTGGCCGGCCTTGAGGACGCGCAGCCGCACGATGTGCCAGTGCGGGGTGTAGACGATGCCGTGCACCGCCTCGCGGACGTCCGCCGCATTGTTGCTCGCAAGCGCGCTGAGAAGCGCCTGGGAATGGGTGACGTGTGCGGCGTCTGTGCCGACCTCGGGGCTTTGTGTCTCGGCCGTGTAGATCCCCTGAGCGACGGTGGTGTCGACGCTTGCTAGCGTCGACGCGGTCTGCGCGCCGCATATCGGTGGCTTGGCGCTCGCTGCCACGTCCGCGCTCGACGCACCACCGGCGGTGCCGTTCGACGAGGTCACGCGTGCCGGCGCTCGGTGCGGGGGACTGGGGTCGGCGTCGAGCGTCGCCACGAGGACGACTCCGACGGCGACGGCGATCGCGAGCGCCAGCGCGACGCGCCGCAGGACCGGCTGCTTGCCGCGCCCGGACATAACAGCAGTTTCCCCTAGGACGTTAAATCCCCGCTCAGGCCCTCTGGGACGATGAGCGTGGCGCCGGGTATGTAGGTGGCCACGCGCCGTGGGTCGCGTGTCAGGAGAGGCCGATCGGTCACAGCTGCGTGCGCGCCGATCAAGAAGTCGGGGACGACGGCTCGATGCGTGGTCTCCAATGCAGGCTGGCTAGCGGCGGGTGAGCGCGAGGATCTCCTCGGTGCTCATCTCGCCCTTGCCGGTGCCGACCACGCGGCCGATCTCCGCGGCGGCACGGTCGCGGTCGACCAGTAGCCGCGCCCCGCAATACCTTCCTTGCCGGCGAGCGCCGCGGCCGTCCGCGTGATATTTCAAGCAGGCATGTTGCCGACCGAGGAAGCAGCGTTTGACAACCCGGCGTACGCATCGCTGTGCGGTGCGCATGCGCGGCTTGCGCAGGTCAGCGGTCGCGCGCGCCGGTATCCGGCCGATGTGGCGCCGTTCCTCGCACTGCCGACGCCCCCGTCGGCACAGGACTGGCAGGATGCCGCTGCCCTCGTCGCGCCGGGAACCTACGTGGCCGGCCGCTACGGCGGCGCAGAGCTGCCGGACGGTTGGCGCAAGGTTCAGGCGTTCGATCTGGTGCAGATGATCGAGGAGCGCGTCACCGGGGTCGATTGCGAGGAGGCGATCCCGCTCGGCGCCGCCGAGGTGACCGAGATGCTCGAGCTCGTCGCCCAGACCGAGCCTGGGCCGTTTCTGGCGAGGACCATCGAGCTCGGCGACTACCTGGGCATCCGTCGCCACGGGGCACTGGTCGCGATGGCCGGCGAGCGCTTTCACCTGGACGGCTGGACCGAGATCAGCGCCGTCTGCACAAAGCCGGACCACCGTGGCCAGGGGCTCGCCGCTCGGCTCGTGGGCGCATTGATCGCGGGCATCCAGCGGCGCTCGGAGCGCGCGTTCCTGCATGCCATGAGCACCAACACGGGGGCGATCCGGCTTTACGAGACGCTTGGCTTTCGCCTACGGCAACACGCGACGCTCACCGTCGTGACGCGCGAACCGCTCCAAGACGCCCAAGCGTAGGCTCACCGTCTCAAAGCCGCGCTTGGAGCGTAATCCCGTATCGGGAGCGGTTGACCACAAGCTTTCGCGACGGCTTCACGATGGCTACACGCAAGTGCGCGATGGTGAGGCTGATGGACCCCTGCACGGTGATCCTCTCGCCCCACTTCGACGACGCGGTGCTCTCGTGCTGGGATCTGCTGGCGAGCGCGGGCGAGGTGCTCGTGGTGAACGTCTTTGCGGGTGAGCCGCCCGCGGGGGCGCTCGGCTGGTGGGACCGGCTTGCCGGCGCGAGCGACGCGGGCGCGGCGGTCCGCGCGCGTATCGAGGAGGATCGCCGGGCGCTCGCGCTCGCCGAGCGAGCAGCCGTCAACCTGCCGTTCCTGGACAGCCAGTACCGCGAGGCCGACCAGGCGCCGGGAGAGATCGTGCAGGCGCTGCGCGGAGCGCTTGTCCCGGGCGCTCGCATATACGCGCCGGCGAGTCTGGGCGACGAGCATCGCGACCACACCGCCGTGCGCGCGGCGGCGCTGGCGCTGCATGCGGAGGGCGCCGACGTGTCGCTGTACGCCGACCTGCCTCACGCCACCGTCGACGGATGGCCCCGGTGGGTGCTCGACGGCGACGGCGACGGCGGGTCCTCCACGGGCGCGGATCCGGCAGGCGAGCGATGGGCGACGCAGCTCGAAGCGACCGGCGTACCGGTCGAGCGGATGGTGGCCACGGCGCACCTGCTGCCGACTGAGGACCATGCCTGCAAGGTCGCGGCTGTGCTCGCCTACGCCAGCCAGGTAGCGCCCCTGCAGCGAGTGTTCGGACGCTCGCTGGAAGATCCTCAGCTGCTCGGCTTCGAGGTCGATTGGCGGCTGCCGCTAATCGGGTAGCGTCGATCCCGGGCGGTCGATCTCCGCGAGTGCGCGCTCGCGGAACCGCATGCCGAGCTCCTCGTCCTCGACCGACGCGGCCATCGTGTCGACCAGCTCGCGCGCGCGCCGGCCGTGCGCTTCGGCGTCCACGAGGGTGCCCGCGGCGGCGGCCACGCGGGCGAGCCCGGCCTCGATCTGCCAGCGCTCGCAGATCAGCCCCTCGTTGCCGGCCGCCTCGGCGCTGCGGGCAAGCATTCGCCCCGCCCCGGCCCAGTCTGCGCGCGCCTGCGCGCAGCCGGCCAGGAAACGGGCGGTCATCGCGATCGACCTCCGCGCTCCACTGCGCTCCCACGCCTGCAGCCGGCCTCGCATGGCCTGCTCGGCACGCTCGACGTCGCCGGCCGCGAGCTGGGTCTCGGCGATTGCGAGGTAAGCCTGCTCGCCCCAGAAGTCGACGCGGCCGGGCGGCGTTGTGACCTGCCCGGCGATCCGCTGCGCGCTCTCGGCGAACGCCGCCGCCCCGGTCTCGTCACCGGCCATGCGCGTGGCCGAGGAGAGCGCGCCGAGGCAGCGGAAGATCTGCCCGCGCGCGCGGTTGCGCTCGGCGGCGGCGAGCCCGCGCTCGAGCACGGGGATCGCCAGCTCGGCGGCGCGCAGGTCCAGGAGCGGGGTCGCGAGCCCGGCTGCGGCCCAGCCGAGCCAGCCGGCGTCGAGTGTGTCCGCGCCCGCGACCGCCTCGCGAGCGAATGCGAGCGCGCGTGCGTAGTCGCCGCGGCAGCGCGCGGTCCAGCTCAACGCGTCGCGAATCAGCACGCCGCTGTTGCGATCGCCGATGCGCTCGTTGATCGCCAGCGCCTCGCCGGCGCGCGACTCGGCCTCCAGCCAGTCGCAGCGCTCGAGCGGCACGTGGCAGGACTCGCACAGCGTCCATTGCAGGTACCACAGCTCGCCGCGCTTGCGCTGCGCTCGCTCGAGCTCCGTGCACAGCTCCTCCAGGCGCTCGAGGTCGCCGAGCTGCAGCGCCGCGAGCTTGAGGCTGTCGAGCGCGCGACTGACGGCAGGCTCGTCGCCGGCGCGGCGGGCGATGTCGAGCGCCCGCTCGCCCAGCTCGACAGCGCCGGCGAACTCCAGCTCGTTTGCGAGCACCAGCGACAGGCGGTTGAGCGCATTGACCTGGCCGCACTCGTCGCCGAGCTCCTCGGCGATCCGCAGCTCCTCTTCGTGGCAGCGTCGCGACGCCGGCGGGTCGCGGACGTGCCAATGGAGTCCAACCGCGTTGAGCACGCGCATCTCGCCCGCGCGGTCGCCCGCCGCGCGCGCACCCTCCAGCGCGTGCTCGAGGTCGGCCAGCGCCCTCTCGGGCTCGTCGAGCAGGTGCAGCGTCCAGGCGCGGGCGCTGTAGAGGTCGCGGATCGCTTCCTCCGCGGCGGCGGTCATGCCGAGCATCTCGCCCGCGACGATCGCTCCGTCCAGGTTCTCGAGCGCCGTCTCCTGGGCGTAGACCCGTTCGGCCGCGGTGGCGGCGCGGCGGTGGTAGTCGAATGCCTTGCGCAGCTCACCGGCCGCGCGGTAGTGGTAGGCGAGCGTGCCGGCGCGCTCATCGGGGCGCTCCCCCGGCGCGGCCTCGATCGCGGCGGCGATGCGCCCGTGGATCGCGGCCTTCCTGGTGGCCGACAGCTGCTCGTAGATCGTCTCGCGAAAGAGCGCGTGGGAGAAGCTGAGCCGCCCTGCCGACTGTGCGGGCTCGACCAGCACGTCGGCGTCGAGCGCCTCCTCGACGAGGTCGATCAGCCGCTCGCGTGGGTGCTCGAGCACGCCTTCGAGCACGTCGAGCTCGAACTCGCGACCCGCGACCGCGGCGACTGCGAGCGCCTGGCGGCAGTCGTCGCCGAGGCCGCGCACGCGGCGCAGCAGCAGGTCGCGGACGCTGTCCGGCACGCCACCCGCGGCGACGTCCCAGTCGGATTGCGCGCCGACGTCGCGCAGCAGCTCCTCGATGAAGAACGGGTTGCCCTCGCTGCGGTCCGCGACACGGCGCACGAACCCGGGCGGTGCCTGCTGTCCGGTGCGCTCGGCGATCAGCTCGGCGACCTCGGTCTCGTCGAGTCCCGACAGCGACAGCCGCGCGAGCGCCCGCGAGCGGCGAAGCTCCGCGAGCGCCTCGGCGAGCGGATGCTCGTCGCCGACCTCGACCGGTCGGTAGGTGCCGAGGACCATCAGCGGCGCGTCCTTGGCCGAGCGCGCGAGGTGGCGCAGCAGCAGCAGGCTCGACTGGTCGGCCCAGTGCAGGTCGTCGAGAAGCAGCACCAGCGGGCGCAGATGCGCGGCGTCGCCCAGCAGCGAGCAGACCGCCTCGAACAGGCGGAAGCGCTCCTGCTCGGCGCCGAGGCCCGTCGGCCCGTAAGGGGTGCGTGGGTCCTCGAGCTCTGGCACGATCGCGGCGAGCTGTGCGCGCCGCGGGCTGACCTGCACGGCCAGCTCGGCCGGAGGGCAGCAACCGATGTAGTGGCGCAGCGCCTCGACGAACGGCTGGTAGGGAACGTGAGTCTCATCGCGGCAGCTGCCGGCAAGCACCGTCGCGCCGCGCTCGTGCGCCGAGCGGACGAACTCCCTCACCGTGCGCGTCTTGCCGATCCCGGGCTCGCCGGCGAGCACCACGACGCGCAGGCCGCGCTCACGCACGGCCGCCCACTCCCCCGCCAGCGCCGCCGCCGCGTCGGAGCGCCCGACGAACGCGCCGCGGTCCGCGTCCGCGACCAGCGGCGGCAGCGGCACGCGCAGCTCGGTCGAGGGCGCCCACATCACCTCGCAGGCACCGGTCGGGTCGGCGACGCCCTTCAGGGGCACTGCCCCGAGCGCGCGGTAGGTGAACCCGCCGCGTGTGCCGATCAGCGCGCGCACCAGCTCCGAGGCGAGGATCTGGCCTGGCGCGCCGGCGTCGCAGAGCCGCTTGGCGATCACCACGGGCGTGCCGAAGTAGTCGCCCTCGTCGCGGATCGGCTCGCCGACGTTCAGGCCGATGCGAACGGCGAGCGCGAGCTCGCCGCCGGCGGCGGCGCGGTGCACGGCCTGCTGCATCGCGATCGCACACGCGAGCGCGTCGACGGCGCTGACGAACGCCACCATCAGCCCGTCGCCGAGGTTCTTCACCTCCTCGCCGCCGTGCATCGCCGCGGCCTCCCGCAACAGGCCGAAGTGCGCGCGCCGCAGACGCTCGCCCTCGTCGTCGCCGAGTCTCTGCAGCGTCTCGGTCGAGCCGACCTGGTCGGTGAACAGCAGCGTCACCGTGCCGGTTCTACCCGCGGCTGCGGGCTGGAGCGTCGCCTCGCCGGCGCGGATGCTGGCTAGGAGCTCGCGCGTGGCGGGCGATGGCACGATGCCGAGCTCGGAGGCGAAGCGGTCGGCGAGGCGGCGGTACGTGGTGAGCGCCGCAGAGAGGTCGCCGTTGGCGGCGAGGCGGCGGATCAGCTCGCGGTGCGCGTCCTCGGAGAGCGGGTCGAGTGCGACCTGGCGGCGAGTGAGAGCCACCGCCGCCGCGAGGCTCCCGGCGGCTTGCGCACCGGCAGCCATGCGCTCAAGCAACGCGACCACGCGCGCGCGGTGCTCGTCGCGTCGCTCGTAGACCCAGTCGTCGTCGAGGTCCTCGAGCAGGTCGCCGCGCGAGAGCTCGAGCGCCTCGTCGAGCCGGCCGTCCGCGATCAGCCGGTCGAACTCGCCCACGTCGGTCCAGACCTGATCGGGGCCGGCGAGTGCGACGGCGTCGCGGGTGGCCAGCAGGTAGCGATCGGCGTCGACGCCCAGCGCGCGACGCAGAGCCGACAGCGCGCTGCGCAGGCTCGTGCGCGCGCTCTCGTCGAGCACGTCGGGCCAGAAGCGCGCGGCGAGCTGGCCGCGCGGGTGCGTGCGCCGCTCGAGCGCGAGCAGGCCGAGCAGCGATCGCGCGCGGCGGCTGGCGGGCAGCTCCAGCTGCGTGCCGTCCACCTCGAGTGTCATCTCGCCCAGCAGCCCGACGCGCATCATCGACGAAGCGTACGTGCATTCACGCGCGTTTCGCGCGCGATTCGCGCTGACGCCACGGGGCCCTGGGACAGTTGCCCTCTCTAGTGCACAACTACGAAGGGAGACACAGATGGCCACCGACGTGCAGCTTGACCAGCAGAAGCTCGAAGTGTTCGTCGAGCGAATCGTGCTCGATGTCGGAACGGCGATGCGTGGGGGGCTGATGTACATCGGCGATCGCCTCGGCATCTTCGCGGCGCTGGCGCAGTCCGGGCCGGTGACGGCCGCTGAGCTCGCGCAGCGGACGAGCCTCGACGAGCGCTACCTGCGCGAGTGGCTCGGGGCGATGGCGACGGCCGAGTACGTGGAGCACGAAAGCGCCGACGACACTTACTTCCTGCCGCCTGAGCACGCGCTGCCACTCGCTGACGAGGAGTTCCCGTTCTTCACCGGCGGCTTCCTGCAGATGATCGTCCCGACGGTCACGGTTGCGCCGGCGGTGGCCGAGGCGTTCAAGGCCGGCGGGGGTGTCACGCAGGATCAGTACCTGCCCGACATGTATGAGGCGATCGAGCGCGCCACGGCGCCGTGGTACAAGCATCACCTCGTCCAGACGTGGATCCCGGCGCTGCCGGGCGTCCAGGAGAAGCTTCAGGCGGGTGGATCGGCCTGCGACGTCGGCTGCGGCTCCGGTCGCGCTCCGATCACGATCGCCAGGGCGTTCCCGGCGGCCGCTGTCCAAGGCTACGATGTCCACACCGGCTCGATCGAGCGTGCGCGCGCCAACGCGGATGCCGAGGGGGTCACCGACCGGATGACGTTCACGGTCGCTGACGGCACCGAGCTGCCGGAGGGCCGGTTCGACCTCATCAGCACGTTCGACGTGGTACACGACTCAGTCGACCCGGTCGGGCTGATGAGCGCGATCCGTAGGGCGTTGCGCGAGGACGGCACATACCTGATGCTCGAGATGAACGCGTCCGGCGATGTGGAGCAGAATCGCAACCCGCTCGGCAAGCTCCTCTACAACGTCAGCACCCTCTACTGCATGACGACGTCGCTCGCGCATGGCGGCGCTGGCATCGGTGCCTGCATGGGCGAAGACAAGGCACGCGAGCTCGCCTACGCGGCCGGTTTCACGCACTTCCGCAAGCTCCCGATCGAGGAACCGTTCTCGGTCCTCTACGAACTCAAGGCGTAGCAGCGACTGCGCGGCGACCCCGTGAGGCCGCCGCGTTTGACTCCACCGCGTAAACGGACGATCTTTAAGAGAAGAGAGGTACGGCAGATGGCAATCCAGGATCGAACGGGCTCACCGGCGCTCCACACGCACGCATTCCGCGGTGCGCCGGAGCAGAGCCGGGCCCGCCACCCCGACGACGAGGGCTTCGTCGAGCGCGACGGCCAGCGAGTGTTCTACGAGGTCTACGGCGAGGGCGAGGAGACGATCTTCCTGCTGCCGACGTGGCTGGTTCACTCCCGCCACTGGAAGATGCAGATCCACTATCTCGCGCGCCACTTCCGGGTGCTGAGCATGGACGGTCTCGGCAACGGGCGCGCTGATCGCTGTCGCGACCCGAAGCGCTACGCACCCACGGAGTTTGCCCGTGACTGCCTGGCGGTGATGGACGCGACCGGTACGAAGCGGGCGGTCATGGTGAGCCTCTCCACAGGCGCCCAGTACCAGCTCGAGCTCGCGCGCCTGGCGCCCGAGCGGGTCGCGGGCGCGGTCTTCATCGGCCCTCTGTTCCCCTACACCCTGTCGCACAACTCGGCACTGACTCACCCGCTGGCGCCCTCCTTCTCCGAGGTCTTTCATCTACCCTCGCCCATCTGGTGGGCGCACGTGAGTCCGCGCCATTGGCGCCAGAGCCAGGCAGCGTGCGCGGAGTGGTTCAGCTCCCGCAGTCTCCCGGAGCCGCACTCGACCAAGGCGATCGAGGACGTGGTGGGATGGATGCTCGACACCGACCCCGAGACGATAGGAGTCACCGCGACGCACGGTGAGTTCCTCCGTGGCCGGCGGGCCCTGCGCAGGCTGGCACGGAATCTGGACTGCCCGGTGCTCGTGATCTGCGGCGATCGCGACAAGATCGTGTCGCCGCGCGACGCCAGCGCGCTGGCCCGCCTCAGCGGCGGGAAGCTCGAGGTGCTCGCCGGCGTGGGCCACGTCCCGCATGCCCGCAAGCCGGTTGAGTTCAACCTTGCGCTGCGCGACTTTGCCGAGGATGCATTCGGGCGCAAGCGCACGCCGCGCGACCCCACTGTCCACCGTCCCGACGGTCGTCCTCGCGCTCTGTTCGTCTCCTCGCCGATTGGCCTTGGCCACGCGCAGCGCGACGTGGCGATCGCCCGCGAGCTGCGCCGCCTGCACCCCGACCTGCAGGTCGACTGGCTGGCGCAGGACCCGGTCACCCGCGTGCTCGAGGCCGAGGGGGAGCGCATCCACCCGGCGAGCACTCATCTGGCGAGCGAGTCCAAGCACGTCGAATCGGAGTCGGCCGAGCACGACCTGCACGTGTTCCACGCGCTCCGCCGCATGGACGAGATCCTGGCGGCGAACTTCATGGTGTTCCACGACATCGTGCGCGAGGATCGCTACGACCTGTGGATCGGCGACGAGGCGTGGGAGCTGGACTACTACCTGCATGAGAACCCGCGCGAGAAGCGCGCGCCGTTCGCTTGGCTGACCGACTTCGTCGGCTTCCTGCCGATGGATGAGCGCGACGAGCGGGAAAGCTTCCTGACCGCCGACTACAACGCCCAGAAAATCGACCACATCGCCCAGCACCCGGAGGTCCGCGACATGGCCCTGTTCGTCGGCAACCCCGACGATATCGTCCCGATGCGGTTCGGGCCGGAGCTGCCGATGATCCGGGACTGGACCGAACGCAACTTCGACTTCACCGGTTACGTGACCGGTTTCGACCCCGCGGACCTCGGTGAGCGCACCACGCTGCGCGCCGAGCTTGGCTACGGGGACGACGAGCGTGTCTGCATCGTCACCGTCGGCGGCTCGGGCGTGGGCGCCGACCTGCTGCGACGGGTCATCGCCGCCTACCCGCAGGCCAAGCAGCGCGTCCCCGATCTGCGGATGATCGTTGTCGCCGGCCCGCGCATCCCCCCCGAGTCGCTGCCCTCCGACGCCGGGCTCGAGGTGGTCCCCTATGTCCACAACCTCTACCGTCACCTCGCCGCGTGCGACCTCGCGGTCGTGCAGGGCGGGCTCACCACCTCGATGGAGCTGGCCGCGAACAAGCGGCCGTTCCTGTACTGCCCGCTACGCCACCACTTCGAGCAGAACTTCCACGTCCGCCACCGGCTCGAACGCTACGGTGCCGGTCGCCGCATGGACTACGACGACTCCACGCCTGAGCAGATCGCTGCGGCGATCGCCGAGGAAATCGGCCGCCAGGTGGATCACCGCGACGTCGAGGTCGACGGCGCCGCCAACGCGGCCCGGCGCATCGCCGAGCTGCTCTAACAGCGGGATCACAGACGGCGTGGCGCTCAGCCAAGGGTGAGTGGTCTCCCTGTCGGTTGAGTCCCGGACTCATCGAGCGAAGTCCGGCGCTTCAGGCTTCGCGGAGCTCGATCTTGTCGGCGATGATCTGAAAGTCCTTGATGTTGTAGGTCAGCAGCGGCACGCCGTGGACGTTGGCGGTGGCGGCGATCGCGAGGTCCATTGCTCGCCGTCGTGGCGCTCCACCGCGTTGCGCGACGAGGGCGTGCAGCCGTCCGCACTCGCGCGCCGCGGCAGCGTCGAATGGCAGCGCGTCGAAGTGAGCCTCAATGGCGCCGAGACGGCGCGTCCGCAGAGCGCGTGTTTCCTCGTCGCGGGCGATGAGCACGCCGAAGTGGAGCTCCGTCAGCGAGACGACGCTGATGGCTGCGTCCTCATCGGGTCCCTTCTCGGCTGCGATCAGAACCGAGGTATCGAGCAGGACAGCCACTGTCAGGTGGCGGTCCAGGGGTCTGTGAGCTGGCCGCCGAGCGCTCCGAGATCCTCCTCGAGCGTGCGGTCGGGAGGCGTCGCCCACAGGTCGGCCAGACCGGCACTGGACACCCATTGTCGAGCGCGCACAGGACCCAGCTCGGCGACCGGACGTCCTGAGACGGTGATCGTGAACTGCTCGCCAGCCTCGGCGCGACGCAGCACCTCGCCGACTTGGTTGCGCAGCTCCTTCTGGGGGATGGTCGCCATCCCAGCATGGTAGCAGTAGTGCTACCAACTGCGTTTGCTCTGCATCGCTCCGACTTGCCCCTGTAACGCCCGCATAGCACCACGAGTCTCCAGGGCAGCAAGAAAACCGCTTGCCTATGCGGCTTTTGGGCAAGCCGACGCGGGGACTCGAACCCCGGACCCCCTCCTTACCATGGAGGTGCTCTACCAGCTGAGCTACGTCGGCGAAGCCCGAATCCTAGCGCTGGTCACGCGTCGACGAGGGCATCGGTAAGACCGTCGATACCGGCCAGTCGCGCTGCCAGCTCCTCGCTCAGGCGATAGCGGGCGGCGAGCGCCGCTGGCGCGGTGTAGGCGATCCGCGTTTGCCCCTCGTCAGACCACACGAGTACCTTCAGCGGCAGGTCGAGCGCGGCGAGCGGGACGGCTTGCATCACCGGTGTGCCCGCTTGCGGGCTGCCGAAGATGACGACTTTCGTGTCGCGCAGCTCGAGGCCGGCCTTCTTGGCCTCGCCACTGTGGTCGATCACCGCGAACACCTTCAGCCCCTTCGCCTCCGCGAGCGACTCGAGACGGTCAACGGTCTCGGAGACCGAGCGCGGGCTCGTCTTGGTGATGAGCTCTGTGGCTCCGTCGCTCATCGCAACTGCTTCTGTGTCAACCGATCCCGTCGAGCAGCTCCGCCGGTGATCCGAGCTCGAGGCCGCGCGCGAGGATCACGATCGTCTCCAGCCGCGGCGAGCGCTTGCAGCGCTCCAGCAGGCTGATCTCCGTGCGATGCAGCTCGCACAGATCCGCGAGCGCCTCCTGTGAGAGGCCTGCCTGAGCGCGGTGCTGGCGCAGGTTGGCGGCAAATTGCTTACGGACAGTCTCCACCTGTCCAACTGTCGCGGTGCGCAGACGAAAGTTCCACAGACAGCTGTACCAGCCGGCCGCCCGCCGTCCCGCTGTTGCGTCACGCTCTAGGGTGTCCGGCGTGCACATTGACGTGAGCGACGAGTACGTCGAAGTACGGCTCGCGCGGTGGCAGAAGCTGCTCGGCCTGCTGCGTGACATCCGCGTCGCGCGCACGGACGTGAGCGACGTGCGCGTCGTCGAAGATCCGCTCCGCGAGGCGATGAGCTCGGGCATCAAAGTTGGCTTGCGCCTGCCGTGGCTGTACTACGTCGCCCGCACGATCCACCTCGACGAAGCGTTCATCGTGCGCCGTGGTGTGCCGGGGCTGTCCTTCGCCGTGGACAACGACACCTCGCTGCGGCGCGTGCTCGTCAGCACGCACGAGGCAGACGCGCTCGTGCAGCAGCTGCAGGCCTCCTGACACGGCGCGTCACGCTGCCCGAAGAGCCCGACGCCCGCGCCTGGCGCAGACATGCGCCTACGACGCGTTCTCGGCCGCCCGCAGCCCGGTCAGCAGCCAGATGCCGAACAGCACGAGCAGCGCAACCGCCGCGATGAATGCAAGCGCGGTGTGGTCCTGGACACCCGAGATCAGCCCGCGGCCGGCGTCGAGGAACGCGGTCGCCGGATTGACGGTCGCGACCGCGTGGATCCAGCCTTTGAGCAGGCTGAGCGGCACGTACACCGGAGCGAGGAACAGCAGCAGGAACACCGGTGTCTGCATCAGCGGACCCGCCTGGATCGAGCGGAAGCGGAACGCCACACCCGCCGCCCACGCGTAGCCGATCAGCGTCAACAGCGCGGCCAGGCCATACAGGCCGAAGACGTCGACGCCGTCGCCCGTGATGCGCATGCCCGCCGCGACCGCCACCACCGTCACCACCGCCAGCGTCAACGCCGAGCGCGTCAGCGCCACCAGCGCGTAGCCGAGCACGATCCCGCGGCGGTCCTCCGCCGCGAGCATCAGCCGCCGCGCGAAGCCGCTTTCGAAGTCGAACGCGAGCGTGAAGCCCGTGAACAGGCCGCCGAACATCGCCGACTGGCACAGCACGAACACAAACTGGAAAGCCGTGTAGCCGGCGGGGAAGTGAAAGCCGGGCAGATGACCGAGCGCTGACAGACCGCCGCCGAAGGCCGCCAGGAACACGAGCGGGAAGACCAGCGACGGCACGAACAGGTCGGGCCTGCGCACGTACGTGTGCACGCTGCGCCACGCGATCGTGCGCGCCACCCGCCAGATGCTGCCATGTGTCATACAGCCCATCCTGGGTTCGCAGGGCAAGCCGGACAAGGACGCAGGGAACGTGGCGTGCTATGCACGCGAGTGACCGAGGACGCCGCTCCGGCGCCGCCATGCGAGCCCAGGATCATGTGCGCTGCAGCCTTGTTCGCAGAGCGCCGGCGATGGCGAGCAGGGCAAGGGCCGTCAGGCCGATCGCCACCGCGAAGCCGCGCCACAACGCGGTCCCGTCCCATCCATATATGTAAAGGCTGCGAAACGCCTCGATCAGATAGGAGATCGGGTTGACGTTGGCGATCGCGTGAAACCAGGGCGTCCTCAGCAGGTTGCGCGGCAGGCTGCTCGAGGACAGGAAGATGAACACGAAGAACAGTGGAAACAGTCCCTGTACCGCCTCGCCGGAGCCCGTGCGCAGCGCCGCCGCGCAACCGAACGCGCCGAAGGCAAGCGCGGTCAGCGAGCCGAGTGCCAGGACCACGAACACGCCGCCGATGCCCGCGTCGAGGTGCGCGCCCGCGACCAGGCCCATCAGCATGTACACCGCCGACTGCAGCACCCCGAGCGCCGCGACGCCCACCAGCAGGCCCGAGATCAGCGACACGCGTCGCAAGGGCGTCAACGCCAGGCGGTTGAAGAAGCCGCTCTCGATGTCCTCCGCGAGGTTCGTGCCGGTGTTGATCAGCGAGAACATCCCGCCCTGGATGAACGCGACGGCGATTGCGAAGGAGATGTAGGAGTGCGTCGGGAAGCCGGGCAGCCGCGTCGCAGCCTTGAGCCCGCTCGCGTTCACGGCGAGCAGCACCAGCGGGAAGAATATGATCGGAAACAGCTGAAACGGCTGGCGCAGGGTCTTTCGCATCGCGCGTCTGGCGAGCGCGCCGATCTGTGTGGCGAGCAGGTTCACGTACTCGTCGCCGTCGAGGCGCTGCCCTGCTCCGCGGCTGCGCTGGTGCCGTCTGCCTCTGCGTCCGCGTCGTCAGCGTCGGCGTCGTCGCCGGCGCCCTCGAGCGAACGTCCGGTCTTGGCCAGGAACACGTCGTCGAGCGTGGGGGAGTGCAGCCGCAGGTCCGCGATCGCCACGCCCTCCGCGTCGAGTGTGCGCACGATCTCGGCGACGTCGCTGACGCCCTCCGGCAGGCGCACGGCGACGCCGTTGCTGGACGCCGCGGCCTGCTCGCCGAAGCGCGACAGCGCAGCGGCCAGCCGCTCGCGATCGCCTGGGTCACGGGGGATCACCTCGACGCTGGGGCGCCCGATCGCCGCCTTCAGTTCGGCGGGCGTGCCCTCGGCGACGATCTTGCCGCGATCGATGATCCCCACGCGGTCGGCCAGCACATCGGCCTCCTCGAGGTACTGCGTCGTCAGGAACACCGTCACACCGTCGTTCGCGAGCCGGCGGACCTCATCCCACAGCGCCGCCCGGCTCTGCGGATCGAGGCCCGTGGTCGGCTCGTCCAGGAACAGCAGCCGTGGCGCGTGCACGAGCGCAAGCCCGAGGTCCAGGCGCCGCTTCATGCCGCCGGAGTAGCCGCCGACCTTGCGATCGGCCGCGTCGGTCAGCCCGACCCGCTCGAGCAGTTCGGTGCCGCGGCGTTCGCGCTCGGCCTTGCCGAGCCCGTGCAGGGAGCTCTGCAGGCGCATGTGCTCGCGACCGGTCAGAAACGGGTCGAGCGCGGACTCCTGCAGCGAGGCGCCGATCGCGCGACGCACCTCGGGGCCCTGATGCACGACGTCCAGTCCCGCCACGCGCGCGCTGCCGGCCGTCGGCGGCAGCAGCGTGGTCAGCACCAGCACCGTCGTCGACTTGCCTGCGCCGTTGGGGCCGAGGAAGCCGTAGATCTCCCCGGGAGCCACGCGCAGGTCGATCCCATCGACCGCGCGCACGCCACCCTTGAAGTCGCGCACCAGGCCGTCGACCTCGATGCCGTTGTCGCCCATGCCCGACACGCCGTTCACGCCGCCCCCTCCGGCGTCGCGGTGCCTACCAGCCGCTGTGGCGCACGAGACGGCTCGACGCCCAGCAGCCGTGCTGGCAGCGGCGGCAGCCACCAGTTCCAGCGCCCGAACAGCGACACCACTGCCGGCACCAGCAGCGCGCGGATCACCGTCGCGTCCAGGATGATGCCCGCCGCGAGGCCGGTGGCGAGCACTTTGATTTCGGTCTCCGGTCCCGACGCGAGCGAGACGAAGGCGAGGAACAGGATCAGCGCGGCGCTCGTCACGAGCCTGCCCGTGCGCCCGATGCCGCGCACGACAGCCGTGTCGGTCGATCCGGTCGCGTCGTACTCCTCGCGCATGCGCGACAGGATGAACACCTCGTAGTCCATCGACAGCCCGAACAGGAACGCGAACACCATCAGCGGGATCCACGCGGTGATCGAGCCCGTCGCGGAGATGCCCCAGATCAGGCTCGAACCGTGGCCGTTCTGCCACACGATCTCGAGCACGCCCCACGCGGCGGCGACGCTGATCACGTTCAGGATCACCGCCTTGAGCGGCAGCAGCAGCGAGCGGAACGCGCGCGCGAGCAGCACGAACGTGATCAGCGCGATCAGGGCGATCATCAGTGGGAAGTTGCCGTAGACGGCTTCGATGAAGTCGTGGTTCTGAGCCGGCAGGCCGCCGACGTGCACGTCGGAGCCACTCGAACGCGCAACCGAGCGCACGCTGGCGAGCGTCGAGCGCCCTTCTGCGGTCGAGGCATCCGGCGTCGCGAACGCGTCCACGATCGCGGCTCCCGGGCGCCGCCAGCTCGCAGGCGCCACCGTACCGTGCACGCCCGGGACCGCCGCAAGCGCCGTGGCCACGCTCGCGGGCGAGCTCGAGGCGCCGACGAGCACCTCGTGGGGCAGCAGTGCGCCGGAGCCGATTCCGGAGCGCTCGAGCGCGAGCAGGCCGCGCCTGGCGTCGCCCTGCTTGGCGATCGTGTTCGGGTTCGGCGTTCCCAGCTGCAGGTTCGTCGCCGCGAGCACGAGCGCAGCGAGCACGAGTGCCGCGCCGAGCGCGGCCAGCCAGCGGCCGCGGACCACCAGCCTCGCCCAGCCCGTCCATACGCGGCTGGCCTTGTCGTCGTTGCGCACGTGCGGCCAGTCCAGGCGCGGGCCGAGCTTGCTGAGCACGACCGGCAGCAGGGTCAGCGCGACGATCACGCTGATCAGCGGGATCAGCATTCCGCCGTAGCCGACAGAGCGCAGGAACGGCAGCGGCAGCGCCACGAGCGCCAGCAGGCCGATCGCGACGGTCGTGCCGCTGAAGACGACGGCGCGGCCGGCCGTCTGCATCGCGCGTTCGATCGCCGCCTCGCCCGACGCGCCGTGCGCGCGCTCCTCGCGCCAGCGCACGACCACCAAGAGCGAGTAGTCGATCGAGACGCCGAGCCCGATCAGCGCGATCAGGAACTGCACGATTGGCGAGACTTCGGTGATCGTCGTCAGGCCCCAGACGACCAGGAACGACGTCAGGATCGAGACGATCGCCATCAGGATCGGGACGATCGCGAGGAACGAGCCGAACACGAACGCCAGCACCAACAGCGCGCCGAGACCGCCGAGCAGCGCCTCGAAGAGGACACCCGGCCCGTTGCCGCCGCCGCTCTGCGCTGAGAGCGCGTCGAAGCCCGTGAGGTGGACGGGCGCGCCCGCGATGCTCGCACCGGAGAGCGCCACGCTCGCCTTTTTGGCGGCGTTGGGGTTGTCTTCGAATGCCTGTGTCGGGTCAGGCGGCGGGTAGGCGACGATGAACGTCGTGCGGCCGTCCGCCGACAGGAAGCTCCGGCTGCCAGTGCTTGCGTAGCCGGCCAGTCGCGTACCCGGCAGGACATGCTGCAGGCGCGATTCGACCCCGCGCAGTCCGCTCTCGACGTCGGCCGAGCTCACAGACGTTCCGGTCGGTAGCGTCACAACCGCCAGCAGCGGAGCCCCGCTGCCACCGGTGCCGTGGAAGTCGCGCTCGATCTGCTGATTGGTCAGCCAGCCTTCCTTGCCGGGCTCGGAGAACTTCTGTTTGAGCGCTTTCGTAGCCGAGCCGGCAGACGCGCCGCCGATGATCGTCAGCAGGACCCAGAAGACGACGACCGCGCGCTTGTGCGCGAGGACCGTGTGGGTGAGGCGCGAGAGCAGCCCGGCGGGCGGCTCGGAGGCGGAACGCTGCGACGAGCGTGGGGAGCGTGGCACTGCGAGCTGAGAGTCCGGCATGACGCGCCTCCAGTGATTCATGCAAAGAATTGTTCCGTTCAGAACAATCTATATCATAAGTTGTTCCGGCTGGATATGATCGTGTGGTGAACATCGAGAACTGCCCCGACGGCCCGGTGGCCAACAGCGCGCAGGACGCGCCCACCGCGTTCGTGTCCTCGGCGCCCATCGCTCCGCCGGACGGGCAACGGCGGGGCGGCCTCGCGCCCGCCCCGCTCGAGGGTCCCGTCTCGCCCGACTCTACCGCGCCGTTTCATTCGGTGGGCTTCACCATCTCGACGGCCGGCTATGCGATTGCCCGCCGCTTCAAGGCGGTCCTCGCGCCACTGGATCTCGAGCCGCGTGAGTTCGCGCTGCTGCGAGCGGTCGCCGCCTCAGAGGGGCAGTCCCAGCATGCGCTCGGCGCCCGCCTGCAGATCCCGCCGAGCAGGATGGTCGCGTTCGTCGATGCGCTCGAGCAGCGCGGCCTGCTGGAACGACGCCAGAACCCGAGCGATCGGCGCAGCCACGCGCTGTATCTGACGGACGCGGGCCACGAGCTGCTGAGCCGCGCGTTCGCGCTCGCCGTCGAGCACGAGCGCGACCTCTGCGCCGGGCTCAGCGCCCAGGAGCGCGAGCAGCTGCTGGAGCTGCTGCAGCGGGTCGGGATGCGGCTCGGGCTGCCGCCCGGCGTGCACTCAGCGCTCGCTGACGAGTAGGTCGAGGGCGCGGGGCGCGCAGGGAACGCGCCGATGTGCATGCGCGGCACGGTCGCATGCGCACGGTCTCGCGTCCGCGAAAGCGTTTAGAGCCGGCCGCCACGAATCAAGTATCCGCGGGGGTGGGGCGATGCTGACGTGCATGAGCATGTCAATTGCGATCCCGGCAGCCGTGCCGATCGAGCACGACGAGCACGTCGTGCGCTCGCGGCGGAGCGCTGCCAAGACGAGGATCGCGGTGGGGCTGATCGGGATCACGCTGATCGTCGCCCAGCCCCAGCTGCTCCCTTATCCGGTGCTCGGTCTGCTGGGCTTTGCGACGATCGAGCTGACCGCGGTCGTGCAGATGTGGGCGCTGCGCCCGTCGTGGATGAAAGTCGAGGAGGCAGCCGCGGGCTCCGCCGCGCTGCTGATCATCGGCATGAGTAACGAGCACATCACCGCGCTCAGCATCCTCTGGCTGGCGGCGATCGCCAGTGGCGTGATGGCGCGCGGCGGTCGCGTGCACTGGCTGGGGAGCGCGATCGTCGTGCTCTCGTTGACGATGCCGGTGCTGCGCATGGAGCAGCTCGAAGGCCAATACATCGCCCTGTGCGCAGCGGCGCTCGGGCTGCTGCTGACGTGCGGACGCCTGACACGCGAGCTCAACCACCTGCTGATGCAGGCGCGCCAGCAGGCCGAGAGCGCGGAGACGCTGCTGCTCGCAGGCGACATCGCCGCGCGCATGAGCAACCACAGCGAGCGTGCCGTCGGCGTCACGGCGGCTCCCGCGCCGTCCGACGATGAGCGGCTCAGCTCCGAGGAGCTGGCGAGCGCCGCCGGCGCGCTCGCGCGTTTGATCGCCGGCGAGGGCCTGACGATGGTCGTGCAGCCGATTTCCGACGTGCGCGGTGGGACGGTGTCAGCGCACGCCTATGAGGCGCTCGCGCGCTTTGGCCAGCCGCGCGAGAGCATGAGCCCGCTGCACTGGTTCTCGCTGGCGCAGGAGCTGGGGCAGCGTGCCGCGCTCGAGCGCGCGTGCCTGCGTGGAGCGCTCGAGCTGCTCGCGAGCCGCCCGGCGGGGACGAGCTTGTCGGTGAACCTGTCTGCGCCGGTGCTGGTCGAACCCGAGACGACGGCGATGTTGGAAGCGGCCGGCGATGCGCTCACGGACGACCTGCAGGGCCTGATCGTCGAGATCACCGAGGAGACACTCGTGCACAGCGACACGCAGCTGGCGAGCGCGATCGAGCCGCTGCGAGCCCGCGGAGCCCGCCTGGCGGTTGACGACATGGGCGCCGGCTACTCGGGACTGCGCCAGATAACGACGGTGCATCCCAGCTATCTCAAGCTCGACCGCTCGCTGGTGAGCGGCATCGACAGCGACGACGAGCGCGCTGCGCTCGTGCAGGCGCTCGCGGGTTACTCGATACAGGTCGGCAGCCTGCTCGTCGCCGAGGGAGTCGAGACCGAGGCGGAGCTGCGAACCATTCGCCGCCTCGGCGTGCCGCTTGTCCAGGGCTTCTACCTCAGCCGTCCAGGCCGGCCGTGGCCGCAGGCGAGCGACCCTGGAGCTGACTTGGGGGCAACGGAGGCGAGGACGGGGCCGCCCTCGACGTCTTCGCTCACGCCGCTCCCGCTGGCTGAGCACGAGTCGCACCAGCGCAGCCGGCTGCAGCCGGTCGCGTGACGCAGCTCAGCCGCTGAACGGCAGTCGCTCGAGGATGCCGGTGACCTCGAACAGGCGTTGAATCTGCGCGGGCCCGGGGATCACCAGGAACTCGCAGCGGTGGCGTTCGCACAGCTCTTTGGCGAGCAGCACCACGCGCAGACCGGTTGAGTCCATGAACGTGAGCCCGCTGAGGTCGACGGTCAGCGCCTCGGCGCTGTCGGTGCAGATCCCACGCACGGCTTCGTCGAGCGCCGGCGAGGACGCCATGTCCAGTTCGCCGCTCAGCACGAGCACGTGACGAGGCCCATCGGCCTCGTCACGGAGCGCCAGCTGAGGCGCGCCGTCCACCGCGCCGCCTGCGCCCACCACTAGCCCGTTCTTTGTCCGATCGCTGTCAAACGCCACTCGAGGCCTCCACGAGGATCCGCAATCATAGTCTGCTCGCGGGGCGGCGAGGATTCGCAGCGCCATGCGCAGGACCCGGTAGAGTCTGTGTACGTGAGTTCGTGAAGGGTCGCCGGTCAATGCGGCACTGAGGGGATGCGCGGGCCGATCGGACGGATTCCATTCCGTCTCCTTCCTTTCCTTCGCTCGGCCCGAGGCTCAGGAGGGAGGCGAGAACGAGGACCTCCTGTCCGACGTGACGAACACCCAGAAGGGGTCCATCGCCTCTGCGATCTCCGGGGCGGTGGTCGGGCTGATGCGCGAGTACACCGGCCGGGGACCAACGCGCGCGAGGACCTACATCAACGAGGATCTGATCTCGGTCGTGCTGCAGGACACGCTGACGATGGGCGAGCGCAGCCTGGTACGCGACGGCGAGGTCGAGCTCGTGCTTGCCAGCCGCAAAGCCTTTCAGCGAACGATGAGCCGCGAGATGGTCGCTGCGGTTGAAGAGCATTCCGGGCGACGCGTGCTCGCGTTCCTCAGCGCGAACCACATCGACCCCGATATCGCCATCGAGTCGTTCGTCCTCTTGCCACGCTTGGCCGACGGAGCCGACGGAGCCGACGGGGCCGACGCGACCCGCGCAGCCGACGGCGAGAGCGACGTGAAGACACTGGCCTAGCGGCGGGTCTCGGGGACGACGGTCCCCTCGTACGGCAGCTCTGCCCACACGAGCTTCCCGTGCCGCGTGTCCTCGACGCCCCACCGGGTGCAGAGCGCGTCCACCAGGCTCAATCCGTGCAGTGGCTGGGGGATCAACCACGCCTCGGGCGGCGTCCCCGCCAGCGCTGCGCCATCGTGGACGGCGACACGCAGCGTCGAGCCAGACGCGCGGACGGTGACCGAGAAGGACGAGTCGGCGTGGCGCACGGCGTTGGTGGCGAGCTCGCTGACCAGGAGCGCGACGTCGTCGACGAGCCTGTTCGTGGCGTCCCAGCGCCGCAGGGTGTCGACGACCAGACGCCGCGCGCGACCAGGCGAGTCCGGGTCGGCGTCGAACGGCGCGCTGGTGCCCGTCTGTGCGCAGGTGGCGGCTGATGGCGTGCCGTGCACGGCAGCGGGGCTGAGCACAGAGCAGTGCAGGTGACAGACCTGGGCCAGCGCCTGCGCGTGCCCCGTCGCCGCGACTGACGCCGTCGGGTAGGAGCACAACAGCGTGAACGGGAGCTCGCGCCCGAGCTCGTGCCACAGCTTCTCCAGCGCGATCGCCGCGAGCACGTCGCCGGCATCCCACAACAGCGCGACCATCTCGCCGAAGGCGCGTAGCGGCCGGCCGGCGGCGGTCGCTGCGCGCAGGACCCCGCCGATGAGGCCGCGGAAGGAGTCGTCGTCGATCTTTCCGGCGGCGTAGAACTCGGAGATCGTTGTGGCGGCGTCGAGCGACACCAGCCTGCCACTTGCCTTCGCGCTCTCGACGTCCACGCCGTGAGCCTCTAGCGCCGACTCGAAGGCTCGGCGATGCGGCTCGGTGGCGATCACCAGCGCCACCTCGTGCGCGTGGATCGCCGCGGCGAGGTACGGACCCACCGCCGCTACAAGCTCGGCGTCGTGCTCATAGAACTTGACGACGTGCGCGCCGCCAGCAATCTCGATGTCTCGTGCCTGAACGGCCATGCGTGACCCTCTGACGCGCGTCTCACGTTTCTCGCGAGTCTTGTTACCCGCGTACGCTGTGTTTAGACATTGGAGCGAGCGCCCGTTTGCGCAGACGCGCGGCGGGTAGGCGCCGGGTGCAGGCGTGACCGCGCCGATCAGACCCCGACTACAGGGACCGGAGGACGCAGATGAGCGAGGAGGAGCTGGAGTGGGAGCAGGACGAGACAGACGAAGCGGCCAGGGAAGCCGCTGCGATCGGCGGCGTCGCCGGGGACGAGGACCTCGATCCGGTCGAACGGGCGGTCATCGAGGCCGGCGGTGGGGAGAGCGAGGGCTTCGAGCAGGCCGAGAAGGCTCTGATCGAACACGCCTCGCACACCGACGAACAATCGGCGCACTGGATCCTCCACCAACAGGGGCTGCCCGAGGAGCCGGCCAGCGCCGACAACGAGCAGGCCGGCGACCACGAGCTCAGCAGCGAGGTGCCGGGCGCCGACGATTGAGCACACACTCGTCCGACGCCCGGCGGCTACCGCGCGCGGCAACCCACAGACTGACTATGTAGCTCGCGTGCCGGGCGCCAGCCCCACTCAGGCGGTCACGCCCGTGTTGAACTCCGGACCCGCCGCATCGTGACTGAGGGCGTGCATCGTCCAACCCAGCGCGCAGGTCGCGACGCCGCTTGCGATGAACGAGATTCCGACGAGCAGCGCCAGTGTCGTGAACGCGATCGGCGGGCTCGCCACGATCACGATGCCGGCGGCGATCTCGATCAGCGCGACGATGATGTTCCAGGCGCGATGCTCGCGTTCGAACGCCCCGACGAGGCGAACGATGCCGACCGCAATCAGCCAGATTCCGATGAGCAGCGCGACCGCGAGCACGCCGCCGATCGGGTGGCGGATCAGCAGCACGCCGACGACGACGCTCAACACCCCCATGATCGCCGCCAGTCCACGATTCTGGGTGCTGCGGCTGAGCGACACGCCGAGGTCGAACAGGCCGTCGATCAGCACGAATATGCCAGCGATGACGGCGAGCGTCGTGAGACTGTCGCTGGGCTTGGCGAGAATGATCACCCCTGCCGCGATGCTGATCAGACCGAGCGCCAGGAACAGCCACGACGTGGATCGTGCCTCGTGTATCTCCTCGTCGGTGAGACTTCGAGCGGACATGCACAGCCTCCTCAGGTTGCGGATGTGATGATCGGGCGCGACGACCCTGATCGAGCGACCGTCGCGCTCGTCGGTAACCGCAACCTGCGCCGTGATTGACCCGGCTCGCAGTCTGCTGGGGGCCGACACCGTCAGGCATGACCCTCGGCGCTTGGCTGTGAGTGAGGCCCGCACAGCACGGGCCGCAGTCAACTCAATTCTTGCACGCGTCCGGTGCGGATTCAAGCATGCGGGCCGGGCTCGGCATCCTCCGGCACGAGCCGATGGCTCTCGATGTCTTCGGCGAGATGAGCCACGCGCGTCGCCTCATCCTGGACCACCTCCGCAAGGTTCGCCAGCGGTCTCCCCTCGACGCCGTGGGCGTCGTCCAGATCTCCGGCGGCGCTCTCCAGCGCCGTGCCTGCCCAGTCCGCGCGCTTGGCCGCACGCGTGATCAGCTCATCATCCTTCTTTGCCGCCGCGTCTTCTTGCGCGGCGCGACGGTCGATCTTTCTGCCGGACATCCTCCACTCTCCGTCTGATCGGTCGAAGCGACACTCACGCCGCGACTGGCGGTGGGACGGCTCGGAGCAGCGCTGGCGCGGGCTCGGTGGGCGCGAGGTCGAATATCACGACCTGCTTGGAGACTTCCGTCAGCGTGAGCACCTGGTCGACCTGGGCGGGCCCGCGCACGATCAGCAGCCGTCCCGCGTTGCGCCGAGCATCACGGGCGGCATCGAGGATGACGTGAACGCCCGAGCTGTCAATGAAGCACAGCTCACGCAGGTCGAGCACGACGACGTGCGCGGCTCGCTGCGCCTCTCCCAGCTTCTGGCGAAACTGCGGCGAGGTGGCGAGATCCAGTTCGCCTGCTGCTTGAACCCAGGCTGCTGAACCCCCGCTATCTATCTGACAGGAGCAGGCAAACGGCGGCGCGGCGTAGTCGCGAACGATGGTCGGACTTCTAACGGCTGAGGCTTGTGGCATCGGGACCTCCTAGCGGGTTGCATGAGCAAACGCCGGAAGTCAGGTTGTGATGCCGCCCACCTCGAAGGGGCGACCGCAGTGATGCCCTCCAATGGCAAGTGTAGCGCCGATCGGGTCCGGGGTGTCAAGCGGCGAGAGTGGCGTCTAGAGCGGCGTGGCGGATGTTCCGGTGGCCGGTATCTCGTGATCGTCAACGAGATCTGTGGGAGCGACGATGAAGACCTCGCACATCAGGTCCGGGTCCTGCTGGTTGCCGCTCATGAAGCCGATCACACGCTTGCCCGTGGCGTCTTCGATGACCTTGGCGAACCGCTGGCGCATGACCTCCTGGAACTCCATGCGCTGCTGGATCACGGCCTGCCCGCGGCCGCCGTCGAGCAGTGTCTGCTCCACGCGCGAGAAGCCTCCCCGCAGCACACACACCACGAGATCGTCCTCGTAGTAGGACTTCGCACGGGTCGGCCCACGCCCGTAGAACTCCTTCAGCAGCGCCACCATCCCATCGGATATCGCCGTCAGCACGTCCCCGTGGCCGCTGCGCGCGCTGTGGAGCATGCCGGGTGAGTTCATCGCTCGAGGATCCTACCTCGCGAGACTGCTCACCGATGCGAATCGCATCGCGCTACGCTGGAGGCTGATCGCTCGTCGGGTTCTCGCCCTTCTGCCTCGCGCGCGGACCCCACCGGAGGACGAGAGAGACATGGCCGCATGCCGGCACCCGAACCTCGTCTCGACGGTGACGAGCTGCTCGCGGCGGTGACCGAGGCGATGGTCGCGCTGCATCAGCGCTACTACCACCGCAAGCCCGTCACCGCCAAGACGCGGATGCTCGGCGACGATCTCCTCGCGTGTGTGCTCGGCGGTGTCTATACGGATGTCGAGAAGACGATGATCGAGCTAGAGCGCGCTCCGAGTGTGAGGGACACCCGCAATGCCTTCCAGAACGCGATGCAGCGGAGGTTCGTCGAGGTGGTGGAGCGCCTATCCGGCCGCGGTGTCATCGCGTTCATCTCCGACAGCCACGTCGGTCCCGACATCGAGATCGAGCTGTTCATGCTCGCCTCATAGACCGCGCGCGAATCTTCGAAATGGCGGGGGAAGGATTCGAACCTTCGAAGGCAGAACCACGTGGTTTACAGCCACGCCCCTTTGACCGCTCGGGAACCCCGCCGGAGCGTGTCGAGGATAGCGGTCAGCCGCCCCGAGCCGGGTGCAGAGGACGTCCGGGTTCGATCTCGAACGCCGCGTACTTCGGACCGCCGAGCGCGAGTGCCGAGCCTGCGCACACTTGCTGCGACGGGATGTACCAGCGGCGTCCATCTGCGACGACCACGAAAAGCCGATCGCAGCGCTCGGCGCTGAAGAGCTTCACGAGCCCGTTCCAGCTGCGGTTGCCGCCGCGTGTGCAGATCGTCACGTGCCAGCGGTCGTTGCTATACACCGTCGAGCTCTTCACCTGCACCCGCATGGCTCTCTCGCCGTCGAGCGCGATCAGATCCACGTCAGGGATGTGCCCCAGCGGCAGGTACAGCGCATAGCCCTGCGAGCCGAGCCAGTCGATCGCCGAGAGCTCGCCGAGGTCGCCCTGCTTGCGCGGTGACATTCGCTGCACCGGCCAAACGTACGCGCAGCTTGGGACACAACTCTCGGCCGACACGCGAGGCGAGCCATGCCCGGGCCCAGCCGCCCCGCGCGATGCGTCGCCGCGCGCGAGGCGACACCAGACTGCCCCTACGACGCCTCGCGCAGCTGCTGGGCTTCGGGGAGCGTCTGCAGCTTTTTGAGCGTGCGGTTCTCGATCTGGCGAACGCGCTCGCGGGTGATGTTGAAGGCGCGGCCGACCTCCTCGAGCGTGCGCGAGCGCCCGCCGACGATGCCGTAGCGCATCTCGATCACCTCGCGCTCGCGCCGCGGCAGCGAAGCGAGCACGCGCCTGACGTTCTCGCGCCGCAGCGCCTCTGAGGCGAGCTCGAACGGGGATGCCGCCGAGGCGTCCTCGACGAAGTCGGCGAGCGCCGAGTCGTCCTCCTCGCCGACGGGCTTCTCGAGCGAGATTGGCTGCTGGGTGATGCGCATGATGTCGCGCACCTCGCGCACGGTGCACTCGAGCTCGTCGGCGAGCTCGGTGGGGCTGGGCTCGCGCCCGAGCTGCTGGATCAGCCGCCGTTCGGCGTGGATCAGGCGGTTGAGCCGCTCGACCATGTGCACGGGGATGCGAATCGTGCGTCCCTTGTCGGCCAGCGAGCGGGTGACCGCCTGGCGGATCCACCAGGTGGCGTAGGTCGAGAACTTGTAGCCGCGGCGGTAGTCGAACTTCTCGACCGCCCGGATCAGCCCGAGCGAGCCCTCCTGGATGAGGTCGAGCAGCGTCAGGCCGCGACCGACGTACCCCTTGGCGATCGAGACCACCAGGCGCAGGTTGGCCTCGACCATGTGCTGCTTGGCGGCGACGTCGCCGCGCTCGATGCGCTTGGCGAGCGCGACCTCCTCTTCGGCGCTCAGCAGCGGCACACGGCCGATCGAGCGCAGGTACAGGCGCAGCGAGTCGAGGCTGGGCTCGACGGTCAGATCGACCTCGGGTCGCTTGAGCTCCTCGAGGCGGACCTGCAGCTCGCCGACGTGCTCGCCATCGCCCTGGTGTTCGCCGACGCCGACGCCGACGCTGACGCCGGCGGCGGTGAGCGCGTGCTCGGATGCCCGTCCGGCGAGCGGATCCTCGACGTGCTCCGGCGGCGTGATCCCCGCGCCGTGAACCTGCAGCTCCGGCGCGGACTCACCCGCGGCGAGCACCTCGATGCCGTGCTCCTCCAAGTAGGCCAATAGGTCGTGCGTCTGCTGCGCGGAGAGCTCCGCGTCCTCCACCGCGCCAGCCAGCGCGGCGGCCGTCATGTATCCCCGCTCCTGGGAGTCGGCGATCGTTCCCTGCAACTCCTCCAACTCCACCACGGCTATGTCCGCGGCACCCATTAGACCCTCAAGCCTCTCGCTCAACTGGCCTCCCAAGTACTCGTCCGTCTCCCCTCGGCGCGGCACAACCGCTCCGACCTCCCCAGCCCGACGCTAAGCCTCCTGTTGCGTTGCGTTGCTCTGATGAGTTGCGTGCCGATTGATACCAGAATCTGCGGCCGGGGGTTCCGGGGGGGTCCTCGGGCGTGCCTTCGGGGGTCGGTGTGGCACGCTACGCTTGGCAGCGGTGCGGGCGACACGGGCGATCTCCACGCTGTCTCTGACCGGCGACTCGGTCGAGGATGTGCAGGCGCGCGAGCCGGGCGTGCAGGTGGGACTGTCGCGTGTCGGCGTCAGCGGCGTCGAGAAGGTCGTGCGCATCCGCGACGAGCTGTACCTCGCGCGGCTGGACTGCTACGTCGATCTGAGCCGCAACCAGAAGGGCGCGCACATGTCGCGCTTCGAGGAGGTTGTCAACGACGCGATCGGCGAGGTCGTCCTCAGTGAGGCGCCGTTTCGCGCGGAGACGCTCGCTCGTCACATCGCGGAGCTGGTGCGTGAGCGTCAGGGCGCCGAGCGCGCGGAGGTGACGATTGCGGCGCGCTATCCGGAGCACAAGCTGGCGCCGGTGTCGGGCATCCAGACGCAGGAGATCTACACGCTGCACGGCCGTGCGGTGGCATCCGAGCGCGGAACGCGCGGCACCGTCGGCGTGTCCGCGACGGGCATGACGGCGTGTCCGTGCGCGCAGGAGCTGGTGGCGGCGCGTGCGCGCGAGCGCCTCGCAACGCAGGAGTTCTCGGTTGAGCAGATCGACCGGATCCTCGAGAGCGTGCCGGTGGCGACGCACAACCAACGCGGGCTCGCGACGCTGCACATCGGCTGCACCGAGGAGTGCGCGGCGGAGATCGATGCGCGGACGCTGCTGGCGATCGCCGAGGCCAGCATGTCCTCGGAGATCTATGAGCTGATGAAGCGCTCGGATGAGGTCGAGGTCGTGGAAAAGGCGCATCGCCGGCCACGCTTCGTCGAGGACTGCGTGCGCGAGATGATCGCCGGCGTGGTGCGCGAGTTCAGCGACCTCGACGGTGGCAGCTTCGTGTCCGCGCGACAGGAGAACCTCGAGACAATCCACCAGCACAACGTCGTCGCCGAACGCCACGGCCTGCTCGCGGAGCTGCGCGAGGAGATCGACGCGGGCGCGCCGATCGCGCATCAGACGACGCTCGAGCAGTGGCTCGACGCCGGCGGCGCCGGCGTGTAGCGCTCGTTATGCGTCCACGCCTGCGTTGGCCTGCTGTAGGCGCCGGCGCAGGCCGAAGCAGTAGTCGAGGCCCGAGAGCACGGTGACGATGACCGCGAGGTAGAGCAGCGCGGAGACCCACAGGGGGTGGCCGGGCACGGCGATGACGGCGAGGATGGCGGCGATCTGCAGGCAGGTCTTGACCTTTCCGAACATGCTGGCGGCGATCACGACCCCGGCCTGGGTGGCGCCGAGGCGCAGCACGGTGACGACGAGCTCACGCGTGATGATCACCATCGCCACCCACGCGGCGAGGCGGTGCAGCGAGACGAGCGAGATCAGGGCGGCGATGATCAGCAGCTTGTCGGCGAGCGGGTCCATGAGCTTGCCGAACGTGGTGATCGAGTCACGCGCACGCGCCAGGTAGCCGTCGACGAAATCGGTCAACGACGCGAGCGCGAACACGATCGCTGCGATGACGTCGCCGTCGGGCGTGTTGCCGAGCAGCGCGACGACGAGCGCGGGCACGAGCATGATCCGCAGCACGGTGAGGACGTTGGGCAGGTTCAGGGGGAACATCGCACGCTTGCCATTATGTCCGTAACCAACAACGCAGCGACGAGAGGAGCGCAACGATGCACACCCGCACGCTTGGGCCGGACGGCCCGGAGGTCTCGGCGATCGGCCTCGGCTGCATGGGCATGTCGGCGTTCTACGGCGAGACGGACGAGGGTGAGGCCGTGGCGACGATCCACCGCGCGTTGGATCTCGACTGCAACTTCCTGGACACCTCCGACATGTACGGGCCGCACACCAACGAGCGCTTGGTGGGTCGTGCGATCAAAGGCCGCCGCGACGAGGTGTTCCTGGCGACGAAGTTCGGCATCAAGCTCGAGCCGGGGGAGGGGGGAGGGCCGCCGGTGCGCTCGATCGACGGCAGTCGCGAGTACGTGCACAGGGCCTGCGAAGGCTCGCTGCAGCGGTTGGGCGTCGAGCAGATCGACCTCTACTACCAGCATCGCGTGGATCCGAACACGCCGATCGAGGAGACGGTGGCGGCGATGGCGGAGCTGGTGTTGGAGGGCAAGGTCCGCTACCTCGGCCTGTCGGAGGCGAGCGCCGAGACGATCCGCCGTGCGCACGCCATACATCCGATCACGGCGCTGCAGACGGAGTACTCGCTGTGGACGCGTGACGTCGAGGCGGAGATCCTGCCGACACTGGAAGAGCTCGGGATCGGCCTCGTGGCGTACTCGCCGCTCGGACGCGGCTTCCTGTCGGGGCGCTTCAGCACGCCGGACGAGCTGGATGAGGGCGACTTCCGTCGCTACGGGCCGCGCTTCACGGGCGAGAACCTCAAGCACAACACCGAGCTCGTGGCGCGCGTGCGCGAGCTCGCGAGCGAGAAGGGCGTGACGCCGGGACAGCTGGCGCTGGCGTGGGTTCTGCACCGCGGCGAGCACATCGTCCCGATCCCGGGGACCAAGCGTGTGTCCTACCTGGAAGAGAACGTCGCCGCGGCCGATATCCCGCTGAGCGAAGTGGAGGTCGAGCGGATCACCGAGGCGGTGCCGATGGCGGCGGGTGCGCGTTACGACGAGGCGGGAATGCGCTCGGTCAACGTGTAGGTGACGTGGGCGCGCGCTAGGCGCCGGGCGTGCGGGCGTTCTCGGCGGCGTGGTGTCGAGCTCGTTTGACCTCGCCACTGACGCGGCTCGTCAGCTGGGGCAGGACCTCGTTGGCCTTGGCCTGCGTGAGCTTGCCGCTCTCGACCCGCGCGGCGAGCGCTGCCTTGGCCGCCGTCACCAGGGCTTGCACGAGCCCCGCTTCGGACTTGCCGCTGGTCGTGGCGGCAACCTGCGCAAGCGTCATCCCGGCGCGCAGATCGTGGCGCAGCTGCAGTGTGGTGACGCCGAGATACTGCGCTGCGGTTGCGAGCCCGCGCTTGCCCGCTGGGCGACCTTCTCGGCGGGCGTCGCTTCCGAGGCCGCCGTGTGGGCCGCCCACCTGGCTGACCTCCGCGGCGACGATCCGCGTGAGCTTGGCCGAGACCGCGGCGAGCCGCTGGCGGTCGGCCGCTTCCAGCGTTTGCTCGAGCCCTGCTTCGGACTTGCCGGGTGTCGCGTTGGCGATCTCGCCGAGCGACTTCCCGGCCTGCAGCTCGCTGCGCAGCTGCGCTTCGCCGAGGCCCAGGTAGGCGGCGGCCGTCGCCAGCGTGCCGCGCCGGTGATGATGGCCGTGATGCGCGTGTCCCGAGGCGCTGGGCTGCGCGGCCATCACCACGGCAGCGGTCGCCCCGGCGAGCACTGCCGCCACGGCGAGCCCGATGAACAGCTTTCGTCTGAGCCTGCGCGTCATCCTGTTCCGTTTCTCCCGCTGGTGAGCTGCCAGATAGAGCGTAGTCTGGCGCGCGCCGATAAGCCGGAACACACGCATGCGTAAAGGGTTCCTAAATCGCGGGATGTAAAGGTTCCGTGTCCGGATGGGTCTGACGACGCTTGATCGACGCGCGCTCGGGTAACATCACCAAACGCTGCGGTTGAAGCGCGTCGCTATGTGTGTGTGCGATCGCTGCCTTCCGCAGATCACGAGCGTCGGTGCCCGTGCGTAGGCGACGGAACGCCTGTTGTGTGCCCCTTGGTGCACGTCCCGGCACGCCAGCCGGTTGATCAGAGCGCCCGAGGAATCGCCATACCTGGGAGGTTGACAATGAAGCGTTTTGTACTCGTCGCATCGATGCTCGTGTTCGCGTTTGTGGCGCCTGCCAGTGCGGATGTGGCGCCCCCGAACCAGTACTGGTGGCACGACGGCTGTCCGTGGCTCTGCCAGGGTCACGGACGACCCGCGCTCGACGCGGAAGCGAAGGAAGAAGCCGAATCCGAAGAAGCAGTGCCGGGCGGAGCGACCAACGAAGCCTCGCCCGAAGTCCCGGAGCAAGCAGAAGCGCCGGCGAACGAAGAAGAAGCTGCACCGGCAGCGGCAGAAGAAGAAGCAGCAGAAGGCGAAGCACAGCTGCTCTTCGAAGGCGTCGAACCGGCACAGACACCTGTCGAAGCCGCCAAGCGGGCAAGAAAACATAAAAAACGCGAACGTGAGCAAGCCGAACGTGAAAAAGCCGAACACGAAGAAGCGAACCCGAGCAGTATGTGGGTCGGTGTGAACGGCGGCGGCTGGGGGCCGTCTGAACCGCCGGAAGTGGCTCCGATGGTCAAATATGTGCGCCTCGAATCTGGGAATCCGACAGAATTCGAGAAGTTCCAGGCATCGGGGATCCAGGTTGACTACGACGACGCGGGCCCGTACTCCAAGCATGGTGTCAGCTCGATCAACGCGAGCGAATACGCGGAAAGGCTGGTCCGCGTGATCGAAGCGGATCCGAGCATCGTGTCGGTCGAGATCCTGAACGAGCCCGACGGCAACTGGTTCTGGGGTGAAGGCGCGAACAGCAAAGCCAACGCCGAAGCGTATGCGCGGTTGCTCGAAGCGGTCTACAACAAGGTCAAGGCCAGGTTCGCCGGCGAGCGCCCGCTTTTGCTCGGTGCGTTCGAGGAAGGCTCGACCTGGGGCGATGTGTGGTGGAACGCGCTCAAGGACAAGCAGGCGGTCGACGGCGTGGTGGTGCATCCGTATGGCGGTACCGGCAACCACACGCAGTCCGCGTTGGGTGACCGCGCCCAGGTAGAACGCGCGCACTCATACACGGGCGAGCCGGTGTACGTGACGGAGGTCGGCTGGCCTACCGCCACGAACTTCGCGCCGACCGGTGACTCGCTGCAGTGGCCGCAGGGCGAACAGGCGGCGAACATCTACAACTTCGTCAGCTGGGCGCGCGCCACCGGCTATGTGGGCGGCGTCTTCGTCTACGAGTACCACGATGCTGAAGTCAACGGCCCGGCGGAGTACGGTGTCGTGACGCATGCGGGCGTGAAGAAGCTCGGCTGGACAGCGCTGAAGCAGGCCTCCGAAGGCGTCACCTGCACGGTCTGCTCGTAGCGTCCTGAGTCAGGCGCGCGCCCGCGTTTCCCCCGCGCCTGTGTGCGCGTCAGCGCGCGCTGCTCAGTAGCCGACCGAGTAGAAGCTGATGTGTCGGCAGCCGTGAAGCTTGTAGTGGGGCAGCGCGTGGTGGCTGGTGAAGACGACGACGTTGGGGTTTTCGCAGTGGATCACGCCCGAGTCCTCGTGGGCGTGCACGACGGTGTCGGGGTTGGTGCCGGTCCAGACGTAGTTGACGGTGTCGTTGGCGTAGATGAAGTTGGGCCCGTCGCCGCCGTGGATGATGGCCGTCTGGAACGACGGCCAGCCGGAGGGGTGGTAGTCGCCCCAGATGACGTCGCCGGCGCTGCCGCCGTAGATGGTGTCGTTGCCGTAGCCGCCGAGCAGATAGTTGTGCACGTGCTGTCGGCCAATCAGCGTGTTGTGGCGTCCGGCTGGCCCCTTGTCCATCTCGAGGTGCTGGTCTGCGGGCCAGCCGGCGTGGCTCGTCATGGCCGCGGCGCTGGCGGCCGATGCGAGCGCGGCGAGCACGATCGCGGCGGCCGCGGCGAACCGCGAGCGCGGACGCGCCGTCGGACGCGGGACGAGGGGTGGCGTCACCGATCCTCCGTTGGCTCGAGGCATGTGTTGAGCATCGTCAGCGCGTTCTCTACCCAGACCGTAGAGGCGGCAACTCGGACATCCGGCCAGCGGCGTTGCTGGCGTGGCTGTCCGACCCGCATGAGGAGCCTGCGCGCAGGATGCCGGAGAAGAAGGGCGCCAGTGGATAGGGTGGGGCGATGCCACTGATTCCGATGGTCATCGAGCGCACGGCGCGGGGTGAGCGTGAGTTCGACATCTACTCGAGGCTGCTCAACGAGCGCATCATCTTCCTGGGCACGCCGATCGACGATCAGGTGGCGAACCTGGTGGTGGCGCAGCTGCTGCACCTCGAGAGCGAGGACCCGGACAAGGACATCTCGATCTACATCAACTCGCCGGGCGGCTCGATCTACTCGGGCCTGGCGATCTACGACACGATGAACTTCGTCAAGCCGGACATCGCGACGATGTGCGTGGGCGTGGCGATGTCGATGGGCTCGCTGCTGCTGGCGGCGGGGACCAAAGGCAAGCGCGCGGTGCTGCCGAACTCGCGGATCCTGATCCACCAGCCGTCGGCGGGCTTCGAAGGACAGTCGACGGAAATCGAGATCCACGCGCGCGAGATCCTCAAAGTGCGCGCGTCGATCGACGAGATCTACGCACAGCACACGGGCCTCTCCCAGGACCAGGTGCGCCAGGACATGGAGCGCGACCGCTTCTTCACAGCCGAGCAGGCCGTCGAGTACGGCCTCGTCGATCGGGTGCTAGAGAGTCACTGAAGCCTGCGCGGTCGCTCAGCCGATCGCGTGCTCGATCGCGCCGAGGTTCTGGATCTCGATGCGCACGACGTCGTCAGTGGCAAGGAACGCCGGCGGGTTCTGCCCGACGCCGACGCCGGCGGGAGTGCCGGTGAGGATCAGATCGCCGGTCTGCAGAGTGCAGGTCTCGGAGATGAACTCGATCAGCTCGGGGATCGAGAAGATCAGGTTGGAGGTGCTGGAGTCCTGGCGCAGCTCGCCGTTGACCCACGTGCGCAGCGCCAGCTGGTGCGGGTCGGCGATCTCCTCGGCGGTGGTGATCCACGGGCCGTACGGGCAGAACCCGTCGGCGCCCTTGGCACGCGTCCACTGCGGCTCGCGGCCCTGGAGGTCGCGCGCGGTGACGTCGTCGGCGACGGCGTAACCGGCGACGGAGCGTCCCGGTCCCATGACGACGGCGAGCTCTCCCTCGTAGTCGAGGCGGCGTACGACGTCCGGGCAGTACACCGGAGCGCCCGGCGCTGCGGCCGAGGACGGCAGCTTCAAGAACACGAGCGGCTGCTGGGGCGTCTCGCCGCCGGTCTCGCGAATGTGGTCGGCGTAGTTGAGGCCGATCCCGAAGATCGCCCTGGGCGTGGGGACGGGGGCGAGCAGCGTGACGTCGTCTACGCGCCACGAGCGCCCCTCGACCGGCACCGCCTCGGGGTCGGCGAGGCGATCGAGGACGGTGAGCTCCTCCTGCGCGTAGCCGAACACGTGCAGCTCGCCGTCCTCTTCGCGCACCTCGCCCGCGCGGGGAGTGTCGGAGCCTGGTGCCAGGAAGGTGGCGAGACGCATCTGTACAGCAGGATATTGTCGCGGCGAGCCGTGTCCAGCATGACTCCCCTCGAGCGCAGCGCTCTGCTCGCGATCGCCGTGCTCACGGCCCTGGCGGGCGTGGCCAACTACGGATCGTGGACGCCGGTTCTGCGCTTCGCGATCGCCACGGTCGCGCTGGCGGGCCTGGCGTGGGTGGTGTCGTTCGCGACGGAGCAGCTGGGCGAGCGCTTCGGGCCGGGTGTGACGGGGATGCTGCAGTCGACGCTGGGCAACCTGCCGGAGCTGTTCGTGGTGATCTTCGCGCTGCAGAAGGGCGAGCTGGTGGTGGCGCAGACGGCGATCGTCGGCTCGGTGCTGGCGAACGCGCTGCTGGTGCTCGGCCTGGTGATCGTGGTCGGCGCGCGGCGCTCGCCGGACGGGCTGATGCGGTTCTCCAAGCGCCTGCCCAACGACACGGCGACGCTGCTGCAGGTGACGGTGTTCATCATCGTGCTGCTGGGACTGTCGCTGGCGTCGCACGATCCCGCCAGCCACCACGTGCAGGCGATCTCAATCGTCGGCGCGATCTGCCTGCTGATCGTCTACATGACCTGGGTGGTGCCGTATCTGCGCTCCGACGAGCTGCCCGGCGCGAGCGAGCCGCCCGGCGCGAGCGAGTTGCCCGACAGGAGCGAGCCGGCTGACGCGAGCGAGCCGGCGCACGACGCGGGCCCACGCGAGCCGCGCCTGTCGCTCAGGCTGACGCTGAGCCTGCTGGTGGCGGGCGGCGTGGCGTCGGCGTTCGTGTCTGATTGGTTCGTCGACGGCCTGGAGCCGGCGATCTCGGTCCTGCACATCTCGCAGGCGTTCGCGGGCTTGGTGATCGTGGCGATCGCGGGCAACGCGGTCGAGAACACGGCGGGCCTGGTGCTGGCGTACAAGCGCCGCTCGGACCTCGCGATCTCGGTCGTCAAAAACTCGGTGGCGCAGATCGCCGCGTTCCTGTTCCCGGTGCTGGTGCTGGTGTCGTTTGCGCTGAAGACGACGCTGACGTTCGCGCTGGCGCCGGTGTACATCGGCGCGCTGGCGCTGACGGCGCTGTCGCTGTGGCAGGTGACGGGCGACGGCGAGGCTGCGGAATTCGAGGGTTGGGCGCTGGTGGCGTTGTACGTGATCCTGGCGACGTTCACGCTGTACGAGTAGCGCTCCCCGCGCCTACCCCCGCGTGAGCCCCCCGATGAGCGCGCCGGCGAGGCCGCCGGCGGTGGCTGCCTGCGCGTTGCTGGCGACGGCTTCGCCCTCGAGCGGTGCGATGAACATGGTCTGGATGGCGAGCCGTCCGGGCCCGGTGAAGCGATTCCAGGTGAGCTTGCCGCCGCCGCCCATGAGCCCGGTCTTGAGGCCCATGGTCACCGCCTCCAGCTGCACTGACGGGTCCTTGTAGAGCCACGCGCCGGCCTCGACGTCGAGCTGCTCGCCGTCGCCGAGGTTGACGAGGAAGACGTTGCCGTGACCGTGCAGCCACACGAGCGCGTCTCCATCCTTGGCGCGGAACTTGTCCATGAACAGGCCGGAACCGCCGAGCAGCATGTTCTGCACGCCCTTGATGCGTTCGAAGCTGTAGTCGAGGTTGTCGGTGGCCGCGAGGAACTGGTGCTCGCGTACGTCGAGCCCTTCGCCCTGGCTCAGGTGCATCGGCACGCACTGGCCGGGCGAGTCGCGCGAGAAGGCGATGCGTCCGGAGCCGGAGGTGCGCGTGACGAAGAACTCGAGGCCGGCGATCTTGCGCTTGATCCCGCCCGGCAGCTTCTTCAGCTCGACGTTCAGCTGCGTCTCCTTCCACAGCAGCGTGTGGTGCTCGAACATCACCTGCTGCCCCGCAATGTCGATCTGCAGCTCGGGCACGAGTTCGCCACGGATGTGGTAGGTGGTGCCGGCGAAGGACTCGTCGTGGGCGCTGACGGGGATCGGCTCGGGTAGGGGCATCGCGCGTGTCTCCTTCTTTTATTTAGATGGGGAGGGGCCGGTGGGTGGCGTGGCGAGGGACGTTGAGCGGCCCGAGCTTCGCGGTTTGCGCGCTGCGCGTCAAGGGCTGCGCGCCGGCGAGCGAGCGCGGTCTGAGATGGACGGTGGTTCCGAGCGCGCAAGCGCGCTAGACTGCTTGGACCTCGCGCCTGGGCGGGGTTTTTCTTCGCCCAGAGCCGCTGCAAACAACGACGCAGGGATTTCTGATCATGGCCCGCGGAGACGTCCGAATCGCTGTCACCCTCGCCTGCGAGGAGTGCAAGCATCGCAACTACCAGACAAACAAGAGCAAGCGCAACAACCCTGACCGGATCAGCCTGCGCAAGTACTGCCGTTGGTGTCGCAAGCACACCAGCCACAGGGAGACCCGTTAGCGCGGGAGCGCTGCCGTGGCTCGTGACCGTAAACGTGCAAAACAGCGCCGCTCACGCGGCGGTGGCGCGGCTGTCCGACGTCCTGCAGACGCCGACGTCGCGCCCAACGGCGCCCAGGGCGCCGCGGTCGACGCCGACGCCGAGTCGACTGCCGCGCACCCGGAGGCGCACGGCAGGGTCGAGCGTGGCGACCTGCCCGGCGCGCTCGAGCACGCGGGCGACGTCGACGAGTTCGACGCTGCGCTCATACGCGGCGCAGGCGGCGTGCCCGCAACAAGCGACGAGCTCTCCGAAGGCGAAGTCGAGGCGGAGAACGAGGCTGAGGCCGAGAACGAGCTCCAGGAGCCCGGCGGTCCTTCCGCGCCAGGCGGCGCCGGCGGCGGCGGAGGACCTGGCGGCGGTGGTGGTGGCGAGGTCGTGCCGCCGTCGGGCGCTCCCCTCCGAGGCGGCAACCGCGCGGTGGGCTTCCTGCGAGCGAGCTGGGCTGAGCTTCAACGCGTACAGTGGCCCGACCGGCGACAGGTCACCCAGGCGACCGCGGTGGTGCTCGGCTTCGTCGCAATCGCTGGTGTCTACCTGGCCCTGGCCGACTATGTCGCCAAGGAAATCGTCGAATTCATACTCGGCTGAGTCGTGAGGAAGATCTGAATGTTTCGCTGGTACGTCGTGAACACATACTCGGGCCATGAGAACAAGGTCAAGCACAACCTCGAGCACCGCGTGGTGTCGCTCGGGCAGCAGCGCGCGGTGCGCAGCGTCGTGGTGCCGACCGAAACGGTGATGGAGATGAAGGACAACCAGAAGAACCCGGTGGAGAAGCGCACGATGCCGGGCTACGTGCTGGTCAACATGGAGCTCAACGAGGACTCGTGGGGCGTCGTCAAGGGCACCCCCGGCGTCACCGGCTTCGTCGGCGCCTCGCAGGAGCCCGTGCCGCTGACCCAGATCGAGGTCGACCGCCTGCTGCACAAGGAGGTCGCCACGGCGACGCGCACGCGCGCCCAGTTCACGATCGGCGAGTCCGTGAAGGTCGTCTCCGGGCCCCTGTCGGACTTCTCCGGCGAGATCTCCGAGATCAACGAGGACGCGGCGCGGCTCAAGGTGCTGGTATCTATCTTCGGACGCGAGACCCCGGTGGAAGTACAGTTCGACCAGGTCAAGAAGCTCTGAGCGGCCCGATGACCGGCGCGAGACGGCGTCCTCGATCGCTCGTGTGCAAAAGCACACTTCGCTCACTGCGTCCTTGTCTCGCTTGGTCCTCGAACCGCTCAGCCGCGCAACTCCCAATAAGCTCAAGAACCACCTAAGAACAGAGACACGAAATGGCGAAGAAGGTCCTCACGACGATCAAGCTGCAGGCGAATGCCGGGCAGGCTAGCCCTGCGCCGCCGGTCGGTCCTGCGCTGGGCCAGCACGGCATCAACATCATGGAGTTCTGCAAGGCGTTCAACGCGCAGACGCAGAGCGAAACCGGCACCGTGATCCCGGTTGTGATCACCGTCTATGAGGACCGCTCGTTCACGTTCGTCACCAAGACCCCGCCCGCCGCGGTGCTGATCCGCCAGGCAATCAAAATCAACAAGGGCTCCGGCGAGCCCAACCGCGTGAAGGTCGGCACCATCACCCAGGACCAGCTGCGCGAGATCGCCGAGCGCAAGCTCGCGGATCTGAACGCGCACGACGTCGACCAGGCCGCCAAGATCATCGCCGGGACAGCCCGCTCGATGGGCGTGGACGTGGCGTCATGAGCTCTCACGGCAAGCGCTACTCCGAGCTGCTGGCCAAGGTCGACCGCGAGCACGAGTACCAGCCGGCCGAGGCGGTAGCGCTCGTGCGCGAGCTCGGCAGCGCTAAGTTCGACGAGAGCGTCGAGGTGCACGTGCGCACGGGCCTCAACGTGCGCCACGCCGACGAGCAGCTGCGCGGCACGATCGCGCTGCCCAACGGTCTCGGCAAGGACGTCAAAGTCGCCGTCTTCGCGCAGGGGCCGAAGGCAGCCGAGGCGGAAGCCGCCGGCGCCGACGTCGTCGGCGCTCAGGACCTCGCGAAACGCATCCAGGAGGGCTTCGACGACTTCGATGTCGCGATCGCGACACCCGACATGATGTCCGTGGTGGGCCAGCTCGGGCGGATCCTCGGGCCCTCGGGCAAGATGCCGAACCCGAAAGTCGGCACCGTCACGATGGACGTCGCCAAAGCGGTCGAAGAATCCAAGTCGGGCAAGGTCGAGTACCGCACCGACCGCACCGCGATCGTGCATCTGGTCATCGGCAAGGTCAGCTTCGACCAGCGTCAGCTGCTCGAGAACTACGCGGCGGTGGTCGAAGAGCTCGTTCGCGCCAAACCGTCGGCGGCCAAAGGACGCTACCTGCGCTCGATCACGCTCAGCTCGACGATGGGGCCGGGTATCAAGGTCGATTCTTCAAAGACACGTGAAATCCTCGAGGAGGCGCCCGCGGCTACCGTCGCCGCCTAGCGTCATCCACAGCAGAGGCCACCAGAGACCCCCGGCAGCCGGGCAGCGGCGCAAGACCGGGACAGGAGCCCCATGAACCGAGACCAGAAGGCAGTGGCGATCGCCGAGATCGCCTCCAACATCGACGAGTCCGACGCGATCTTCGCAGTCGACTACCGCGGCATCACCGTCGCGCAGGTCGCCGAGCTGCGCGCCAAGCTGCGCGAGTCCGACGCCACGTTCAAGGTCGTCAAGAACTCGCTCACCGAGCGCGCCGCCGATCAGGTCGGCGCTGAGACGCTCAAGGCGTTCCTCACCGGCCCCACGGCCCTGACGTTCGTCCGCGGCGACGTCGCCAGCGCCGCCAAAGCCGTCGCCGACTACGGGCGGGCATCGCAACTGCTGCCGTTCAAGGGCGGTCTCATGGGCGGCGCGGAGCTCGACGTCGAGCAGATCCGCTCGCTCTCGCGCCTGCCCTCGCGCGAAGTGCTCTACGGACAGCTCGTCGGCATCGTCGCCTCGCCGGTCAGCGGCCTCGTGCGCACGTTGAACGCGCTGCTCAGCGGCGTCGCCGTCGCGCTCGGCCAGGTGCAGGCCAAGAAGGAGTCTGGCGAGATCCCGGCTGGTGAGGCCCCCACATCCGGTGACTCCTCCGCGGCTGTCGCCGCAGATGAGTCACCTGCTGCGGAGGCTGCCACGGCCGATGATGCTCCGGCGGCGGCGGACGACGCGCAGCCCGCAGCCGAGGAGGCTCCCGCGCCCGAGGCCGAGGCGGCGCCGGAGGCTGAGGCGGCGCCCGAGGCTGAGGCCGAGCCCGCAGCTGAGGCAGGGTCTGCGGCTGAGCCGGAGGCAGAGGCGCTGGCCGCTGCAGATGAGCCTGCCGCTGAGGCGCAGGCAGAGACACAGACTGAGCCGGAGGCGGATGCGCCGGCGCAAGCAGACGACAACCACGCGGACGTCTCGGCTGAGGACCAGCCACAGGACGCCGAGACGAATCCCCCCAAGGAGGACTGACTCACATGGCAACCAGCACACAGGATTGGATCGAGGAGCTCAAGGGCATCTCGGTGCTCGAACTCGCCGAGCGGATCAAAGCGCTCGAGGAGGAGTTCGGCGTATCGGCCGCCGCGGTGGCCGCGCCCGTCGCGGCGCCCGCCGGCGGCGGCGACGCAGGCGGTGCAGACGAGGAAGAAAGCAGCACCGTCGACGTGCTCCTCACCGGCTCCGGCGACAAGAAGATCCAGGTCATCAAGGTCGTGCGCGCCGCGACCGGTCTCGGCCTCAAAGAGGCCAAGGCGCTCGTCGACGAGGCTCCCAAGCCGGTCAAGGAGGGCATCGAACGCGAGGAGGCCGACAAACTCAAGCAGGAACTCGAGGAGGCCGGCGCGAGCGTCGAGCTGAAGTAGCGCTACGCCGTCCGTCGGAAGGTCGCGACTTCGCGGCGACCTTCCGACGGACGGCTTCGCTTGGCCGACTCGACGGCGCTCGGCCTGGCGGAGGGATCTTGATGCCCTGCTTTTTAACGCCGCATAAGAATGCGGGGCCACGGTGGCGACAACCGCCTCGCGGGCTCGGAAACGGTGTTACAACGATGAGAGCGGCTGCGTGCCGCCGGCCGGTTGCGCTCGGGGAGAGCGCGCGTCGGCCGCGTGATCGTGCGGTCGTCGAATCGCCAAAGATCCGTCGAATGACTGATTGACGACACCGAAGGAGAGCGGTTAGGTATGAGTGGACGCGCTGAGTGCAGGTGCTGGCGCGGAGTCGGCATCGGCCGGCTGTCCCGCCCAGCAGGTCTGCTCGGTGCAGACGCCAGAAGCTCCGTCACTGCCGTTGTGCAGGAGTACGGCCTTGAGCGGGCTATCGACAACTCCCCCCTAGCGGAGGGAGCGGCGCCCCCCTGCCCTGTCGATAGCCCGCTGAGGGCCGGGCTCGCGCGCGGCGTGCGCCGGCGGACGCGGCGCCCGGCTGGGCGCGCCTGCGACCCGTCGAAGTCAGGGCGCCGTCCGATCTTTACTTTCCGCTCACATTCGCGCATTTTCCGGTAGAGTCTGCGGCGCTGGTCGATAGTCGCAGCCGTCCATCGCACGGGCATCGCGCCACATACGCGAATGTCGAGGACGGGGTCCGTGAGCACCGGCAGCCCCACTTGAGGGCGTCGATAGTCTGTGCTATCTTTGCTGGTCGCGCTTCGGCGCCTTCCTCTGCCCGTGTATCGCCCTCCGAAGGAGTCATTTCTTGGCTGCTGCAGATGCTCTCCGGACGCGCCGGACTTTCGCGCGTCTCCAGAAGACCGTTGACGTACCCAACCTCATAGACATCCAGCGCCGCTCGTTCGCGTGGCTGACCGATCCCAAGACCGGTGGCCTGCGCGAGACGATCGACGACATCTCCCCGATCGAGGACTACACGGGCAACCTTGCGGTCCAGTTCGGCGAGTTCACGTTCGACGAGCCGGTCGCCTCGCTGGACCAGTGCCGCGAGAAGGATCTGACCTACGCGCGCCCGTTGACGGTGACCGTCGCGTTCATCAATCGCGAGACGGGAGAGATACGCGAGCAGTCGGTGTTCATGGGCGACTTCCCGTGGATGACCGAGCGCGGCACGTTCGTCATCAACGGCACCGAGCGCGTGGTCGTCACGCAGCTGGTGCGCTCCCCCGGCGCCTACCTGATGGAACCGAAGGACCGCGAGAAGCAGGTCTTCATCGCCAACCTGATGCCCGCGCGCGGATCGTGGCTGGAGCTCGAGATCGACAAGAAGGGCAAGGTCTTCGTCCGTATCGACCGCAAGCGCAAGCTGCCCGTCACCGTGCTGCTGCGCGCGATGGGCTACGCCTCCGACGAGGAGATCCTGCGCCTGTTCGACAACTCGCTGTACATCCGCAACACGATCGAGTCCGACACCGAGGCGACGCGCACCGAAGAGGGCGCGCTGATCGAGCTGTTCAAGAAGCAGCGTCCCGGTGAGCCGCCGAGCGTCGACAACGCCAAGGCGCTGCTCAACCAGCTGTTCTTCGACCCCAAGCGATACGACCTCACGCGCGTCGGGCGCTACAAGCTCAACGCGCGTCTCGGGCTGGACGTGGACATCGACACGCGCACGCTCACCCACGACGACATCCTCGCGCTGGTGCGTGAGCTGGTGTCGCTCCCCAAGCGCCTCGGCCTGCCCGAAGACGGCGAGGTCGAGATCAAGGACTACGCCGCCGAGGCGATGTCGATGCCGCGCGAGCCTGTCGCCGAGCACCTCGACGAGTACGAGCACTTCGGCAACCGCCGGCTGCGCACCGTCGGCGAGCTGATCCAGGAGGCCTTCCGGATCGGCCTGTACCGCATGGAGCGGGTCGTGCGCGAGCGCCTCACGACGGAGGACGCAGACACGATCACGCCGCAGACGATCATCAACATCCGGCCCGTGGTGGCGGCGCTGAAGGAGTTCTTCGGCTCCTCGCAGCTGTCGCAGTTCATGGACCAGACCAACTCTCTCTCGGGGCTCACGCACCGCCGGCGCCTGTCCGCGCTGGGGGCCGGCGGGCTCACGCGCGAGCGCGCGCCGATCGAGGTGCGCGACGTGCACCCGACCCACTACGGGCGCATGTGCCCGATCGAGACCCCCGAGGGTCCGAACATCGGCCTGATGGGCTCACTGTCGTCGTTCGCGGAGGTCTCCGAGTACGGCTTCGTGACCACGCCCTACCGCGTGATCGCCGACGGCGTCGTCACCGACGAGGTGCGCCACCTGGACGCGACCCAGGAAGAGGAGCTGCTGATCGCGCAGGCGAACACGCCGATCGACGAGAAGACACGCAAGCTCAAGGGCACCGAAATCCTGTGCCGCACGCAGGCCGGCCAGTACGTCACGGTCGGGCCCAAGGACGTCGACCTGATCGACGTCTCACCCGAGCAGATCTGGTCGGTTGCGACCGCGATGATCCCGTTCCTCGAGCACGACGACGCCAACCGCGCGCTGATGGGCTCGAACATGCAGCGCCAGGCGGTGCCGCTGCTGAAGTCCGACGCGCCGCTGGTCGGCACCGGCATGGAGCGCCGCGCCGCCCTGGACACGGGCGACGTGCTGCTCGCCCGCGCTGCCGGCACGATCGACTACATCGACGCCGACCAGATCGCGGTGCTCGGCAGTGACGGCAAGAAGGAGGAGTACGAGCTGCAGAAGTACATGCGCTCCAACCAGGGCACGCTGATCCACCAGAAGCCGCTGGTCAAGACCGGTGAGAAGGTCGCAAAGGGCGACGTGCTGGCAGACGGCTCCTCGACCGACAAGGGCGAAATGGCGCTCGGCAAGAACCTGATGGTCGCGTTCATGTCCTGGGAGGGCTACAACTTCGAGGACGCCATCATCCTGTCCAAGCGCCTCGTGCAGGACGAC